>VFQN01003133.1_pt1 | contig 24270 bp, 24 predicted proteins | sample 3512371 | NCBI WGS metagenome assembly VFQN01 (sample SAMN10412370, study PRJNA504923) | tailings metagenome | isolation source: Replicate 2 from Balatoc abandoned mine | place: Philippines: Itogon, Benguet | collected 2017-08-28
AACATCCCGGCGCGCCCCTTGGCGGATGTGATGACCGATCTGCGGCAGCGTCAGGCAAGCGAGAAGTCCCCTTGAAACTGCATGTGCTGGAAGCCGCCGAAGACGAAATCGAAGCGGCGCGGCAGTATTTCAATCGCCAGGCGTGGGCTCTCGGCGAGCGGTTTCTAAACGATTTGGCAGACACGCCGGAGCAGGTCGAGGCCACTCCCGCGAGTTTTCCCAAACTGGAAACCCTCCCGGACCACAAGCCGTACCGGCGGGCCTTGCTGAAGGTCTTTCGCTACTCCGTGATTTTTGAGATTCATGACGAGACCGTACTGGTCGTCGCCGTGACTCACACCAGTCGGAAGCCGAATTACTGGATTTCGCCCGCGAGACGGATTGAGTATTGCCGGGGCATTACAGCGCCCCGGCAATACTATTCAAAGCTGTCGAGGATCGCCTCTATTTTCTTTTGATCGCTGATCCGTCTTTGTTCACAATACTCGTTCAGGGTGTCTAGAGGTCGTTTCATAAGCCAAAAGTGGTATTTCTGAATGGCAGGCGAATTGCATGCCGTGGTCTGTTGAAAGGAGACCATGGCATGACACTTTCCCTGGAGTGGTGGCCGAAACGTGGCCGCAACACGACGGGGGCCAGGACGGTTCCGCAGCCCGAACTCACTGATGAGCAATGGACTTTGATCAAACATCTCTTCGTGGAACGCCCCACCGGCGGACGCCCCCGAGTGGCTCCACGACCGTGCCTGGAAGGGATCATCTGGATCCTCCGCACGGGCTCGCCATGGAAAGATTTACCAGAACGCTTTCCCTCGTATTGTACGTGTTGGCGACGGCTGAACGAGTGGGTCGGCGATGGCGTCTTCGCCCAAGTTTGGGAACGACTGCTGAAGAAGCTCGATCTCCTCGGCGAACTCGACTGGGAAGTGGCGATGGCTGATGCGACGTTCGCACCGGCGAAAAAGGGGGCTTTTCGGTCGGCAAGACCAGGAAAGGCAAAGGAACCAAGCTGCTCGTGTTGATCGATGGCCAGGGACTGCCGCTGGGCTGCTATGTCGATAGTGCTCAACGGGCGGACGTCCGGCAGATCGAGCCGCTGCTCAACGATCGCATCCTCGAAAAACAGAGTCCACGACTGATCTACGATCGAGCGGCCGACTCCGATGCCCTGCGAGATCGGTTGGCGGAAGCGGGCATCGAGCTGATCTGTCCCCATCGCAAGAACCGCAAACGACCGTCGACGCAAGACGGCCGCAAGTTGAGACGTTATCGACACCGCTGGCACGTCGAGCAGACCATCAGTTGGCTCGGCAACTGTCGACGACTGCTCGTGCGTCACGAACACTACGACCACCTCTACTACGGATTCGCCCAACTCGCCTGCATCCGACTGCTGCTCAAACGCCTCACGGCCTTATGAAATGCCCTCTAGTAACGTCACGAGTTTTCTTCCATCCAGACTCTGAACATGATTCAGATCCGTGTCATTGTAATCGACTGCGGCAGCTTGCCAGTGCACCCACACGGCCCTGCCTCCAGGCAGTTCAAGCCGTGTTTCGTGAGCATTCCCAGTGCCGCTCGCATTCAGTTGGCAAGTCCAGAAGGTATTGCCCCAGACGGCAGGTACTCCCGAAAAGCTGAACTTCGCACCGCAGGCCAACATCTTTCTGCGTTTAACATTATTGGCGCCAAGAGCGCCGATGTACTTGCATTTAGCTCGTAAAACATCGCGTCCAAAATCATCCAGGAGCACACTGGCTTGCTCTGCGTCGGCGAGACTCACCATTTTTACACGCGGCTCTGAAGTGATTTCGCCAGTTTGTTGAGCGTTCCCATTCTGGCAGCAGTATAGAACCAGCAGGGCAAGGCAGCATCCGGAGGAGAGGACCAAAATCGGATGCAATCTTGCCAACTGGTGTGCACGTTCAATGGCTGCCATTTGGAACCTCCCTGTTAATTCCTTAGTAGCGAAGGATGCGTTGCAACGCACCGCCTGTTCTTATTGTGCATCTACCAGCGTTCGTGGTGCATCGCAACGCACCCTGCTGATCTGTGGATCACAGGCCGGAAAGTGAGGCCCGCAATTTCAGACGGCGGTCTTCGTTCATTTTCAGAACATTCACAGTTGCTCGCCCTGTTGACGTGAGGCCGACGATCAGAACGCCCTGACGCTGGAAATGCTCCTCCCAGCGATCGGTTCTCGGATGGAACAGGGTGACGATGCCACCGGATTCGTGGTCGATCCCGGAAAGATTCGGGCCTTTATTCAGATTGCATCGGGCACAGCACAACGCCAGGTTGGAGAGATCTTCAGTGCCACCATGTTGTTCCGCGATGATATGGTCGACATGGAATCGCACAAGAGGCAATGCATGCTGTGGCAGACCGCAGTATTCACAGCGATCTTCGGCCCGGAGCCGTACCTGGGCTCGCAGCGTCTCGTCCATCAGGCCGGCGGTGTCCTGGCCAGTACGGCGCGGGCTTTCGCCTGGAGAATACCAATCAAATCAATGGCATCAATATACTCGGTATATTCTGCATGTTCTTCCGGCGTCAGATGTCCCCGATTCGCCTTGGCTGCGAGTTCGTCCAGCCGGGTTTGTAATTGCGCATCGGCGCGCATCCCGGCGATCCCCAGCGCCACGTCAGGCGTAAAGATTTCAGCGACTGGTTCCAGCAAACGGTCCAGCACGGCGGTTTCCGGGGAAGTAGCCATGATTCCAGGATATCAGTTCCCAGGCACATCCCCAAAGGAATTCTTGAAGCTCCTGGCTGAAATCCCGGCCGCATTCTCCTCGCTTCAATCAAACAAGTAACTCACCGACTCATTGCGATGCACCCGTCGGATGGCTTCGCCGAGGAGGGGGGCGACGGAGACGATGCGGATGTTGGGGAGGGACTGGTCGGGGCGGATGGGGAGGCTGTTGGTGACGACGATTTCCTCGATCGGGAGTTCGCCGAGTTTTTGCGTGGCGGCTCCGCAGAAGACCGGGTGCGTGGCGCCGACGTAGACCTTGCTGGCACCGTGGCTGAGGACGACTTTCACGGCTCCGGCCATGGAACCGCCGGTGGTGATCATGTCGTCGAAGATCAGGGCGACCTTGCCGGTGATCGGGCCGCCGATCATGTTTTCCTGGCGGGTGTCGACGGCGCTGGTGCGGCGTTTGTCGACGATGGCGAACTGTCCGCCGAGGTGATCGACGTGTTTCAGCGACCGCTTGATACTGCCTTCGTCGGGGCTGACGATTACCAGCTTGTCTTGCGGCAGATTCAGGCTGCGGAAGTATTCGTCGACAATCGGGGCGGCGTAGAGGTGATCGACCGGGCAGTCGAAGAAGCCCTGAATCTGGGCGGCATGCAGGTCCATGGTGAGGACGCGATCGGCGCCGGCCTTGGTGATCAGGTTGGCAACCAGTTTGGCAGTGATGGGCACACGGCCCATGTCCTTGCGATCCTGGCGGGCATAGCCGAAGTAGGGAATAACGGCTGTGATCCGGGCCGCTGAGGCCCGCTTGCAGGTGTCGATGAGGATCAGCAACTCCATCAGGTTTTCGTTGACGGAGGGACCGGTCGGCTGGATCAGGAACACATCGCAGCCGCGGACGTTCTGATTCAGGCGCACCGAGATTTCGCCGTCCGGAAAGTTTCCGATGTCAACGGCACCCAGCGAAACGCCCAGATAACGGGCGATTTCTGAGGAAAGGGAGGGGTTGGCACGTCCACTGAGGAGTACCAGCTGATCGTACATTAACATGCAGTGTCCTGCAGTTCACTATGCGGGCGCGGTGCAATCACAGGGGGCATTTCAGTATCCCGCAGCAGTGATTGTCAACAGCAGGGGGCAGCATGGTCGCATTCAAGACTGTTTTCGGGTAGAAAATTCGCGGTCTTTTCCCTCACATGTCTGTTTCGTCTGATTTTTACGTCGTCGCCTGTCACGTCTTTACGGCAACGGTCTCCGGATGTTTCCTCAAGAGCAGGATTGTCCGCGGCTTCAGGTCGCGCCCTGAAGGTCACTGTCCGGCCGTCGTGAAGTGTCGTGGTGCCAGGCGAGATTCAAGTGCGGGCAGGTTGTTTCTGTGCCCGTTGCGGAATTCCGTCAGCCGTCCCTGTCGCAATTTTTTCATAAGTCTTTTTCGGGGTTTCCGGAAGAAGCCGATGACCGTCAGCGGAGAGCTTTGCGTAGCCCGGCCCTGTTGTCGGTCTTTTGGCCGGATTTTTTTCGTGACCTCCAATCCTGAGGTGATTCCATGCTCATGCCTGAAAGATCGCCGGTGGGGTGTCCCCGGTGTCAGAGGACCATTCAGATTCCGTTGCAGGCAGAGCTGCGTGCGAGGACCGCAGGTACTGCTCTCAGTTGCCCTTCCTGCGGGACCACGGTGCTGATGCGGCTGGAACCGGCACTGTCGTTCACGCCGTTGTCCACGCCGCGTCGCACGGCTTCGGGAGAACCGGGCCAAACGGAAGTAAATCGGGATCTGGCACGTGTGCCGTCCTGATCACTCCCGGCATGTTGCGGCGTCAGTTCCGGTCTTCGATCTGGTCGGAACCGGCTATTGCTGTAGTTTCAGGGCGTCGCCGTCACTCCGGAGGTCTGGCTTCGAGATCGTTCCGGCAGTATTGCCAGGCCTTGTTGGCGACGTTTCTGACCTCGGGCCGTGAATCCTGCCGCAATTCCGCAAGTTGCGGCAGCACGATGACGCGTTCCGGCCCCAGCCGTTCAAAGAGCCGCAATGCCTGGCGGCGAACGTGATGCTCCGGGTCGGAAAATTCCTCGACCGCCCGCAGCGCAGCGTCGCGGGCAGAGCCGGTGATTTGCCAGAGCGCTTCAGCGGCTGCGAGCCGCACACCGGCCCGGGAATCGCGGCAGAGGGGTGTGACTTCAGGCAACCACGGGCGGGATTGCGAACCCCAGACCGTAAAAATTCCGAGTACCCGCGTGCGCGTCTCGGGAGAGTCGTCTTGCAAAAACGGGACGATGAGGGGGCCGGCGATCGCGGGCCCCAGCAGCGACAGTGCGTCGGCAGCCCGGTCCTGCACCGCCGGAGATTCGTCGAGGATTAACCGCTCGGTGAGCGCCGTCGCCGCTACGGCTGCGGACGTTCCGATTTTTCCCAGAGCAACGGCAGCTTCCCTGCGAATACTTTCATCGGGGGCTTCCAGAGCCCGCAGTAGTGACGGCACCGCGACTGCTGCAGAAGGGCCGATCAGTCCCAGGGCTTCGATCGCACTCCTGCGGAAGTCCTCTGCCCGGAACGTCTGTCCCGCGTGCTGCAGTCCGCCCGGCAGTTGCGGCGGATCGGCGGCCACCGACAGCAGAAATGGCACTGCTGCAGGATGTGCGATTCCGGTTTGCGAGAGTGCGTCCAGAATGGAAAATCCGGCCACTCCGGATGTATCGCCATCCTGGTACGCTGCGATCAACTGCGGTACCGAGGCGGCAGCGAGCGGTCCGAAAAGTGCGAGCGCTCTCGCCGCCCGGTCGATCTGATCGCTGCGCCGCGCGTGTTCTTCTGCGGTCGTGGCGGGCGGTGGATGGAGTTGGGACGTGAGGACGGGGATGGCCTCAATTGCCAGAGAGCCCATTCGCCCCAGGGTGAGGGCTGCCTGGCGGCGAGTGATCGCGGGCACTTCCGCAGACTGGAGGATCGCGATCAGGCCGGGGACGTATTGACGACTGCCCGGGTGGTGCGGGTCCAGCGATTTCATGGTTTGCCGCCAGGCCGCGATCGTCTGGCCGCCGACCTGGTACAAATCGGAGGTTGGCAAATCGGGAGTGTGCTGCTCATCTCCTGCTGCGGCGTTGGCGACAGACAGGGGGAGCGTCAGCAGGCAGGAAATCAATCCGCCTGTCACCAGGAACCGAAGCCGGGCCGGTTGTGGAGTCATCTCAGGCAAGCGTCATAAAGACTGGTGGAATCGCAGGGTGGCGGAAGCACGGGCAGATGTCTCCGAATCTTTTCTTTCCAGTATAGAGCGACAGGTGATCCGGAAAACGGCAAATCAGTTTCCTGACTGCGATACTGCGGTGTTGCCCGGCGGATTCAAGCCTGTTGCCTGGAGACGCTGCCGTCGTATGATTCGCGGGCAGTGACCATGTCTGGTCGTAGCAGCCGGCCCTGGCTCTGCGCGTGGGTGACTCAATCGGGCAGGCACCAGTCGCCGGGGATTTTACAGGAAACCTGTGTCGTTATGTCGGGTCTGACTCATTTCGATGATGCCGGCGCCAGCCGGATGGTGAATGTCGCTGGAAAACCCGTGACGGCGCGACTGGCGCGGGCCGAGTCGTTCGTCGAGATGCAGCCGGCGACTTTGCAGCAGATCCTGAACCACGGGTTTTCCAAGGGAAACGTGCTGGAAGTGGCCCGTCTCGCGGGGATTATGGCGGCCAAGCGGACGGGTGATCTGATTCCGCTGTGTCATCCGCTGGGCATTGATGGAGTGGAGATCGATCTCGTCGCGGTCAGTGAGACGCGATTGCGGATCGAGGCGACCGTCACGGTTCAGGGGCGAACCGGAGTGGAAATGGAAGCGCTGACGGCAGTCAGCGTCGCAGGGCTGACGGTGTACGACATGTGCAAGGCGATTGACCGCGGGATGTGTCTGGGACCGACCCGCCTGCTGGAGAAGTCCGGAGGCAAGAGTGGCCATTATGTCGCTGATATGCCCGGGGATCTCTGATCCAGGATAGGGATTTGCTGGAAATTGCCATGCCCTTTAGAAGACTCGGGGCGTGCCACACTCGCGGCCTTAGGCTTCAGGACTGGTCCCGCCTCAAAAACACCTGAGAAAGTGAAGTCAGGACTTCCTCGCTGGCGCTTCGGGTTTCTGGATTTTCCGGCTGCCCGCCGGTCGCGCCTGCCGGGCAGGGTGGCCGGGCAGGAGATGCGTTCGGCGGGAATGCTTCCGACCAGTGAGGTTGCTGGCTGAGAGATTGCCGGCTGTGATGATTCATGGTTTGACGTCTCTTTGATGACTCGGGCCGGGGGTTGGAGTTTCTGATGCGATTTTGCTACACTACGGCCTGATTCAGTGGGCGATGTGCGCTATCATTCCGACTTCGGGTGTTAAGGTGGAGCGCCCCACTGGAGCAGCGGGTGTTTTTCATCGTGACGACAATTGATGGCTCTCCACCGGGCCGGTAATGCGTCATTCGCCAGTCGAGGATCCGGCTGTGAATCCCAAATGGTTGAGCTGGAGTGAAGTCTCCTATCACTTTCCGTCGTCGGATGGACAACGTCTGCTGGAATGGACGGATCGCCTGCTGGAACGGGCGTTGGTCAACAGCGGGCTGCAGTCGTTTCAAAGCCTGACCGTCGCAGAAGTGGCAGCGGAATTCGGAGCTTCCCAGGCGGCCGTCGTCGAACGGACGCCAGACTGGACGTTTCTGAGCGAGCATGGGCGGTGGAACCGTGAGGAAATCCCCTGGCCGTTTGTCGTGGAAGCGGCAGACCGCGAGGCCGCAGGAATCCGGAGCTGGTCGAGCGGGGGGCAGTTTGTGGCAGTCCCCATCCGGTCAACGGGCCGGTCCGGCAGTCTGCTCATTCTGGCGGGCAGAGGCGTTCGCGAGGACACGCTGGCAGCGATCTCCCTGGCAGCACGCGCCATCGGGCATGCCTGGGAAGTGGCCGTCCAGAGCGAGCGGGCGCAGCGGCAGATTGCGAAGCTGCGAAATATCGTCTCGATGGCCAGCGAATTCGTGAGCATGCCGGAAATGGAGGCATTGCTGGAGCGAGTGGCCCAGGACGCCACGCATCTGCTGGAATGTGACCGGGCGAGCATTTTCCTGTGGGACAAGGAACAGAAGGAACTGGTGGCGCGACCGGCGCTGGGAATCGATGGAGGGTCGCTGCGCATCCCGGACAAGCTGGGAGTCGTGGGTGAGGCGCTGCATTCGCGCAAGCCGGTCTGGGTCGCCGATGCCTATTCAGATTCGCGGTTCAGCCAGAAGGTGGATCGGGCCACCGGATACCGGACGCGCAATTTGCTGTGTGTGCCGATGCTGGGCGCGAACCGCGAACCGATCGGCGTCTTTGAAGTCATCAACAAGCATGCGGGCGCATTTGAGGATGACGACCTGGATATCCTGCAGGAGCTGGCATCGCCGGTCGCTGCGGCTCTCGAAAATACCCGCGAGCGGGAACTGCTGCTGCGTTCCAACCGGGTATTGACGGAGCAGGTGACGCGCGGGTCGACGATTATCGGCGAGAGTCCGGCGATCAGTGCGATGCGAAGCACGATCGCCCGGCTGGCGAACACGGACCTGCCGGTGTTGATTCTGGGGGAGAGCGGGACGGGGAAAGAGGTGGCATCGCAGGCTCTGCATTATCAGGGGCCGCGTGCCGAGCGGCCGTTTATTGCCGTGAACTGTGCTGCCTTGCCGGAAACCTTGCTGGAAAGCGAGCTGTTCGGCCACGAGAAGGGGGCCTTCACCGACGCGCATGAAATGCGTCGCGGCAAGTTTGAGCTGGCAGAAGGCGGGACGATCTTTCTCGACGAGATCGGCGATATGAGCCCGGGCGGTCAGGCTCGCTTGCTGCGGGTGCTGGAACAGAAGGTGATTACGCGCGTCGGCGGTTCGCAGGTGATTCCGATTAACGTGCGGGTGATTGCTGCTACCAATGTCCGGCTGGCAGAGTCTGTGCGGCAGAAGAAGTTTCGCGAGGACCTTTATTTCCGGTTGAACGTCGTCACGCTGGAACTGCCGCCGTTGCGCGAGCGTCCGGATGACGTGATTCCGCTGGCAGAGCATTTTCTGGCGCAGTTCTCCCTGCAGGCACGACGTCCGAAACTGCACCTGTCCGCCGATGCCCGGCGGCGTCTGCAGGCCCATCACTGGCCAGGCAACATTCGCGAACTCCGCAATCTGATGGAGCGGGTGGCGTTTCTGGCGCCGGCCGACCGGGTGGAGGCCGAGGATCTGGCATTTATCCTCAGTCCGGGACGCGAGCAGTTCGAGGAACTGTCGGACGATCAGGGTTTGAGTGAAGCGACGAACCATTTTCAGCAGCAGTTCATCCGGCGGGCGATCCGGCGGGTGCGCGGCAATATGAGCGAGGCGGCCAAGATTCTCGGTCTGCATCGCAGCAATCTGTACCGCAAGATGCGTCAGCTTGGAATGAACGAAGCCGGGACGGAAGACGTGGAAGTCCTGGAAATTCCGTAGAGAGCCTGCTCCGTGAAGCTGGCGGGATGCGCAGGGACAGAGCCTGTCGCCCTGGTGCGCAGTGACGCCGATACGCAGCGACATCCAGTGTCGTGATGACATGCAGCGCCGTGGTGACATGCGGCGTGGTGACATCGGTATGTGCAGGAGGCCATCAATCAGGCGGGCTCCCGCCGGTCGGTTGGCTTCGCCAGGTCATTCCCTCAGGGAATTCCCCATCACTCTTCGCGGGAATCTGTCACAGGCTGCCTGCTGATTCTCCCGGCTGACGGTGCTGCGGCAGGTTCTATGCTTTCCTGAACAGGCTTTTTATGTCGACAGGGGAGCAGGAATCATGGCAGTTGATGCGGAATCACCGGGAAACAAGACCATTCGCTGCGGCGTCTTCAAGGATCTGGGAGCAGCGGATGGGGCTGTCGATCAGTTGCTGGCCGCGGGTTTTCGACCGGATCAGATCGATGTCGTCTGCTCCGACAAGGGGAAGGAGCGGCACTTTTCCAGAGTTGAGCATCAGCCGCCCGCAGGACGGGACACTCCTGAGGCTGCTGCCGGCGGTGGACTGGCAGGGTTGCTGGTCGGCGGCTTGATTTCCCTGGGGGTAACCACCGCGACCGGCTTGCCGTTACTGGCAGTGGGGCCGTCACTCCTGATGGGAGGCGCCATTACGGGGGGCCTGATCGGCGCGATGGAGACACGCGGCCACGAAGGGGCAGCTGCCGACTTCTATGACCAGGCACTGTCAGCAGGAGATTTGCTGATCGCCGTGGATGCGGCAGAGGAGGGCCTGACTCCGGAATTGCAGGAGCAGCGGATGGTCGTGGCAGATCAGATCTTGCGAAATGCCGGAGCAATGCCGATCCCGCTGACCCGGGAAATCTGAATTCGCGATACCTGTGCGCGGCAGCCATTGCCGGAACGTCGGCAAAGCCATCACCAGCCCTGTGAGAGTGACTGGTCGCAATGCCGGAAAACCCGACATCTACCGCATGTTCTGCACGATTGATTCCTGCGGACGGCCAGCACTTCGGGTGAGTCTGAACACTCGCTCCGTGGGACGTTCAACACCGTTGATCGATTGGAATTGACAGGGTGGCGTGCCGCACGCCAGCTGCAGTCGCGGTACGTCGTTTGCAGTCGCAGGTTTCACAAACGAGACAGGAATTGCCGGAGGGAGCACAGGGGGAACCCCTGTGCAGAAATCAGGGCTGACAGGCTGTGAAACAAGGGTTTCCAGGCGACCTGCCCTCGGGAAGATTCAAATCCTGCCGGTAATTCGATGTGTCGTCTGGCAAACTGCCCTGCCGGGCGGGCGATCAGGGTGGGTGATGAACGCTCACCTGCATTTTCCGGCAGGCGGGTTATGAAATCAAAGGACGCAAGTATGATGTTGAATTCCGCTGTCGCTGACGTTCCCTCCAATTCCCAGGCGGGAACGTGCGGGACAACCCGGATTCTGGTGGCTGATGAGTATCCGGTCATCCGCAGGGGGGTGGCAGCGATTCTCAATCAGCATCCCGGTTATCAGGTGTGCGGCGAAGCGGATCGCGTTCCGGAAGTTCACCGGCTGGTGCAGGAACTACGCCCGCACCTCGTGCTGCTGGACCTGACGCTGAATAACGGCAGCGGTCTGGAGCTGATCAAGGATCTGGCGATCACCAATCCCCAGTTGCGCCTCTGCGTCTTTTCCATGCACGACGAATTGCTGTTCGCAGAACGTTGCCTCCGGGCCGGTGCTCACGGTTTCGTCAGCAAGAATTGCGGCATCCAGGAATTGCTGGCAGCGATTCGCACGGTGGTGACCGACCGGATTTATCTCAGCGAGCAGATGACCTCACGGATTCTCTCGCGGGCGCTCGGCAACTCGCATGAAGAACTGGAGCGTTCCCCGATCGAATCGCTGTCAGATCGCGAACTGCAAGTGTTCGAGCAGGTGGGTCGCGGAGTAACGACCCGGCAGATTGCCGAACGGCTGTTGCTATCGCCCAAAACCGTGGAAACCTATCGCGAGAATATCAAGATCAAGTTGCGTTTGCGGAATGCGGCGGAACTGACTCAGCATGCGGTGAAGTGGGTGCTGGAAAAGGGCGGCGCACTGGCCAGTGTGTGATGAGAATCACCGATCTGCCGGCTGCGCTCATATCTGCCGGCTGCGCTCATGCTGTCGAATTCGTGTGTAATCGAATTCATGATTGCATGGGCCGCATTCGAGTCAGTTATCCTCAAGTCCGTCGTCAGAACCGGATTCTGGAAATGAATGTTCCAGCAACGACGCCCGGCACGGCTCAAAAAGTCATGCCGGGCGTCATTGCCTGAAGATGAGCATCATGGTGAATGGTCAGGCTATCGGGCTTTCGACCGACACTGACCGCTTTGGATGAACTGTTCTGCTACCTCACGCGACGGAAACTCGCGAGCTTCTGCCAGCATGGCGGGATTCCAGACTCGCCAGTTTTGGTTCGGCAACTCGGTGAGATACATCGAATGCTGGCCATCGGGGCCGATCCCGGTAGAACCCTCAACGAGGGCCGGAAAATCGGGATATCCGCACGAGGACGCAAATGCCTGTTCGTAGGCAGTTGAATCCTGCAAATAGCGTTCAGCGGTCTGAAGCGCCTTGATCGCCAGTTCCATCGAGCCGGCCTCGGCGAGGAGTTTGACAGCGACCAGGTCCAGGGCAGGAGCCTGGTGTTCGTGATCACGCCATTCTCCGGAAATATCCTCGACGTCAGATTCCAGAGACGAAGATCCGTGCGGATTCATAATGTTGCTCCCTGTCGGGTAAGTCGATTTGCGGAAAGAATGCAGGAGCATCACCTGCAGTGAGTCTGCAAGTGCTAATGCGCCTGCTGGATCGCAGTCACCAGTTCCTGCTTGCGCATGGAACTACGACCGCTGATATGCATTTTTTTCGCCAGGTTATACAACTCTTGCCGGGTCCGTTCCTGCAGCGGGCGGTTGGGATTGCCAGTTCCCTGGGTGGTTTTCTGCGGCGTACGGTTTTCCTGCCGACGGGTTTTGTTGACCGTCCGCGCCGCAATCTCCTCAGCGACTTTCTCGGGCTTCCCGCGTTCCAGGCTGCTTTTCCGAATATGTTTGTACTGCCGTTCGTCCTTGTCGCTCCATGCCTCGGGCATGATATCCCTCCTTCGATTGCGAACTGATGGCTGGATGCCCGGACGACAGGATTCAACAAGAACCCTGAAGCCGGGTCTTCAAATAAAAAACGCATCTTTAACGACCGGTGTTAAAGATGCGGTTTTCTACATCTCATCATCTCACAGCCTGTGAATCAGCTGTTCTTGTACTCGTCGCGGAGGTCGCGCATCCGGTCATGGGAAGCCTTGACCCGGGAGTACTGGTCCAGCAGCACGTCGTTCATGGCACTGCCTGCCGTGTCCTTGAGGGCCTGCTCATAGGCGGCCTTGATGGAGTCCTCGCCGCGTTCGACTTCGGCCAGAATGGCATACCGGTCATCGCTCGTGAGCATGTCCCGTACGCTCATCCAGGTGCGATGAATGGCAGCCACCATCGAGCCATCGCGGCGGGCGATTTCCCCGTTCCAGGCGACATAGCGGGCCAGTTCTTCCGCCTGGGCATCACGTTCCGTGGCGAGATGCTCGAACGCACTGCTCAGGGTCACATCGGAAACGGATTCCGCTGCCTGACGAAAGCCGTCCCGGCTGTCCACATTCGCCTGAATCAGTTCCTGAAGTTGATTGATCGTTGCTGCCGAGAGCGTATCCTTGGTTTCAACCGCCATGACGGTCACTCCTGTTTGAGGGTAGTCGTTGAAAATTTGCGGCAAATACCGCTCTGATCCGGGTTGGACCAGTACGCACCAGCCATTACGCAAACCCGGTGCCGCAACTGACTGATTGAGAGTTGTGAGGAAATTCTGGCTGCTTTCGCCGCCAGGCCCGCGCATGAAGTCCGGTGAGCAGTCAGAGTGAGCGATAACTGAGCGTTTGTTTTCGCCGATCCGGGATTCGCCGGGAAATCGCAAATTCACCTGTGAAGTCAGGCAATTCCGGGAATCTCCTGCTGTATTTTTGGGGAAATAACAGGTACAAAGGAGTAGTCCCGCCGGCTGACGGCCCACGAGCATTATCAGCCATCTTCCTGCCGTCTGGCTTGCTGAAAGACCACTGACTTGCCCACTGTGCTTGTGATTGACGATGACCGCAGCGTCGTGCTGATTGTCAGCAACGCCCTGAAAGATCTCGGAGTCGCTATCGAGTCGTCCGCCAGCGCTGATGCGGGACTAAAAGATGTAGAGTCCCTGCGTCCGGATGTGGTCTTGCTGGACATGATGCTGCCGCGGATGTCGGGACTGGAAGTCTTTCAGCGCATTCGCGCTCTCGACCGCCGGCTGCCCGTGATTTTTATTACCGCGGATGCCGGCAGTGAGACCGTGATCGAGGCGATGCAGCTGGGTGCTTACGACTATGTCGTGAAGCCGCTGGATGCCGCTCACCTCTCCGAAATTGTGGCGGGCGCCCTGGAAACCCGCCGGCTGATGAATGTGCCCATTGCGGTGGGGATTCGCGAGGATAAAAAGAATGGTTCCTCGGGCGATTTGTTCATCGGCCGCAGCCCCACAATGCTGGAAGTCTTCAAGGAAATCGGCCGGGTTGCGAAGCAGAGCGTCACGGTTCTGATTCGTGGTGAAAGTGGAACCGGCAAGGAACTGGTCGCCCGCTCGATCTATCAGTTCAGCGACCGCAATACCCGTCCGTTCATGGCAGTCAACTGTGCGGCCTTGCCGGACACCTTGCTGGAGTCGGAACTGTTCGGCCACGAACGTGGCGCATTTACCGGAGCCGACCGTCGGCGGGTGGGCAAGTTCGAGCAGTGCAACGGGGGCACGCTGTTCCTGGATGAGGTGGGCGACATGTCCCCGCTGACTCAGGGCAAGGTGCTCAGAATCCTGCAGGAGCAACGCTTCGAGCGGATCGGGGGCAACGAAACCATTCAGACCGACGTGCGGTTGATCGCCGCGACCAATCGTCCGCTGGATGAAATGGTCGAGGACGGACGCTTTCGCAGCGACCTGTTTTACCGACTGAACGTCGTCACCGTTCACTTGCCGCCCTTGCGCGATCGCCCCGGCGACGTGCCCAAGCTGCTGGAGTACTATCTGACACGCATCCGGACAGAACTGGGCAAGAGCGAGATTGAGGGGATTACTCCGGAAGCCCTTGAGCTGTTGCAGAGGTACGACTGGCCCGGCAACGTCCGCGAACTCCAGAGTGTTGTCCGGCAAGCGATTCTGAAAACGACCGGTCCGGTGATTGTTCCGGATTTTCTGCCGGTCTCCGTTCGCGGTGAGCCGGAATCGACACGGCATTATGTCGACGTCGCCCGTCCCCGGCCTCCGGTGGAGCCTGTCGCAGAGTCCGAAGCCTCCCCGGCTCAGCCAGTGAGTGGACAGGTTTCGTCCCATGCCATCTCCTGCGACGTGCAGGATTACATCGAACAGCGGATGGCGAACAAGTCCACCGATCTTTACGCGGAAGTCATTGAGCATGTCGAGCGTTATCTGCTAACGCGTGTGCTGCAGGCGACCGGGGGAAATCAGTCGAAAGCCGCCACAATTCTGGGAATTACACGCGGCAAGGTTCGCGACCGGATTGCCTCTTTCAAGATCACTGTGGATGTGACGATTGAATCGCCCGAATGATCGGTGACGCAGAATGAAAAATGCGGCGAGGTTGCAGTTGGCAACCCGCCGCATCACTCGAACATTTTTTAGGAAATGAGCCGTTAGCGAACGGCTTCATTTCCTGCCGGATGATCTTTACCCGGTTGATCGTTACCTGGGTTAGTCGTTACCAGGGCCGCAGCTTCCATCCGAGGATGAAGCCGATTCCCAGACACCAGAGAGCTGCCATTTCCGGCTGTTGCCGGGCATATTCCCTGGCGTAACACATCAGATCCTCAACCGGTTCCAGCCCTTCGCGTTGCGCGACCGACCGTTCGGTATTGCCAGCTCGGGATTCCCGGGCGGGTGAGGAAGACGTCGCCTGTGTCGCCATTTTCAGCGGTTCCTTTCTGGGGTGAATCTACAGCTCATGACGCTGCAAAACTTGCCGGCATTTCGCGGGCAGCTCAGGAAAATACGCCGCGGGGCATTGCGTCGCGAATTGCGTCGCTGATCTTGCGAGCATAGGAATCGTACGAGGACGAAGGAGCCTGGCTCTGCGAGCAGTACAGGGCAACCACCCCGGCACCGGCCACCAGGCCAATTCCGAAGGCTGCCAGCACGGAGGAAATCGGATAGTCCTCCACGCATTCGCCGAGCTGTTCCGGAGCATGGGTGATCTGCTCCTGAACCTCTGCCGCGCGTTGCTGCCAGGTGCCGTTAGGGCTGCGAGTTTGTTTGACGGTACTCATGATAATTGCCTTTCCTGACACTCAACGTGTCGGCGGAAGTGAAATGATTCTGAGGCTTGCGGCGATTCAGATTCAACAGTCTGTGAATTGCCGGGCTCTCAGTTCATAGAGTCTCGGGTGTTGAGAGTCTCTCAGGCGCGGCGGCCACCCAGCAGCAGGCTGGCGACAATCCCCGTCATCAAGCCGACGCCGAAAGCGGTCGTCAGCGATTCCATCGGGCGGGACCGCACCATCCGGCGCGCTTCGTCGTAGCCGCGTTCCAGCTGACGTTCTGCCGCCGTATAGCGCTCCTGCAGACCGTCCTGGGCTTCCTTCGCAGTCTGCTGGACAAACTCGCGACCGCGTTGCCACATTGTTTCACCGCTATGGACGGCATCTTGCAGGAACCGTTCCAGATCCTGGCGGGATTGGCCGGTCTTCTTCTGCAGGTAACCCAACAGCTGTTCGCCGTCGCCTTGCAGTTGTTGCAGTTCGTCGTCAGTAATTTGCCCCCACCGCTCGCGGATCTGACCTTTCAGCTGTGTCCACGAACCCTTGAGTTCTTCTCGCGTGAGCATCTTTCTCTCCTTGTGGTGCTCGCCCGTATTGAATAGTGGCGGGCGTATCCGGAAGAGTTCATTTGCAGACTGCGTGCCAATTCAAAAAACCAGGCGGAGATGAGGCAAATTCGACACTTTGTCGCACATGCTGGCAGGCTGGAGAACATCTTTTGATCGTATCGACCACGATTTCGGTCGTTTCGATCGCCGGCCGGCACCGCGGAATCGCTGGCCAGCACCGCGGAAGGGGATTAGTGTGGGTGCGTGTGTTCATGTGTCTGTGATGCGCACGGGGTCTCCGCAGAGAAATGCAAGAGGCAGTGCGGTCGACCAGGAAGCGTGGACCAATAAGTGGCGCCACAGGTGGCATCACCTTTGCTCGCCTGACCTGCCGCGAATCAGATCAGACACTATCTGGAATTCTTCACCTGGTTCGTGTCCACGCCAGCAAGGAGTCGAAGATGGACTGCAGAACGGTTTTGGCAGCGCGCTCCGTAGTTTCCGGCCTGAATGACGCAACCCTCCTGCTGCAGGATGTACAGCCCTGCCAGGTTGCGACGGCCCATGACGCGGAACCGGTCAGGCAGGCGGGTCAGCCCCGGTTATGGCAGGGGATCGATCACTCGCTGGACGGGGCTGCGGGCGTGTTGCAGTAGAAAAACGTTCCCGACTCGTATTGCTGTAGAATTTCACATCGCCGCAGAATGCTGCTGCCAATCCGCGACGTCGGGCGAATGCCGGATTATCGTGAGTGATGTGGCTCGCAGACCATCCGGATTGTTTTTTAAGCACTGGGTGATAAATAAACCGGGTGATGGATAACCTGTGGCACAAGCAGGAATTCCGGTTGCTCCCGCGCGAGTTCCAGGCTGGCAAATCAGCCCGGCTGGTTCTGTTTCAGAACGACCAGCAGTTGCTTCAGGTGTTCCAGATCGACCGGTTTGGTCAGGTGCCGGTCGAATCCTGCCTCGGTGGCAGCGAGGCGATCGGAAGCCTGGCTGTGGCCGGTGAGAGCAACCAGGACCGGTTGCTGGATTCCCGAGGTACCGCGGATCTTGCGGGCGAGATCATAGCCATCAATTTCCGGCATGGAGATATCGGAAATCACAATGTCCGGCTGATAACTCGTCAGTTGAGTAAGTGCATCCCGGGCATTCGAGGTGGTCTTTACGTTTTGATGTAATGTGATCAACAGCTGGCTGAGCAGGTAGGCTGCTGCCCGGTTATCGTCCACGACCAGAAGCTTGCGGGTGGGGATCGGGGGATCTGCCTGGGTGGCAGTCACCGGATCTGATTTCGACCCGGCCGCCTTTTCCGTCTCCGGAGCAGCGATCAAAGGCAGTCGTACCAGGAAGATGCTGCCGCGTTCCCGACCTTCACCAGGGCTGAGTGCCTGGATGGTGCCGGCATGCAGTTGCACCAGGGTTTTCGCCAGGGTCAGCCCGATGCCGAGACCGCCCTGCGTCCGTGAATGGCTGCCGTCGATCTGGGTGAACTTGTCGAAGATCCGGTCGATCATCTCGGGCGGAATCCCGATGCCGTTGTCGCAGACTTCCAGCAGCGCGTGGTGATCGTCGCGGCGGATGACCAGTTCGATCTGGCCTCCCGGGGGCGTGTACTTGGCCGAGTTCACCAGCAGGTTGGCCAGCACCTGGGCCAGACGCGCCTGGTCGCCCCGCACATACAGCATCTGGTCGCTGATATGCGTCGTCAGCTTGTGCCGGCCGTCCTCAATAACCGGCAGGGCGCTTTCAATAGCCGTGAGCGCGACCTGTTGCAGACAGACATGGGTCATCTGCAGATTCAGCTTGCCACGTGAAATTCGCGACACGTCCAGCAAATCATCCACCAGTCGCGACAGCTGCGTGCATTGTCGCATCACCAGTTCGGCGGATTCAGCGACCTGCGCGGTCTTGTCGGGACGCATACGAATGAGCTGCGTTCCGGCCGTCAGGGCCGAGAGCGGGTTCCGCAGTTCATGGGCCAGCGTGGCCAGGAATTCGTCCTTGCGGTGGTCTGCTTCGCGAATGTCCTCGTACAGCCGGGCCCGTTCGAGGGTGACGGAGGCCATTTGCGCCAGCTGTACCAGTATCGCCTCGTCTTCTGCCGTGAAGTCTCCGCTGGCCTTGCCACACAGCTGGATCAGGCCCAGGTTTTTCCCTTTCAGGTCCGACAGGGGTGCGACCACGCAGCCGCCGCGCGGAGGTGTGCGATCACCCAGTTCCGTACGGTACTCCGGCTGTGCCATCCAGTCCTGATGGGAAATCCTGAGCGGACGACCATGAATGCGGACTGAGTTACGGATGGCATCGCCTTTGCCTTGCGGAGGCTGCAGCCAGCTGGCGAGATCCGGATGGCAATCGGTGCAGCGCCGGGCGCTTTCCCAGTCCTCATCGCAGAACTGGATGGTTTCCGCCTCGTCCGCTTCCATCAGGTCGCGGGCAGCGCGGGTGACAATCTCCAGGGTTTGCTGAACATCCTGGGCAGCGCTCAGACGCAGGGCGACGTCTGCCAGTCGCTGGAGTTGTTGCGATCTGTGCAGGATGGCGCGATCGGCGAGTTTGCGGGCCGTGATGTTTTCGTGAGCGACCACGACGCGGACCGGGCCGTTACCGCTGAAACGACTGACATTCAGCTGGAACCAGTACGTTTCTTGGTCACCCTCACAGGAAACTTCATTGGTGAATGTGGTGGACTCGCCGGAGATTACGTCGCGAATGCCCTGAATTGTTGCCGCAGCTTCTGCCGTTGAACCGAAGCAGGCAGCGCAGGCCTGCAGGTAGTTTTCACCCTCGCTGCAGAAAGGCAGCCGGGCATTGTCGTTCCTGGAGAAGGCTTTCCAGGCGCGATTCGTACCCAGAATCACACCGGCTTCATCCAGCACAGCGATATGGCTGGAGAGAGAGTTCAGGGCAGATCGCAGGAATTCCTGCGACTTCGCCAGCTCGTCCTCGGCATGTTTCCGATCGGTGATATCGACCCCGGACGGGATAACAAACAGCAGTTGACCCTGAACGTCGTAAACGGGCTGGAGCATCAGATCGATCACGATCTGGCTGTCGTCGCCGGCATCCACCATGACGTCAAAGCGGACCACCTGGCCAGCGGCGGCCTGCTGGAAGGCTTCCTGCAGTCTGGTCTGGACGTCGGGACGACGTGACCACCAGGGGCACTCCCAGAACTTGCGGCCAATCACATCCTCACGCGCCAGACCTGCCGCCTCAAGCGGAACCCGGTTTGCCTCGATCGTCGTGCCGTCGGGAGACAGGATGCCCACGAAGGCAAACATGGAATCAATCACCTGCCGCAACTGCATCAGGCTTTGCTGTCGGGCGCGTTCCGCCGCCCGGCCGCGAAGGAACTGGGTGAGCAGCGCGGCAGCCGCCTCGAGTTCGGCAGTGGTTGTCGAGGTCAGTTCGGAGTTCTTGTAGACGACGAGCAGTCCTGCCAGACGGTTCTCGGCTCTCAGGGGATAGGCGGCCATGAAGCGGGGCTCAGCCGACGAGTCGACGGTCTGGCCGTTCCGGTCGTTGCTGAACCATGACGTCTGGGTCTGGATGACATGCTGAATCGGGTCGGGCAGATCGTTCGCGTCGCTGGATTTCAAGCGAAAGTCGCCGGCCCTGGCGGTCAGTTCCAGCCGGGAATTCGGCTCTTCGGCGATCCAGATGGCGGCGAGGGAGGTTTCTGCATACCCGGTGATGGCTTCGGTCACCTGTTGCAGGATCGCGACGGTGTCGGCGGGCTGCATCGTGAGCGATCCCAGCTCGGCCCGGAGGGCGAGCAGGCGGCGATGCTCTTCCTTCGCCAGTTCTTCCCGACGACTGTCGGTGACGTCGCGCAAGGCGATCACCGCGCCCGTGACGGCGCCCTGCGCACTCAGGATCGGCGAGGCATTGACGGTCACCAGCCGTTCGCTCCCGTCGGCAGAACGACAGAGCAGGGGGCCGCTGGAGTCGGACTGGGCGAGGTCAATCACACGGCGGGCGGGATTGATCACCTCCTGCAACGTCTCTTCATCGAACAGATGCAGGATTACTGGCAGAGGCTTCCCCTGGGCTTCCGCTCGGGACCAGCCGGTAAATCGTTCGGCAACGTCGTTCATCTGGACGATATTCATCAGACGATCGGTTGAAAATACCGATTCGCCGATGCTCGCCAGCGTGACGGCCAGTTGTTCCCGTTCGATGTTCAGCCGCACTTCCTCCTGCAGGCGGAATTTCATGTTGCGACGGATCAGTTCAATGATGCCGGCGAACAGGACCAGCCCGAGGATCAGCGAGACCATCGCCGTGATCAGGGCCATCACGTAGGCATTGCGATGCTGTTCTTCGCGATGAGTCAGCAGCTTGTCTTCGTGACGGCGGAGTTCCTCGACAATCTGCTGGATCTCTGACAGCCGGGCCTGGGGCGCCGGCGTCTGGCTGATCAGCTTCTCACGATCCAGCCCCTGATCCAGCAGGGCGAACTGACCTTCCAGGTCGGCAATCAGCAACTGAATCCGTTGGGCGAGATCCTTGACCCGTGCCAGCTGGGCAGGGCTGTCCTGCAACCGCTCTTCGAGATCCTGGAGCGTCATCGCGACTTTGGACTTCGCAGCGCGATAGTTGGCCAGCGACTCCTCACGTCCCCGATACAGGAATCCGCGCTGACTGAGGACCGCATCAAACGTGGCATTCAGCAGGTCGGCTGCGAGTTGTTCGACTTCGTGGGTATGCAGCACCCAGTTGGCATTGGTATGCAACGACTGGATGTTGCGAAAGCTGATGGCGGCATCAATGGCCAGCATCAGGACCATCAGTCCGCAGCCTACGACAATGCTGCGTCCTAACGTCGGGCGAATGAACAGTCCTGGAAATCGGGTCATCATCCTGCGATACGGCTCCGCGTCGAGGAATCCGGGTTAACGAACTGGACATCACTGTTTCCCGGCGACCGGGATGAGTATGCTCCCTGGCGTATGGCCCTGATCTGGTTTGCAGCAAGGAAATGCGAGTGGAAGATTCTGCTTCGTTGTCGGTTCTGCTGGCACATGGGGAACGCGACGCCCGGGGAGCCTTGCATGCGGTGCTGACCGAACTGCGCAAGGACGTGGTGCGGATCTGCTCCACGGGAACGGAACTGATTCAGGCAGCCCGGGAATCTGCTCCCGATCTCATTATTACCGGAATTGATCTGCCCGAGGTCGATGGTTTGACCGCGCTGTTGCAAATCAGCGAGGAAACGCCGATTCCTGCGATTGTGGTGACGCAGGAAAAATCGCTGGCTCTGGTGGAGAAGGCACTGCATGACCATGTCATGGCCTACTTGCTCGAACCTGTCCGGCAACAGGAGATTCTGCCCACAATTCACCTCGTCTTGCGGCGTTTTGAAGAGTTTCAGGGGCTCCATCAGGAGGTGGCTTCGCTCAAGCAGGCGCTGGAAGATCGCAAGATGATCGAACGGGCCAAAGGGGTGCTGATGCAACAGGACTCGATCGACGAGGAAACGGCCTACAAGCGGCTCCGCAGGCTGGCGACTGACCATCGCGTTCGCCTGCGGGTGGCGGCGGAATCGATCCTGAACAATACGGAACCGCCAGCTCCGAAGACAGATGCCTGAAAGCATTTGTCCGGCAGCGGCAAAACACTGTCCGGCAGGTGTCGTGTCTGGCAAGATGGCAGCCTGAATCCGAACCCCCGGCCGAATACTCTTCGTCCGGGCTCTGTTGTGCGGTCAAGTCGGGAGTGCGGTCACTGTCGGGCTGCCATAGACCGACAGCTGGCATCGTAATCTGCCCGATCCCCAAAATCCATAGAATGACAGACTTTCCGCCTCCTGCACCGACGGTCCCAGCCGAGGGAACCGCTTTGGTGTAATTCCTGGTATGTTTTGGGAGTAACACCTCAACGACTTGCGGGCGGGCAAGAACCATTCTCCTGTTCTCATCTTCTTCCGTTTTCGCGAGAGCCGGCAGTTGGTGGTCGTGAAGCGGACAATCTGTTTGTTCCTCGATCACGTTCGATTTCATTGCCTTGCCCGGGCATCTTACGGAAGTTGAAATTCTCGCCGAAAGCCCGGTGGTCTCGGCGGCGCTTTTCGGAATAGTTGCGTGTCGACGTTATTGCGCCGCGGTTTGGCATGGAATCTGCGTAAGTCCTTTTGTTGCGAAACATTTTCGTGCACTCCCTCCGAAATTCATGCGGGCTGGAATCAGGATGGCAAGTGAGTGCGGATCGATTTCCATTCGCGGCGGTCCGTCAGACTGTGAAAGAGTTTGCGCGGATTTTCCTGCTGTGGGGAGGTTCGCTAGAATTCGCCATCCCGATCATCAATTGAGACCTCAGACAGTGGCCTTCTGGTTTTGATAGCCGACCTATGCTGGTTGAACCCCACGGTGCCGATCCGCTCAACTTCGATCCTGCCTTCGTGAACGTCTTCGCCGACGCTGCACTGGTAGTCGATCGTGAGGGGCGAATTCACTGCTGTAATTCTCATGCAGAAGTCCTTTTGGGGCAGTCCGGTCCCGTGACCGGCTTCACGCTGGGTGAGTTGCTGGTGGCACCGACAACGCCGGGTGTTGCAGACCTCTTTGCCCCACCGGATGTTCAGGTGCCCGTGAGGTCTTCACAGCCAAGGCCGACAGGGCAGGGATCTTTAGACCAGCGGGCGACCGGACGAAAAGGGTCTGCCGGGCAAACCGAGCCTCCTGTTGCAGGGGATACTGTCTCTGACGTGAGCGCGTCAGGAGATACTGTTCAGACAAGTCAGGTTTCTCCGACGGGGCAAGGTTCCGGGGACGCGGCGGAAGACGGTCAGCTCCCGGCGGATGGACCGGCTGAGATGGTCTGGAAAGTTCCCGATCCTGGTATCCGGCAGTGGTGTCGTGGCGATGGACAGCAGCTCTTGCTTCAGACGACGTTCATTCCATTGCAGGGACTGTCGGCGAGCCTTTATCTGTTGCTCCTGACCAGTCCCGCCACGTTTTCCGCGCCAGCGACCACGGGCAGTTCAGCAGGTCAGGCGGCGGAGATCCTGCAGAATTTGTCGGATGCCGTTATTCAGGCTCGTCCGGACGGGCGAATCACCAGCTGGAATCGCGGTGCCGAACAGCTGTACGGCTACGCGGCGAACGAAGTTGTCGGCCAGGAAATCAGCAGCGTTTTCCCGGCACGTCAGCGGCCGGAGTATGCGGAACTGGACGCAGCGCGGCAGGCGGGGACGCCGGTTCGCGAGATGGAAACCAGTCGTGAACGCAAGGACGGCGCGGCGATTTCGGTCTCGATTTCTTCGACTCCCGTCTTTGATCAGGCCGGGGAACTGCTGGCAGCAGTGACCGTCGAACGGGATATGGGCGACCGGCGGGAACGCGAACTGGACCTGCAGGCCGCCAAGGAACAGGCCGAGGCAGCGAATCGCACCAAGGCAGAGTTCGTCGCCAATATCAGCCATGAACTGCGGACGCCAATGAATGCCATTCTGGGCATGATCGATCTGGCGCGGCGACATCCACAGGTGCCGCAAACCCTGCATGACTATCTGGCGACCGCTCATCATGCAGCGCGTTCCATGTTGTCGCTGGTCAACGATCTGCTTGACTTTTCACTACTGGATGCCGGGAAGCTGGAGGTGGCAAATGTCCCGTTTCGGTTGCGGGAAACGATTGATGAAGTCATGCAGTTTCTGGCACTGCGGGCACGCGACCATTGTCTGGAGTTCGCCTGTCACATTCGTCCGGATGTGCCGGATCTGTTGCTGGGCGACGCCCGTCGCTTCCGGCAGGTCTTGCTGAATCTGGTCGGCAATGCGATCAAATTTACGCCCGATGGCGAAGTCGTCGTGCATGTCGACATCGATCTGTCGCAGGGTGACCAGGTGCGACTGCATTTGAGTGTCCGGGATACCGGCATCGGCATTCCCCAGGAAGATTACGAACGCATTTTTGAACCGTTTATGCAGGTCGATGCGTCAGACACCCGGGTACATGGCGGCAGTGGTCTGGGACTGGCCATCTCCCGCAAGATTGCCGACCTCGTTGGCGGCAAAATCTGGTGTGAACCGAATCGGGACCACGGCACGGTTTTCCATTACGTCGTCCCCTTCCGGATTTTGCAGATCAATCCTGCACTGCCGGAATCGACGCTCGATCAACTCCGGGGCCGTACGGTTTTCATCGTGGAAGGTCACGACTCCA
>VFQN01003134.1_pt1 | contig 24262 bp, 43 predicted proteins | sample 3512371 | NCBI WGS metagenome assembly VFQN01 (sample SAMN10412370, study PRJNA504923) | tailings metagenome | isolation source: Replicate 2 from Balatoc abandoned mine | place: Philippines: Itogon, Benguet | collected 2017-08-28
GCGACAGGCCGCCGAGCATGCCACCATCGACATAGGGCCAGGGCCCTGGAACGCAACTACAGTGCCCAAGGTGCAAGATTGCATACATAGCAACTCAGATTGGAGGCTTGGGGATGCGGGAGGCAGCGTGGGGGCCAGTTTGGCAGGGGAATCCGTTCGCCCCAATCCGGATTGCCACGTGTGCATGTGAATGGAAGAGGGGATTGGCCGCGAATCCGCGGAGCCCAATCCGTGCGCATGTGAACACGCCCTTAGGCAACGGACATGTGGCGCTTGCAGACGAGAGGAGTCGAGTCGCAATCGTCAATAGGCCACGGTGTCACACCAATCAATGCATTGCAGCATGACAAATGATTGCTTAATCCGCGCCAGGCCTCCGCCGCCACAGCGGAGTCCCCGAGGATGCAGCCTCCACGCCGGCCTGCGGGCCTTGGCCTGGACGAGCTGCCGTACCGATAAGTGCTCTTTGGACTCAAAGCGCGCGCGTGAATTCAGACTGCATGTGGGTTTCAATACCAACCCTCAGCAGTGTGTTACCGACCATCCTTGGCAGCGAGAGCGCCGGGAGTCTTGTGTAGCGGTTCACCTGAACGTTCACCTAAGACCGGAGTCCAAAGACTCCACCAACTTGCAGTAGGCCAAGGGACAGCGTCCCTACATAGCCGTTAAACATGGCTGCGCTAGGATGGCCCGGGATAGTGACAATCGCCTTCACGGCTTTTGCCTTCGTTCTCATGGCGGTGAGTAATGCTGGCTGCAGAAGGCCTTCTGGCAGGCTGGCACACATATGTGAAAGGGAAAAACTTTTGATTTATACTTGATCTGGGACCAGACTCTAAGCCCTTCCGTCCCCTACCCCTCCAACCCGCTACTACCGCTGCGACCGCCTGCTCTCCTCTGCACTGCGTGCTTCGCCAGGCCGAATGGGTAAGATACCTGGTCATTGGTGTGTTCTTAAGGGCCGCGTAGCTGCACTTGCACTGCAGCTTGCCTGCTTGCAACGAGCAACCGTCGAGGCCGTGACTCATTTTGTGGCGCCTGTAAACTCCCCGCGAAACGTGCTTGGTGTCGTCACAGCTGATATAAGCATTTTGCCAACCTTCATGCTTACCTTGAAGAATTTCTCCGCCGGTCGTACCACAGGTCGGCCCAGACATCTGCTTCACCGTCCTACTCTCGTTCTTCATGGCGTTTGACAACCAAATCACCACTGTGGCCAAGGCGTCATCAGGTTAGGAAGCGCTAAGGACACGTAAAATAGCATACCTGTTTGTCGCTTCCTGCTGTCTGCTGCCACGTGCCGTTGCGCAGTGCGAGGCACGTGATGGGCTAACACGATGCGTCATTCTGTTTCGCCCTTGCAGGTTATGGCAACAGTGGTCTCTTGACTGTGGTGTTCTTGTACCTCGTCGCTGAAGGTGTCACTCAAACAGGAGGTGAGGAATACAACTTGTATTCCGCGTGTCCTTGCCCAAGCCCTGCAGCTTTCCTGGCAGTTCGTGCACCCATGCTGTGTCACCAAACTGCACGAACCCTCTTGTGTCCAGCTCGGCATGCCGGCGAGCGCAAAATTCACATGTGACGCAACCACTGCCATGTTACCCTGTGCCAGGTCTTGAGCTGATTATGAACTACGTGCTGGGCCGTTCGCGCTCTGTGCACTGGGCCCTGGTCCGCTCCATGATGCCAATCATGTTCCTCTCGGCCTTCCTCAACAACACGCCCTGCGTCACCTTCATGGTGGGTACTGCATTCATGCTGCTCGATACCCAGTACAAAGAAGGGCTTTCAGTTATCAGCTATCAGTTCGGCCTTCAGCCCTCGGCAAAACGTGCACGTTGCCCTGTGTGCCAGCTGTAGGCCGGGCACCCCTCTACTCAGCTAGCACTATTTGCTCATGTAAATCTTTCCCAGGGAAAAAACCGATTCTATACATATCTTCACATATTGTGACTGCAGATTCCCATTCTGATCTCTTGGAGCCGCCGCTGCGGCGTGCCCCCCAAGAAGCTGCTCATCCCGCTGTCGTACGCTGCCGTGCTTGGAGGCACGTGCACGTCCATCGGTACCTCCACCAACCTGGTGGTTGTCGGTCTGCAGGTGGGCCCCTGCATGCGCAGTACGCGCAAGCGCGTGGTGCGTGCTAAGCTTTGCGGAGCTGATTGGCGACCCGGATCTGTCATTCCCGTGCCTCACTTGGCCCATTTATTTACCCGCAGAGCACTCGCTACGCCAAGGCCAAGGATGCTGCCCTCCGAGCGCAGGCCGTCTTCAAGGTAAGCATTGTAGTAGCCCGGAGCCTACCTTTGGCAGGGCTTATCGCCTAGACGCTAAGCGTTTGGTTAGGTAGGTTACGATGTGTGCAGCATAGAGGTTTCAACAGTGTTGTGCTCCGTGTTGAAATTGGTTGCATCGTACCCTCAACAGCACTTGCTTGTACGGCAGCACCAATCACACCCCAAACCCACAGGCTTGCACTCTAAAAATCTCCCCGGCCACTTTTCCGATGCTCTTTTTTGCCCCTCTACCTCGCAGATCTTTGACATCGCTCCTTACGGTGTGCCGTACGCCCTGTGGGGCTTCATCTTCGTGGTGGCGGTCCAGCGCTTCCTGCTGCCCGGCAACTCGTCCCGCTACGCCAAGGACCTGCTGCTGGCGGTGCGCGTGCTGCCCAACTCGCCCGCGGTCAAGAAGCGCCTGCAGGACAGCGGCCTGCTGCAGCAGCACGGCTTTACCATCCAGGGCCTGTGGCGCAAGAACACGTTCATCAGGTGATGCGTCGGTCAACGCACATGCGCGCAGATTGGTGCGCTGCGATGCAGCTGTCCTACAGTCCTAGCGCACATGTGTTGCACCTGCAGGCAAGCACGGTTGGCCATGTGCGGTGTTGAGCTCTGTTCTGTGCTACGTTTGCCACACGTAGTCCCGGTTCCCTTCTGACGCCTTCCTCTCCCTGCCGTGTCCCAAACGTTCTGTATCCGCAGCAAGCCTGACATCAATTATGTGCTGGAGGCTGGTGATGTGCTGTACGTCGCCGGCGAGCTGGATTCCGTGGAGTTTATTGGCGAGGAGTACGCTCTGGGTCTGGTCACGCAGGAGACGGAGCGCCTGGCGGACGATCTCCAGGGCGGTGGCGAGGGTAGGTCTTGCTTGTGCCTTGCATGCTGAACGGTAAAATCTTATGTTAAAGCTTGTATTGTACATGCTGCATGTGTAATGCACTCATGTCTAAGCAAATTCTTGAAATTGCTGCTTGAAGCTGCTCAGGTGGCGTTGTGTTGTCTTGTTCCTTGACCCAGCTGACCTTGCGGTGTTCGTTCCTGCTCTGCAGCTATTGCGTTCCACGAGACCGGCGCCAGCCCCTACAAGAAGCTCGTCCAGGTGTCTGTGAGCGCAACCTCCGACCTCATCGGCCGCTCCGTGCGCGACATCCAGTGGCAGGGCCGCTTCGGTACCGTCCTGGTGGGCGTGCAGCGCGGCAACGGCCGCGAGGACGGCCGCCTGAGCGACATCGTAGTGGCGGCCAAGGACGTCTTTATCCTGGACACCAGTGAGAAGAGCTGCGTGTCAAAGGTTCTTGGGGGATTTATGTTGAGACTACGTGATTAAGCTGTCGAGAAGCGGAAGGGTAGGGCGAGTGCGCCCCTGGCATGGGTATCATCAGGGGTCTCCTGAACGTTGTGCGCTGCCACGCAGTCCGCGCTCCAGTGTCTTGCGCTATGATTCGTACGTGGCCTTCAACTATGCTACTGGTACCGCTAGCTATCGTTGGCTATAATGCGAGATGATGCACCCTGTGCCGCCGGCGTACAAGCTGACTGGCTGCCCCGTACCGCACTGCCCCTGCGCAGCTCCCGCCTTCGACCAGGAGCGTGAGGACTTCAAGGCCAACTTTGAGAAGCTGCATTTCGTCAAGGACGGCGCTGCCAAGGAGTTCATCATCGGAGTCAAGGTCGGCAAGCGCGCCGAGGTGGTGGGCAAGACCGTGTCCGCCGCCGGCCTGCGCGGCATTCCCGGCCTGTACGTGCTGTCCGTCGACAAGTCTGACGGCACCTCCGTGGAGGCCTCCGACTACCTGTACAAGATCCAGCCGGTGGGTAATAGTTATTCAGCATACCTCACCCTGACTGCCGGTATGCGCAGGGGAAGTTGCGTCACGTGCCGCCACGTGCCCCATCGGCACGTGCCTGGCCAGGACGATGGGGTCTCTCCGCCTGCCGTACTATTTTCCCTAGCTCGCACCTATCACTTCGCCTGTCACTCACTTGTGTCACTCCCTGGCCTGACCGTCGACCTTTGCTCCCCACAGGAGGATGTCATCTGGGTTGCTGCCGACATCACCGCCGTGGGCTTCCTGTCCAAGTTCCCCGGGCTGCAGCTGGTGCAGCAGGAGCAGGTGGACAAGACCGGCACCTCGGTGCTCTACCGCCACCTGGTGCAGGCTGCCGTGTCGCACAAGGGACCTTTGGTTGGCCAGACCGTGCGTGACTACCGCTTCCGCTCCGTCTACAACGCCGCTGTGGTGGCCGTGCACCGCGAGGGCGTGCGTGTGCCGCTCAAGGTTCAGGACATTGTGCTGCAGGGCGGCGACGTGCTGCTCATCTCTTGCAGCACCTCGTGGGCCGAGACGCACCGTCACGACAAGGCCTTTGTGCTGGTCCAGGTGCGTCAAGTAGCACCGCTGCTTGTGAGCAGCAGCCGACTTGACATCTCGATGCAAGTGTCTACACTAGACCCCTGCCTTTGCCATCCCTGCACCTGCGTGCACCCTGCTTTGCGCAGCAGCTGACTTGACACATGAAAGCATGTGCCAACACTAGACCCCTGCCTTCCATGCACATGCGTGCACCCGAGCCTGACCTTTCCTCCCTCGCACCTGTGGACCCTCCCTACAGGACGTGCCCAACTCCGCTCCCCCCAAGCGCAGCCGCATGATCGTCTCCACTCTGCTGGCCACGGGCATGGTGCTCACCCAGATCATCGGCGGCCTGAAGAACAAGGAGTACATCCACCTGTGGCCCTGCTCTGTGCTGACCGCTGGCCTCATGCTGCTCACCGGCTGCATGAACGGCGACCAGGCCCGCAAGTCCATCATGTGGTGGGTGGCACAGCTGCCACGTGTGGTGTGGACGGCGGTGGTGTGTATTAAGTGTAGTGGGCATGTGGGTGCATGAACGGCGACCAGGCCCGCAAGTCCATCATGTGGTGGGTGCAAATGCGTGTGGCCCTGCGATGTGCGTGCAGATTTTGTAAGAAGCTGCTGCAGTCTGCACGTGCACGCTGCTTACAATGCACGTGGACGTCAGTTCGCACGCGGCCACCACGCCACGAAACCAGCAGCTGAAGTGAGCCCTGGTCTTAACCCACCGCAGGGACGTGTACCTGACCATTGCCGCCGCCTTCGGTATCTCCGGCAGCTTGGAGGGCACTGGTGTGGCCGCCAAGTTCGCCAACGCCATTATCAGCATCGGCAACAACGCCGGCGGCTCCGGCGCCGCGCTCATCTCCATCTACATCGCCACCGCCCTGCTGTCCGAGCTGCTCACCAACAACGCGGCGGGCGCCATCATGTACCCCATCGCCGCCATCGCCGGTGATGCCCTCAAGATCACCCCCCGTGACACCTCCATTGCCATTATGCTCGGCGCTTCCGCCGGCTTCGTCAACCCCTACTCGTACCAGACCAACCTGATGGTGTACGCCGCCGGCAACTACAACTTCAAGGGCGAGTTCCATCTCGTTCCATGCAGGCTGCTGGTATCAACATATTATCAGATAGTCTTCATCACCAGTACATCATGCCATTATTCGGTGAAGAGTGCCTGTGAGCAGATGTGTGCACCTGTCGTCCATGTCCCATCTTATCCAGGAGCCTGACCGCCGCCTTCTGTTGCTATGTTCCCCACAGAGTTTGCGGTCATCGGAGCTCCCTTCCAGGTCTACCTCATGATCGTCGCCGGCTTCATCCTGGTTTTCCGTCACAGCTGGCAGAAGGTAGGCGCGGAGCCGCTTTCCTCGCACCCACGCAAGTGGCTAAGCTCGTCGTACACGAGCCTCCTTTCTGATCACGCACGTGGCAGAGCCACGTGGGTATGTACGGGCCCATCTATGACACGCACACGGGACCGGACGTGGACTCTTGAGAGGCATCCTACATTCAGTCCATTCAGTCAATGTGCTAAATTCTACTTGTGTGGCCTTTCGCAGGTGTGGATCGTCAGCTGGCTGGTGACGGCCGCCTTCGTGTTCCTGCCGGCCGCCTACCTGCTGCTGCCCGCCCGCATCCTGATCAAGGTGGACAACTGGTTCGACGCCCTGGGCAACAAGATCAACCCCAAGGTGAGTTTGGCAGTTCGGGTGTGCTGCTGTTGAGGATTCTGCCAACCTGCTGTTGAGGGTGTCGGGTTTGCGGATGAGTGTGACCTCGGTCAACTCCCGGATGTGCTGCTGGGGGCACGGGGTGCAATTCGGGTTTCCTGCTGCTGAGCGTCGTGACGGGACTTCACTATTTTCGTAACTGCAGAAGGCGTACCAGCGCCGGTCCATCAAGCACCTGAAGAGCTTCGACGGGTCATCCTCGGACAGCGACAACGTGGCGAAGGCGCTGGACCTGCCGCCCAGCAAGGCGTAAATGGTTGCTTGAAACGCATGTACGGAGCGATCTAGCGATTTAGGGAAGAACTGCCGGGCGTGTGCGCGTGCCGAACTGAAGCTGTCATGCAGAGGTGTGCACGGGGGAGCATGGAGGCTCCCTTGCTTGGGGGTTCTCCCTTGGCAGTCTGGGCGTGTGCGGAGTGTGGCGCTTGTGATCTATGCATCTCGTCATACAGCATAGCTGTTATGCTCCGCAGCAGTATTGGCAATGCGGCATGCGGTTGGGCATGTCTCTCGCGGTTAGTCGGGCAGGCCAACATCGGGCCAACATCGTCACAATGCATTCTAGCAGCATACGGTGGAGCGCGATACGTTTATCTATGATGTGCCTAGATTGGGTTGTTAAGGGATAAAGAAACACTTGGGTCGGGCACGGCGCACGAGGCCAGTAGGCCAGGCCGCTTGCGATGGGAAGGAAGGGCAAATAGGTTGAAACGCTGGCTGCAGGTCGCATACACTTGGTTGATGGTTGCTAGGCAGGTTGCGGTCAACTCGTCCTTCGTGCTTGTTTGTAGAGGACTTTGTAGAGGACTCAAACGTTATGTCTAGCAAGGCCCCTGCCCCTGCGGGCGATCTAGAATGGCCGGCGTATGTGACGATAGTCAGTGTGGCTGCCTCCTTCATACTGATGGCCGCTGACTGGTAAGGTGTTCGGTGTGCGTGCTCGCTCGCGAGGGCGCGAGTATCTTGCGTTTGTTGTGCAGGCTGCGCTATGGCTATGCGCTATTGTTTGATTAATGTAACATTATATGCTCATGCATTCTCTGTGCCCAAATACGAAATGGCTGAGTCAGAACCGTAGCACTAAAGCGGGCTGCAGCACGTCATCGCCGCCCTGACGCAAAATGAGTTACGTGCAGCCTTCGCCTAACTGCACATTCTAGCGCTCCACAGGTCGTGCCACGCTTTTCCCGTGCAGGGTGGGGCCAGACATATGCTTCACCATACTGCTATCATGGCTCATGGCCTTCAATGGCAGAATTATCGATGTCAAAAAGGCATCAGAAGGCTATGGGAACAGCGGTAAGTCAATAAGAGGCCAGTTGCGGCGCTTGACTCGGCGGAGACGCCTGCGCCCTGGCCCCTCGCTGCCCGAGTGCACAGTACCCGTGTACCCAGTACCAAGGCGCGCCGCTTACAAATCTATCATCGGGCTGTGCCACATGTCCTCAGGCCCGTGTCAAGTGCTGTTTTGCAGCCCCACACACCTTGCCATTGGACCATAACGTGTGTTTGCAGGCCTCCTCACCGTGGTGTTCCTGTACCTGGTGGCGGAGGGAGTCACGCAGACTGGAGGCAAGTGTGCACAGCGGATGATCGGCCGCTATCGGTTGCAGTGCTGCAAGGTTCTACCTCTCGCTCCATGCCCTCACCATGCTTCCATGACGGTCACCTGGAGCATGTGGGACTGCTGCACGCTGAGCGGCCCTGCTCGCTGCGCAAGCATGTGACCTTGTGCTCACTGTCACACGCGTACGTGTTACGTGTTCCAATGTTACGTGTTACGTGTTCCGATAGAATGCACCAGCAGCACAAACTGACCGCCATGCCCAAGCGAGCAGAACATGCGAGCGCCTCGAGTCTAAGACGGCTGCCTTCTCCCGGCCTGCCCCCTACCAACGGTACACAGGGCTTGAGCTCATTATGAACCAAGTGCTGGGCCGTTCGAGGTCCGTGCACTGGGCTCTTGTGCGCTCCTTGCTCCCCGTCATGTTCCTGTCGGCCTTCCTCAACAACACGCCTTGTGTCACCTTCATGGTGGGTAGAAGCCCCAGTGTGCGGTGTGGTGGGCGAGTGGGGCTTGGGGCCACGGCAGGGCAACGGGTCCTGGTACGCCATGCGGTTTCGGAGTGGGGGGATGCATTGCCTGAGCCAATTGCCTACCTAGGTGGGTTGTTGACCATAGTACAGACGCACGACAAGATGGGACATGTTACCATGCGTGCCTTGGCAAAGCGGAGGCAGCACCGCTGTGCTGGGCTTAGCTACCTTGAGAGACACACCTGGCCCATAACGCGCCCTGCGTCGTCCTGCGCCCGACAGATCCCCATCCTGCTATCGTGGAGCCGTCGCTGCGGCGTGCCCCCCAAGAAGCTGCTCATCCCGCTGTCGTACGCTGCCGTGCTGGGAGGCACGTGCACGTCCATCGGCACCTCCACCAACCTGGTCATTGTGGGGATGCAGGTACGGCAGCTCGGATGCACAAGCAAGCAGTCCTGGGGGCGTGATCTGGGTCCAGGAGGGTGGTGCTGCGATACAAGAAAGCATGAAGCTACCGCATCGAGTCGCGCTAAGTACTGGGGAGGCCTGCCAACAGTGCTCTGGGCAGCGTGGGTGCTAGGCTCATGCTTGCGCACGTAACCACTGCCTCTGCTCCACGTATGAACCTGCCTAAGCCCTTCAAAATGGTGTTGGACCGCTGCCCTTGGCCCGTCCTACACTGACAGGACAAGCGCTACTCTGGCGCGAAGGACCCGGCGGTGCAAGAGGAGGCCAAGTTCAATGTGGGTCGTACGGAAAATAGCAACCCTGCGCTGTTCACTGCCGCTGCCGGCAGCCGGTCCGTTTTGCGTCGGCGATGAGATGGGTGTGGGGCGAGCTAGCCGTCCTAAGCAGTAGTCCGTGCTGCCTGCCGCAGATCTTCGACACGTGTCTAAGCCCGTGTCTAAGCCAGCCCGGGATTGTTGGCCTAAACGCCCTTTTCAACCCCACCCACAGATCTTTGACATTGCTCCCTACGGCGTGCCGTACGCTCTGTGGGGCTTCGTCTTCCTCCTGCTGACCCAGGTGTGCTCGCATTCGCGGCGCAATGCATGCGGCACACGGCTTATACACCGTCCCCTTGCACCGCTGACGCACACGCACCGAACATGAGCTCAGCAGCTAAGGCACGGCACGTCACTTTATGACGTCCGCTGTAGGCAGAGCGGCAGCTCACTGCCAAAGCCGGGAGCAGAGCTGCTGGCCCACCTGTGGACCCCCTACCCATGCCGCACTTCGCGCACTGCTCTTGCCAACCAACATCACCGTGCCTCCTGCTGACGCCTGCCGTGCGCCAACCGCCAACCGCCTGCCGTCTTCCTGCGTCCCGGCAACTCGTCCCGCTACACTAACGACTTGCTGCTGGCAGCCCGTTCGCACATATCCAAACACGCCGCTCCTGTTCCCTGCTGCAATTTTATCCCCCAGCGCTTCCTGCTGCCTGGCAACTCGTCCCGCTACGCCAAGGACCTGCTGCTGGCGGTGCGCGTGCTGCCCAACTCGCCAGTGGTGCGCAAGAAGCTGGTGGAGAGCGGCCTGCGCAAGCACACGGGCTTCGCCATCGTGGCCATCTGGCGCAACAACACCTTCATCAAGTGGGTCGCTGGGTCGTTGGCGTTAGGCTAGTGGGTTGGATTGTGGGTGGTGCGGCATGGCGAGGAGCACCTGGAGAGCCTGGGGCCTCCCGCCACCGCTTCCTTCCCCGTTGCCTCAGTAGACACCCCCCGCCCCCGGTAACCTCGCCCCCGCAGCAAGCCCGACCCCGACTTTGTGCTCGACGCGCACGACGTGCTGTACGTTGCCGGGGAGCTGGACGTGGTGGAGTTCATTGGGGAGGAGTTCGGCCTGGGGCTGGTCACGCAGGTGGGGACGAGGGCTGGCCACACACCCGCGCACAGATGGTGATACGCGCGCAGAGCGTTATGACATTTGGGCTGGGCTGGTTACGAAGGTAGGGTTGCACGTTGCGGGCTGGGGCTGGTCACGCGTTTGGGCGTCAGGTTGCAGGCATGGGGTCCAGTAAGGACAGCGGGCGAAAACTATGGGTTCGGTGGGTCGTACAGGTTCACCGGCGCACCGCAGTAGCGCCGTATTTGGTCCTGGGTGCCGTTGCCGCGACTGAAGGATCATGCGTTCCACGCTGCGCAGGAGATGGAGCGCTCTGCGTACGAGGGGATCACCACCTCGTCGGGCGACACCGAGTCCACCGCCTTCCAGGACACTGGCGCCAGCCCCTACAAGAAGCTGGTGCAGGTGGGTTGGCGGCATATTGTGTCCATGCAGCAGCAGCACCTGCGGGGCACCAGAGGCAGCAGGAGCTGCACCGGCGGGCAGCAGCAACAGGGCCGCCTCGTCTTGCATGTTGGGATTGTAAGTACTTGGTGCAACCTACACTGCCGGCAGGCAGCAACGGCAGCAGTAGCACCGTCGCCTCGTTGTCCATGTTGGGGTGTCTTACGCGCTACCTTGCTGCTTTTCAGTGCCGGTGCTGTAGCGCAGCAGCAGTTGGTTGCCCCATTCGCCTGTATCACCCTGCGGTGGCCCAGCACTGCCCCGTCGTACCTCCCCTGAAGCCCTCGCCACACACGCCTTGCCCGCCCATCCCGCCTGCCCCCAGGTGACCGTGGTCAAGACATCCGACCTCATTGGCCGCTCGGTGCGTGACATCCAGTGGCAGGGCCGCTTCGGCATGGTGATGGTGGGCGTGCAGCGCGGCAACGGCCGGGAGGACAGCAGGCTGAGCGACGTGGTGGTGGCGGCCAACGACGTGCTCATCCTGGACACTAGTGAGTGAGGTTGTGTGTTACGGGCTTCGCGGAACGATGTGTGAAGGGCCTGGTGGGACTGTGTGTTACGGGCCGCGGATGTGGTGGTGGCGGCCAGCGACGTGCGCATCCTGGACACCAGTGAGTGGGGCGGTGTGTTCTTTGCAAAGCGAGAACGATGTGTTGAAGGGCTCAGTCGGCTTTGTGCGTTGATGGGTGCGTGTGAGTGGGACGTGGTGGTGGCCGCCATTGACTTGCTCATCCTGGACACCTGTGAGTGGGGCTGGGTGTTGGGGGCTGGGTGTCATTGTCATTTGCAAAGCTGGAGGATGAAAGACGGGCAGGGACAAGCTGCAAGCTACGTGCAGGCCGCATGTGCGCCCGATGCCCGGCGGCTCCCGCTCCCCGTCCTGTCACGCCGCTGATCTGGGTGTCCCTTCCCGTCCCTCCACTTGCCCCTCGGCCCACTGCAGCCCCCCACTTTGACCAGGACCGTGAGGAATTCAAGGCCAACTTTGAGAAGCTGCGTTTCATCAAGGACGGCGCTGCCAAGGAGTTCATCATCGGGGTCAAGGTCGGCAAGCGGGCCGAGGTGGTGGGCAAGACCGTGTCCGCCGCCGGCCTGCGCGGCATCCCCGGCCTGTACGTGCTGTCCGTCGACAAGTCTGACGGCACCTCCGTGGAGGCCTCCGACTACCTGTACAAGATCCAGCCGGTGGGTCTACGTGCTCGGTACCATGTCTACATTTTAGGTGCTGCCTTGCAGGCAGTGCCTGGGCCTTCCGTGTCACAATTCTGGAGCCTGCCGCATCGCAGCTGTAGCGAGCACGTGCGTGTCCCTGGCTGTGGCGTGGGGTGGTGCCTGAGAATCCTTTAAAGTGTTAGATTGTGAATTACAAGCTTTATGTTTTGCTAAGTTTTTCACGCTACGGTACTCCTCCGTGTCGTGGCACCCGCAGGAGGACACCATCTGGATTGCTGCTGACGTGGCCGCCGTGGGCTTCCTGTCCAAGTTCCCGGGGCTGCACCTGGTGCAGCAGGAGCAGGTGGACAAGACCGGCACCTCGGTGCTCTACCGCCACCTGGTGCAGGCCGCTGTCTCCCACAAGGGCCCGCTCGTGGCGCAGACCGTGCGTGACTGCCGCTTCCGCTCCGTGTACAACGCTGCCGTGGTGGCCGTGCACAGGTAAGGGGCCTGAGTGTGCTCATCAGCAGTGCAGATGAGAAGCCAAGCTGTGGGGTGCTGTTGGCCTGCCAGGCTGGTTCAAACTTTGGCTGCAGTGGAGGACACACTCGTTGCAGTAGATGTAGAGCAGCTACACATCGGTACACAGCAATGCCGAACACCGTGTGGGCAAAGCCGCAGGGCAGCTCAGCACCTACAGCGCCTCAGCTTGACTTCACCCGTCTCCTGCGTAGCTCGTGAATGTATTGCACCTACCGTGCGTCCGTGCGCTGCCGCAGGGAGGGCGTGCGCGGTGTTGCATACTGTACCCACACGCAACCCGTCGCACACCGCACTTTTCTTACTATGCTGCCCCATGTGCGCTCTTCGCAGGGAGGGCGTGCGCGTGCCGCTCAAGGTCCAGGACATTGTGCTGCAGGGCGGCGACGTGCTGCTCATCTCGTGCCACACCAAGTGGGCGGAGCAGCACCGTCACGACAAGGCCTTCGTGCTGCTGCAGGTGCGCTGCCTCCTACGCCTAGCAGCATGCTGTCCTTGGGGCCTTGCTTTACCCGGGCCTTGCGTCACGACAAGCAGGCGCCCCACAAGTCCTCAGCCCCTACTTGAATTCGATCACTGAGGCCTCTGAGGCCCCTCCCTTTCCTGAAAGCTCCCGCTGACGTCTTGTTACCCCATGCCATGCGCCACGCACGCCCCCTGCAGGACGTGCCCAACAGCTCTCCCCCCAAGCGCAGCCGCATGATCGTGTCCGTGCTACTGATCCTGGGCATGGTGCTCACGCAAGTCATCGGCGGCCTGAAGAACAAGGAGTACATCCACCTGTGGCCCGCAGCTGTGCTGACGGCCGCGCTGATGCTCATCACTGGGTGCATGAGCGGGGACCAGGCGCGCAGCTCAATCATGTGGTGAGTGGCACAGCTGCCACGTGTGGCATGGACAGCGGTTGTGTATTAATGTGTAGTGGGCGTACCGGCCGCATGAGCGGGCACCAGGCGCGTAGCTCTTATCATGTGGTGAGTCTGCTGTTCAGTGGAGTGCGGGAAGCAGTCGCGTGTGCCTCCTGCGGGTCCGACGACAGCCCGTGCCTGAGCGCTATCGCATGATTGCTGTCCCGTTTCCAACCTGCCATGACGCGTACCTACCCGTTGCCGCACTAGCAGCTGACGGCAGCCCCTGACCTTAATCCCCCGCAGGGACGTGTACCTGACCATCGCCGCCGCCTTCGGCGTGTCCGCCTCCCTCGAGAACACCGGCGTTGCCGCCAAGCTGGCCAACACCATCATCAGCATCGGCACAAACGCCGGCGGCACCGGCGCCGCGCTCATCTCCATCTACATCGCCACCGCAGTCATGTCTGAGCTGCTCACCAACAACGCAGCAGGCGCCATCATGTACCCCATTGCTGCCATTGCTGCCGATCAGCTTGGCATCTCGCCGCGCGACACCTCCATTGCCATCATGCTCGGCGCTTCTGCCGGCTTTGTCAACCCCTTCTCCTACCAGTGCAACCTCATGGTCTACGCCGCTGGCAACTACTCCGTGAAAGGTAAGGTCTGACTCACCAAGCGCCATATCACAGGCCGTAAACTCTCCGTACAGTCTCCGTCCACTCTCCGTCCGCTCGGGCTGCACAATGCGTCTACCTACCCCCGATGGCCCCTGTCCCGCCCTCTTAATCCCGCTCTGCAGCTCTCGCAGCCGTACGTGCTCCCCGACCCTAAGCCCCTCACCCCTCCCCGCCTCCCCTGGCCCTCGTCCCGCCCGCAGAGTTCGCCATCATCGGAGCACCCTTCCAGGTCTGGCTCATGATCGTCGCCGGCTTCATCCTCGTGTACCGCAAGCAGTGGCAGAAGGTGTGGATCGTGTCCTTCGCCGTCACGGCCGGCATCATCCTCCTGCCCGCCCTGTACCTGCTGCTGCCGCCACGTGTGTCCGTCGCCATCGAGGCGGCCCTGGACCGAGTGGCAGAGAGGATCAGCCCCTCGGCCGCCATCAAGAGGCACAGGTCGCGCAGGTGGCTTAAGAGCAGCAGCGGCGTGTCGGGCAATGGCAGCGGCAGTGATGACGAGCGGACCAAGAGCAGCATGTCCGCGGGCGACATTGAGCTGCGGCCGTGAGGCGTTGATAGTGGTTAATGCGTTGATGGTTTTTAATGCGTTGCCGTGCGCGAAGTAGGGATGAGCGGGAGCTGTCTTGTCCGGATGGAATGGCAGGGGAGAGGTGGCACTACCGGGCGTGTCCGCTGCGGCGGTGAGGTGTAACAGCGGCGTGGATTTGACTGGGATGGTGGGCACAGGTGATGGTTGCGGCTGGATGAGGGATGGTGCCGCGGGTATGCAGGGAGGGAGAAACGAGTGGGGTGTGGGCTGGGTATGCAAGCGTTGGCGTGGTGGTGAAGTGTGGGTTAATGCATTGTGCGCGCTCGTGCGTGTGTGTGTGCACCGGGACATCGCACTGTGAGTTACGTACGTGTTTGTTTTTTACGTTCTGCACTGCCCCCTCGTAACATAGTAGCGTTACTTTCTTGTTGTTGAGTGTGGCACTCGTTCGAGCCTGCAGGGAGGTGTGCTTTGCCAATGCAGGCGGGACCGGAGCAAGTAGAACTTTTGTTGCTCCCTGTTTTTCAGTAGGCCCGGCTGCTGCACACAGCCAAGGCCCAAGGGCCCATACCCTGCCAATTACTCTTTGGCATATACACACTACGACCAAGGCACTTGACATTCGGACAGCATTTTCGGGCCTTGTTGACATGCGTGACCTGCGGCGCAGCGCTGCAGCGTTGATGCACGATATGCTGTCCTGTGGGCTATGCCAGTGTTGGCTGCATGCAACGGTCAACACGCCGTAATATTAGACTGTTGGGTATGAGGTTAGTAACTATTAGTGGGAGGGGGCTGGCCGGACACCATCACGTGCACTGCCGCGGACACGGGTTGGCCATGATGCCTCTTGGTGCATTGCCGCGTTGGAGCGATTCTTGCTTGCACTGCATCGCGCATTGGCCAACACGGAGTGCCCTGCATTGCACTCAGTTGGTGTTGCTGTTGCTGTGTGCGCAGATGACTGGCTATGTAACGAGCGCCATGTTGCATGGTAACGCCTAGCTTAACCCAACTGCTCCCAACGGGGCACGGCGCATAAAGGCACACCGCTAGACCGCCACAGTAGTCAGTGCTGTAAGGCGAGGGTTCTCCCCTCCGCAAGTGCAACGACCCGTGTATGAGCTGGGGGCCCAAGGGCCAACAGTCTTAACTCTTGATGCAAGAAGCTTGTTGCCACAGTAGCCGCCCGAATGACGCCAGGGGAAGCCCAAGTTACAGACCACCGGGCAGCAGCGGGCACCCGCCAAAGTAGCAATCGCTGCTCTAGGCCATGGCCCAAGGCAAACCCACGCGTTGAACCTGTGTGAATACCGGTAGCGTCCGCCTTGGTGCAAGCCATGCCATGCACCGGTGCGCCCTCCACATACTGACCATCGCAGGCACTCGTGGTCTGGTCCCGAAGTTCGCCTTGGCAAGTCACGACAGCTCTCTTGTCACCTCCCTTCCCACGCATCTCTCCTCGACGCTCCGGGTACTCACAATACGCAATCAACTCACACATATGTTTGGTGCACATCATTGATTGTCACTCGGTGTCGTCTGCAACGCTACCCTGTGCAGTGCATTGTGCCATTCACATTCATGCTGTTGGCCAGCTGGCAGCCTGGCACCCACAGCTGTGACATAAGACAAACTTGCTATACCGTATGTCGGGACCAGTAAGGATCGTGTGGCCACACCATCTGGAACGAAACATAACATGCCAAACATAGCATTACGTCACCTCCGCTCCTGGCGGCGCGGTTGCATACCGCCAAACCCTCAACACGGCTCACGCCCTCAACCCATGCCCCCACCCCTGCTGTCCTCCCATGCACTCTCATGCACTGCGCTCCACGGTCTTCCCCTTTACCTCTGCCCCGAAATGCACCTAAGCCCTTCCCCGGACCCCGCTTTCCCTCTCCACCGGCATGCCCATAGCCTCACCCAGCCTCTTCCAGCCTCTGGCCACTGAACAACCGCTAAAACACAGCACGCCGCCCCTAGAAACGTGCCCAGCAGCGGCTGCACTAGCCCACACAGTCTCCACTGCAGTCCAGCTGTAGCCCAGCACCGCCGGCTGTGGGGCATCGCAGGGTGCAACTGTCCCTAGAACCGCGCCCAGCAGCGGTCGCCCTGTAACTATCGGCAGTTCGTTCCCTTGCCATGGGTGCCAACAGAGCCGCTCGCAAATTAACCACGGTGTCTTGAAAAGAGGGGGAGCCTTGGCGTACTGTCCCTAGAACCTCGCCCAGCAGCGGTTGCACTCCCCCACACAGTCTCCCCCGCAGTCGACGCTGTAGCCCAACACCGCCGGCTGCCGCAGCACCGCCTTGGTCAGCGTGTCGCCCTGCGCGTGACGCACACGGACACGTGGCACGTGAGAACGTCATGCACGTGGCAGTCGGGCACGTCTCGATGCGTGGCTGCTAAACACGTGGCAGGCGGACACGTGGCACGCGGGAGAGGAACCGCGTAGGCAATAGTGGCACGTGGACGCAGCCTTAGGATACCGGCAGAACACCTCGTCAGGCTCACGACAGCTCCACAGCAGTGGTATTGACCACGATGACCACGCTGCCCATTCCCCCCACCTGCAGGCGCCACTGCTTTTGGGCCACATCTAGGCCAACCCACAGGTGCAGAACGTTACAGTACGGTACAGTATGTACCAGTCTAAGACCTGAGCCGTGACGTTGTAGGACGGAACCTGGTCTTGGAGGAGGGGTTGACATGTCCGTCTACAGTATGGTACGGCATCCACAGTACGGCACAGTGTACGACAGCCCCTTCCTTCTTACCTGCAGGCGCCACTGCTTCTGCAGCACCTCCACGTTGGGTCGCAGCCGCCCCTCCACACCGGCAGCCAGCAGCTCCGGGAACGCCTTGACCAGCTTGAGCTGGGGGGAGCACACACACCGGCACACAGGGCCTCACTACGACACAACGACAGTGCTGTAGAAGACGATATTGGTCCAAGAATCCTTGCCTTCCAGTCCGACGACAATATACCACAACGTCCATTGACAGCTGTAGCGGGGCTCCCCTGGCTACCGGCACTGCCTCGAGGACCGCACGTCTCCCGACTGGTCAGCCCTGCTCTCGACATCTTGGCCTGACCGGACAAGCTCCTTCCCCCACCTATCCCGCCTCCCTGACCAAGTGCACCTCCTGCTCCATGTCGAGGTCGCCCCGCAATCAACCAACCAACCCCACCCAACCAGCTTCAAGTAACCAGCCCAAATAACCAACCAACCCCGAGTAATTACCCCAAGTATGCAGCCCACCTGCTCCTCCGGGCCCACGTCGAGGTTCCCACAACCAACCCAGCCCAACCACCAACCAACCAACAACGCAACCCAACGGCGCAACCCACCTGCTCCTCAGGCCCCATGTTGAGGTCGTCCCGCAGGAACTCCAGGGCCCCCTCAACCACCTCCAGGCTGGGAACCTCATCGACCTGCATACATGCCGCACGCGGGTGCGTTGCAGGGGTGTACGGCACATGTGCTACAGCACGCGTGTGCTGAGTTGACAGTAACGGCGTGTAACCGGCGCCCCTTCCGCCGCCTGCCGACAGCACGTACGCCCGTTCCCTGCAGCTGTCCCCTGCCCACCTTTTCCCTCCTCCAGTACGCCTGACTCGTCCACCCGAAGGCACGTGCCAGCAGTCTGTCAGCCTCCTGCCCAGACAGGCCCAATGCCTCGGCCACAAAGGAGCTAGCCGCCTGCAAGGGAACCAAGGCAGTACGCGTGTTTTACACGCCTGCGTCTAGCTACCACCCGGCAGTGACCAGCTGCTTTCCATGCCTCCGCTAAACCCAGCACACCGTCTTGGACGACAAGGTACCGGTAGAAGCGTGTACGGTATGAACCACGGACTGCGTACCGTACCAGAGGAGTACGCTTCCAGAGGGTGCGCTGCATGCATGCATGCGTGCGTGCCCACCGCACCTGCCACTGGGCCACCTCCTCTGCCCCAAGCTCCCTCCCCAGGAGCTCCGTGCTCACACCAGCAGCAGCCGAAGACCGCAACACCACCACATGCCCTCGGGCAGCGGCGGTGTTGGGGGCGCCGCCTTGCCCATGCCCCAGGCCGCTAGACGCCCTTTGCCCACTGCTTGCGGGTCGCGCTGTCAGCGCGTGGCACGACGCCGGTCGTAGTGTGGGTTGGCATGTGCTGTGGGGTGTTGTAGCGGAGCTGGTACGGCAGCGTGAGGCGTGGGCCTGCGCGGGGGGAGGGGGGGGTGCATATGCACGTTAGGGATGGGCTGTACCACAGTGATCAAGCGAAGGGACAGGCAGCCAGGCTCCTCAGTGCCTATTCAATGGGGCACAATGCGTGCCCCAACTGGATGGTGCAACTTAGACTACAGGGCGGGGCTGCTGTTTGAAGTTAGGCCCTGCTACGAGCACGGTTGGCCCCTAGCGTGGGGTGTCGTGGCACACGTGTGTTGCGCCGTGCGTTGCCTTGCGCCAACACCAAGCGAATGTATGGATGCAAGCGAAAGAAATACGATGTTATGCAAGAAGCGCACCTGCATGTTGCTGCGTATCAAGCTTGGGGCTCTTCGCGAACGCGTCAGGCAACAAGTTCAGGCTGTTTCAACGCTGCGGGAATTGAGGCAGCACTTGTAAATACCGAGTACAAAGCTTAAAGTATGCGCACGCATACAGTGAAGACTGGTTCTCCTGTGCAAAGCCGAGCCCACATCATACGGCAGCGACAACCACCAATTTGCATTGAACCCCGGGCCCCCGGCCACGGCCTAGCACCCGGCAAACGTATTCTGAGGATGCATGACAATGGGATTAAATCGCGCATTGCCATCCAAATTTTGACTTCGCAAGGGAGTCCGGTCGGCGTGCACGGCGTGCGGACAGCACGTCGCTCCATTCCCAACTCCGCGCTAACCTGTGTAATCGATCACTTGAATGCACCAAATATACTAGGGCACACCTGTCAACCAACCATTGCTCGCCAAACGTGGCAAGGCACGCGACCTGAAGGGCTTACAGCTGGCTACTGAGTCGGCGCCCATATAGGCCCGCACCCTCCTCCCCGGACCCTCAACCCAACGCCGCGTTTGCGCCTCTCCGACGGCGCATCCGCAGTTGCGTTGTGTCTTAGCATGCAGCGCTGGTGCAGAGCACCGTCAGCGGCAGGAGCTTTGGGCTGCAGCGGCCCCCCAGCCGCAGGGCTTGCAGTGCCTAATACTGCTGCCCCCGCACACGGCCGCCCTGCAACACCAAGCGCAGCGGCCAGACAGCCTTCTGGCAGCTCCGTCTTCCCCTCCACCTGCACAGCTGCCTCTCACGGCGCAAACGAAGGGCTACAGCGCATGAGGGCCTACGGCTCCACTCCCCATTCCAACAGCAGCGTGTGTGTTAGCAGTAGCAGCAGCAGCAGCAGCAGCAGCAACGGTGGCCGCAGCTGCTCCACAGTGTGCTACAGTAGTCCCCAACCCACAGTCCAGGCCACGACCTCCGCACCCCTCCCGCCACCACCAGCAGCAGCACCACAACCGCCGTCCACACCTCCCACAGCAGCTCCTGCTTCTCCCGATACCCCCACCTCGAGCCTCCAGGAGGCCATTGGTCCCCTGGGGGCCTGGATCGAAGAGCGCACTCCCGCCGCCTCCACAGCCACCCTTGCCAGCACCACCACCATCGCCTCCCTGTCGCTCTCCTCCACCGAAGACTCCAGCGGCCAGGCCACAGACACAGGCTCTGGCAGTGCCACGGACACGGATGCCGCCGCAGAGGAGCCGCTGCCCCCGCGCCTAACGGCCGTGGACCTGCAGGTGGGCGTTTCAAGCTGTACGGCAAGGGAAGGACAGCGACTCATGGGTCCATTGGGCGCTAAAATTGTGGGGCCGACAACATGACAACTACTGAACTGGCGGTGTTGGTGCTCCAGCTACTGCCTTTCACATGATAGGTGCATGGGCACCCATCACCAGTTGTTGTATAATGCTTCTCACGGCTGCGTGTTATATGCTGCCCCCTGCGCAGAGCTGGGTGGAGACGCGCGGGCTGAGGGCGGCGGTGGTTCCGGAGCTGCCCCCAGGCTCAACACCGCCGCCCGGGTGCGCAGTGGTCAAGTCCATTGTGTGCATGGCTGACGGGAAGCCGGTGGTGGCGGTTGTGCTGCTGGAGGGGCGATTGGAGGAGCGCAAGCTGGCGGACCTGCTCAAGGTCGGACATGTGGCACGTGGCACGTGGCACGCGCGTAGGGCACATGGCACGTGGGGTAGGTAGGGCATGCGGAAACGTGGCATGGAGCAGGCGGAGGGGCGGGATGGCAGCTGGCATCAAGTGCATATGGCGCAAGGCGGTCGCGGCTTAGAAGGCCTGGGGATGGCACAAGCAGGGGATCTTCTGGGCACAAGGCGATCAGCCAGGTGGTCGACTGCACATGGAAATAAGGGGTGCGGGCGGACAGCGGGGGGGGACAAGGCCAGCAGCGCGGCGTGCTGGCACAGCAAATGCCAGGCAGCCGCGTGTCCGTGAGAGCACGACCGACGTCACCTGTGGTCGTGCCGCCCCCAGAGCAGCTGGGCTGGCTGTAGTAAGCACAGGCACACACGGCGGTACGGCAGCCCACAACCTTGAAACCAGCAAGGGTCCATGACCCCGTGTACCGTGTACCACGTGGCACGTGAACGCGCCAATTGATCCTGGCGAATGGTCGGTAGGTGACGTGGATGTACGCGTGTGCGTGTCGGCCCCGACCACGCTGTAACGTCTGTGGGCTACCGTACTTGATTGCCCACAGGTGGCCCGGCGGAGGGTGCGGCTGGCGCGGCAGGACGAGGTGGTTCGAGCCACGGGCTTTGTGGTCGGCACGGTGCCGCCTTTTGGTGCGTGGGTTAGCATGCGTGGGCGTGGGTGTGAATTGGATTGTGTAGCTATGTATCAGGTCCTCTGTGTGCCCTGAGTGCTCCACGGGCTTCGTGGTGAGCACGGTGCCGGCCTTCGATACGTGCGTGCGTGAACATTTGTGGTTGTAGGTGTGTATTAAGTGGTGTACATCTGTATCAGGTGCGCTGCGTGGCCCTGAGTGCCTCGAGCTTCGGGGGGGCCACGGTGTTTCCACAATGGGAGCGTGTACTGGTGCTAATACGGTGTGGATGCGAGCGGTCCTCTGCCTGACCCTGCAGCCATGGGCTTCATGGTAGGCACACGGGCCGCCAATTAGTTGGAGCTTGAGGAGCTTGATGACACACCGACAGGCATCACTAGCAGTGCATGGAACAGACGGAGTGTGCCTTTTAAACCCATTCCCTGGCCAACCTGCAATCGCCAGTCCTGACCCTTAACCCACACCCTTACCCCACCAGGCCACAAGCAGCCCCTGCCCACGTACGTCGACGTAGCCGTTACGCGCTACGCCCGCGTGTACGGCGGCGGCGGCGACCCGGACAAGGAGATCGAGGTTGCCGTACCGGACCTGCTGTCGTACGCCGCCGCCACCGTCGCCGACATCGCCGCCGGGCCCGCCGTCGCGGCGGCGGCGGCGGCGCCGTCGGGCGCCTCGCTGCCGCTGCCGTGGGCACGTGGCAGCGAGGCCGTGTCTGTTGTGGCGGTTGTGGCGCAACGAAGACGGATCGCCAAGCTGCTGCAGTTTGTGAACCTGGTTCCGGAGGAGGTGCCGGGGCTGCCCAGGGACGGACAGGCAGTGTACCTGAGGAAGCTGTGGCGCAACCCCGATACAGGTATGTAACTGGGTACCGGTATGCATGAAACGCGCGGAAACCGGCACGGGTGGGCCCTGCGCGTTAGTACGGGCTGAGGCAGCTGGGGCGTCGCCCCGGCACAGATAGGTCTTGCATTTGCATGGGTTGCGCCTGGGATGCGGCGGGCTGAGAAAGGGAGGGTGGTGCGGAAGCACGTGCACAGCGTTTATCAACAGCTGCAGCCTTTGCTGGAACCGCCTTGGTTTCGGGTGGATGGTGCCCTGGCACAGATTGCCGTGTTGTTATTAGTGGTGCCGTACGTTTTTTGTCAGTGGAGTTTATGAAGCCTGGTTCCGCTTGGCCGGCGTGCCTGTTGCGTGTTGACCGTTCACCGCCACAGCTGGGCGCATTCACCAGTACCGGTGCCGGTACATAGTGGGTCCGCAAGACCGTTACTGCCTGCTGACAACCCACATCACACATCAACCAGGCGGCCCGGCGGAGGTGCAGCACATATAGAAACGAATGTCCTTATCAAAGGGGCAACATAGCATTAGCTTGTAAATGGTAATTATTGATACTGTCCTTCATCCCCAGGTGGCCCGGCTGAGGTACAGCTCATTCTGGGCAAGACCCTGGAGCGGCAGCTGGGCAGGCAGGCGGCGCAGGAGCTGATGGACCAGGTGCGCGTGCCGTACATGCGTCACGCCATGCCGTACGTACGGCGACCTGTGCTTGCTGTACGGCTCAGCTGGTTGCACGTGGCTGGCACGAAATGCTTTAGGCGCAGGAGCTGATGGACCAGGTGCGCGTGCCGTACATGCGTCACCCCCCATGCCGTACGTACGAACCTGGTGTACAGCGCTGCATGTTGCACCCGGGGGCTAGTTGTGCTGATTCCGGGATGCTACAACACATGAGCTCCTGTTGCCAACGGGTCGTGGCCGTGCAAGCGGCGCAACGGCAAGGGGTGCAGGGGACTGATCCTGACTGTCCTACTGCTCACCTATTCACCATCACAGCGCCGGCAAGGCGACACGCCGTACTCATACGGCATCTTTGTTAATGTTCTTGTTGCTTGCTGCCTCTCTCCAGGTCAAGGTGGGCTGTGTGGTGGCGATCACTGGCCGCGTGCAGCCGCACCGGCCATCCGCAGCGCAGCAGCAACGGGAGCAGCAGGGGGAGCAGGGCCAGCAGGGCCAGCAGCAGCAGGGGCAGCAGCAGGGTCAGGGTGCTTCTCCGCAGCGTCCCGACGTGTTGGACGTGGTGTGTCACTCGGTCGAGGTGCTGCACAAGAGCAAGTGAGTGCGGGATGGCATGCTAAGATGCAGATGCTTAGTATTCCTATAAGCCCACCGCGGCATTGACACGTAGCGCTACGTATGCTGTTTGCAGTAGCGTATTCGTGCCAAAGTGTCAACACCTTTGTGTAAGCCTCATAGAGGTGTAGGCACGGACTGGTGCGGTCATGTCCCTGTATTTCCGTCCCTACACCGCTGGAGTGTAACACAAAATGCCACATACACCCCAATCCCCGCACCCCAGGGACCACCTCAACAAGGCGCTGCGTGCCGCCAAGCGCTCCGGCCTAGGCAGCCCCACCACCGCCATGGAGCTGCTGGTGCTGCAGCGGCAGAGGGGGGAGCAGGCAGGGGGAGGGGCAGGGGCAGGGGCGGCGGGCTCTGACGGTGATGATGCTGATGTGGACGAGGAGCAGGAGGAGGATGAGCAGGAGCAGGAGCGGGCAGGGGGCAGCGCGGTTGGGACACAAGCTCATGGCAGGGCAGGGGCTGCCGGCAGCACGGCGATGACGGACGTGAGCGGTGATGGCAGGGCCAATGGCAGCGGGCGTGCAAGCGGTGACAGCGTGCAGGGGGCAGCGGTTGGGGGTAACGGTGTAGACCAGATCGGGAGCACAGGGGGCGTGGAGGCGGGTGGGGTTGAGAGTGTGGGCGTTGGGGATGAGGCGGATGGGTTGCCGGCGTCGGGTTGGCGCATGCCGTTGCCGCTGTCGGCTGTGCGTTGGGTGGCTACGGCTGAGGAGGTGGAGGCGATGGAGGCGGAGATCTTGGGGGCCGGGGGCGAGACGGGGACGCATGCGGGAGCAGCAGCAGCAGCAGCAGGAGCAGCAGCGGG
>VFQN01003135.1_pt1 | contig 24254 bp, 22 predicted proteins | sample 3512371 | NCBI WGS metagenome assembly VFQN01 (sample SAMN10412370, study PRJNA504923) | tailings metagenome | isolation source: Replicate 2 from Balatoc abandoned mine | place: Philippines: Itogon, Benguet | collected 2017-08-28
GGAAGTTATGTGGAAGTTATGTGGAAGACGTAATAAAGGTGCAAGACAGCGCAGCCAGGGGAGCCCGACACGGGAGCCCGAGTTGGTCGGGCGGGAGCTCCCCTGGCAGCTGCAGCTGTTGTTCCATGACGGCATCGCATACAGTAACAGCCCCACAGGACCCAGAACGAACGCTGCATTCCAAGGGGCTTCCTTTCCCCGTGTTGGTGATAAAACACAAACACAGAAGGCTTGGCCCCAGGGGAGCCCCCCATCCCCTGCTGTTAGCTCTACCCAGGGCTCCCCTGGCTGTACCTGATCTCTACACTACTCACACAAAGTCGGCAGCTCGACAGGCCCTCGTCACACGCAGGTACCTTGACCCTCAGTCGACCACACAGCCTGTGAAACAGGTCACGTAAGTAAGGCCATGGCCTGCCCTCAGCACACTCGGCTCGAAAACACGTGTGCCCCCTACGCCAGGGGGTCCCTGCCCTACAGTAGCTATAGTGCTATCATAACAAGCGCAACTTGAACGCCTCAGGCCCACGTCGCACTAGGCACTACTACAATCTTGCCATGCGCGCGCCGCAGCGCGCGGCATACACACACAGTCGGTGGTCGACTAAGGCGCCGGGTCAGAGGCGCCAGACACAGTGCTAGCGCGCGGCACGACTTAGCGGCGCGCCGAACGAGCAGCGCCAGACAGCTTAGCAGCCGTGGAGGGAGCGCGCAGGGCAAACATTCTTGCTGATCTGTGCTTGGTGAGGCGAGAGGCAAGAGAGGCAAGGAGGTACAGGAAAGTTGCACGCAACGTTATGCATCAGTGCGGTTCCAGACTTCTGGTTGTGCTTCCGACGTCCCCCTGTGTTGTACTCTGCACGGACTCCATGCGTGCTCCCTACTGCAGAAGCATGGGCTTGGGACATGGTGTCTGATGGAACCGATGGGAACGTGCTAGTGATAAGGTTCATATCGTTACACCTGCCCCAGTTGCCGCACCCTCCTCTCTGTGTGCCATGTGAGCGATACCTGTGTACACAGTCACCCCACTGCCGCCTGCTGTTGTGTCATTGAGTTCCCGCGGCTGTCCTCTTCATGACCAGCATCATGTGCGTCAGATCTGGTCGGCCCAGGCCAGTCACACACATTAAGCCATCTTGTCCGTGTTACAGATACCGTAGGGACCTGCAAAAATTCAGATCCTCATGGATAGCCATGGTCTTCAAGTCCTTGGCCGAGTCATGTAATTTTACTAGTACTACGCCCAACATCCAAGTCCGTTAAGTAGCCAGGTCCATCCTGATGAAGTGAGCAGTTCTTCCAAACGTGACCATCTTAACCAGGTGCGCTCCAAAAGAATACAACACACCTCAACGCTCCTGACGAATGGACCACATGAGCAGCATGCTCACAGGCAGTGTGCATTACGATTTGAGTTTTGTTGTCTGCTCGAACAGGCAAGCCATAAAAGGCTCACTGCAACACTCGATGTGTGCGAAGCTCAGGTTTGCCACTTTATTGCCACCACGCCAACCCGTTGCGCACATGTCTCGAACGTCACGGCACATACCGTATCCTCAGGTGCTCAAGTTAGCAAAAAATTGATGCACACCAATTGCAGTGCTCAGGTTATTGCTGCTGTGCCGTCACTCGAATCTCACATACACGCGCATCACGCCCCACAAGGGCTCACCAAACTCACGATCCGAATTGCTTAAAATGCTGCATGGTATTCAGCTTTGGCGAATGTAGTTGCCATGCTGACTCTTTTACACGGTATGTACCACTGCTGCGCCACAGTGCCTCCCAGCCAACACCTGATCTCCTGATCAACCATCACCCTGACATTCCCTGTCATCATCCAAACCGCACGCGGTTACGTCGAACGTGACGTTCACAGGTTCTTGAGCGCCTCGGGCAGGGGAGTGATGGGCAGGCCAATGTCCCTGCGGTAATGAGGCACGGCAGTGAGGCAGCGGGTCAGTACGCGTCGCAATAAGAGTTCGTGTCTACGGCTACATACGTTCCACTGCTGCTACCGCTGCGGTCGGGGGCCGCCCTCCGAGCCCAACAAAGGTTAACAGCATGGCGTTGCAGGAGCACGACCTATCACTAGCAGGAAGCCGGCGGACAACGCACCCCGCTCACACTCCTCAAGACAGCATACCTTCATTTGTACCACCCTCATGCTGTGCCGCATGCCCCTGCCCTTGTTCTCCGTGCCACAGCGCACCCTCTCGCCTTCTTGTGACCCTCGCTCCATGTTCCCCCCGCCCCTCGTTCCTCACCTCTCAATGTCGTCCAGCTCCAGAATGGCCTCCTTCTCGAAGCGCAGGAACAGGTGCTCGAAGATCTCAGTCTGCTCCACCAGCTCCTGGGCCACGAAGGCGGCGATGGCAATCATGGCCTGAGGGCGGAGGTAGAGGGCGGGACGGGGTGGGAGGAGGCGTCAGATGGAAGGGCACCCAGCTTGGCAGGTAACAGTAAATCGCGCACGTCATTGATTCTCGCACGTGCCAAATGACAACATGGACGCACGCTTTGTGGTACGGACCGCAAGCAACCAAACGGAGGCCCAGCCAACAGCTGTAGGAAGCCTGGGTCCGCATGCCCTGCTCACCAGGCGGCCGTTGTTGAGCTCCTTGGTCTGCATCTCCTTGAGCGCCTCTGGCTCCGTGGGCTTGAGGCCCAGCGGGTCGAAGCCCAGGTCGCCCGGCTCGTAGTCGTCCTTGAGCGAGTTGAAGCCGGTGCCGGTGGGGGTGGCCCAGCCCACGGCAACGCGGTACGACTCGGCAATGCCGATGGCGATCAGCAGGGGCTCCCAGAAGCCCTGGCCGATCTGCTGGAAGTGGTAGATGGCGGGGCCTGGGATGGGGGGAAGGGCAGGGGGCGGGGGACGGGGAGGATGGGGTCAGGGATTGAACCAGGGAAACGATACGACCTTACAGAGTGTGGGCACGGGGTGGCACCGTTCGGCATCTTTAAATCATCTTCGTTGCTACGTAGTCGAGTAAGACAATTTCTGACTGGGCCCATTGGCAGATGCGAGTGGTTGCACCTTTCCATTTCAGATGTTGGCTCGAGAAGCCTACGACTGCGTCCCCACGGGAAACCAGGGGAAACCACCGTTGTGGAGCCACTCACCCGACACACGGCCGTCCCAGTTGAAGAACAGGGGGAAGTCCTGCAGCTGCTCGCCCACGATGAAGCCCAGGGCGGCAAGCATGGACACACGGCCGTGCACGATCTCGGACTCGCGCCAGCGGCGGACGTCACGGATGGAGGCTGAGGGAGGGACAACCAGGCAGGGGAAAGGAAGGGGTGAGCGGCACACTGGCGCACGAGCTGGGGAAAACGCGTGCGGCTACTATTGACATGCATGCATTACGCATGTAAGAACGTGGTTGCATACAGAAGACCGAGTGTAACGTCGGCAAAGGTGCCCGAGGGTCAGCGTGGCTGTCGGGCGGTCAGCGTGGCTGTCGGGCGGTATGGCCTCACCAGTGTTCGCGAAGCCAGCAGGGTCGAAGACATCAGGGAAGGGCTCCGTAACACCGGGAAGGGTCCGGAGGTCTGCATGTTCCCAATGGAAAATTATGCCCGGTCAAGCAGGTGAAGTAGAAAGGCCATGGGCTCATGGCCTGCCCTCAGTACACTGGGCACGAAAATACGTGTGCCCCCTAACTTCTTCTGCCATCACATGTACTCATACTGCTCATTATAAGCGCAACTAGAAGCCCCAGACCCACGTCGCGCTAGGCACTACTACAACCTCGCCATGCGCGCGCGGCACACACTTACAGTCAATGGTCGACTGAGGCGCCGGGTCGGAGGATCCAGACACAGTGCCAGCGCGAGGCACAATGGAGCGGCGCGCCGAGGGAGCAGCGCCGGAGACCTTAGCGGCAGAGACAGGGGCGCGCAGGGCCATCATTTTTGCTGGGCTCGGTAAGGCCAGGAAAGAAGGTACACAAAAGTTGCACCGTAGATACCTTTATCGATTCTGTAGCCTACTAGCATCAGTGCGGTTTATATATCGGGTTCCACTTGTACGGCGGGTAGTTGGCGAGCCTGTGGCCATGGCCACGAGTTGACTGAGACCGTGCGTTCGACCGGTGGTAGAACTGCACATTGGACCACAAATACACAGACGACGTCGATGTGATGTGATGTTAATGCGGGTCATTTTATCAGCAATATGCTTTTATCATGTTAAGCGGGTTTCGCTGCCGACCGTCCGCAAAAAAAGTTCGCTTTCGTTGAAAATCGTTACCGACTTTATTACGCATGCCTTTCTAGCCCAACAGTTCTGTCCGCAACACTAATGTGTGCCACGAAATACTTGACTTGTCGCGAAGCTATGCGTACCTCACTCGGGCGGCTGGAGTCGGGTCTGCAGGGACGTTAAGCCAGCCCTGACGCCGAAGCCCAATAGCTGCCGTTCTTGTATTGATGCCCTTCACCTGCGCACAGCAGGCAGGGAGAGCTCGCTTGCCCGGCGTATGCATGCACGATACATCTCTAGCTTCCGACACAGTACCAAACGAGAGCCACGCACTTCCTCGGCACGTTTGACCAGGGCGCAGGGGAGCCCCCCTTACTTTTGACTACCGGCACCTGGCCCTCGAAGCGTCTGGCAGCGCCGCCGCGCCTCATCATCTTTGTGCATCAATACCGCCCACAAACCACGTATTGTCTGCACAGTTGTTGCACAATACCGGTGCTTGCCGGGACAAATGCACATTTCACCCGGGCAACCTGCGATGCGCAGGTGTGGGTGCCGCACCAAGTGAGGCCGAGACTCACATGCAGTCCCTGACGCCTCAACCTCCAAACGCGTAATAATGGTCCCTGGGCTGCATCCTTTGCACATTGCTGCATCGTAGGCAGGCTTTGTATCTGTGCGTTGTCCACTGGATGGCGCGACAAGGATGTGTTTCGTGCGTTCGTCAGCCCCAGCAGTGCGTCCCTTAAGGTAGCAGCACCTATCCCCAGCGTATCAGCATCACTGCATAAAGCCTTTTATGTGACTAGCCACGCACAAACGCAGATAGTTGACATATGTGCTCTAGCCCAGGCTTCTCGCATCTTGCACTATTCCAGGTACTGCGCACATGACAAGGCCTTAATCCCTGCCCATGAGGCCCTGAGCGTGTCGTCCAAGCGTAACATGCGTTGGCCTGCCGTAATAGGGCTTTTGAGACAACCTTACAACTCGACATCCCAATGCTAGGAGCGCCAGCGCACAACGTGAATATCATCACCAGTCAGCAGCATACTACGCTCAGGATAACACCACCCAGAATGGTCAGGCACCAAGCAACCGCAGCTGCTATGCGGCACGAACAGACCAACCCGGCACCCAGCACGCACCGAAACCATGCCGAAAAGTGCCCGAGGGCCCCCACCGGCCCCACGGAATGCCATACCTGATATTCTCACATACAGCTGCTATCCCCTGGACCCCTTCCATCCTGCTGACCGTCCTCCCCAGCTGACCTTCCAGCCCTGCGCCCCACGCATGCGGCCCATCCCTCGCGTGGTATCTCACTGCTGCTGGGCATGCCTTCCCCTCCCCGCTCCCCTGCGCCACCGCCTCCGCCAGCAACCGCCCATTCCCCAACTGCCTTACCCACACCCTGCCTCCCTGCGGCCCCAGACCCACCTCCCGCACCAGCTGCAGCACCCCCGAGGCGTATTAATGCCACAGGACGCAGACGCAGCTGAAACGACTGGCTCCGCAGCGCAAACACGACACCGCGCCTTTTGGCAAAACAACACCACATCCGTGGCCTGCCGCCGCCTGACGTGCTGCCAAGCTGAGCTGGCCGATGCTACCAGCGTGGGCTGAGCTTGTGAAAGGGGCAAAAACACGAGAACCGTTCAATGTAGGGTGACCGGTCGCCGTACGTCAGCAACTGCAAGTGAGGCAAACCTGCGCAGGCTATGTGGGTATAAGCTTACACGCACGGGTAGAACTGTTAGTTGTGAGCCGCTCACCTATGCACCTGCCTGTGCTCCAGTCACCGCAGGCGACTACCGGTAGTGTCACGGTGCGGCACGGCAGCGGCCGCACTACCGCAAGGCATCGACCCCGCCGGCAGAGGCGCCCCACCGACGCGGCCGCTGATGAGACCCATTTGCAGCTGCTGTGCTCGCGGGGACGACCCCTCTTGGCTGCTAGGCAGTGCCGGGCCACGGGCGGAGGGGCCGCGGCCACGCGCAGTCTCGTGCACTTGGATGCTGGTGGGGGCACCCCCTGGCTCCTACTTGATGCCCAGCGCAGGTCCCATACGCCTGCAGCGACCGGCGCATGTGGGTACAGAGGCCTGCCAGCTAGCTCGGCCCCTCGCGTTGCTCCTGCCGCCGTCGCTGCAGCTGGTTCTCCTGCCGCCCCACGCTTCCCTTCGGCATCAGCCGCACGCTCACGGTCCACGCGCGGTGCGCTCGCACACTCTTCCTGCCGCCGCGCACCCACGGCTGTCCCCACCAAGCCCCGACACCCCTCCCGTCGCCTGTCCGCACCCCGCCTCCAGCCGCTGCCATGGCCCCCTCACAACACCCACGCCTCCACCTCCCGCTTCCTGCTGCGGCACCCCTGCCAGCCCCTCCCCAGCCCCCATCCTGCGCCAGCGCTCTACCAGCAGCTCTTCCGCTGGCTTTTCCGCAGGCGTGACAGGCCGACCCGGCCCCCCACCACCTCCCCGCCCAGCTCCTTCACCAGATCGCCGGCATCGGCCAGGCAGTACTGCCGGATCCTGGCGGCCCAGTGCAGCCGCACCGTGTGCCGCCTGCCAGGATTTGTCGCTGCCGCAGCAACGCCCGCCGCCGCCGTGCCGATCGCCACCTGGCCCGGGGCCGCCCACGCGTCCACACACACGGGCTGGCCCAGGGCGGCCGCCGCCATGTGCTGCGGAACCAGGGCCGCTGCGGCGTCGACACTCAGGTACAATATGGACCTGACGACCAGTGCACTGCAGTATTGCACTGAGTTTGCTGTTGGCAGCTGTACGGCAAGGACAGGGCATGGGGCCAAGGGTGCCGCTGCCACTTTCGCTGGCAAATTTTGCTTGGCGATAGCCTGATGTTTGGCGAGGGCCGCCGGCGCAGCGATGTAGGGAGCAACAGCATAGGGCTGGGCTGCTGCGGGCGACGGCGGCATTGGGAGGCCTGTGGAATAGGCAGCTGCCGGCGGCTGCTGAGATGGGCCTGGTGCGTTTGAACCGGGCTGCGCCGCAGACCGTGCGCAGCTGTGAGCGGAGGTCATGTTGATAACGCTTAAAGCAGCTGCACCGCAGCTCCTGGCGCGGTCTGCACCGCCGCAGCATGCACTTGTTCCAGCCAGGGCAGCACCAGCTGCCGTTATCGCACCCACCGCCTTGCACGCTGCCAGCAAACTCGAACACGACTCCTCAGGCTTCACCGCCACCGTCATGCTGTCAGCCTCGCTGTCATTGCTGCCAGCCGGCTGTCCCCGGACCCCAGGTGCCGCTGCACCGCCGCCCCCGCCGGCACCGCCCATGCCTGCCCTGTGCCCGAGGGGAGCGCTCACGGCACTGGCAGCTTCCTTCGGCGGCCGCTGCACCGGCGACAGAAAGGATGTTGGCTGGGGCTGCGGCGGCTCCTCCTTGTCTTGCTCCTGCTTCCTGCCGCCCTGCTGTGCCGTTTCCTGGGTGCTGCAAACTGCCCGCGGCCCCGGCACCTGCTGCTGCGACCCTTCAGCCTGATCACCGTTCCGCTCTGATGCCGCCACCACTGCCGGCACGACGCCAGCAGTCGTCTTGCTGTCACCGGTCTGCGTGCTGACGCACGGTCCGCAGTCGGTGGCTCGTACGCCCGCCATGAGGATCCTGCCGTCGGGCAGGCGGCCACGGCTTGCCTTGTCGCCCTTGGCCAGGCCCAGGCGCTGCATGAGTTCCTTGGCTCCGGAAATGCGGAAGCTGCTTGGGTCCTTACGCACCGTGCTCAGGGTGTAGTGCTACAGGTGCGGCGGCTGCTGTGCGTCTGCCGTACCGCGGGGCGCTGGCGCCGGAGCCGATACTTCATGCTCCATCTTAGGAGCTGCACCTGCCCTGGCAGGCTCGGGACCCGCGGCCCAGAGGTCCACGCTGACGGGCGTGCTGCCGGCAGCAACCTTGCTGTCCTCCACGTGTGCGAACAGCTCTTTGGCAGCCCGCAACGACACTCGGAAGCTGCTGCCGCTGATGCAGCGGGCCTCGTGCTGCGCGGCAGGCGGCAGCGACCGCTGAAAGTCGGCACCTGTGCTCACCACCCTCTCCGGTGCCGCCAGGCTGCCAGGCACCGAGCGACCGGCTGGTAATTGCGCATAGGCTCCCCCAGGGGCGATGCCCGTAGGCGCCAAGCATGCCGGAGCTGCAGCAGCACAGCCCCCAGCACGCACCCCAGGTGACGTTGGAGGGGCGTTCGGTGTTGCTGCCCAGCCGGTTGCGGCTGTCCCGCCATGTGGGTCAGGCCTGAAGCTGGCTGTGTGGCCGTTGCCGCAGCCGCTGCTCTCATCGCCGCTGCTGCCGCCTTCGTCAATTGTGGACAGCCCCCACCGCCCACCGCCGGCCCCACGTGCTACACTCAGCCGTGTCGCTGAGCCGGCGGAGGTGATTGCCCGCGGCGGCTGCGGCTGCGGCTGCGGCGGTGCGCTTCCTGCAGAGGCACCACTGGACAAGGCCGTGGCCAGAGCCGGTGACCCCAGGCCGACTGGGAGAGGAGCAGCCGGCGCCTCCCATGGGGCAGCGGACCCCACCGCTACCAGCGGCGCCACGCTAGCGGGGTGGCCGCTGTCCCCTACAGCCCCCACCTCAGACACTGCCACGCCGTCAGAGCAATCGGCAGGGCTTGCGGACAGCGCAACGGATGTGGATAGACGGCAGCGCCTGCGTTTCGGGTTCGGCTCAACAGCTGCTTCCGCACGGTCACCTTTGCGGGTTGGCGACAACGGCCGCATTGCCACCTGCTCAGCTCTCTGTTTCTCCGGTCCATGCTGCCCAGGCAGAGGCACGCCGCCGCGGTGATGCTCGTGCAGCCTCGGCCGTCCCTGCTGCTCCTGCGGTGGTACAGTGCAGCAGGACACCTCCTGGGGCAGTAGAGGCCCTTTCCTGCCGATGTTGCAGCTCGCACCGCCGTTATGGCCCGTCCCGGCCCTGGCGGTGTCCGCCCAGCCAGTGCTGCCGCCAGCGACAAGGCTGCCGCCGCTTGCCCCCGCACCTGCGACCCGCTCAACGACGAGCTTGTTCCCCCGGCAGGAGCGTGAGGCGGGCCGCCCCGGGCCCAGGCGCCAGCCCCAGCGCTCTGGCCAGCTCCCGCACGCTGGAAAAGTACCAGCCTCCCACCTGCTTCCACAGCTGCACCTCGTACGACACCCAGCCATCCTGCTGCTGCAGCCTCTCCGACCTCCTTGTGGACACCTGGGTGGAAGGCTGTGACACAGGCACCGCAGCCGCCGCCCCGCCTTTCAGAGCCGCAGCTGCGAATCCGGAGCAGGAGACGCCCGCCGGCACCGCGGCGTGGAGCGTGATGGTGAAGGACGTGCCCTCGGGGAGGTCCAGGTGCTCGGGCACCAGGGCGCTGACGGTGGCAGCTGCGCACTCCAGCCGGCCGTTGGCCTCGTCTTACCGCAGCTGGGGGACGGGCAGCGGCCCCGTGCCGGTGATGGGAAGCACCGTGTGCTGCAGGGCTCCCTCCGGGACTTGTGCAGGGGCCGATGTGGGTTGTGGAGCTGCTGGTCGGGGAGCTGCTGGTCGGGTGGCTGCTGGTCGGGTGGCTGCTGGTTTGTTGTCCAGCAACCTTGTGCTGTGGAACGTGCGGATTGCGCTGCTCTGCTGGGAGTCTTTGCGCAGCTGCGGCTGTGAGCGTTGGCGCGGTGGCCTGGAAGCTGCAGACCCCTCGGGTGACGGCGTGGGCTCACAGCCGCTTGTGCCCTTGAACTCAAACATGGCGGTCTGGACCAACGCATCCCAGCGGGAGGCCCCTGAGGTGCAATCATCAGCATGAGGCTGGTGCTGTGGGGTAGGGCTGCCATGCTGCCGGTCGTTGCGTTGGGGGCCAGGCGGCTTGGGCGTGCGGGGCGGAGACTGCTCGGCCAGGTCGATCCCCTCCCAGAAGCGCTAATTGGCTGCTTCCCTGGCAGCCACTGCTGCTAGGCGCTGCAGCCCAGGTGCTGCACGGCAAGGCGATGCGCCGCTGACAGGCCCCAAGCCCGTGCGCGTGGATAGGCTGTCAGTCGGTCGCTGGTTCACGCCTGGCTGGGCGTCACCTGCCGTTCCCAGAGCTGACCCAGACGGGGCGAGCCTCCTTCGCGCCTCCTGCGTCATGGAATCGGCAGGTGCAAGGTACTGTGATCGGACCTAAAGTACCACTGTGCGCAGGTCGCGCTGGGCGCGGAAAATGGTCAAGTCTAAACCTGGCATACACAGTGAGCATAAATACAGGTCTGTGCGGATTGTGTAGCAGCAACAGCTAGGAACCTGCATTCTTGGTGCCACTACCATGCATCACCGTAACAGGAAGGTGCCGTTGGGGGCCGCACCCCTGGTACTCACCAGGTTGCACGCAAGCGGGTCTGTGTTGTTGGCGACGGCTTGTGGGGCCACAAAAACCGTGGCCGCATGAGCAGCGGCTGGTGGCAGCGGTTGGACGGCAGCAGCAGCCTCGGACCCTCCCCGAACCCGTAGCTTTCGGGCGCTCCGCTGTGCCTGCGCGAGCGTCCGCTGCGTCTTTCAGCGCTGTACCTGTGCAGGGCAGGGCGGCGCTGTCGGTGCCACGTAAGGCTACTGGTGGCGGCTCGTCCCAACGGCGCGCCTGGGCTGCGGTGTGGTGGCTGCGTGCTGCGCTGCGCATAGGCCCTCCTGCGCGGCTGCCCCCATCTGGGTCAACGACAGAGGGCCAGCATCGGTACTTATGGCAGCCGGTGGGACAGCCCACAAGGCGTCGCCGTCGCTCCCTTGCACTATCTCGCCCTCCTCCAAGTCCCTGCTGCCCTCGTTCACGTGAGCCTGTTGCGCTTCAGCGGTATGCGCCTGTGGGTCCCTGTCCTCCCATCTTGTGTGGCGGTCTGGTAGCTTCTTGCCGCCACAGCCATCGGGTCGGGGAGGTGGTGCCTTGCGAGGGCTACTGCGAGGGCTATCATCTGGGAAGGGCTGGTGACCCTGCATGGGGGAGAGGATTCGCCGCCGGGCGCCTGAGCCTGGTGAAGGGGAGCTGATCGCTGGCCCCGTTAAGCGGGTGAACGAGGGGGAGCGGACACCCCGCACAGGTGTGGTGTATCCGTGTGGGGACGTGTGGGCGGCAGGAGGCTGGTACCGGTGCGCGGACATGCTTTTGGGCTGTGAGGTGCGCAGTGCTGCTGGGTGCTGAGCAGCCGGCAACGCCGTCCGCGTATTGGACTGTATGGCGGGAGAGGCCGACGGGAGGCGGCTGCCACCTTGATTGCTGGTTGGTGTACGAAATCCCACTGCATGCCGGCTGTCGACCCGAAAGTACGGGCTGCACGCTGATGCTGACACCAGCATCCCTTGGCCTGGAACGCTTCCGCAGCGCACCTGCACCGAAACAATGGAACACAACGCAGGAAATGCTGCCTCTCCAGGACGGTTGTCCGCAGGGGAACGGGAACACGTGCCTTACGTTACACAAACTGCAGCCTTGCAGGTGCCTCGCCATTCCTGGTCATAATAACCCTATTATACTCTTATGCCATGGTGCTTGGGTTGGTAGCCATTCTCATCTCTAGTACCAGGCCTCAGACAGACAAGACAGAACCGGACCGGACCCGGCGTGACGGCAGCAACTCGGCGTGACGGCAGCAACTCGGCGTGACGGCAGCAACTCACTGGGTGGCACACGGTCTGGTCAGTACCTCACTGCTAGCGCCCAGCGATGTGTATTGGCCCGCGGGCGCGCAAGCCGACGCACACGTAGGGCCGCGATGTCCGAAAGGAGGTTGCATAGCAGACTGGTTTACTGCCGGGCCTTATTATTAACTATGAGTCTAGGACTTAGATGTGCATTAAGCACATTTGACTCCACCGACGGCTACTCCCAACGTCTGGCTGGCCAAATCGCCAGTTTGAAGGGACCTTACATGTAGCGTCGCCTAAGGACGCTCAGTATTGGTCACTCTATTTCAGGCTGTAGTGTCTGGGTTCACAGAGGGGAATGGGGGCAGACGAGGCTTGCGTGAATGGGTCACACCGCGGCGCACAGTGGCGAAATGAAAGACGTGCGAAAGACCCTGCCATCGTTCATAGCATAGTTACGGTTGCTTACTTGGTTTGTTACATTGTTTGTATATATCTTTCGGTGACTTCCTGCCCTTGTTAGCATGTGCAACACCCCGGCTTTTCCGTTGCAGCAGCAGATCTTCTCCAACCGTCTTTCTCCTGCATACGTATATGCTACGCTACGCTACGTGACCTGAACGTGCTAGCAGTGGACTAATGACCTACGCCTGCAACGACACGAGAGTTTTGGAGCATTTTCTTGTGCCAGCGAGCTGAATTTTGCCTTCCAGTTTGCCTTGGCGGCTTCACCCAACATGAAACAAGTTTGCTAGCAAGTTGATATCTCCAGGATAAGGATGGTGTGCAGCACAATAGCTTCCCGTCGTGTCTGGGCAGCAGCGGGAGGGACGGACAGGGAAGACGCGTTGGAAAACAGCAGGAGGGCCAGGGCAGGGCAAGGGCAAGGGACATGAGGCACCGCACCCTGTCATTACCGAGGTGCCCGTTCCTTGGCACGAGGTGGTGGCGACCGCGGGGCAGGGGCAGGGGCAGGGATCAGAGGAGCGGCAGCAGGGCGGGGGCTTGATGCTTGCCTCAAGCAGTACACCTTGAAGTCAGGCAGGTGGTGCACTGGAGCACAGGTAGCTGGTGGCTGCTGGGAGCCCAGGCCGCCACTGACCGCCTGGCAATGCCGGTGGGCGCACGCGGCACCCTAGCGCGGCTGCGGGACGGCAGGTGCGTGCTGCTGCTGTCCCGGGCTCGCAGGAGCAACCGCACCAGCTGCTGCAGTGGCAGCAGGGGCCCCCCAAGGTGAGAGTTTGGCTCAATGTGACAAGAGCGATGTAGTGTGGTAGCCATGGCATCAGCATCAGCGCTGCACGAGCCGATTCGCTGGGCTGGCTAGGGCTGCGGCGGGAGGCCGGTAGCAGAGCGGGGCGGAGCTGAGCGGGGCTGCGCGGGCAGGGGCTGTTGAGGATTGTGGACCGTGTCCGGATGGCACAGTCAGCGGCAGCGACGGACTCGGCGGCGACAGCTTTCTCTCGCAATATATGCCAAAGGGCCCCTATTCGGGGCAGCAGCGAACGAGGCAGCGAACGAGGTAGCGGCAGCTCGTGGGTGGGGGTTTCGGATGGCGAGACAGGGAGTTCGTCGGCGTTTGGAGAGCAGTATGACGGTAGCGGGGGCGAGGGGTACGAGAGTGCAGGCGGCAGCTTTCCGGCGTCTCCAGGTCTGGACCCGACCGCGAGAGGCGCTGCCAGCGGTACAGGCGCCGTAAGGGCCAAAGCGCAGCCCTTACAGGCGAACGCGCGTGGAAGGGGTGGCAGGCTCGTGGGGCGGGCCCTTGCGCAGCCCGCGGAAGCGGCGGCAAGGAGCAGAGTGGCACTGCGCCGGGCTTGCGGTCCCGGTGGCGAGGCGCGCGCTGCGCCGGCCTCAGCCCCAGTACCAGCTGCACTCCGGGACCAGGAGCGCTGCCCGCAGCCGCCTTGCGCCGCTTTCGCCTTGTGCCCGGCAGCCAGGCCTGGTCTCGCCTCCGGCAGTACTGCAGGGGGTGCCCCTGCTGCGGCAGAGGTTAGGGCTCTTGCGGGAACAGGGCCGGGGGCGGAGGCGGCAGGCTCGGCGATGGCAGCAGGTGGCACCAGCATTCTGGACGTGGAGTTCTGGCAGCAGCGGGTGAGGCCGGCGGGGGCAGCGGCCGGCAATGGTTCCGGAGCCTCCGGTGCCGGGTGCAGCGCGGCTGCGGCGGGCGGGGGAAGGCGGCTGGCGGCGCTGGGGTCCCTGCCGCAGCTGCGGCAGCCCAGGGGGCCAGGGGCCAGGGCGCAGGGCAGCGTAGCTGGGGCAGGGCTCCTGGGGAGCCTGCGGATGGGCGGAGGGCAGCAACAGCAGCAGCCAGCGCACGTGCCGTGAGCACTGTAAGGATCCTTCGGGGAAGCAGCTGTAGCTGCGAAGGTGATGCTTGCAGGTGAGAGTGCCGCGAGTGTGCGGTAGCGAGCCACCGTCTCATTAGCTCCCAGCTGCGAGGTTATTGGAGCATTTGGAGGGTAGAGCGCACGACCCATGTTACTTTCACGTGACGTTTACTCGAAGTAATCCATGCCCAGTGCAGGTTGTCTCCGTGGCAACGGCTGGTGCTGCCTTGCTGCGTGGGACACCGCCCTCGGGGGAGCAGCTGCCGCAGGACAGGGGTTATAAGAGGAGGGGGGAGCCAGCAGGGTAGCTGGTGGTGCTTTGGTGGCAGGACATTAAGATAGGACGATTGGAGGGGTTGCAGTTGTGAGTGTGCAGGCACAGCGTTGCAAAGGTAGGGCAGGATACTTGGATGTGGCGCACAGCGGAGACTGCGTAGTGGATACAGAACTTGAATGCTGCTAAACACAGCAAGGTAGAGGCCACGCACATGACGGCGCACAGTGGCATCTATGTCGCCAGGTTTTGGTTCGTCGTGCTGCACTCTTGGTGGGCACCGTTCAAGCAACGAGCCTACCTTTCCGGTTCCAGAGGGAGGCGGTTGTTGTTGCTGGTTGTAGGTGCAGTGAAGTAAGCTCCTGGTGAGCCCCGTGTGCAGCGTTCCGCTCGGGGGCATTGAAGCGTGGCAGAAGGCTGGAGATGTTTGACAATTGGATAGCCCAGATGCAATTTAGAACGCTTTTGTGCAGCACGCCGTTCCTGCCTACCTTGACAGCACCTGCAATGCACCAAACGCCACCGGACTGCCACTAAAGCACGGTGACGGCAAGCGGCAGGTGCTTGGGTAACGGCATACCGTGCCGGTGACAAGGGAGCCCTCTCGGGTCAGGCCTCTGCTGCCTTCACTGCACGCCCGCTTGCGCCCCCTTTGTCTTTAGCCCTGAATGAATACTACATGTGTTATGAGTGGTGAGCTTTTGATACTGTGCTTGCTCCAGGCCTTGCAGCCTTACTTGCGCCTGACTGCAACTGCGTGGACCATCCCTGCAGGCCACGTGCAGGCCAGTGCGGGCCCACGGTGCGGGCCTGTGCCGCCGCATGGCTGTGCAGCGGGCACCCGGCCTTCGGCCTTGTGTAGTTAGGTGTACACCTGTTAATAACAGTTGGAGCAGGCCCGCGTAGCCGACTGTTTGGTATCGTACGGAAAGCCTGGTTCGACTGGTCCTCGACTGGCCTTCGCCTCCCAACCGCTCAGCTCCCATGCTCTCGCTGGCGCCAGCAGGCCAGTGCCAGTTTGACCTGTACTGCTGGGCCAGCCAGTCGGCGCTAAAGGTTCTTGGTCAGTACCGTACCGTGGCAGGGGAGCCCTCTCAGGCTAAGCCCCTGCTGCCTTGGTGGAACGCCACCTTGTTGCGCTTTCTATAAAGCCCTAATCAAAACTGTTGTTGCGAGTGGCAAGCTGCTTACAAACCCAAGGCCTCGTTGCATCACCAATTTGCCTGCAACTGCCGACGATGCAATTGACGCCGACATGTTGCGCCGGTGAGAATCAGGAAATGTTGATGGTATTTGCTACATGAAGTACTGCTAACGTCATTGGACAGGTGGCGGGGCTGAGCCGCGAGCGATAAAATCCCACACAACGGCCATGTCAAACATATAGGACCATATGCACAAGAACATGTATCGTGGTCAACGCCTACAGCTGACATAGAACGCTGCAACCTCCCTCCCTTCCGTGTACCCTGCCAACTTTGAGGCCTCTCTGCCCCGCCGCTGGATGTTCATTTGGACGCTCTATTAGCTGCTCTACAGTTAATGCATGAGCGGCAGCTGTGATAAGTCGCCTGATGAGAGCAAAAGGCGCAGATCAGCCGCGGGGTGCCGGCGGCGACTGGCCGACAGCGGGGAGGGGGCAGGTACCCTCCACCCTCCACCGCAGCAACCAGCAGCTGTGACGGGCTCAACAGGGCCAGGTGGGGTCGGCAGCTTGCTACCTTGTGTATCCAAGAGGCAATCGAAGGTTTTAATGCTACTACCGTGTGGGGTCCTGGACAATTGAGTTGCAGATGTTGTGTGCCGCCTGCCACCTCGTGCGTGTGTGCAGTGCTGCGAACATGGTTGGCTACGTTGCAATCCCTGTTGGATAATCAGCCCCTGCACGCATATATGCCCTCGCTTGCAGGGGTCTCACAATCACGGCCAACAGCCATGTTGCAGGAGGGCCCAGCCTGCACAGCCGCAGCCGTCTTGAAAAACGGGGCACTCGAAGTACCCCAAGCGGTGCTCTCCTGGTTCTCCAGTGACGACGTCATCGGCCGTGCCACGTGGCTGTACACGTGGGCGCCCAACGGGCAGCTGCAGCAGCACCGGGTGGCCATCTCAGGCCGGGGGGCCCACCAGCAGCTGCGTGCAGCTGGCCTGGCGGCGGCCCTGGGCGTGGGGGAGGGCGGCGCGGTGCGCTTGCGGCGGCAGCGGGTGCTAGCGATAGGCAGTGGGACGGTCGAGCAGGAGGTGGTGGCGGAGGCGGAGGGGGCGCCTGCCAGGACACCGGGGGGCAATGGGCTTCCCCGCAGTCCTGCGCACGGCACCACTGGGGCGCTCGGTGGTGCCGCTGGTGCGGTACCCACGGGCGCAGCATCCGCAGGGGCAACTGCCAGGACACCGGGGGGTAGTCCGCTGCATGAGGCCCCTGGGGGTGGTAGTGGTAGCGTGCCGCAGGACAGCGAGGGCGGCGACCAGGAAGGCAGCGGCGCGGCGGCAGCAGCAGCAGCAGCGGCGGGAGCAAATGCTACCGCGCAAAGCAAAGAGGTACAGAGGGGAGGGCTAGATGGTGGTGTTAGTGCTAATGGGACCACGCCGCTGTGCGTGGTGACATAGTATCCGGGCTGTTGGTTGTGTGTCAGGTAGACTGAGAGGCGCTCCTCTTGAGATGCAGAATTCAGCACACCAAGCGAACATGACCTAATACCCGGAGCCCTCCACTTTACGGTTGGGCTAACTTGGCCACATTGCATGTCCGGCTCACATAGTCGCACCGTGCTGTCCTGACCGCATGCCAACAGGCAGGTGCGGACCTCTCGCCCACCGGAGGGGCACCTCCTCCTGCGGCAGCCTGCCCCCCGCCGGCAGAGCCAGCCGGGCAGGGAGCTCAGGACTGCACAGCCCGTGCGGCTAAGCGGCGTCGGCTGGGGCACGGCGCTGCGGACCCGCGGGACAGCAGGGGAGGCGGGGCAGGGCCAGGAGCAGGGTCTTGTGCGGCGACGGAGGGCGCTGCAAGGCCTGTTGGTGAAGCCAGCGCGGGGGTGGGGACGCAGGGGGTGCGAGGGCCCGCCGGTGCGGCGGAGGGGCTGTTCGCGGCCACGGCGACGGCGCCTGCGCGCAGCCGCTGCGTGTACAGCTGCACTGGCGTGTACCGCCAAGGCGGCCTGTACTTCTCCGCGGCAGCTGTACGACAGCTGTGGCCGAGCCTGTGGGAGCAGCTGCAGGAGAGGCAGCGGCTGAGGGCCCGGAGGACGCCGGGGGTGCGCCGTCAGGCCTTACCTGACTATGTTGTGCGCCTGTACGTGCAGCAGAGGCAGTGGGTGTGGGTTGGCGGGGAGCGGGAGGAGCGGGTGGTGGGGGCCCAGGGGTTTGACCTGCGCATAGGTTACAGTGGGGCAGGGTGGAGGGTGTCGGGGCTAAGGGTGCTTATGGACAGCCTGGGTATGTCCCATGGGCTCCAAAACAGGGTGGAGGAGCCGAGGTTGCTGGTTGCGCGGCTGGCGGATGGGCGGGTGGTGGTGGGGCGGGAGGCGGACGAGGGGCAGGACGGGTGGTGGGAGCTGCCCAATGAGGCGGAGGTGGAAAAGGAGGAGGAGGAAGAGCAGGAGGAGGGGGAAGGAGAGGGAGAGGAGGAGGAGGAGGAGGAGGAGGAGGAGGAGGAGGAGGAGGAGGAGGAGCACGAGGACGAGGAGAGAGTGCCGGGTTGTGTGGGCGGGGCGGTGGGAGCTGGTGTGCTGTGCGCAGGGCGGGACGAGGTCCCGGCAGGTGGCTCTGCCGCGAGCGGGCCGCATGGTCGGCAGCTGGCGCAGCAGCAGGGGCAGCAGCAGGAGGAGTGCGACACCGAAGGGACGGAGATAGCCACGGATGAGGAGGCGGGGGGCGAGGGGCAGCAGCGGCAGGGGCGGGGAGGCGGCGGCATGGGCAGTGAGGACACGGAGGGCACGGAGTGCTGCACCAGCTCGGGTCACATGGACGGGGCGGAGGAGGAGTTCGGGGAGTTGGATGATGAACAGCAGCGTGGTGGTGGGCGCGCGGGCGCCTGCAGCAAGTTGCCTGGGTCTGAGACGGCGGGGGCGTCAGGTGGCGGCCCAGCCGGCAGTGCACGGGAGGGCCCGGTGGCCGTTGCGAGAGGGAGGCCCCCGGGGGCAAGCCACGTGGGGCGTATCTACGCTTCAGCGCTGTTCCTCAGGACCTCGGCCGTCCCAGACCTATGGCCCGACGTGGCTGCGGCACACAGGTGCGGGAGAGCAGGGAACTGAGGGCGGCCCCGTGTACGGAGCTGCACGTGTGGTGGACGAACCAGGCGCCGACCTGCACCGTTGCTTACTGTACATAGCCGCAATGCCTGTGCCTGTTGCATGCCGTTTGCCCTTCTGCCCTCAAGTCACCTGCCCACCACACTGCCCCTCACCATCACTCGCGTACAGTACACCTCCAACCGCTCCTCCGCTCCTCCTGCACGGCCCCGCACCTCCCCAGGCCAGGGGAAAGCATCAACGTGCCCGTGGAGGTCTACGTGGTGCCACCGGGCCCCCCTGCTCCTCCCCTTCCGCTGTTGCACCTACACCAGCCGCCCCAGCAGCCGCCCCCGCACGAGGGCCCCCTGACGCGGTTTGACGTGCGGCTGGTCGCCAACCGAATTACAAGGAGGCGGTCAGATCTCCGGTGGCAGCTGTCGGGCATTCGCCAGCTGGCGGAGCGGCTGCAGCTGGCTGCTGGCCTCGTGCGGATGGTGGGCAGCGGCATGGAGGCCGGCCAGCACGTCACGCTGCGCCGCCTGGCCGACGGCAGGGTGCTGGTGGAGCGGGCGGGGGAGAGCGCGGCTCCCGCTGCGCCAGCAGGGGAGGCTGAAGGCAAGCGCGTTTGGGAGCCGCGGAGCAGGATGTTGAAAAAGGCTTGGCGGGGGAAGGACGAGCGCGAGGGCGAGGACGGGGAGGCCGAGGGGCAGCAGGAGGAGCTGGGATATGGGTGGGCCGGGGCGGGGAAGCAGCAGTATTGGGGCTTTCTTGACGTCTATACCATATCCCTCTCTCAAACCGCTGCTGCCGCACTGTGGCCGAGTGTCGTGGCGGCCCGCGGGGACGAGGCCCCGTTTGCCGCCCCCGTGACCGTGCATGTGGCCTGGCCGGCAGGGGTGCCGCGGCCAACACCTGAACCTAGCGCACCAAAACGGGTCCGCCGCCGCCGCGGGCAGCAGCAGGAGCAGCAGGAGCAGGAAGTTGAGGAACAGGAGCAGCAACAGTGCGACGCTCAAGACGTGAGCTTTGACCTGGAGCTTATCTACAGGGTGCACGGTGCGAGGGCAACAGCGAGGTGGTACCTGCCGCGCGCAAGGCCGCTGCTGCAGGCGCTGCAGGCGGCGGCAGAGCAGCAGGCGGAGCAGCAGGGGCAAGGGGGGATGGCTGAAGGCGGTGAAGGCGGGGCCCTTCTGGGGGTGCTGCTGTCGCGTCTGCCGGATGGCAGGGTGCTGGTGGAGCGGGCGGGGGAGAACGCCGGGCCGGAGGGGCCTGCGGCCCAGGCGAAGGGGAAGCGTGTCAGGGGGTCGAGGACGAAGCTGTGGAGGAAGCTATGGCGAGGGAGGGACGAGCGCGGTGGCGGGGAAGGGGAGGGCGGGGAGGAGGTGGGGCAGGAAGGCGAGGGGGAAGAGGAGGAGGAAGAGGAGGACGTGGAACGGGATGGGCGGCTGGGGATGCTGCGGTCGCGTCGGCCGGACGGAAGGGTGTCTGCCGAGGGGTTGCCGTCGGAGCCTGGTCTCGGTGGTAGCGCGAAGCGGCCTCGGATGTCCGGCCGCCCGGACGCAGGCGTGCGGCAGTCGCTGCCCGAAGGAGGGGAGAGCAGGGGCGGCGGTCACGCGGGTGGCGGTGGCGGTGGGGCAGCGTCTGGAGACGAGCCAGCTGCAGAACCAGTTGTTGCACAGGCTGCAGCAACAGCACCGTCCAAGGAGATGCAGCCGCAGCAGCAGCAGCAGCAGCGGCAGGAGGGGGAGGAGGGGCCCTCGAACCCTGGCCCCGGCTGCACGTCACAGGTTAGGCCTTTGCAGGACGGAGCTGGGGCCGCCGCGGCACCAGCATGGGCGGCGCCGGCAGCGGGTGCCCCTGCAGGCGGCAGCCATGGCGGCGACGGCGGCGGCGGCGGCGGAGCTCGTCAGGTGCTGGCCGCAATGCTGCGGGCGCGGGCGGCGGTGGGTAAGGCCCTGGTGCTCAGCGGCCCGCCGCCAGTGTCCGCGCATGGGGTGCCGGCAGCAGCGACAGCAGGCACTGAGGCTGAGGGCGCGGCTGCAGGTGCAATGGAAGCAGCAGCTGCAGGGGAGGCGGCTGGAGTAGCAGAGGCGGCGGCGATGGATGGACATGGCGGCCAGGCTGCAGTACTGGCACTCCCGCCCCCTGAGGCAGCTCGTGTGCCGCAGCCCTTAGCAGGAGCCCATTCGACGCCTATGTCGGGGGCGCTGGTGGTGTGGGCGCCTGGGGCGGCAGGGGAGCAGGTTGCTGCCGAGGGCTTGCCGGCGGAGCCGCAGGGAGGAGCCACGGGTGCCGCTGTCGCTGGGGCTGGTGGGGCCGGGGGTGCAGCAGGGGCAGCACCGCATGTGGTGCAGCAGCTTGCGGCCGGGGGCTTGCGGGCGGAGCCGCAGGCGGACGTCGCTGGGTCTGGAGCGACTGGGGCTGCAGTCGGGGCGTCAGCGCACAGGCTGCAGCAGCGGCCGCGGCAGCCGCTGTGGGCTTTGCAAGCGCCGCGGTTTGCTGCCCACATCAACCGCGGCACAGTGTGCCCCGTGCAGGAGGCGGTCAGCTTTTTCTTTCCGGCGCAGCGGGCGGCAGCTGTGGCGGGCGTCCGCAAGCAGGCCGTGGACATGTACGCCATCGCGCAGGGAGGGCCGGAAGGAACTCAGCAGGGCCCACAGCAGCACCCGGCTCAGGCCCAGGCCCAGCCCCCACCCAAGCTGGTGCGCTATCAGGTGCAGCTGACGCTCGCGAAGGACGGGTCCTTCCGCTTGTCGGGGGCCCGGCCGCTGCTGGACGCGCTCAACGCCTGGACGGGGACTCCCCTGGTGCTGGTGGGGCTGCCGTGCGGCAGGGTGCTGGTGCACGTCAACGGAGCCCCGCTGCCCGAGCTGGTGCCCGAGGTGCTGCCCGAGGTGCCGCCGGACCTTGGGGAAGGTGAGGGAGAGCAGCAGCCGCTGCAGGAGCAGTTGCAGTTGCAGTTGCAGCAGCAGCAGCAGCAGCACGGTGAGCAGCGGCAGCGAGAGCAGCAGCGTCCACGCAGCCAGCCCGGGCGCAACGCGGCTGCGCAGTCTGTGCCGCACGTGGCTCGGAGGCGCTCGGGTGGCGCACAACTCCAGGGCGAGGCCTCTGCAGGCAGCGATCACGACAGTGACAGCGGCAACAGCAGCGGCGCCGGTAGTGCGGGCGGCAGGCAGGGTAGCAGTGAGGGCGGCAGTGAGGGCGGTAGACAGGGCGGCGGCGGCGGCGGCCGCAACGGCGGCCAAGCGGCCGGCGGCGGCGGCACGGCTGGCTCCCACGGCTTACCCACCAACTGCACGATCCGGCCAGGGCGTGTGACCGTCTTTAGCTCTGCAGTCCGGGCGGTGTGGCCTGACATCTTTGCGGCGGTCAGGGAGAGGGTCTCGCGCTGCGGAGGAGGTGGTCAGGGCATTGGAGGCGAGGAGCCCGATGGCGATAGCGGCAGCGAGGGAGGCAGCAGCGACGGCAGCCATGAGGGTGGTGGAGGCGGGCGCGGGGAGCGTAGGGGGCGTGGCGCCAACGAGCAGATCAGAAAGCTGAACCTAAAATTTCCGGTGACCGTGCATGTGCGGACCGTGCCAGGGGGAGGTGAGAACCCGGAAGGGGAGGCGGCAGGCTCGGACGCGAAGCAGCCAACGCAGGAGCAGCAGCGGGAGCAGCAGCAGCAGGAACAGCAGGAGCAGGAGCAGGAGCAGCAGCTCGTTGCACTTGATTTTACGCTGGGGGTGCGTCGCCTGTACCTCGGCAACGGGCTGTGGAGCTTCATGGGCTCCCCGCACAAGTTGTTGCCCGCGCTGGGCCTTGAGCGCAACGCCATCGCGGCCCTCGTGCTGAAGCGCGACAGCGAGGGCCGGGCAGTGCTGGAGCTTGCGGGCTCAGCTGCTGTGCGAGTGACCAAGAGGGCGACAATCACAGCGGGGCTCCATCCGGTGAGGCTGAACGGGCAGTGCTTGTTCGTGCAGGCGCGCAGCGTCCGGCAGCTGTTTCCGGACGTCGCGCTGCAGGGGGAGGACGGTGTAACGGTGGCGGCTGGTCCTGACGCGTGGATGGGCCTACCGTACCTTGTGACGGTCCTGGTGCGGCGGGAGGGCGAGCCGGGGAGGCCGGAGGGAGGAGGGGCAGGAGGGGCAGGAGCGGCAGGCGTGGGCGGGGTAGCGGAGCAGGTTGAAGGAGGCAGGGTTAGAAGGCGGGGGAGTGCAAGGGGGCGGGGAGGTGAGGAACCGCCGGAGCGCCTCGGGCCTGGACGTCTAGTGGCGCACGAGCTCGCCCTTCAGCGCTCCCCTATCGCTTACACGTGGTGCCTAGCTAGTGCGGGCCGCCTTGCCCGTGACCTGCGCATGGGCCGGCGGCTCAAGGGCTACCTGCAGGCCCGGGGCGACGGGCAGCTCGTGCTGACCGCCGTTCGCAGGCAACAGACCCGGCAGCAGCAACAGCAGCAGCAGCAGCAGCGGGGTGTGGAGGAAGAAAGTGAGCAGGAGCGGGCACAGGCAGGTCGGGCAGCACAGGGCGGTGAGCTAAGCTGGGAGGGTCCGCCTGACGTCTTCCATCCCTACACAGATTGCTCCGTCGTGGTTGGGGGTCGGCTGTGGGTTAGGGATGAGACGGTGCGGCGGCTTTGGCCGCAGCAGGCGGCGGCTGCACAGCAGCAGCAGCAGCAGCAGCACCAGCACCAGCAGCAGCAGGTGGAGGAGCAGGAACCACGCTCGGTAGCACCTGTTTCAGTTGTGTTGCACATTCCTCGCCACGGGGCGGTGGCGGTTGCTGACGGTGGGTGCCGTGCGGCGGTGGAAAGGCTGCAGCGTCTGGTGGATGGTTGGGGCCAGGAGCAGGAGCAGGCCCAGGAGCAGGCCCAGGAGCAGGGGCAAGAGCAGGGGCAGGGGCAAGGGCAGGGGCAGGGGACGCACGGGGGGCAGGGGCAGGAGACGCAGGAGGGGCAGGGGCAGGAGGCGGCGCAGGGGCAGGAGGCGGGTCAGGGGCGGGGGCAGGGGACGGAGACGGGGCAAGGGGCGGCGGTGGGGCAGCGTCAGGCGGAGGTGCAGGGGCAGGGTGCTTGCCTCAAGCAGTACACCTTGGAGCTAGTGCACTGTGGCACAGGCGGCTGGCGGCTACTGGGCGCCCAGGCCGCCATTGACCGCCTGGGGCTGCCGGTGGGAGGACGCGGCACGGTGGCTCGGCTGCGGGATGGCCGGTGCGTGCTGCTGCCGGCCGTGGGGCGGGAGGAGCAGCGGCGGCGGCAGGGTCGGCGTCGTGAGCCCGTGCGGGAGGGGGAGGCAGGCCAGCGCGCCCCCGCGTCTCTGGCGGAGGCGAGCAACTGCACGTGCGCCAGCGGGCAGATATTGCTCAGGATGAGTGCCTTAGCACTCTTCGGCATGCAGGCGTGTCCGCAGCCAGGCAACGACGCAACACGGCAGCAAGAGCGGCAGGAGCGGCAGCAGCAGGAGGGCGGGTTGGCAGGCGATGGGGCTACAAGTACTGGCCTTGGCAACGTTACCCTTCACGCACTGCCGTACGGGGTGCGGCTGGGGGGGGCGGGGCCAGCGGGGGTGGAGGCGCTGGTCCAGGAGGTGGAGGGCCGGTGGCAGCAGCTCAAGCAGTACGTGCTAAGACACTCCAACACGTTCCGGCTGAGTGG
>VFQN01003136.1_pt1 | contig 24245 bp, 17 predicted proteins | sample 3512371 | NCBI WGS metagenome assembly VFQN01 (sample SAMN10412370, study PRJNA504923) | tailings metagenome | isolation source: Replicate 2 from Balatoc abandoned mine | place: Philippines: Itogon, Benguet | collected 2017-08-28
CTGAGCAGCGGTCGAGGAGCCGTCACTTGACAGCGTGGTTCGCGAAGTGCTGGGCTTTTGAGGCTGCATGTAGGTTGTTATCTTGTTGTTTGCCAAACTTGAAGGGTCTTCAGGTCATGCATGTTGTGCGTGGCGCTGTTTTGCATGCACGCTGTGGTGAGCGTGCGCGGCTTTTGCTGCCCTGGGTGTGCTGGTGTTCCTATGGCGTGGCCTAGCTCGGTTCCCGCCTGTTGCACAGTTGCACAGTGCGGTTGTTATGCTTGTGCAAGGGTGAGTACATCGCTCATCATTCTTACAGGATAAAGTTTGAAAACTGTGTTTGTGGGCAGTTGATCCGAGGTGAGTCAGTTGGGCCCGCAGCTGCTGTCGCTGAGATGTGGGCATGCCCACGCTTGTGCACCTTCAATGCTGGCCAGGCCTCAGCCACGTGGTACTGCGTGGTATTACGCTTTGGGCCGCGTAACAGTCATAACAGCTCAGCAAGATGCAGGCCATGTCTCTGGGATGTGCATATGTTCCAGGTGCACAGAACTGCTCTTGCGTTGCGGTGGTCGGGGGATTGGGGAACGCAACGCACGTTGAAGGGGAGTTCACAGTCTGGGGCGAGGCCCGCGGCGCGAGGCCCCGTGGTTTCGTGCAGCTCGACTGATTCATAAAGGTCACAGAAAAACTCTCAAAGTAAGGTTGGACTGATTTGGACCCAGCCTGCAGGAGCTGCTGCGCGTCAAGGCGCTGCTACCAAAAGACCGACGTGCGACCAACGCATGGACCGCGCCATGCGCCTCGCGAGCGCGAAAGTCGGCTAGGGGCACATCCTACGCTTCACATAGCATACAGGGTTTACTCTACTGCATAGTTGTACACACAGAGTCTTTCTTGCGAGACGATCGTCCTGCAACTTGTATCCAAACCCTCTCTCAAGCGAAGCTCTCTGAAGGCGCCCAGGGCGCCCAAGCGAACATGTCCTACGCGTGAGTTACTGACCTGGCCAGGAATAGGCGCTAACCTTGGGCCGAAGGCCGGGACCTTCTAACGGACCTTCGCTTCCCAACCCCGCGCAGCTACCTCTTCAAGTACATTATCATTGGAGACACAGGTTTGTGTTGCACTATGTTCCACCTTGCCTTCGTCCACGGAGGCCTTGCGGCTGACGCGCTGGGGCTCTCTCGGCGCAGGCGTGGGCAAGTCATGCCTCCTACTGCAGTTCACCGACAAGCGCTTCCAGCCTGTCCATGACCTGACCATTGGAGTGGAGTTTGGCGCTCGCATGATTAACAGCATTGATGGGAAACAAATCAAGCTCCAAATTTGGGACACGGTGAGTAGTCGTTTCGGGGCGGACGCGCAACACTCCACCTTGGTTTTGGCACTAAGACCGCCCATGCGCCTGCAGGCTGGGCAAGAGTCCTTCCGTTCCATCACCCGCTCGTATTACCGCGGAGCTGCTGGCGCGCTGCTGGTGTATGACATTACCCGGTAGGTCCCCGTGCCGAACCTGCTGAAATGCGACGGTAAGCTGCACCAGCGCCTTGATCCAAATGTATGTAATTCCATGCACAGACGCGAGACGTTCAACCACCTGGCGAGCTGGCTTGAAGACGCCAGGCAGCACGCAAACCCGAATATGACAATTATGCTCATCGGGAACAAGAGCGACCTGAAGGTAAGGGACCTGGGACATCATTCAAGCATTCTCAGCGTTATATGGGTGTGGGCACGGGCCTGGCGTGCTTATTGGGGTGCTGCTGCTGCTGCTGCTGCTGCTGCTACTCTGGCCAGACACCGTCTACCGTGGGTCAAACGCGGTCTTGCTGCCCTGCAGGAGCGCCGTGCGGTGTCCACGGAGGAGGGCGAGCAGTTCGCAAAGGAGCACGGGCTCATCTTCCTGGAGACCTCGGCCAGGACAGCGCACAACGTGGAGGAGGTGGGCTGGGTTGGCTGGCCAACCTCAACGCAGTGGGGGCATGGGATATGGTCGTGCGTTCCCTCACCATCGCAGCATAGGGCGAGGGAGGTCCCAGGCGCAACAGCTGCTGGTACCAGCATCAAGGGCAGCCGGGGTCGTGACGGCGGTCAGGGCGTCCCTACCGCAGTTGTGCTGCTAAGCGGTGGTGTTTTTGTCACGTCGTTTGTGGACACGCTGAATGCCACTGCTGGCGTGCGAGATGGGCTGCACACTCCTCTCTCATACCTTGTTGGAGTGGTAGCTGGCACAGGGCTCCCCGCCATGGCTCGGGCATGGTGTGCAAATAGCTCAGCCTGCTGGTGCACCGAAGCTGCGCACATGCCGTCACCGGTCGGCTGGTTGCTGAACCGTTGCGTGCCGTGCCGCAGGCCTTCATCAACACGGCGCGGGAGATCTACCGCAAGATCCAGGAGGGCGTGTTCGACGTGTCCAACGAGGTGGGCAGTGGGAGATACACGAGGCGTGTCACTCAGGAACAGGGATTCACGGCCTTGCGGGACATGGGTGGAGAAGGCTGCAGTAACATGTCGCCTTCAATTGGAGGGGTACGACATATCATATTTGAAGTACGCATTCCCGCGCAACGCCCCGGTGGAAGATTTACATTGTTACCGTCGTTTTGTGGACCTCTCACCTGATCTGCTTTCAAGCCGTTCGCCCCTACCCCGGACCCCTACCCCCTTCCAGTCGTACGGCATCAAGGTGGGCTACGGGGCCGGGAACGCTGCCGGCACCACCGTCAAGCCGGGCGAGGGGCCAGCGGCCAAGAGCAGCAGCTGCTGCTGAGCGGCGCGCAGCAGGCGAGCAGCGGGGCCGCTACACAGTTGAGCAGCAGGCGCGGGGGGTCGGGGGAGGCTGCAGCAGGACGGCTGCTCCTTGAGGCGTGGGTGCAAGGAGCGTCGTGCGCGGGCCTACAGGCTGCGTGGTGGGTCTTTGGCGGGGTCTATGGGCACGGTCTGCACGTCCAGGCGGCGTTGGTGAGAAGGGACGTTGCGGTTAGCATGGACGTGTGCTCGAGAAGGCGGGTGCGTGGCGGAGGGTGCGGAAGAGCTTTGGGAGTTGGTGGCACTGTGGGTTGGCGTGGCCTGTACGTAATACACTCACCGGGGCTTGGGTAGTACCCAGAGGTTCTGTGGTGATAAGTTGCGACTGCTGCATACAGTACCGTAATTGAACCCTTGTGACAGACAGACGCGTAAAACAGATGGCGCATGGCGATGGGCGGCGCAGGACTCTGAACATAGGCAAGGCATTTCTGACGACCATGGTGGCCGTTTACTGCTCTGTACCCTCCCTCCTGGCGCGGCGCATATATCGTATTACTGCCGTCAAATGCCAGAGCGCATCGATGTACCAGGCTGCAGTTGTCAGGCTTCCCTGTGGCGTGGCCATTGCTGGTCGCATGTCAGCCGTGACTGGGCAGGTATGTAGGAAGGGGGTACTGGGGCAGAAAGGAACCCATCATCACGCAGTGCTCGCTTACACGACGTGGGTTCATTCCCTATTGTACAGGACGGCCATGTAACATGCGGCATCACATTCATCGACGACACACAGCGTGCTCCATTGTTCAATGCTGCTTCCAATCAGCCTTGCGATGTACTGGCGCCCCAACCTCGGGCAATCGTAAGCAATGCTATGGTACACACGCTGCACTGTCAACAGCTGCAACGACAATTCATAGCAGGACAACAACGCCTAGCAACGGTCATGTTGCGCACTTTTAAGCACACCCGCCCCTACTGCTCAGACAAGGACTGCGGAGCCACACGTCACGGCAGCATCACAGACAGCGGCAAACATGCATAGCGGTGCTTCAGAGGCCCCATTCCTCGGTCCTGGCCGCCCCCTCCAACTGGTCCGAGCAGGTCGGAGCCCACGTGCCGGCAGAAGCACTGACGCGGGGATGTTTGGGACAAGTTTGCGACAGGGGGAGCACACCAGTCCACACGCAGAAGTGACGCCACCACTGCCCCGGCAAGTGAATCTGAGCACCCTAGGGGGCATGCACTAGGCGAAAGGCGCTCAGCTTATGCCACATGCCTGTCTTCAAGAGGAGGTTCGCCGCGGCTGGCCCCAGCTTCCCACAAAGGAATTGCTCTGGCATGCGTTGCGGCAGACGCCCTCGCACCCGCAAACACTGGCAGTGGCCGTGCAACAGCACACACCCGCCTGCATAATGGTGAAGGCATGCGTGCGGGGAAACCAACATTCTGGCACCTCACAACACCCGCCGTCCACTGGCCTCGCACCACCATCAGACAATCAGGGAAATAGGTTGTCTCAGCAACCGCCACCATGCACACGCCCCGCGGCACGTGTCCTAGGTACCAGCAATGAGGGGTGTGCCGCCCTGCGGCGTAGACCTCAACAACCGTATCCGCCTTCGCCTCAGGCCCTGCTGACACTCCAACCACGAAGCGCTTGCTTTTGCCACCTAACCACTTGGACGCACTCCGTGCATTCAACCCAACGGCCGCTCAGTGCAACGCCACATGCATTTGCACACAGACTGCGTCACCCACTTGGCGCCAACGGCCACCTGTTGGGACACTGTGTAAACGCCCAGGAGCTCCAACTGTACTAGAGTTCAGGTACTTCAATCACATAGATAATGGTACTGTGCGGTACGAGGCTAGGGGGCTCCGGCGGCCCATAAACATGCAAGCAGCCTCGGCAGCCTTGCCGCAGTGTGCTACTGTCCGCAGCGTTTGGCAATGCGCACACGTCGTGAGGACGTACTACGCCGAGTGCGGACGGCACGCTGGCCACCGCATGCGTGGCCGAACTTATTGCCCCTGCTGCCTCCGCCTCCAGCGCAAAACAATTTGCCCTGTCGCCTCGTCTCTGCTGTAATACATCTACGCCACCCAAGCCACTCAGCCGACGCCCCGTCATGCATGCTCCCCTGCGCAGTGCGACATCACCTAGATGCTACGTTACCCTGCATCCTGGACTCTCTGCTCAGTGACTGATCTTCTCCTGCACCCTACATCCTCCCCACACCCCCTGCACCGGGAACCCAGCGTAGCAGCCCGCTCTCCACCCTGCCAGTGCAGCTGCACGGCGTTTGGGGCCCGACGCACGCCCCGCCTAGGGCCCAGGTTTATCGTGTGCGCACCCCGGGGCCCCGGCCCGCGCCGGTGCCCACGCCGCCCTCCCCCTCCTGCCGCCTGCTGCCTTCGCTCGTCTCACCAGGCGCACCGCTGTCGCTCGAAGTGCATGAGCGAGGCGTAGGTGAGGTCCGACACGCCCACGAACAGCGTGGAGGCGTCGGGCGTGAAGGCCAGGCCGGCGATCTCGCCGAAGAAGTCCAGCTCCTGCGGGCCGGGGTAGGTGAGGGATAAAACGCAAAGACTCAGCAAGGACGGCCTGCTAAAGCGAAGTGGGATGGCTTGTAAGGGCAAACTGGTGAAATGAAAAATGCGATTTGATCGCCAGCGATTTGATGGACTCCGGCCACTGCCGCCCTCACTCACTTCCCAGCTGGAAGGTGTGCGGCAGTGAAGCGGCAACGCCCGCCCGGGCGGACAGAGCCTGGCTCCGCGTGTCACACAGGCACAACCGACATGCACGTGCGGCAAAGCGCGCATGGGCTTGTTTGCAAGTGCCACCCCCACGCGCTAACTACCTCAACTACCTGACACACTGTGAAGCCTGCGGCTGCGCCTTACACGTGCACGCGCACGCGCAGGACCCCGCCGCTGGACCCCTGCCCGCCCCACCCCACCCGCGAAAACCCGGCCCCGCACCCCCTCGCTTCCTGCTGCCCACCTGGCATGCTGTGAATCCCGCTGCCACGTCGTACACGTGTACGAAGTCGGCCGGCTCGCTGAGCGCAAGGAAGCGGCCGTCGGGCGAGAAGCGCAGCGAGCGGATGGCGCCCATCCTGCGAAGGCGAGGGGCCACAAGGGCACGATTGGAGGCATGGGAAGCCGGAGGAAGCTTGGAAAGCTGGCTGAAAAGTCTAGGGGCTGTTGCGACAAGCCGGTGCCGCCCAACCTGTACAAGTGGCACACGCCGGAAGACACGGACAAGAGCAACTCGTGTAGCCGGGTTTCAGGGAGTTACTCCGTTATGTGGGAAGGTTGGGGAGAGCACGAGGGCTGGAGCGCACAAGGGTCAGGTGCGCGACGGCACGAGGCGCGTGCAGCAGGCCGCACCTGCCGGCCAGGCGCACGAGCGGCTGCGCCGTCCGCCGTATGTCCCACACCAGCGCCGTGGTGTCCTGGTTGCCTGTGGCCAGCAGGTGGCCGCCGGGGTGCCAGGCGGCGGCGAAGGAGTAGTCGCGGTGGCCGGCCAGCGAGGCGACCGTGGTGCCTGGGGGACGGGGATTGGGGTGGTGGGCAGGGGGCGGGGGCCAGTAGGTTTATCGGAGCAGCGGATTCGGTGTCGGGACACCGCTGGCGAGGTGGTACATCCCACGGCCAGGAAGGCCACCGTTCGGCACTCGGACCGTCGTGCGGGGAGTTGAGGGCTACGAGATGGAACTTGGCGTACGGCAACTGGTACGGCACAGCCAGCAGGGCGCAGCGGCGGTGGCTGGTTGCTGACAGGGAGCGGGAGCTGGACACCAAGCGCTCAGGGCCTGCGTGCTCGTGCCTCGACATAGTGGGAGCGGTGGACGATGTCTGCCTCCCACCGGGCCACAGGGCAGCACCCGTACCAAATGAAAAGGAGCTCACCGTTGTGCACGTCAGTGAGCAGCGTGCAGGGGTCGTCGCCCACCACCGCCGCCACGCCCGCCCCCGGCCGCATGGTGGCGTAGTTGACGGCCCAGTCGTACGGCCAGCGCGCCAGCAGCCGCAGGGAGCCCTCCCCGTGCGGCGCCGCGAACAGCCGCAGCGCAGCGTCGTTGTTGGAGGCCATGACAACCGTGCCGTGCACGGGTGAGCTAAAGATCTCCAGGCCGTTAGTAATGCCGTTGTCACTGTTAGTAATGCGCCCGCAGTACAGCAGCGACCCGTGGGCCATGCCGCCGCTGGAGCCGCCGCCGCCGGCGGCGGCGCCTGGCCGCTGGCCGGCCGCCATGAGGCGGCCGGATGCGCTTCCGGCGGCGGCGGGGGCGGGGGCGGCTGCAGCGGGCTGGTGCACTCCCGCTTGGTGCGGAGGGTGCCCCCGTGGCGCCGCCGCCCCGCCCGCCCCTGCCAGGTGCGGGTGCTGCTGCCGGACGTAGTGCGGCAGGAGGAGCTCCACGTGGCGGGCGCCGTTGTCGTACGGGGCTGCGTCGCGGTGGGCGCGGAGCTGCTGGCTGTGCTGGTGGTGGTGGTGGTGGTGGTGGTGGTGTGGCTGCTGCAGCGGCCCGCTGAGGCGTTTGACGACCAGCTCGCCCATGAAGCCGCCGGCCGCCACCAGGTCCCCCAGCACGCACAGCGTGGACACCTGGGAGGGCGGGGCAGGGCGGAACGGTGGAGCCGCCAGGGGAAGAGGGGTCACGCCAGGACGGACATTTGCGACGGTCAACGTGAACAGCTCGTGAAGTGCACGGCGCATGCGCTCCGCGTCAAATCCCTGTGTAGTTCCACTCAGGCAGGTCACAACCGGCCTACCGTGACACCCCTTCTGAACCACCATCCAGTGCAGTGCGCCTTGCCTACCCTTCTGCAGCCCCGTCCATTCACTGCCAGGGCTCATGCCCGACTGCCGCAATACCGTTGCAACCTGCTTGTGCACTACTGCTGTTGACTCGTTTGCTGTACCACGCTCACCTGCACGCGTCCGAGCCCCGGCACCCTGCCCGCCTTGGCGGACCCCGACAGGTCCAGCACCCGCGTCACGGCGCGGCTGGCGGGGCTCCAGTGGTTGACGCAGTTGTCGTGCACCACGAACACGTCGTTGCGGCTGGTGGCCCACACCAGGTTGCGCAGCTGGAAGTGCACGATGTTGCTCTGCACGCAGCGGCTGTTGTGCACAAAGGAGAAGAAGCACGGCCCCGGGCCCCCAGCCGGCCCGCACCCCTCGCCGTGCGCGCCCGGCCGCGCCGCCAGCCCCTGCCGCGACGCCGGGTCGGCTGCTCGCTCCTGCTGCTGCTGTTGCTGGTTGTCTTGCTCCTGCTGCTGCCGCTGCCGCCGCTGCTGCACCTCCGCCTCCCGTGCACCCTCGCCATCCTCCCCCTCCACCATTTGCGCATCCCCTTCCTCCGCCGCCTCCTCTTCCTCACGCTGCCGCCTCGCGCCGCCGTCGACATCCCTGCCACCAACACCGCCACCACCAGCAGGCTGCTGCTGCTGCTGTGCCGGCTGTGCCGGCTGGGCGCTGTGCGGCGGGTGGTGCGGCCCCATGCCGCCCCGCCGCGGCGCCACGCACATGGGGGCCAGCTCCGTGCGGTAGGCCCCCCCGTCGTCGTCCGGCAGCAGGTTGGTGTAGTTGCGGTACTGCCGCAGCCGCGTGTCCCTGTAGTGCGAGCGCGTGAACTGCAGGCGGTCCCAGGGGATGCCCTGGATGTCCTGTGGGGAGAAGGAGGAAGGAAGGAGATGCAAAGAGGCAGGAACAGGGGCGCAGCGACGGTTAACAGTGGAAGGTGTTGCGGTGGTAAGGGCGCAACCGGGCGGTCGTAGTCAAGCCTGGCTTTGCGGCATGCCGGAGAACCGGCCGGGTGGATGCAGTCAACGTGCAGTCAGCAGGCCAAGATGCTTGGGCAGCCATGCCATGCATGGTCCCAAAAAAATGCGCACCTTGGCGTTGTGTGGGTCGTAGAACTGCTCGGCGGTGGTGTCCTGTTCGTCCTCCTCGTCGCTGCTCCAGGGGTCCACGTCCGGCTCGTCGTACGGCGAGCTGTTGCCGTACCCGCTGCCGTACGAAAAAAGCAGCGCGCTCGCCGTCGCCGCCGTGCCCGCCACCGCCTTGGCGTCCGGCCCACCCGCAGCCCCTACCTCGCCCCGCCGCCGCTCCGCCCCGGCCTCCACCTCCGCCCGCCGCTGCTGCTCCGGCAGCGCCAGCCGCCCCTCCGCCAGCAGCGCCCTCACCACCAGCAGGTCCTGCAGCGCAAAGTGCTGCTGCCGCATGGCGCGCAGGGCCAGCGCCCGGTACTCAGGCAGCGCCGTGGGTCGCACATTGGCCGCCAGCGCCGCCGCCACCCACAGCCGCGCGAAGGCCAGGAACCGCCCCGCCGCCGCCGCCGTTTCCGCTGCTTCCAGCCGTCGCCGCCGCTGCGCGGCGTCCGCGTCGGCCGGGCCCCCTGCCGCCGCCGCCTCCGCCGCCCGGCCGCCGCGGCCGCCCGGCCGATGTGGGTCGTCCTGCGCCACCTCCCCATCCATGTGCGCCCGCAGCAGGTCATCCACGATAAGCAGCACCATATCGTCCACATACCCGTCGTCAGCCTGCGCAGCCGGGCCCCGCAGCCCGTAGCCCGCCTGGCCCGCCAGCCCCCCGCCAGCCGCCGCCAGCTCTTCCCCCCGCACGGGCCCCTCCTCCCCCTCGGTCAAGTCGGCCTCCTCCTCCTCTTCATCCTCCATCGCTGAGCTGCCCGAAAGCGGCTCCTCCTCGTCCTCCTCCGGCCCCTCCCCGTCCTCCTCGGCCAGTAGCTCCCGCACGCGGCCCTCGTCCGGCTCCGCAAACACCCCTGCATGCCCAGCCCCCACTGCTGGCCCCGTCCCCAAAGCTTCCCCGCCCGCCGCCTCCCCTCCATCCCCTCCCACCCCGCCCAGGTCCATGGCATCCGCCTCCCCTCCGTGCGCGTCGGCGCCTGGGCCGGGGCTGTGCCTCGGGCTGGCACCGGGGCTAGGGCTGCCCATCGAGTGGCCGTCGCCTGTGTCCATGGCGTCCATGAATGCATCGTCCACATCATCATCTCCTGCCGCCTCCTCCTGCTGCTGCTGTTCGCTGTGCTGCTGCTGCTGCTGGCCTGCCCCATGCTGTGCCGCGCCTGCAAGGCTTGCAGCGTGGGCAGCCCCATCGTCCGTTTCCTCCTCGTCGACCTCGCACTCGCCTACGCCGCTGTCGACACGGAAAGACCTGGGCCCCCCGCCTGCCTGGGCCCAGGACGGGTCCGGCCTTGTATGCGCTGCTGCCTGCTGGACCGGGGAACTCCCGGACAAACCGGAGGGCCCCGCGCCTGCGCTGTCGCGTCCTGCGCAACCCTCCGCAAACGGCCGGGCTGCCTCATACGCACGATCGTGTTGATTCGCACTGTAGCTTGCAGAGGGTGCGTATGGGGAAGGGTGGCCTTGTGGCGATGCGCTGGCGCCTCGGTTGTCCTCGTGCGTCCCTCCGTCCTGAGAGCTGGACGCGCCAGCCGCGGTTCCGGACGGCTGTCTCAAACTGCCGCCTGCGAGCTGGGGATGCTCGTCGCCAGGGTGGACGTTGCGCGACTGCGGCCCGTCGTCAGGGCCAGCTGCTGAAGGGCATCGGGGTTCGATAGGTTCGCTGGGTCGGGGTGTGCCCGACACCTGCATAACTACGTCGTGCGGCGCAATTTTTTTTGCGGTCTGTTAGGAAGAGAAAGCTGCCATATGTGCACACCCGAAGCTGGCCAGGGCAGAGAAACGCGACTGATGCGTGGAAGGCCCCCAGACCAAGAACTTCTGTTGACAGAGTAGATGAAGTTGTTGGGAACTCCCGTCGCCGAGGCACAGCTTCTACAGAACGTCAGAAGGCTAAGTTGTGCTGCCAGCGCTGCGTCCTTCCCTAGCTCCTCGTCGTGTTGATATTACAAGTGCTGGCGCAGGATATTGATGCTACAACCTGCTCCGAACGCTAACGCTAACGCTGGAACGGTGTGCCAGAGCCCTTTCCTTGTGCAGGGGGCACCAACTGTGCGCCAGCTGAGATAACAAGCGCACAGACTGTTGACTAACTGCAAGCCCGTATTAAGTATTTGGAGGGCGAGTAGGCAGTATGGAGAGACTGAGCGACAACTGAACTTTCGTTACGAGTACAGCTTCGATGTCCGCAGCAATCAGGTGCAATCGGTATTATTAATATTTTCGGCCACAAGGGTATCCCGTTATTTGGCAGGGCGGGTGTGCAACCCGGATGGCCAGGTCCAGGGGTCAGGGTCCAGGGTCATGGTCGCTGCACTCGTAGTATCAGCCAGTTGCACGCGTGCCTACCCAAACATAGTAGCTCCAATTTGAAATACCGAAATCCCTAAACTTTGTACCCTGGCCCTTTGAAGCCGGTGCTCTTCTGCACGAGTATCTTCCGTCGCTGCTCCGTCACCTCTACCGCTTGAGTCCCTGCTTCGCTACCTGAAGTTGCACAATAAGCGCATGCCAGACTTAAGGTGGGGCAGCATCGAAGACTCCACCACGCCTACGCAGGTGCGTGGGCGAGGGAGACCCCCTACGTCAGCATGTAAAACACGTTTCTCTGCGATAATGCCTAGGCCAGCACTCTGTTGGCAGTCCAGATATGGTGAAGTCTACGCATCAGCTCCTTTCTGCAGCGGAGGCTGAGAAGACGCTAATTGTGCGCTAGGAACCGTAAAACGCCCCACGGTTCGTTCGGCCTATGACTCGAGATGGCCAGCAGGCCGAGCTGCTGTACAGAGTGAAACTTCATCTTTCTAACACAGGTTATCCATAACAAGGATGGTCATCGCTGGGCGCTCTTGGCTTTGCCCGCTCGTCGTCCTACTGGCAGCGTCGGCCAGCAGGCTGGGTGAGCATACGCCGGATGCAAGCACTGCTAGGGTGCTAACTGCTAAGCCAGCCAGGACGAACAACGAGGATGCAAGATTTACACCGATGTGTCTGCGCTGACCGGGCAGCGCACAAAGGAAGCGCGCACCGTGTTGGAAGGGCACGCATATCACGGCCGCTGTGCACCACACGTACTCATGTGTGTTGCTGCCCCATGAGCTTGCTACGCGCACCCCGGGACCACGCGGGGCTGACGAAACCAAGGGTTTCAGAAATAAACACCATTTGCTAATAGAATCGATTCTCGGTAGCAGATGTCCAGTCGTGCTCCCTTGCCGCTTCTACACGCACCACGGCACGGGCCGCAGGCTCAGCGGCGCGGATGGCCAGTGCCGCCAGCGGCCTCCTCAAACTCTCCTCCTCCGCTTCCATGTCCTCCTCCGCATCGTCCCTTGCCGACGCGGGCCCTGCCGACTCCGCCCTGGACGGAGGTGAGACCCGCTCAGCACGCCCTGCAACCTGGAGAACGGTTGTGGATTTGGGCTGCCGGCCAGGGCCAGGGCACCGCGTGTGGCTACAAGCTAGAGAGGGCATGCGCATGGGGCTGTGAGCGCGCCACAGACCCCAGCAGCAGACGTCCGGCCGCACGTTGCACTTGCACTTGCATGCCAACATGGCGCAGCGGCAGCAGCCAGCCGCTTTGCCTGGACCCCCGCCTGACCCCCGTATGGCCCTTCCCTACCGGTACGGCACCCCCAGTCCCCCCGGTATTCACCAACGGCGCCTGGGACCCGTCCGACCCCCGCGCCCGCCTCAACCCCTACGTGACCGCCCTCCTGGCGCGGGACATCTACTACAAGCATGTAGGAGGTCCCTACGTATCCACTGTGACACATGGAGACGCATGCCGTGCGATTCTTAAGGGTCCGTGAAGGAGCCGATTGGGCATGTGGTTGCAGGGCCGTGCTGATGTGCTTACATCGCGGTAGGTGCATCCCCGCGGCGCCATGGATGCAACTCCTTTCCTGCAACACGTCGTGCCAGGGCTGGCAGCATGCCATGCGCTGCTGGTTCGTGGCGCGGTGCTACGAAAGCATCAGTGGGTGAAGATTACCGGTAGGTAGAGAAGCGCACTGTATGCTGGAATTTAGGCCAGAAGCGCACACTGGGAAGCAGGTAAGTGTAGCCTGTGCGAAGGCGCAGTAGCTGTGTACGGTGTCATCACATGGCCTTCTGCCTGCTGTCCCGCCCTCATGAATACCGTATGCTCAGGTGGTAGACCCGCGCGAGGGCGGCGGCTGGCCGGCGGCTCGGCGCAACTTCACCATCTTCGCCACGCTCTTCTGCGGCGCCATGGACAGCCTGGGGGCAGACGACTGCGAGTGGGTGCTGGGTATGGGGTGTGGGGCGTGGGGTGGTGTGGGGAGCGAGGTGGGGTGTTACGTCAGTGCGGTGTGCCTGGCGGTGGGTGGGGCGAGGTGCAATGTGTGAGCGCCGTGACAGTGGGTTGGGTGGGTTGCGCAGTGGTTGGGACTGCACACAAGGACCCAGGGCCAGGATACGGTGGGAAGCATCACAGCGCTGAGGGCTGTGCTCCAGTGCTTGGGGGGCGCATGTTTGCCAGCCCCGCGTGGGCAGTCCGTCGTCAACCATTCGCAACCGCTCCCACAACCGCTCGTGCCTAGCTCGTATCACGGCATGAGAAAGTGTAACACGGTAAGCCCAAATGCTGCCCCTCCGCCCCCTCGCAGGGCAATCCAGGGCGCAGAGGCGCTGGTGTGGGGCTGGGTGCGCGCAGGGCGTGATGTGCTGGTGGTGTTCCGCGGCTCCAACTCGCCGCAGAACTGGATCACGGACGTCACCTCGCTGCGCACCAGGAGGGTCAGCGACTTTGGAGGCGGCGCGGCGGGCACCAACGTGGCGGCCGGCTTCTACAATGTGCGGCAGAACGTTGTGTCCGCCTAAAGAGCATGAGGAGACAATATATATTTGTAATCTTTCAGAGCAGTACGTGCTGAGGCAGGACGTACGGCCAATAATGGTGCAGGGAGCAGGGGCTGACAGGCGCTTGATGAGGGGGGCTTACTCGTCACCACTGCCGTACGCTAACCTGTCCCTCTTGCCGCTATGACTGCTGCAGGTGTTCACGTCCAACCGCCGCAGCATCGAGGACCACCTGCAGCGCGCGGTGCACGGCGCACAGGCGGCGGCGGCGGCGGCAGCGGCCCTGGCCGCCGGGCCGTCGGAAGACCCCGCAGCACCGCGCGATGCCCGTGTGTGGCTTGTGGGGCACAGCCTGGGCGGCGCGGTGGCGCTCATGACCGCGGCCTACCTGAGCGTGGCTAAAGGTGGGCCGCACGCTCAGCTTTACGCCCCGTACAGAAGTGTGTTACTGGGCCAGCCTAAAAGAAAGCCGTGTCATCCTGGGACAGCCTGGGGCAGGAGTGTCTATGGTACAGTGTATGGTACAGCGTATGGTACAGTGTCACCTGCTTGGACCCCGCAGCTGCTCGGGCCAGTGCATGGTGCGGGCTGCATGGTTGTACGACAGACCGTGCAGGGGCCCGCAGGCTGTGCCATGGCCGTGCAGCACCCCAAGGCCTTCTGCCCTGCACATCATATCTCTTTGCCCGGTTTGCTGGTCCCTGGCCTGTGGCATTCGCAGGGGTGGATCCTTCCGGTGTGTACGTGTACGGTTGCCCCCGGGTGGGAGACGAGGCGTGGGCCCAAGCCTACCCTCTGTGAGTTGCACGAAGGGGCGCTGGGCGATGGCGGGGAGGGAAGGCACGAGACAACTTCAATCAGCAGCTTTGCGTCCGCCACATCAAGCACAATCCGTTTGGCGCGTGCTAGGGGTGCGCGCGTCCGGCCGTGTGCACGTACCGCTGGGCTGTACTGCTATGTCTGGTAGGGGCGAGCTCGCGCCCAGCAGGTACCCGTGTGCATGCGCTCTGCGCTGTACTGCAAGGCTGGTAGATTCTTGGAACAGCCGTAGTCTGTAGCGAAGTCCCTAACCGAGCCCCGCTGTTGCCGTGCACGGTCCCATGACAGGCATGGCGTGACGCTCCGTGCGGAGAACGCGGGCGACATTGTCCCCACACTGCCCTTCGGCGGGTGGTGGCGCCACGTGGGGTCCGCCGTACCTGTACGGCAATGCGGCCCCATCGCCGCCGCCGCCGCTGCCGCTGCTGCTACTGGCACGCAGAGCACCAAGCTCGACGGAGCGCTTTCACTGCAGCAGCAGCAGCAGCATCATTGCCAGCAGCAGCAGCAGCAGCAGCGTGAGGTGGTGTTGGACCGGTTGGCAGAGGACGATGAGGCAGAGGCAGCAGCTGCGGCCGGCGGTTTGGGTGCCGCGGAGGCGGCGGAGGCAGTGGAGGGGGTGGCGGTGGGCGGGCCGGCTTCCGTGCAGTGGCCCTTCCCGGACCTTGTGCGGGACCACATGGTAGGCACGTACGTCAAGGTGCTGTGGTCGTGCCTGCCGGACAGGGACCAGGAGCAGGTGCCGGCGCCGCGGGACCCCTACATGCGCACGGACGTGGACGTGGACGTGGACTTGGGCGGGGGCGGGGGCTGGGGGGAGAATGCGTATGCGGACGTGTGAGGGGTGTTGCGGGTTGTTGCCGCTGACCTGGGCTTCACTGCACGTGCGGTCACAGGCGGCCGAGGCCGGCGTGGCAAACGGTTGCCTTACACGAAGTGGACTTGATGTCCTTGTACAGATTTTTACAGATCGGCTGGCTTGTATAAAATGGTTGCTTAGGCCAAAGCACAATAGGAGCAGGCGCAAGGGTCTAGCTGGGGGGATTGCCTGTCCTGTCGGTTGTGAGATGCATCATCGACCGGCAGGGCGCGCCGTGCATGTACCATAAATGTTGTATAACGGCCAAACGCTGTCCAGCGGCACTGCCCAGTGTTGACCGTATTCTTTTGTGTGTCTCCATCGCCTCCCGGTGGCAGGTGGCACTGGCAGCGCCAGCTGCTGAATGCAGGACCGGTGTAGTGCGATTTGGTTAACGGCCACGTGGCTCCTTGGGCTGGAACTTGTGTGACCTATGTGACGGGTTATTTGCTAGTACGCGTACCTGTGTGGTGAAACATACTTTACCGATAGTGTACCATGTGCAGTGTTCGTTGGTATTTGATCATTGCAGAGTAGGCACCAGCAGTTAAGGGCTGGCGAGGGGATCACGCGGAGGGGACGATGGCGACACCCTGTTGTGCGTTTGGGGGTCGGCTGAACGCGTAGGCAAAATGCCTCAGCACGATGCAGGTGTGCAGCACGCCCAGAAATCTGTACATTAGATATGAGATTGGGATGTGTAGGTGCTTTGATTGTTGAGCGCTCTGCCTCTCTCAGGCTGTGTGTTACAGGTAAAGCATTACAAGCCTCATTGGGTACGTCCGGAGAGCCAGGGGGGCATATGGTACCGTAATAAGCGAGGTAATAACGATTGATGCGAGCATGGCAACCAGTGTGTGGGAGGGCTGTAGGGCACTTTGTAGCGGGCTGCCCGGGGCCTAGCTACTGGTAGTCACGCAGCGCTGCTCACACATGGACGCGCCGCTGCACGTGCCCTCCGCCTGAGGTGACGAGGAGACGCAGGGAGACGTCAGGCATCAGCCGAACGGCATCAGACTTGGCAAGCGCCTGGGCTAGGGTGATTTCAAAGCACTGGCCCCAAGTTACCGTAGTGGCACAAATTTAATTGACAAAAATAATTGCTCAGGGGGTCTTGTCAATAGAAAAAATTAATTGTCCGAGGGTTTGTCAAAAAGTGCAATTAATTGTCGGCTCCCGAGGTGTCACTAGGAAAGGCCCAGAAAGCTTGCCTAAGACCCCTGCCGGTGTTGTGGGTGCTTGCCAAGGCCCTACAAGCTCTGTTCCTGCTGTTCCTGCGTGTTTTGACCCTTCATAGGGGCCATACGGGCGCTGCTTTGTGGGTCGACACGTGCCTGTCAAAACGGAAAATTAATTGCTGGGGCCCTTGTCAAAAACGCAAATTAATTGCCTCCTGGCGAGCATGGCAATTAAATTTGTGCCACTACGGTACCGGTATGTACGAAACACACTAAGGTGTCCGCGGCAGACACTGCGAGGTGCTGTGTGCAGACGTCATGTGCTGAGAGCATGGCCGGCCAGTACGAGAGCCAGACAGCATCCAGGGCGCGACACCTGCTAATCCTGGTGTTACAATGTTATGTACCAGTGCATTCGCACCTGTACTGGCGGTTGGCCATGTGGCCAGGCAATCCTACGGCAACCACTGCCGTACACCAACCACCATACCGTTCCGCACGACAACTTACATGATCGTGTCAACCAGGCAACAACCATTAAAACCAGGTACTACCACAGGTACCGGTCTCTAGTGGCATACTTAGTAGGCATCCTTCCCATTGCTGGAAAGCGGGTTCACGGAACCATCATCACCCGTACACTGCATGGCAGTACATACTAAGTACGCGTACGATGAAGTGGTGAGCTACGGCCAACAGAGGGATGCTGTTGGATCACGCAATGGCATGGCAGCAGCGCACACGTTGCGGCGCCCTTAGCTGCGGATAGACAACGACTTCGCGCAGACAGACCCCTGCCCACACCACCACGTTCCTTGTGTGGAACGAATGTGGGAAATTACGGTACTAACACGCACGCAATATGAATCACGGCACCGTTCCGCCTTTGACGAAAGCCCACCCATGCACGTGCTATTTTCCGGCAACCGAGCGGATAGCTATTCAACACCAGCATGCAGGTTCACTGCGGGGTAGCAAGCAAGCAACCTTCCTGTCACACGCCAATCAATTTATTGCGGACGCGGGCTCACGGCAGAGCACGTGCGTGCACCATCCCCTGCATCCCCTCACGCCCTCCATCCTGCTCTTCCCTCTTCCTGAAACCGCAGCCTGCACAATATAGAAACATGATAACACAAAGCTCGCACTATTGAGTTTCGAATAGCTCGCTAGCTGGCGCGCTTACGCAGCGCAGTCGCAGGCGTATACCTGCTTGTTGTATGACCGGTCGCGGCCTGTGCACTTGGTGACGCACATGCCCTGGCCGCCGCTCTCGGCAAACGCAACGCAGCCGTTCTGGTTGCTGTAGCTGCCGCCGCCCGTGAAGCTAATGGTGTAGCCCGACGCGCAGTTGCACAGGCCGGTGCCGGGCAGGCCGGTGAAGCCGCGAGCGCACGACTTGGGCGCGGGGTAGCTGGGGCCGCCGCCGCTCGAGCCGCCGCCGGTGTTGGTGCCGCTCCCGGCCGACCTGGGGTTGCACTCATCGGCGCAGTAGTCCCAGGTGGTGCCGGAGGAGGAGGTCTGGCCCTTGGCCAGCACGCACCACGCGCCGTTGGGGTCGTTGTTGGGGTTGGCGCAGCCCTGGTAGTTGCCGGGGGTGCCGGTGAGCTTCCAGTTCTTGAGCGAGCACGTGGTACCCGACTTGGTCACGGCGCCGGGGCCGCAGCCGCGGGCGACGTTGCCGCCGCCGCCGCCGCCAGCGGGAGGCGGGGGCGAGGGCGAGGGGGTGTTGGTGTTGGTGTTGCCGCCGCTGGGCGTGCAGGGGGTGCAGAGGTCCCACCAGCCGTTGCGGGCCCTGGCGCAGTCACCATTGGAGCGGTCCACAGCGCACATGGGGCCCTTGGTGGTCTGGGAGGGGACGTTCTGGCAGTCGTTGTAGGTGGCGCCGCCGACGGTCCAGGTGGGCAGGCAGCGGCAGCCGCGGTCGGTGGTGGACTGGCACTGGTTGCGGCTGGCTGGGGGAGGCGGCGAGGGGCTGGGGTTGGCGGCTGGGGGAGGAGGGGACGGGGGCGGGGGAGAGGGGGAGACGCGGGGAGGAGGGGGCGAGGGCGAGGGCGTGGGGCTGGGCTGGGGCACGACGATGGAGCCGGCGGGCGCGCCCATGCGCGCGTAGTACTGCGACCACACGTACAGCGTGGGGTTGGCGTTGTTGGTGATCTGGTGCATGCCGGCGATCTGGCCCGAGGTCAGGTGGCCCAGGGCCAGCAGGCAGATGTCGTAGGTGTAGGTGATGTAGTTGGCAATCTCGTCGTTGCCGGGGTTGTTGGGGCACGAGTCGAAGCCGGTGCCCTGCTCGGCGGCGGGGATGCCGACGCGGTTGGCGGCGTTGCGGTTGGCGGTGTCGTAGTTGGTGGACAGGGCCTGGTTCCAGGTGTTGAGGCAGCGCAGGTAGGCCTGCTGCGCAAAGCCCTGTCCCCAGACCGGGCCGGCGGTGTTGGGCGTGTCGCCGACGGCGGGGGCGTCACCATCGCGGCATGAGGCGTCAGAGAAGGTGTGCGGCATGCCCAGGTGGTGCATCACCTCGTGCACCAGGCCAGCGGCGCCCGACTCGAAGGCGGCACGGTTGTTGACGCCGTCTGTGGGCACCAGGTCGCAGGGTTGGGTTTGCAACAGCTCAGTGGGTCGCAAACCGCAGTCGCAAGTGCGCAGTCAGGCGGCGGACAACGGGACCGCTGGGCATCTGCACGCACCCCCAGTCGGCGAGCACACGCCGGCAACGTGCATGGGCAGTGCACTCACTGGTGTTGAGGGTGGTCCAGGTGAGCAGCACGTGGCCGTACATGGGGTCGTCGGTGGCGCCAGGGGCCCAGGCGTAGCCCACGTGGTCAGTGGGGGGCTGCTCGCCGTTGATATAGATGTTGCTGCGGGGGGTCGGGAGCGCGCAGGCAAACAAGTAAGAAGGGTCAGAGACAGCAAACCACGTCGTTGCGGAGTGAGCCGACAGGCGCGCCCCGAACCGGCAGCTGGCAGGCGGCCGGCAACACAGCGCGTAGCGGGCTCTGTAGATACATGTAGCTGCAGCACAAGGATGGCACGGCTTGTCCTGTTCAGGGAGGCGTTGAAATGTATGCCAAAGCGGTGTGGATGCACATGGACTCACATGGAGCGCGGGAAGTCCAGGTTCGAGTACTGCACCATGTCGCCGCAGTTGTCGGAGAAGTAGCCGGGCGCGGAGCAGGCCAGCCAGGCGTCGCGGGAGTTGGCCACCAGGTAGGGGTTGTTGCTGCGGGTGGGGGGGGGTTGGGGCAACGACGAGGTTCGAGCACGTGCGGGCGGAGGTTGCCAAGTGGGCCATGCGTCTGTACGAAGTTCATACAGGCATTGCGCACGCGCAAGACAAGGTGTGGCAACGGGGCGCCTGTTGGCTGCACTGCGTCCACATTTATCGCCGCTTGCTTCGCGGCAAGACTGCAAAAGTATCACTGCTGCTGCTACTGGAACTGCATTCCTCACATTGGGTTGTTACGGACCGCAAGGATGAACAGCTGCATCTTGGCGGGCGCCAGGCGGAAGTTCGCGACAGCGATCATGCGCTGGATCATGGCCAGGGCCTGGTCGTAGCCGGGGGGGCCGTACGTGCCGTCGGCGTTCCTGCGGGCACGTGTGCGCGGGGGCATGCAGGGGGCGCATGTGCGTCAGGGCCGTGGTGTCGGTCGTACCATGCCACCATGTGGGTGAAATGGTGAGGCCACACCATGGCTTGGCGGCAAATACTTGGTCTGAGGAAGGTTCTCAGAGTTGGCCAGTCTGCGTGCCAAGAACTTCAAAGCAAACTCACTTGTACATGGTGACGTGCCAGACGGTGGGGATGAGCAGGTCGGGGATGGAGGAGGGGGGCTGCGCCGTGAAGCCGCCGGGCAGCGGAATCTGGATCTGCTGCAGCCGGCGGCGGCTGCCGCTGGAAAACACCCTGATGGTGTTGTTGGGCGCCAGGGGGTCGTCCTCCTCAAACGCCAGCGTGGGCGAGTAGGTGGAGAAGGACACCTCGACCGAGACGTTGAGGCCGACCACGGTGGTGGGCGCGGGCTGCGGCGGCGCCTCGAAGGCCTCGGGGTGCCACTTGTCCATCTGGGTCTCCAGCTGCGGCGTCTGCGTGGCCAGGTCGCGGATGGCGTAGTAGATGTCTGCCACCAGGTCCACGATGGTGTCGATGTCGGAGAAGATGGGCTCCAGGGAGCCCAGCGCGCCCTTGAGCTCGGGGGTCTGCAGCCCGGACTTGATCTGGGAGGGGGGTGCAGGGGAGCGGGGGAGCGGGGGAAAGGAGTGGAGCGAGCATGTGGAAACAGCACGGCCGGATTGATTTAAACAGTGACCCAGATCAGTTTCTGTAGCGGCTGCACCGGTAGGCTCTTGAGGCGTGCCCGCTTTTGCACGGGCCGTGCTGCTGGAACAGGGATGCGATATGATGGTGGGCCTGAAGGACCACCAAGGGCGCGGGTATCCACACGCAGGCACTCACCACCGCCTTGGCGATGTCGGCGGCGGACGGCTGCGCGGAGTTGGCCTGCAGCAGGTGGCGGTGGCCGCCGCTGACGCGGCCCACGTTGTTGCGCACGTAGGTGAAGATGTCGACGAAGCTGGTGGCGATGTCGTACATCTTGTCCATGAAGTCGGGGGAGCCCTGGCGGGGGAGCAAGGACGGGCGGGGCAGTCGGGTGAGGTCTAGCCCGGGGACGGAGGACCAGGGTGTGCTGATGTACTCAGCAGGCTGACGCACGGTGTTGGACAGGCAGCGCGCCCCGGGCTGGCTTCCCCTTAGCGTCCAGTGCACCACAGCAGCCTATATGGTTCTGCACACCCTGCAGTGTAGCACGGGAACCGCAAGGCTTGAGCAGGCCCCTGACCCACCATGAGCCGCTGCGCGACGTTGAAGATCTTGCCCAGCACATCCTGCTGTCCGGTGGAGGTGTAGTGGATGTAGCTGTGCACGCGCAGCACGTTGGGGTCGAAGGTGCGGTTGGTGCCTGCCAGCGTCGACACCACCACGGACAGCACGTTGAAGGCGCTGGTCAGCGTCGCCGACTGGTCATAGTGCATCTGCACCGCCGCGTTGCTCAGGTTGGCGCCGTAGTTGATGGGCGTGTAGGGCTGCAGCAGGTTGATGTTCTCCGTGGCTACAGACTGCGGGGCGGGGGAGAGATGGGGGAGGGAGGGGGAGCGGGGGGTGAAGAGAGGAGGAGGGGATGTGGGTTGGGTGCGGTGTGGGGCCCTGGGCGGGTTGGGAGGGGAGAGCTTGAGCGGGAGCTGGAGGAGCGGGAGCTAGGCGTGGTACAAGCCGAACAGGGTGGGAAATGGGGTACAAGGAAGCTGGTGTGCACGTCTTACCTCGGGCTGCACGCTGGTGGATGAGCAGGGGGTGGCGTCGACGCTGTCCTTGCCAGCAGCCCAGCCGGCGCCGAAGCCACCGCCAAAACCGGCCAGGAGCATGCAGATTCCGACAACTGCAGCAGGCGTACAAGTACGGGAGAATGGGCGTAGTCAGGTTCTGGTGTTTCCAATGGCAGGGTCAGCAGGCGTGCCCGCAGACCGCAGCAGTGCGTGGCGACGGAGGGGGAGCCATGCACTCTACTGGTGTACGGGCGCACCGGCGATGATGATCCACGGCGTCTTCCCGCTTGTTGCAGCGCCGTAGAACCCCTTGGGGCTCGTGGTAGACTGCGGATGAAGCGGACAGGGTCGGGCGGGCGAGTATCAGCTTCACAGTCGATTTGCGACCACTCAGGGACGCGCAACGCTTGGCTAACGCTGAAGCTATACAGCATGCAAATCGCGGGCTGGTATTTACGTTTCATTGCGGCAATGCGCTTGTGGAACAAGTTTTCGTGCCACAGCGGAGCCGCATCGACTGTGCTGCCGACACTGCACTGACAGTACGCCGCTGAGATCGCTGACTCTTGAGCTTGTAAGCAAGGGTTCAGAACATATCAGCGACTCGTGTTGGGCTAAGCGCCTCGCGTAACAGGTCTCGCATGTGCCCGTCACACCCCCTGGGTGGAAAGAGGCACGCCTACGCGCGAAGCAACATGATGCGCCTTACCTCCTCCCCAGTCTCTTCATCTTTTCGCCCGTATGTGGGATTCTTGCCGGACATGTTGCGCACGCCGGCGCTCACAGCTCAGAGCTGAGCAGAGCCCGAGCCCACAGGCGCAGTCTCGGGATGTGTGTAAGAAGTGCTTTACAGTCTATAAGCTTCACCAATACGGCCGACAAAGGAAGTCTGGTTTCGTTACGGTCCTTGGGTGGGAAAACTTAAGATGTGCGCGTTATCCTATCGCTGTTCTATGTGTAATAGGTGCTTTGGTATTCAAGTTCGAGTTGGATGGCGCTAAGGTCCAGCCGACGGCCTTTATAGTTTCGGGGGTAGGGGGTAGAAAATGCATTAGTACGACTGAGAGCACTGCACCTCACCGTTACCTAACCAGAGTCTTACTTCTTGTAAAATGTATGCGTATACTTCCGGTGTATGTATCAGTTAAGGCAGCAGTACAGCAGAAGATGACCAAACGGGGGAACTAAGGCAAGGTGCCAAATCTACTGAAACGCCTGTGCAAGGGCAAGGCAACACTGAATGCAGCTTTACAATTTAAAGCAATCAACGTTTTGAAGTAATGGTTTGTGTACATGGGGTAGGGGTTTTGGAGTCCGCAATCGCTTGCCTTACGCGACTCGCTTGCAAGGCCTCACACCGCCTTTTGTAAATGCTATATGTTGCTCGTGCTTAGTTTGTCAGTGACAAAATGTGAGTACCGTTCTATACGAACCATGGGTCACCCGCGGGGTCGGTACAGGCAGACAGCAGGTGCTACGAGCCAATAAGAACGTGAACACGTAATAAACTGACGTCGGTAACAGCGAGCATCAGGACTGTCGCGCAGCGGAAGGCATGCAACGAATAAGGGAGGGCATTGGGGGCGGAGGGCATTCCGGCTGCCCCGGCTACTGCCTGGGGGAAGCTGTGGTCCCTGCTGGGCGGCTGACGTGGCGCTGGTGGTCCCTGCTGTTGGCATTTCTGGGTGGTGCGCTTTGGTGTTGTGAAATTAGCAATGAATGCAGGCGTGTCCATGCGACTTTGACACCGCGTCGCATCACAGAGCAATGCACGTTGTTGCTACCGACGCCAGCAAGCACCCTTGTACCGGTACAGGCCTGCCCGGTGCCCCGGTTTGAGTCCCACAGCAGGGGAGCGACCTGGCTCCATGCTGTTCCATACTGCGCTACTGGCATGTGACATATTGCCGGAACTCCCGCGTGTGCTGGTTACAGGTACGGTATACTGTCGAGAAGTACAGGCGGCCCCAGATAGATGCCAGGGGAGCTGTTGTGCTTGCCCGTACGTGCACTGCAGGGCGGCCGATTGCGGCGAGCATCCTGGAGCATCCTACCAGTCTATCACCACCAGATGCCCTCCTGAGAACGAAGGTTGTACAGTTTTGGTCCCGTTCCATAGCCCAGCCCCTTCCCAACCGGAAAGCAGGGCTGGTCCTGGCCATCAGGGACACGGGGTTTCCCACCCCTCTCGCTGTACGGGCAGGAGCCACCAGCTCCGACACAGTATAGGCTACGGAGAACGGGCCCGAAGTTCTCGCTACCTCAGCCTGGTCCCGCCCCCATGCAGCTTCTCGCCAAGGCACACCCATAGAACACAAGCAGCACCCCTGTCGTGGCGTCCACCAGGAGGGACGACCTGATTCAATGCAGCTGTACGAGGATTAACCTGAAGCAGCCGCCGGATGCTGCTGATCCTTGCAGAGGGTGACACTAGATTGGATTGGCGGGTCACCCCTGGTCCCGGAGATTGGATTGGAACCCGTGGATTGGCGGCAGTGCCCCACCTAGATTGGCGGCGGTGCCCCACCTAGATTGACGGCGGTGCCCCACCCAGATTGGCGGCGGTGCCC
>VFQN01003138.1_pt1 | contig 24230 bp, 27 predicted proteins | sample 3512371 | NCBI WGS metagenome assembly VFQN01 (sample SAMN10412370, study PRJNA504923) | tailings metagenome | isolation source: Replicate 2 from Balatoc abandoned mine | place: Philippines: Itogon, Benguet | collected 2017-08-28
CCATGCCTTGCTCGAGTGCCCTGCTTATGCTGACTTGCGGGTTGCTGCAGAGTTTGGTGAAGGTGCCACAATGCGTGATATTATGATGGAAGGTAATCAGGCAAAACTAGCAGAGTTACTGTCGAAAATTTGGTTGAGACGAAGTCAAATTCTTGGTATCGAGTTTGTCGGCCCTTGAGCCTCCGGCTCGTACATGGGTCGTTGCACTTGCGGAGGGGAGAACCCTCGCCGTGTAACACTGACTGACTGACTGACTGAATCAGCGTGGACACACATTTGTTACAATGAGAGCACCATGGCAGCACGCCGGCTGCCCCGTCAAGACAGTTCGAGTACTCCTACGGATAAGCTCAAACGCTCGAGGCCGTTGCCACAGCATGGCCCCAAAATGACCAGCGCCACAGGGGCCACGGCTGGCCGCCCTCTGCCTGCACGCGCTGCTGAGCAGACCCAGCCGCTTCTGCACAGTGTTTTAGGCCACGCCGTACATCGCTAAACAACACAGCGCACGCCAAAGGCAGGCATGGCGGCCGCAGAAAGACAAGGGGTACAGCTGGGTGCCAACGGGCAGGCACCTGCCCTGCCCCGCCATGGCCCACGGCTGGCTTGCCCCTCGCCCCTGCCCTGCACGCCAGCCTCTGCCATCTGCATACAGTAACCGCGCCTGCTGCCATTGAAAGCAACGCACGCAGCTGCTAAGTGCACAACACAACCCACGGAACCACAGCACAGCCATCAGACGGAGGACCAAAACACCTGCTGCTGCAAACAACAACGCGGGCGCACCCACTGCAAAACGTATAATGGCAAACAATGGCTACTAGGTTCACAATGTGTATAAGCTTCTGGCCTCCCAGTACAGCGGATACTGGCATCGGCCGCCAGGACTTAGCCAAACTGCAGCACCAGTGCAAATACCCAGGACCCTGCCAACGTCTAGCACCATACACAAGCCAACTAGTGACTGCGGCCGACCACGACAATACGACTACCAAGCCATCCAACGACCGACAAACGGTGCAGCGACATCCACAGCTACTGTAATAACCCCCCATCAAGCAACCAACACCGGAAAATCTCACAGCCTTCTCAAACATGCTACTGGTGCAAACCCACGTGTGTAACTCGGTTGCACGCGCATGAGGTACGGAATTCCACACACCAATCATCTACCGTAGTCGGCCACCGCTGTCGCCAGCACGGCCTCAAACCAATAGCCCGGAGACACACCACGCGCACACACTGCTGCCCACAGCAAAGCAGCCGCTTCAGCAAAACCCACCGCAGCACCTACAGAAGCCGCTTGTGTTAAAACTGTGACAAAACAATGCAAATCGCGGAGGTGTACGGCACGTGGCCTGCAACCCACGCGGCACGCCACGGCCAAACCCCCGGAAAGAAGCGTATTGTCCCGATGGCAGACAGCGCTCACGCGCGAATGAAGGAAGGGTATACGATAAGATACTGGATAACCACCGCCGCATACTACGTAATCCAGAATCTGACGCAGGGCTGGCAGGTCCCTTACCGCACCAGCGGCAAAACAACAGGACGGGTGCACACCTGCCATTGCCACGGACGCAAGCACACAACAAACGCCAAGCCACGACAGCTTGTAAGTTGTAACCCACACGGCCTCGCGGCAACAAATGCGCAGTCTAGCCCTAAACTTGCGTCTTCAGAAACCAGGGCAGGTGAGGCAATGCCCAGCAAGAACGGCACCTAACTCAACGCCAAGCGTGCACCGACACTGTGTGCGCTCAAAGGCGCACCGTGCATGCATGCCGGTACGTGCGTCGGGCACTCGCAACAAGATGCACGCAACAAACCAGATCCATGCGGACATGTAACAGCAGCAGATGCACGCCAAACAACGGTGTGCCAAAAGACGCGACAGAGCCTCCAGAAAAACCACAAGCACAAGCAGTGCGCTTTGGCGCAGACCGGCCAAACCATGCAAGTTGCCAGGCCGAGGGCAACACAGCAGTACGCATCCTTCCACACAGACCAACCGCAACCAGCCAAGCCAATCCGCCTCCAGCTACGCAGATCACGCACGTATAACCCACGTCAAGTCCACAGCGCCATGGTGGTAAAATCCACCACCACCACCATAGGTATAGGTCTCCTTTGCGCTCAGGCCCATGAATCACATTACTGGGGTCAAACGTTTGGGGCCGCGGCGGCCCCTACGGCGTCGCTACCCCTTTATGAATCCCAGCAAGGAATGCATGTCCCTCGCTCCCCGTCGCGCCTGACCTCTCACGCGTGCCAGCCTGCACTAGCAGCTCGATCGCCAAGCGCCATACCGAGCACCAGTTCGTCAGGGCGCCACTGTAGCCGTCGCAATCCAAGCGTTAACACCTCGTCAAGAAAAAAGCGAACAGCGCGGCGCGACAAGGAAGGCCCCTTCGCCGCACCCAACAAGCGCTTCACGGCGTGCACACTCCGCACGTGCGTTCTGGACCTGCCACGCACGGGCCGCGTACGGACGCGGCAGGGCGGCGCGACTGTGCTGTAGGCAGTACACGTACTGCAGCAAAACAGGTGCGCAGCAGCTACAAGGGAGCCCACCGCAAATACGCGAATGCCAACATGCAGGGAGGTATTGCCCAGGTGCGACAGGCGCGAATCCTCTAGCAATCTCTGTTCAGTAGCAAAGGGCACGTCTATAGCAAACAAACAACGAGCACAACGGCGCCCGCGTAGGGCAAGGCGACATGCAAACAGCCACCAGTCTGGGGTGACCTGGTGGACAGCCGTGTAGGGAACACAGCAATGAAGCGTAGCTCCCCAAAAGGCACGCATGGTTCTCCATGCACGACGTATGAAGACGGACCAGCGTGCACTGAACCACACGTGGCAGTGCGGCACGGCACGGCGCACACCTGCATGCCGCCCGCCGTATGTGGGCATTAGAGTTCGTAAACTCCTAGGTTGAGTTGGCGTCCACGATCAACCACCACTACCACCGCCATCACTGCGCTACGCTCCTCATACCCCAACTGGTCCGCACCGCACCGCTGCCCGCTGCCGCCTTGCTTGGTGTTTGCCTTCACATATGCAGCAAGCCCTTCATTGCGTTCCAATGCGCGCCCCAGTCGGTCTTGCGTCCAAGATGCATCGCCACGCCCTCGCCCCTCATCGCCGCTCATCCCGCACGCCCCTGGCCAACACACCGCGCCAGGGCCGCAACGCATCTGCCGCAATACCATGCTCAAGCATCCGCTGGCCTCGTACCCAAGCCCTCTCCAGTCCTTCCTTGTGCAGCGTTCGACACAGACCAGCACTTTGCCACTACACCTCAGTGCCGCTGCTCAATCCCCAAAATCCTTCATGTCAGTCCAAGGGCCCAGCCCTGCTCAGGGTTGTGTTTTGGTGATCCGGGGCTGGGCGGGGGGCAGCGCATACCCACGTCCCTCCGCTCTAGCGCACGGCCCGCTTCAAGACGACGCCGCCCCGGGCAGGTAACAAACCGTTGCGCCAAATAGTACCCTCGTTAATGCAAGTAGTACCGCGCATCGCCAAGCGCTACGCTACAAGCCAACGGCGGCGTCTCCCCCTCGCCTAATGGGGCCAAAACGCCCGTTGTGCTGCCATGACGCAGCAAGAAGAATGGCCTCGACCAATTACTACCATGCTGTAGGTTCGCCGCTCAACGCAGTGACCGACAGTACCGAGGTAACCGCCTTGAGGCCGGCTCCCCCAATCCCACGCAATGCGCGTGGTGTGTGCACCTGTCTGTGTATCTGTGCCTAGAGACCGAGGGCTAGCTACAAGTGCTCTGCCGGGCTCGGACGCCCTGTGCCCGTAGCCGCTCCGTGGAATACACTGTAAACACTGAACCCACCATACGCTGCAGTACCAGACAATCAAGAGACAGTATCCTCCGCCCACAAATAACCAGTCTTCACTGTCTCCATACCATCAACACAGCTCATAGCAGGGTACTAGTACCTGTCTACACGTCATGTCTACTGGCGCCTGTCTCGACGTCGCTGCAATAAATATTGCGCTCACATGGCCCAGGCGCTGCCGAAGGCCGCCGCAGCCTGCAGGGCTGGCAGCTGTACGACATCTACCGCCTGGTGGTGCGGCTGGGTGTAGGGCAGGCCTGCCACGTGGGCGCCAGCCGCGGCGGCGGCGGCCCCCGGGAACAGGCCCATCTGGCCAACGCCGTGGCCCGTTGGCGGCAGCAGACCGGCCTGCCTCAGCTGCAGCAGCTGCTGCTGCTCGTGCTGCAGCGCCGGCATAGATACGTTGATGGCACCCGGGAAGAAGGCCTGGCCGCCGGCGGCGGCGGCGGCGGCGGGAGGCAGGAACGCCGCGGCAGGCGCCCCGGCGACGTCCATGCCGAAGGCCAGCGCCGAGGGCACACCGGCGGTGGCGGCGCCCAGCGGCAGCGCAGGGCTCAGCGCCCCGCCGGCAGCAAAGGCAGCAGCGGTGTCCCCCATCAGGCTGCCCAGGCCGCCGCCCAGGGCGCCCAGGCCCGTCGCGCCGCCGGCCACGCCGGCAGCCTGCGTGTACAGCTGCGCCAGCGGCGCCGCGGCCGCGGCAGTCATGGCGGCAGGCACGGGGGCCAGGCCCTGGTGGGCGCCGGTGAGCGCTAGCAGCTCCAGGTAGTGCGCCTGCTGCTGCTGTTGCTGCAGGAGGTGCAGGTGCTGCAGCTGCGCCTGTGCGGCCGCCAGGTTTGCGGGCAGTACGGAGGCGGCGGAAGCCGTGGCGGGCGCCATGCCGTTCTGACTGCCGCTGCCGCCGCGGACCAGTGTCGGGGCCCCGCCGCTGCCAGGCCGCACCACGCCACGGCCGTTGCTGCCCCTGGCGGCAACCGCCACAGGCCCGCGCTGCTGCTGCAGCTGCTGCTGTGGCTGCTGCAGCTGCGGCATCCTGGGCAAGGGCAAATCCATGGCGCTCAAGTCGCGGCTGCTGCGGCTGCTCCGGCCCAGGCTCCCAGCACTCTGGCGCGACGCTCCAGGCGCGGGGCTGGGGCCGCTGCGGCTGCCGGCGGCGGGCTGTACCGGCGAGATGATACCCGCAGGAGGGCGCTGCTGCTGAGGGGCAGCCGCAGGCAGCAGCGGTGGCGAAGCCGGTGCGCCCGCCTGCGGTGCCGGCGCCATCATGCCGTGCGCCGCCAGCACCTGCACCACGTCGGCGGCGACCTGCGGCCCCAGCTGCCGCATCACGGCGTCCACCACCGCACCCACCAGCTGGCCGCTCCCCGGCTCGCCGGCCATGGGTGCGGCCGCCGAGCCAGCAGCGTTCTGCCTGCCGCCAGCAGCCGCAGCTGCGCTGATGCTGCCGGTGCTGCGGCGGCCGCCCATGCCGCCGCTTACGTTGCCGCCGGTTTTGTTGTCAAAAGTACTGTCGCCATTGGACGTGGAAAAACCCGTCGCCGAGAGCGCGTTGCGGCGGGGCTGCTGCTGCTGTGCGACACGGCCAGACGCCGGCAGGGGCGCTGGCATGCTGCGCGCGCTCAAGATCGTGCTGTTGCTGCCGCTAGCACCGCCACTGCCACCGCCAAGCCTGGAAGCGCTGTTGCGAGGAGGAGGAGGAGGCGGGGGAGGCGGAGGGGGAGGCAGTTGCTGTGCCGCAGCAGCCTTGGCCCTTCCCTGGCCCTGGGTGTGTTGCCTCTGCTGCTGTTGCTGCTGCTGCCCCGCACGCTGCGCCATGTCCAGCGCGTTGGCCACCAGGCGCCGCACCACCGCCTCGTACTGCTGCATGATGGAGGCGCGCAGGTCCTCAGCCGGCGCGTCGGGGGCAGAGGGAGAAGCAGAGACAGAGGCGGCAGGATCAGAGGAGGCGGCAGCGTCTGGGCCGCCCCGACCGCCCTTGCTGGCCTTTCCACCGCCCGCCGCCGCCGCCCGGCCCGGGTGCTGCTGGCGCGTCTCCCTGTCCTCCTTCTCCTTCCGCTCCTTTGCAGCCGCAGCAGCCGCGGCCTCCGAGTCCGCGGCCGCCTCCTCGGCCATGGTGCGCAGGTTGTGCAGGTGGCAGGCCAGCAGGTACACGTGCGAGCAGCCGCTGTCCAGCAGGCAGCACACCAGGTCCTGCGGGAGGGTGGACCGCGTGTAGCGCAAGGCGCGGAGACGAGAGGGCAAGGGTGGCACTCAGGTTGAGTGAAGCGGGGCGGAAGTCTGGGGTGGGCAGGCGGAGGGTGAAGAGGGCCACACACGTGCTCGGCAGGTAGAAGGGTGGTGTTGCGGGAGCCCTTGATGGCGTAGTGTCAACAGCGCCGACGGGGCCAATTCAGTGCATTATTGGTCTGTTGCACAGCTGTGCGTTGCTGCTACACCCCAGGTCACCAGAGAAAGTTCAGCCGGCAGCTGCAGGCAAGCATGTCGGCAAGAAAGATACCACTCCCACGGCCATGCCCCTTCACCACCGCAACCCCAAGACGCGTTCCCCCGTCCCCAGCACCCACGCACCAACTCCCCATGCCACCCCGCACACGCTCCCCACCTGGTGGTCCTCCGCCGCGAAGCCCAGCAGCACCTGCAGCACGTGCGCGGGGCCCAGCCCCGCCGCGCCGCACACGGAGCCCAGCTGCTGCGCCAGCTCCAGGTCCTGCGGGTGGAACTCGCGGGGCGCGAAGGGGCCGTCCTCGTCGCCGTCAGGGGCTGCAGCGGCCGGGGGCTTGGCAGACAAAGGCTCCTGGGTCTCGGTCTCAGTCTTGGTCTGCAGCCCCGAGGTGCGCCTTGTCGCAGCGTCGGTGACGGCCGAGTCGGAGCCCTTGGTGCAGGGCTTCGCGGCGTGGGGCGCAGGAGCCGGGGACGCGGGGGCCTCGGCGCTGGAGAAGCCTGCGGTGGTGCGGGGGCATCGGGCTGAGAAGTGAAGGAAGCGTGAGGCCGATTGGTCGGTTGTTTCGGCCTACCAGTTCCATAAGCTGCAGTTCTACTGCAGAATTCACTCGGTCTTACCTGTTGGTGTTACAGTAAAGTTGCTGTCGGGTCGGTCGAGTCGATGCAGGGCGACCTTTGCAAAGCCTTCACCCTCAAAGCCGCTTCGCAGTGAGCCAATGCTTGGATCGTCATCTGATCCAGAAGATCCAAAGCTGCAGTGCGACGTTGACAAGCGCGACCGGGGCGTGGAGGAACCTGACAAGCTGCATTCCGCCGCCTCCTGGAGAGCCGTTGCACGCTCGATCAACCTCAATGCTATCCCTGAAGCAGGCAATAAAAGCACAGGGCATCAAGGAAGACTTGGTAGTCAAGCCGCAGTGGGTGTCGGAAGGGCTTGAGATATTTGCGCGAGAATATCAAGGCATCTTTTCCTGTCGCGCAATGCAAGTTGCTCACCCGCTTTGCTTAGACAGTCGACAGGCTCCTCCACAGAACTGCCGGGTGGGCGTGGCACCGCCTTTGGCGGCCTGTAAGCAACAAGGGTCGAGGGCGATGCCAAAGGCTGACCACGAAGCCATGGCAGATACACGGCATCGTCCTAGCAGACGGGAACGGCGCTCTGCATGACGTGCGTCCCCCTTTCCTTGTCGCACTTGGCTCACCGGTGCTGCATTGGCCTGAGTTCGGAACCGGACAGCAACGAGACGTCACCGCGAACTCGCCACAACGGGAGGTGAGATGCTTTAGTGACGACTGGTCAAGCGCAAAGTCCACGGAGCGAGAGAGAAGGTCGAAGCAGGGCACGGAAGCAGGACGTGGCGCAAGCAGCTTCCTGCAATGGTTATCACAGATGCGCGCAGAGGCTTACAAATTTTGTTGTATTGTACGAGAATGTGTGCGTATGCAACGCGCGGTTTCCCGCCACAGTCTCCACAGTCTCCCTACGTGCAGGTGTGAAACTCTCGCCCTCATCTCGGCGCTGTTACTGTGTGGGTGTCCCGAGAGGCGAGAGCATGATCGACACAACAAAACACACCTTTGTAATGGTGTCTGCAGCACGGCCCCGGTGCACAGGTGCACCTATATATTTCGAACTAGTAGTCAGACACTACGAAAGCGATGCTAGCGCTTGCATATCGCTTACAGCAATCCTTTCATTTATGAGGATTTAGTTTCTATGAAAGGCGCAAACTATGTGATGGGTGCGGACAGTATAAGCCCCGTACAGCCGTATGCCGGGCCCAAGCCTCTGCGCTATGGCATGACAGGAAAAGACACTGATTATTTCCTATCATTCATTCATGCCGTGGCGCCCATGATCACGTATAAGGCAAGGCACGTGTCGCCATCCAGGTCGCCATTCCTTGCGCGCTCGGCGGTTTCATGTCCTTCACGTCTGACAGACAAGGTGTACAGGCACTTTCGATTACATACTGGTGTTCACATGCCCTAGCCAGAACCGCTCAGGGCGTTGAGCTGTAGTGGGTTTTCGCGGGGTTTCGGGATTTCGCAAGTACCCGTACGGCTCCGGCTGTCAATCAGTGGTTCAGTGCTGGCCAACATCTTATAGATGAGGATGTTGATGCAAGCATCTTGGTAGTATCGGCATCTCAACGCACCCACCGTTCCATCCGGAAGACTTGCCGGCCCCAGACGTGGCACTTGGTCTGTTCAAATCGCCTCGACCCAGCCACTGCGTCCGCCTCGGGACTTGCTTGGAGGTGCTTGGCAGCAGTCGCATAGCCCGTGCATGATGCCTACCACAAAGTAGATACCGGTGGGTGTGGTCGGGACCAGTCAGGATCGTGTGGCCGCACCACCTGGAACGTAACATAAAATGCCACAAGCTGCCAACCAAAAGCAGGGCTGCGCAGCGAGGCAGCGTGCTCACAATAATCAGTCCGCCCTTGTCTACTTCTTACTACCTGCTACTTCCCTCGTCATGACAGGTCAGGATGACCAACCTTTGTTGTCTACGGTATGCATGGAGGGCCCTAGTTAGGAGCACACGGCCGCATTCACGTGAGGGCGTGGGCCTCCGTCAGCACTGATGCTAGTAGCACACCCCACACCGACAAGACAGACGGGGCCGACAATCACCACCAGGCCGGGGCCCCCAATACCGGTACTACAAGTGGGTTATGCTGGCTGGAGAGTGGGAGCTGGAGAGCAAGCGTGCACGATGCCGCCTGCCCGGCCCTGCGCTGCCACGGTCTGACTGCAACCCTCCCACCCTGCTCGACGTGCGTATGTAGTGCAACGCACCTTTTCCGCCACGCCTGCAGCAATTGGACGAGCGGGCAGGGGATGAACAGGGAAATGCTGCTGACCCCGTGGCCAAGAGTGGCGTGGCGGCGAGAGGAGGTGAAAGGAGCCGGGGGCGCAAGGGACCCAGGCTCCTCGTGCAGCTGGGTCATGCCGTTCAAGGGCGACGGTCTGGGACGCGCTAAAGCCTTGCAGCGGCCTCCCAAACCCGCTTCCACCAAGGATAGCTTTGTTTGTACCCCACGCAGCTAGCTAACCATGTCTACTGACAAGGGACGAGCGGGCAGTGCGGCGGGCGCCCAGCAGGTGCCACGTGCCGCGCAGTACTTAGGCGTACCGGTATACTCTGCGTAGAGGAAGCTGGCTTGCTGCCGGGCGCCTGCTCGGGCGTGTGCCTCCTTCAATGTGGCGCAGCACTCTCGCTGATGCAAGGACAAACACAGCGCTGCGTTTCAAGGCCTCACATGTGCACCTTCACTTGGTGTGGGCGTAGCATGCAACAGCATGCACACGGGCTGGCTGGTGGCTGCGTTACCGCAACGTGCGTTGGTACCGGCAGCGCTTGTTTGCAGTTTGCCGGTACTTGTCCCCTGGCAGATAGGCCAGAAGCCCCCGCCCCGCCCACGCGGGCCCTGGGTGTGTGCTAGGCTGGGCCGCTTGAGGTCACCGGCGTGAGCAGTGTCCTCATGCGGAAACCGAAGGCAGCTGAGGCCCACCGCCTGCCACCGCTCCGAGTGGCTGGCACGTGCGCCGAGTATCAATGGCGCAAAGCAGAGCGGACTGCCAGGCTTTGCACCTGTTTGGCCCCTGGGAATTCAACCCGTGCCCTTTCCCCCCGGTGGCCCCTGGGTCCATGCACCCGAAGTTCACCAGCGGCTCTGTGCCGTTCCGCCAGCCCTGCTGAGGCCCTACACGCACCCCCAATCCCCAACGCTTGAGGCTGCGCCCGGGCCCACAGCATATCGTACTCCATGGCGACTTATAGTGCCGGTATAGCCGCAGCCATGCCACCATGCGATGCGCAGGTTGGTACGGACCCCATGGCACGTTTGACCTCTGGCTATTACCCATGTCTGGCCACAAATGCGAGTCCGGTCCCAGCGCCGCGACAATCCAAGGCCACGGTGACGGCTCATAGCTGCAGCAATTTACCCAGTGCCTGCGACTCTGAAACAGGGCTCCCCCCTGCCCCCCTAGCGCCTACTGCAGGCCTCTGCACCTCCACCCACCACTAAGCCCCTCGGCAGCCCAAACTGGCGGTACGTCGAGCCGGAAAAGCAAGGTGACATCCGCATGGCATTGCCAACACATGGTGACACTGGCTCTCCAACAGTGTTTACAAGTTGGGAAGGGTGGAAAGGACAGCACTCCCACACGCTCACGCGCCGACTGGCAAGGGCTACGCATACGGCTGCATGCAGCTGCCACCATCTGCCTAGCACGGCCTGGTACAATCCCTGATGTAGGCGCAGATCATAGTGGCTGCGCCAGGAGCGCTTAACACGACTGGCGCTGTACGTGCACGGCAGGTACGGCCCAGGTCCTTGCCTTCGACACCGGCTTCACCGCTACTGCGCATGTCCGTCGTCCGCAGCCCCCACACCATTAAACAGTTCATTCCGCCTGGTCTAAAAGCTGTGCGTGTCCTGTCCCAAGCCCAACCGCTCTTGGACACCGCAAGACGGCCGGTCTCATAGGACTGCAGCCCGCAGGTCTGGGTGCGGCCCCCTGCCGACACGCCTCACCCCCGCGCAAGGCTATCCCACGCCTGCCGCCTTGCGCACCAGTCCAACTGCTGTGCAGGGGCACTACTCCAACGGTGCCGCGCGCCTATGCAACCGCCAGCGGAACGCACCCTCCTGCCCCAGAGCCCGCCCCTCTGCCGCCTTGTCGCGTTGCCACCCCTCGGCCGCCCCCCTGCCGCCCCCCTTGGCCGTCGGCAGCGCCCCTGAAGCGACAAAATTGGGGCCTGCTGCCTCGTACCTCTGTGTCTGCATAGCATTCGCGCCCCACCTCCGTCAGCATACGGCATGCCTACCAACCCACCATCCGCAACAAGTCCCCCAACCCCGTCCCGCTGCTCCTCTCCCCCATATCCTCCCCTCCCCGCCAGCTCCAGCCGCTCCGCTCCTTAAGCTCAGCTGCAGCTGCTCACGAGAAGATGGCGAAGGAGATGAGCGTGCACGCAATGGACAGCCACGTCATGAGGCGCACGCAGTAGACCGCCTCCGCAAAGTTCATGAACAACCCGCTGTCGTAGAACAGGATGACCAGGCTGTTCAGCGACGTGATGGCGGAGTTCTGAGGAATAATTGTCAGGATGCTGAGCGCCGCGAAGATGTAGGGGTTTTTGAACAGGAAGAGGAAGGCGTAGGTGCCGATGATAGCCGCGTAGGCCACGTTGAACTGGAAGCCAGCAGCAGATGATTTGCCGCCTCCGCGGGGGTCAAGTGAGCGGCATACCGTGGAAGGGGCTGCTAGCACGTCGGGTTGCTCCGAAGGGAGCTGCAAGGAGGCAAGTGCACGCATGAGCGCTGTGGGCTTGGCGATTCAGGAGCCACCGACGTTGCAGCCGCACATCAAGCTGCTTACCAGAAATGTGTTATTGTATCCCACGCGGCTCCGGCATGTTGGCGTGGGCCGCAACCTAGTCCAGCAGAGAACAGCATACCCGAAAGACGGTCAGGGGCTGGCCGCCATTGTCAGAAAATAATTGTAGCTGTTATACGTTACAAGAGCTCATCTCACCTAGCTGCTAGGCACGATCCCTCAGCGGTGAAGGGCCGGGACACAGCCCGGCTGCAGGCTTTCCCAAGTGTCGCGGCCATCGTAGATCTATATGCGTGACTCTCTTCTGAATCAGCTTTGCTGCATGCCTCTGCTAGCTAGCGGGACAGTGGCTGCGATTGCAAAGCACTAACGGCTAACCGTCGCACCGGTCGTTCCACGTACAAGCGCCCCTGAAGTTCGATACAAGGACTTAAGGCTATCTCACAGAGCAACGTGTTTAATTGCGTTTCACCCGTGGTGATCGCTCGTCGCGCACCTTTGTGTGGCCCAGGGGCCTCAACCACTCGTTCTTCGGCTGTCCGAAGTTACTGACGACACAATGCCCGAGCAACAACCAGATGATGCGCCTTCAACCAGTGGAAACCCACCATCTATTGCGCTGAACTCAGCTCAGTACGCCTACCCTGGCTGTGCGCCATTCATTCGGGACTGCACACTGAACCTGCCCCGCGGCAGCCGCTGCCTACTAATCGGTGCCAATGGAGCGGGAAAGACAACCTTGCTACAGATTGTGGCTGGGAAATACATGGTGCCGCAGGACGCGGTGCGGGTGCTCGGCCGACCACCCTTCCACGACATGGTGCGTCGGCGTGTGGCTGTTGCCCGTCGGGCCCCGGATACCCCGGGTGACTGTACCACGGAGCCACGCACGATCCGCACCTATGCAGAACATACGGGTAGTGCAGACGTTCTATGCGCCCAGACCTGGATTATCAGCATGGGCAATGGCAAGCGGGGCGCGTGCTTTGCGACACTGTGAGGGATGGGAGGGGCGAGCGGCCGCCTGCAGGCCCAGTGCACTTTGTCAGTCTCCTCAGTCTCCTCAATTACCCCTATCACCTGCTGAGGAATATATCCGCCGTTCTTACGATGCACAGCCACCACCGCCATACCAATTGCACGTGGGCCTGGCACGGCATGTGGACGTGCCTCACGCTGTGGCATGTGTTATCAAGGGCGGAACAGTCCATGCCGCGTGCCCCTTGCGTTCCCCTCATGCCCCCGTGACTCACGTGGCATTCCTTTGTTTCTAGCCGTACTCACACCCATGTCCCCTCTGCTACTCTCGCCCTCCTCCTCTTTGTTTTCACCAGCAACTGACGTGCTCGGGCGAGCTCAGCTACCTGGGCACCTCGTGGCGCAAGGACGTGGCCTTCGCGGGCTACGGCGTGCCGCTGCAGGTGGGGAAGCCAAGGTGCAAGCAGCGTACTCCTGTGGAGGGGGGCCGGGGTTGCATGGGCGAGGCGTCATTTGGTGCATGGTTGTTGGTGTGCTCGGGGTGGGGCTGCAAGTGCCTTTTACACGTTGTGGGAGCGAGCGGGCGACCCAGGGAGGTAGGCCATGTGGGCACGAGGCATGCGGGGGTGCATACGCAGAACTGGTGACGATGGGTGGTGGGGATGGGGGTAGCAGCTGGCTGGAGAGGAGGGGGCAGGCGGACGCCTGAGGGTACAGGTGGCGCAGCGAAGAGCGACGGGAATGGCAGTGCACAATCGTGTGGCGGTCCTGCGTGGTAATCCACAGCCTACCTAAGCCCCCCAATGCTCCGCCTCCCGCAATTGTTGCACAAGCACGCAGAAGATCCGCGCCCGCTTCCTAACAGCACGAAGTCGCCTCCCGAGCCAGCATTCCCGCGCCACCAGCCCTCTGCCCATCCTCTCTCAACCGATACTGCTCCCTCCCATACTCACTCCCATGCACCGCCTACCCCGTCCCGCCCCAGGGCGACATCTCTGCCGGCAAGATGATCTTCGGCGTCGAGGGCGTGTGCCCCGCCCGCCGCGCGCAGCTGGTGGAGCTGCTGGACATCGACCTGTACCAGCGCATCACCACCATGAGCGACGGACAGAAGCGCCGCGTGCAGATCGCCATGGGCCTGCTCAAGCCGTACCAGGTGGGGTGGGCAGGTGGGGGCGCGGGTGGGGGCGTGATGCGCCAGAAGACAGTGCATGCCGGCAAGGAGACACGGAGGCCTGAACGCCAAGTTCAAAGGTGTAAGCTGGCAGCAAGAAGAGGTAATCGTTTTGTTGGTGCGGTTGTTGGTGCGGTCGAGAATCACGGAGGCGGCGGCGGCCCTATTAGTGGTGAAGAAGCAGGCTGGTAGGGCTCTGGGCCCTTCCTCGGCCGCAGTTGCACTACACCCTCACACCCGATCCGTTGTCGTTTTTGGGATGGACCCCAGCTCTTGACCGCAGCACCAGTGCAACGGCATGCCCCCAGGTGGCCCCATTCAATGTCCTCTCCCATCGCTCGCGCAGTTGTCGCCCAGCGGCTGTTGGCCTCTGCCCGTCCTGTCCAACACCACCCATCATTTGCTCATGACATACAGACGTGTGTAGTTGCATAACTGTTTTTTGCAGCCAACTGCCGTGGCCTAACTACTTGTGGTCTTGGACGTGGTGGGACGCCTGCGGCCCCTTGCCCCCAACCTATTACACCCTCCCACACACTGCCACGCCCGCACCCGCCACCCGCCCCCAGGTGCTGCTGCTTGACGAGATCACGGTAGACCTGGACGTGGTGGGCCGCCTGCGCCTGCTGGACTTCTTCCGGCAGGAGTCCGAGCAGCGCGGCGCCACCATCCTGTACGCCACGCACATCTTCGACGGCCTGGAGGGCTGGGTCACGCACGTGGCGTACATGGAGGCGGGCGCCATCAAGCGGGGCGGACCCGTGGGTCAGCTGGCGGAGGTGGCGGCCACGTCGGCGGGCGCGGAGGGCGGGCAGCAGGGCCAGGAGGGGCAGGAGGGGCAGGGTGGCAGCCGGCGGAAGCTGCTGCATGTGGTGGAGGAGTGGCTGCGGGCGGAGCGGGCGGCGGCCAAGAAGGCGGCGGCGGAGGCCCCGGCGCCCAGCCTGGAGGCGGCGGTGCGGCCGCAGCGGACGCCCTTCATGCCCAGCAAGCACCTTGCGTTCTTCAGATAGGGGGTTACCTGGGGGTGAGGGGCGTGGGGATGGGCGTGCCTGGGGTGGATGTGGGGGAGTGATGCATGGGCGGGGGGGTGAGGTGGTGGTGGTGGTGGTGGTGCACTGGTGGTAACAAAGAAGCTGCAGGGTTAGTGGTGCAAGGGGTGGGTGAGGAAGATGTGTTGCGCGGTGCAGGCGTGATGGCGGAGCGGTCCAGGCGGCGTGGTGTGGTGGTTGGCTGGAGGGCAACTGGCAGAGCAGGGTCGTTGATATGGCTTTGATTGAGGCAAGCCCTTTTTGGCACGCGACCGCCTGTGGCGTGGTCAGGTTCCGCAAATGCTAAGCTATAGCGGGCAGCGCTCTGGACCGGCTGGAGGAAGCAGCCATCGTGTGACGGGGTGGCCCCCACCCCCATTTTCTTCGGTCCGTACGCCAACGATGCTTGCCTGTAAGCTGCCCCCTGCCGTTATCGGAATGGTGCGTAGCTGAGGTCCGTGTTGGGCTATTGGGTGTCGGCCTGTGTTAGGTCAGAAACCCGAGAGTGAAAGCACCAGAGCGCATGGGAACCACTTGAAACCACATGCTCCCTGCAGGCGTTGCAGCCGCGTGGTGCGCGCCAGCTGTCCCAGTGACCCCGAGGACAACTCTTACTGGTATGCCAGTCAGTGCAACCCTTATGCTCCTGGGCCCCTCCTGGTCCCCAGTACGTTCCGTTCAATGCTGAGGGAGCCCCTTCTTTACTCTTGTGGTTGGGGATCGCTGTGCTTTGCACCCAGGTGCGGGTCTCCGACTTACTGCCGTGACCTGGACGGCTGGTCACGCAGGGGCACCGCGTGACCATGTGGTGGTTATGCGATGCGGGACAAGGGTGCGCATGGCTAGGACGTGGGCATCTGGTTTTCGACGGATCCAGGTGCTGCGACAAGCTGCTGATGGACAATGCCATGTCTTAGTATGCAAGGGCTGTAGGTAAGGCTGGCGGTCTGTGACGTGCGTCATGTGAGCGGAAGGGTGTGGACCGGGTGGCTGCTGGGGGATCTCCCCAGGCGGTGTGGTGGACGCGTGGGAGCTTGGGACTAAGTGGGCATAATCCCCTTTGTAAAGCACGACGGGTGTATTGTGTCTCATTTCATCTTTTGTAAGGATGCACCAGCTTCGGGTGCTGTGTGCATGGCTACACGATTGACTCTGCGGTAAACGGTCATCAGTCATCGAGAGACGAGTTTGAATGTGGGTGAGAGGTGAAGGACCAGTTGTTATCCTTAGTGTCTGCACAACTGTTCTTTTGTACTGTAAAGTATTGACTTGACAGATGAGGAAGCCAAGACAGACATCGCGACCTTGACGATTTTCGCGCGGTGAATAGCATCCTGACGACCAGCCCTGACAACAATATGGCTTTAAGGGTTGGATGCGAGGTTGTAGAGTTCTTGAAGGGGCAGGAAGCCGAGGAACAGCGCCTCCAAGACCGGACTGAGGCCGACCGAGAATATTGTTACAGTCTACTAGCCAGCACGACCCAACGAGTCTATCAGCTACGCGGTCGCACTGTTCCTGTGCTCGATGAAGAGGTAGGAAGACGCTGCGGTGGAGTCTGTTTGACTGTCGCGGGACATGAAAAACCGCTCGGTGCTTTGCTATGCCCGTTCCTCATGAATGCTCCTTGCAAAGAAAATGGCATATGTGATATTCCAATTATTTCAGGGCGGACGCCGCAAGAGGGTTGCCCGCGAGGCGCAACCCACAGAGGCCAAAGACAACGAGCAGCAGCACCAGCAGCACCAGGCGCTAGGCGTCCCGCAGGCCCAGGCCCCATCACAGCCCGATGCCCCTAAGCAGGATGCTCCTCAGCAGGAACACGCAATCGGTGAGGATGTTGAGGGGCCGGCCGAGTCAGTGCTTGGACCAGGGCACAAGCGCACGCGCCAGGCGGCCAAGAACACAGGTGCTGGCGGTGCGAAGCGTTCCAAAGCCAAGCAGGCACAGGCACCTGCACCCGATGCCAACGCATCGGCTGCTGCATCCAGCATTGGTGAGGTCGCAAACCAAGACGCGGAGGTGGAGAACCCCAAAGGCGACGCAGCCTCAGCTGCAGCAGATCCCGCCGAAGCGCCAGCCCACCAGGACGCGCCAGCACCTGCCGACGTTCCGCTGGAGGCCACCACCGATGCAGCGCCGCAAACGGCGCTCGCTGATGAGGGGCCAGCAGCAGAGACGGCTCCTGCCCCAGCCAAGGTTGAGGAGAAGCCTTCTCGGGGCCGTGGCCGACAGCCCAAGAAGCAGCCAGAGCCGGAGCCGCCCGTGCCAGTTCCGCAGCCTGCGCAGGAGCAGGGCGCGGCTGCAGAAGCCAGCAAAGCTGCTGACGTGAAGAAGGCCGCTACCCGTGGACGCAGCCGCAAGCAACAGCAGCAGGAGGAGGAGCCCCAGCAATCCCAGCAGCAGCAGGAGCAGCCGGGTCCCCCTGCTGCGAGCATAGCTGCCGAGGCCGCCCAGGCCGCTGTTGAAACAGCCGCGGCTCCACCGCGCACCCGCGGTCGGAAGCAGGCGGCGGCACCGCTACCTGCGCAGCAGCCTGTCCTTCCGGCCCCAACTCCAGCGGCTGACGTGTCAGCGCCGCCGGCCGCCTCGGGGGCAGCTTCGGATGAGGCGACGGATCAGGCAGCGGCGGGCGGTGCAGCAGCGGGTAAGCCCGCAGCAGCTAAGGCAAAAGCGGCTAAGGCAGCCGCGGATGGGGCAGCAGCGCCGCCGCCAGCTTCGCCTCCTCCGCCCGCACCACCGCAGCCAAGGGCACGTGGTCGCAAGCACGCTGCCAAACAGCAGCCAGCGGCTGCAGCGCAGCAGCAGGAGGGCGCGACCACGCAAGAGGCGGTGCAGGCTGCAGCTGGGTGTGGGTCTACGGAGCGGGAGCGGCAGGAGGAGGAGGCAGCGCCTATGCCGCTGGCGCCGAATGCGGCCTCGTCTCGCGCAACGCGGGGCCGTCGGGGCCAGGCGGCGGCGGCAGCGCCGGTGCCGGCAGCTGCCCCAGCACCGGCCAGGACCCGCGGCGGCAAGCAGAAGCGCGACGCCAACGCAGCCCAGCTCGCGTCCCCCGGCCTGCACCCTAAGACCAAGCAGGCGACCGCCTGCAGCACAGGCGAGGACCACGACGCCCAGCGTACGCAGCAGCAGCAGGAGGAGAAGAAGGAGGAGCAAGCCGACGGCGCAGGGCGACCCAGTGGCAGCGGCCAGGAGCCACATGCCGCTGCAGCCCCTGCTGGGCTTGGTGCCACCCAGATGGGCTGCCCACGGCCAGATGCGGGGGAGGCGGTCCCGACCCAGATGGAGGAAGATGAAGAGGAGCACCGCGGTGCCGCCGGCCCACACGCCTCCGCAGCAGAGCCTCCTGCTGCTGCCCTCGCCGGTCCTGCTTCATTGCCTGTGCCCTCGGCGGCTGCGCAGTCCAGCCGCCTGCCCGCCAATATCGTCTCCACGGTCGCAATGCTGCGCGGTGCGCCGGCGGCCGCCAGCGTGCCCCCGGCCGCAGCACCTGCTGCCGTGGCTTGTGCACCAGACGCAGGACAACAGCCTGAGGAAGAGGTGCTGGAGCAGCCCACAACGCTACCAGCACCCGCGCGGGCCAGCTGCTCACCACAGCAACAGCTAGCGGAAGTTGCGGCCGAGCCGCCGCAGGCTCCCGTGGAGAACACGGCTGGCCCGCAGGGGCCTGTGACGGATGCCCCGGCGGCGGGGCCTGCAGCAGCGGGTGGGCAGCCAGGGCACACGCCGCTGCAGATCGCGGGGCTGGGCACGGGGACTAGGGCCCAGCGTGACCCGCCTGCAGCCAGCGGGGGCTTCTGCTTCGCTGCCGGTGCCCCGCGCACCTCGGAGCAGGCCTCACCGGACATGCCGCACTTCGGGCAGGCGGCTGCCAGCGCCGCTGCCGCTTCCGACTCGCCCGACCAGCACCAGCAGCCATACGACGTGGCCCGGGAGCAAGGCGCCGCCTCAGGCGCAACGGCAGCCGCCGCCACCGCCGCCGCCGCTCCCAGCAGCACTCCACCGGCACCCTCGCAGCAGCACCCCCAACAGCAGCAGGAGGAAGAAGGGTCCCAGATGGCCAGCGCTCCCAGCGCACATCCTACACCCCTATCGCAGTCGCAGCCCAGCAAGGGGCATGCGGAGCAGCGCCACCGCTCCCTGTCGCTTGGGCTCGCGCTGCGCTCCCCCTTGGCCATTGCGGAGCAGGCCGGCCCCGCCGGGCCTTCCGACAGGGCGCCAAGCTTGGGGCAGGGGAGCTGTGGAAAGGTGCACAGCGCGCAGGCAACGCCCCGGGAAGAGGGTCGGAGCAGGGGGGCCAGCGGCGGCGGCGCCAGTGGCAGCAAGGGGCGTACACGCAGTCCCAGCATGGCGGGAGGGCTTGGGACAGCGGTTGGCATGGAGCTGCAGGAGGGGGCCGAGGCTGCTGGGGCTGAGCAGGAGCCTGCGGAGAGCATGGAATGTGAACATGAGCGCACGGAAGGCCAGGAGGGGTGTACGGCCGGGGTCACGCAGGAGGACGTTGAGGTTGCGGAGGCCGAGGCGGAGGTGGGCCCTGGGGAGGCAGAAGGTGACGCTGAGGAGCACGCAAGCGGGGGCGCAGCTGGTGCAGGCCCTAGTGCGGAGCGTGTCTGCTCCGCGTCGGGAGCAGCTGGGTCGGAAGGGCAAGCGGCGGCGGCCGCTCCCGGCGCTGCGGCGGGTCCGAGCATGTCCGCTGCCGCAGCGCGGCCCAAGGGCGGCAACCTGGTCACGGCGGTGCGAAGCTTCCTGCCTATCAAGGCCGCTCCGTCGCCAGCGCCCGCGGCTGGCAAGAAGGCTGTGCGGGTGAGTTTGATTGCGGCGTGTCATCATGTTCGTGCTCGCTCCCTGCCGTAGCCTCCGGCTCCTACCCACCGCACAACACACATCCCTTTGCATGCACACATTGGCCTTTTTCCGGGGTGCACGTATGGCCAATTCCTGACTCCTTAACGCCTCACACTGTCGTCGTGCTTCAAGCGTTTACCCAAGACAAAGGCTCTGGAGGCCTGCGTACCATGATTAAGCTTTGTTTATGCCTCGCCCGCTGCACCCACAGGTGAAGGCGCTGGAGGCTGCCCAAGCGGCCAAGGCCAAGGAGGTGGCCAAGGCCGAGCAGCGCGCGCAGGCCCGCGCCGCCGCCACCGAGCGCCAGACCGGCCGCCAGGCGCTCGTGGACGCCGTGCGCACCGCCAACGCCAACGCCGGCCGCCCGCCCACGGCCGCGCCCACGCCCGCCAAATCGCAGGCCCCGCCCGCACCAGAGCCCAGCGCAAGCGTGGGCGTGGGTGCTGCGGCTGCAGGGGCAGCGGCGGAGGGGCAGGAGGCGACAGGGCCGCTGGCGCGCACCGCCTCGGTATCTACCATGGCTACGGGGGCGGCGGGAGCGCGGCAGGAGGACTCCATGAGGACAGGTGCGGCAGCGGGTGTACCAGTGTTGCTTTTCCGCGTACGGCACACGAGATCTTGCTTTGTCGGTGCCTCTGCTAGCGCCGGAAGAAGCGCTGCTGTACCTGCCTCCCAGAACACTCGGGCAAAGCCGGTCGAGTTGCCAGTGCCTGCCTCTTGCATCATTGCATGTGATTTCTCAAGGCCCTGGCTGTGCGCCAACGTCCTGCAGTGCCCCTTTGTGGCAGTGGGGAAAAATTGTCCGTGTTGTCAACTGCCTGGGTGCCACCGCTGTACTTCAGATCCTTTTTGCCCCCTCCGTGCAGACACCGCCAGCACCGCGGCCGCCACGGCTGCCCCTCCCGCTGCCGCCTCCGGCTCCGCCGCGCCGTCCACCCTGCCGGGCAGCGTGCGCGCCAAGGCGGCCTTCTTCCAGGAGCAGGCCAAGCGGGCGGCGGCGGACGCGGCGGCGGCGCGCAAGGTGGCGCAGGGGGCGGCGGCAGGGAGCAGCGGCGCGATCACTGCGGCGGCGGCAGGAAGGCCCGTCGGCGCCAGGTGGGGGCCGGCGTGGTGGCGGTTGGGGTTTGGCATGGCTTGCAGTGCTCGTTACTGTTGTGTGAACGGCTTGCCGGGCTCGCGCATTAATGGCACGTTGGCATCAATGCTGCGTGGGTGGGGGTGGCTGCGGGTAGGGAAACCCCTTCCAGTGTGCCCTGGCGGTTGTGTGGGAAGGCAGGGTACACAAGAAGAATACGCTGTACAAATCATGGGCAGCTAATGTTCTAAAGCATGAGACGAAGTACTAATTGACGGAACTGGATCATTTTACATGCTGTCCAAGCCAGCGTGCAACGTCAATCAGCATTGCCTCTTATGTGGTTACCTGTCATGCTCTCCTACCCGCAAGCACTAGGTCACGACCCACTGCCCCTGTGTCCCCTTACAGGCCTGTTGTTTCTAGCGCTTACCCAAGATGCCTGCACAACCAGCGTAAACCAGTGTTGCACCTCTCTTGATAAGCTCTCCCCCTCCCTTCTCACAAACCCTTCACCACAACCCCAACTCTCGCACCCCACCCCACCACGCCCCGTACAGGCCCATTGTTCCTGCCGTCGTCGGCAGTGCTGATGAGGCGGCAGCTGCGGGCGCGGCCCCCGCCGCCTCCGCCCCCGCCGCCCGGCCCCCTGTGGGCGAGACCCTGGCCGACAAGCACAAGCGCGTGGAGGCCAAGCGGCGGGAGGAGGAGGAGCGGCGGCGCGCGGAGCTGGAGGCCAAGAGCCGCGCCAAGGACGACAAGATGCGCGTGCTGGAGGCGGCCAAGCAGCAGCAGCGGCAGGGCGGCGCGGGCGGCGGAGGGGGAGGCCCCACGCTGCGGCCGCCCGCGCCGCCAAGCATCAACCCCCTGGCGGTGGTCCCCGCGGGCAAGCGGCCGCCGCTCAACCTTGGTGCGTGGGGCAGGGGGAACCAACTGGCATGGTTGGGTCATAGCCAAGTAGGTGCCAGTCAACGTGTCTCAAGGGCCGACTGCGCTTGCCGTACCTGTACCCGTTGCCCTCCGCGCAACACTGCTGGCTAATATCTTGGCCTGCCCCACGCCCCGTCCTTCACTCTCCCCAGCCGCGGGCGCCAGCGCCGCCCTGGCCGCCTCCGTGAAGCCGGAGCCCGAGGCGCACCGCACGGGCCCCGCCGTGCCGGCCCCCGCCGCGCGCACCCCCGGGCCCAAGCCCGCCTCCAGCCAGCCCGCTGCCGGCAGCATGGTGTCCCCTGCCGTACAGATGCAGGTCAAGCTGCTGCCCGCAGTGCACCCGCCCAGCGCCGCCAACGCCGGGCCGCCGCGCCCCACCGTCTCCGCCGCCACCACCGCCGCAGCCCTAGGGCTGCCCAAGCCCGCCCGCAGCAACACCACCACCACGTCCGCCGCAGCCGCCTCTACAGCCACAGCCACGGGTGTTGTGCCGCCGCAGCCGGGGGCAGCGGGGGCGTCAGCAGGTGCCAGCGGGTCACAGGCGCAGGGCAAGCAGCATGGGCCGGGGGCGGCGCAGGGCGGGTCCAAGGCGGCAGGGGCATCGGAGCAGGGTAGTGGAGGTGTGGGCGGCGAGCTGACGGAGGAGGAGAAGCGCAACGTGCACGCCATCCAGACGTCGCCCTACGTCATGCAGGTCAAGCCACGCACGCCGGCCGCGGGCTGCGCGGCGTCGGCCAAGAAGGAGACGTTCAACTACGAGATCTCGCCGTACAAGTGGGTAGCAGTTGTTTGGGTCGCGTTGGGTATTAGCCTGGGGAACGGGGGCAGGGTGCGTGCTGGTTTCTACGTCAGCTGTATGGGGTCAGGCCCGGGAAAGGGGGAGATTGTGGGTAGACACCGTAGGTATCCCTCCGCCCTGCGCCCAGTCCACTCCGCCAGGCCCTCCAGTGCCTACCAGTGCTTCTGCCGCATCCAGTTCACTCCCTATCGCACAGGACCTCCCCTTTCTTTCTCCAAATCCGCTGCAGCCTCCTTTCCACTGATTGGTGCCATATGCGTCCCCCTTTTCCCCCAGGTCTGACTCCGACTCTGACGAGGACGAGGACGAGCGCGACGCCCGCGCCCTCAAGCCCATCCCCGCCTGGGCGCGCAACGCTGCCGTGCTGCAGCAGCTGGAGAAGCAGCGCTACGTGGACCCGGACGCCATCTTCGGGCCCTGCCCGCCCACCATCGACGTGGAGGAGGTGTTCCGGGACATGCCGCCGCCGGGCAAGTACGACATGCGTGGGCGGGTGCGGCGGGACTACCGGCGGCGCGGCAGCAGCGGGCGCTGGGAGGCGGACGCGCTGACGGCCGCCGAGTGCGAGGCGTACCGGGCGGCGGTCAAGGAGCTCAACGACAAGGGGGGGCTGGGCAAGGAGTACTGAGGCCGGGGTATGGGAGTGTGGTGGGTGTGGGATGGGGAAAGGGGGAGGGGTTGGTGTGCGTGAGCGGGGAGCGGCGTGGTGGGGTGTCGGGCTTGGAAAGGCAGAACCGTGGGATGGCAGGTGGTCGGCTCTCTCTTGTACCATGGCCAGCTTGAGAAGGGCTGGGACAGTGCAAGGAGAGACACTGGCTGTGTCCATGCATGTGTTTGGGGGCTACTCTTATTGATGAGCGCTGCAGCAGCAGCATGGTGGCAGCATGGTGGTTGCGTGACCCACCGCGTGCGATGGTGGAGCTGCGGGACTGCGGCCCTTCGTAACCCCCGGCTTACCGGTATGCGACTGGTGGACAAGACCGCTGGTTGGACTGCGCTGTGAGCAGGGGAGGACGGAGGACGGCTCTTATGTGACCACATGTATGGCAAGCATGGCAGACACGGGTACCGCCAATGCGTGGGACAGACCTGGACAGACCGTATGAACCTGTGCATGATACATGCTGTGTTTGGTAGGCGTCCACCGAACAGTTGGGCTGGGTATTGGTAGGCCCTGGCTGCTTGTTTGACAAGATGCCGCTGACGTTGACGTCACTGCGCCCAACAGACCCGTAACGCAGCGTAAGCCAGCGTAAGCTCCCAGTTCACGTCAAGGTACGGAAAAACCCCTGGGTGGATACATCTGTTCGATACCCCCCACCCCAACCCGCCCAGCATGCTCTAGCCACGGCCCCTACGTCCAAACCCAATCCTGCCAGGGTCCGGGGGAAGCGCGCGTCTTCCAATGGAATGGCCCCAGGGGCGGGCCGCACCAGAGGTACGGAAAAACCCCTGGGTGGATACATCTGCTCCTGTCCAAACCAACCTTCCCCTCGCCCGCTCAACTTATCTTTTTTGGTTTTTCTGTTTTAGGGCTCCTCCTGCCCCTGCGAGTTGTGCAGCAGAGTGGCGAGGCTGTTGCATGTGCTGCTGTATGCGAGTGCGAGGTGGAAGGTGCGACACAGCAAGTCACACGGCTCGGCTCCTTACAGACCAGGGCAAGAGCAGCGACAGGGCAGCGCCCTTCACACGCCGCACCGCACCGCACCGCACCGCACCGCACCGCACCGCACCGCACCGCACCGCACCG
>VFQN01003139.1_pt1 | contig 24211 bp, 17 predicted proteins | sample 3512371 | NCBI WGS metagenome assembly VFQN01 (sample SAMN10412370, study PRJNA504923) | tailings metagenome | isolation source: Replicate 2 from Balatoc abandoned mine | place: Philippines: Itogon, Benguet | collected 2017-08-28
ATTATTGTGTGGGGAAGTTTCACTTATTGGGAAAGATTTGATTTTAGAATTACCCAAAAAGAAAATTCTATTAATCATTTCAAAGGTTTCTTATTGATCTAACACACTCAATGAAAAAATGGGTGGAGTGGTCACAAGTTGTCCTGGAAGTGTTGACGGGATTATTGAGGATAATAGTTCAACTATTATATCAAGAACATTACAAAGAACGAATACAACGGCATCAGAAATGAGTTTACCATCCCATAAAACAATTTATGGTGAAAAAGGTGAAGAATTCTTTAAACCATCGATGAAGAAGAAACGATCGTCATTACAACGAAGGAAGATTATTGAAACGTATTCATCATTAATTGAGAAAAATTTTCAAAGATCTAATCAATTTGATAAGAAAATTGCACCTTTTATTGACTTTTTATGGAATGATTGGATTAATAAAATTGATAAAAGCATTATTACGACATCTCGAAGTAGTATTATATCACCACGTGATGCACTCTCTGATCTTTCCACAGCTGCCGCTTCCACTGTCACTGCTAATGCCTCTAATCTCCCCAATCAATTGCCTTCTCTGATGATCAATACCTCACCCCTCCGACATGAATTAGATCAACTGGTTATTAACATGTGTCAAAGAAAGTCCATCGCAGATGAATTATATCATACCATGTTCTCTGATTATGATTTAGATTTAAAAGATGATGGTCATAATAAAGTTGTTTTCTTAAATCAATTAAAAACACGTGAATCTTTCATTCAACGTGAAAATAAAGGGAAAATTGGTAATAATGGTGATGATAAACCATTAATCTCAAATCCTTATTTATCGTTCGATGTATTACAATCATGGTTTTTACTTGCATTTTGGGCAATATTTCTGGAATTAGAAGCAAAGAAACCACCTCCTAAAGCACCTCCTTCGACTCCAAAGTCTAGTAGAATTGCTGCATTACTCTTTCCTCGTCGATCTGCTGAGAAGATTGTTCCAATCATGGAGAATAACAATACTATAAATACTGATCAAGATAAAGAAGAAACTCCTGTTGTTCCCTTTGAACCAATGATTGATACGAGTACTAAATCGAAAAGTCCTAAAAGAAAGTGGACGATTACGTCTTTTACTTCATCTAAAAAATATTTTGCAACTTCCCCGAAACAACATCAACGTGATCATAGTATTACGAATGATTCCAATACAGTTAGTCGAAGAGAATTAAATTTCCATGAAAATCAATTAAAACAAAATATTATTAAATATTCTGATATTATTGGTGTTACTCTACAAAATACACAAACTAATATGACAACACCTAACACAACACCTGTACGTAATACACATAAAACAAACAACAATAAGAACAAGAAGGAGGAGAATAGTAATGGTAACAATACCAATAATATGAATACTCCTACATCATTAAATGAATTAATACAATCAGGTAAATGGTTTCAATTAAAGAATATATTATTTACACCATTAGATAATATGAATCTTGCGATTAGTATCTTCTCTGTTGATAGAAATGGTACTTTCTTTCCGTTCATTTATCTCAATAAAGCATGGGAACAATTAACAGGATATCAACGTGAAGATCTATTAGGTGAAGATATGACCATATTAATGGGTAATCATACAGAAGAATCACAATCAAGTCGATTAGGTGGATGTATGAAACATGGATTACAATTGAAATTAGGGATGAATATATTAAAATCAAATCAAAAGACCTACTTATATTGTTTATTATATATGATACCAATCTATGATATTCATAACAATTATAAATATATTGTAATGAAATTATATCATGTAAATGAAAATCAACAAGCAAGTATTACTGATTTAAAATATTCTGATGAAGTATTATCCATTCTTAGTCTTTCATTACGAGCCTTTTAATAAATTTAAAATACAAATTATATATAAAGGATGCTGTAAAACTCATAAAATTTTATTAATTGTTTGTCATGTAGTTAATCGTTGACATCCTTTACACACTTGCTCTTAATAGCATTTATTGCATTCTCTCTGTTCACTGTCAGGATTAGAGAAGAAAAGAAAATGGCAGTTATCTATTTTTATTGACTTTTATACAAAATATCACAGTTATAGAAGTTTTTACTATCATATATTATTATAGCTTAGATGTTTGGATCAGTTTGCCAAGTAAATTTCCTGTTGCTTTTTTATGTAATGTTCGTCAGAGTTCTGTTAAAGGTATATTCTGTGCAGTTTATCTCTATCTCTCTTTGATGATTCATTGAAAACATTACAAATCACTCGCTTTGTCTATTTTCATTTGAAGCTTCTTTTCTTCTCTCTCCCGCACACACACGCACATACAACCTCTCTCTTTCTCTCTCCCTCTCTCATGTATAATATTTGCTGCAGGTTCGTTGATGAAGTATCTGTATGCTGTTAATTCTTTTATTTTATAGTTCATAAGAACAGTTTATTCCTTCTCACTCCCTTCTTTTTTGCTTTTATTCAGTTTTTTCTCTCACTCCACGCATTCTCTCTCGCCCTCTCTTTAGTTCGTTCATAAACAATGAGCATTTTCTTTTCAGTAACCCCCTATTTGTCACTCGTCTCATAATGTATATAAACATCACATAGTTTCTGTCCTTTGAAGTTAGCTTGTCAGTGGTATAATTATAGATAATATTTGGGTTTGTTTGGTTCGTCTATTTGGTTGATTCTTATTATAATGATGATGCATTCTCTTGTGTGTTGATTTCTGGTTGTTGTCTTGTGTGAATGAAACAAATTCGATCTTTGCAATTCTTTTAGCTCTCTCAATTCCCTCGCTGTCTTGTAGTATTTATCAGTTCCTCATTATATCAATTCAGCTTAATTAGATATTGGAACTCTAATAAATATTAGACTAAACAAATAATCTATGATGGAAGAGAGCTGTATAAGGGAATTCTTTTACTTCTTTGTTGTGTTTATTGTTTTATTTCTTCTTCTTTTTCCTTTTTTTTTGTTTTATATATCTCAAATAGAGTAAATTCAAGACAAAACTCTTTGTGTAAAATTGCTTTATATTCAGTATTTTTGATTGATTCATTGAGTTCCTTGTTTTTACTTTTGTATGTATTTTCCTTCTACTTGTGTTTATTCTCATTCTCATTCTCATTCCTTTCTCCCCTCCATTCCTTCAATGATGGTTATTCTGTATATCCCATCTTATCCGAAATACTGGATCTTAAAATAGTGAAGATAAAAAATATATAAAATATTGGGAAGCAGTACTCATGTGCCTTTCTCGACATCTGGTGGATAGCAGAGTGTTAACGCAAAAAAAGGGTTTTTATTATGTGTTATACGCTTATGCTGTAGGGGTTTTGTTTCTTTTGTCGTATTTGTTGTGTACTTTGTGCTTCTAATCTTTATTTTATCTCTTTTCTCTTTCTTTCTTTTTGTTTTTCTCATCATGCTAATGTAGTCTTTAATTGTAAAATAAGTGCATCGAATCCTTGCCATTATTTGAATGATTTGGTTGATTTCGACTCTAATGAACTTGCATAACTCGCTAAACTCATATCATCTTCAGCTAACTGAGCACTGATCATCTCCCTTTCTCTTCGTTGAGCTTCTAATACTGCTGCCATTAATGATTTCTTTTGAAGTCGTTTCATATGCCATTTCATACAAATAGTAAAGATCTTCTTTGATGCTTCTGTCTTTTTTAAAGCTTCACGAGAATTCTTCAATCTTTGCTCTAACGTCTTATCAACCTCTATCACCTAGATTCAGAGAATAGAGAAGTTAAGAGAAAAAAAGATATACCACTATTCTAACCTCTTTCACTAATATTTGACGAGGAGGTGGTTCGAGAATATGTAATGCACTTCTCATCTCTGAACCAATCTGAGTGAAAGAACAAAAATGTTAGGAATTCAAACCAATAGATAAAAAAAAGATGGAGAATTTACTGTATTAAAGGAAGGGTTTGAATGAAGTTGAGCAAGGACATCTCGTTCTAGAAATCTTAATTTCCTCGCTAAAGCGAGATACATCTAAATCATAGTAGAATAACATACAAAACGGAAAAAATGAAAAAAATAAAATTTTCTTACATCAATATACAATGATTCAGCATCAACGGACATAGGATCATTTCTAATCGCTTCCACATGTTCATTCGCTTCAATTTCTGCAACGACTAATGATTCTTGCTCTGGTGACATTAAATTACCATACGCATCAATTACTACTACTGTCGAGTTCTCTGCTAACGCATCCTGTAACCACTGTCCGCCAACCTCAGTAATACCACAATTTGAAATTCGCAATATACGTAAAGTCTGAGTTCTTCTCAAGGCGATAGAAATCTCCTTAATTCCTTCATCTCCGATAGGATTCGTAGAGAGATTGAGCTCTCTAAATCCAGTCCCAGGAGCATAGGAAACACCATGTGAGATAAGAGCACTCTTTAAACTTCGACAAGAATAATACTTGCACACATTACCAGCAATATCAAGATCTCTAAACTCTGCCATATCATGTACTGCATTTGCTATAAGGTCAATTTCTTTATCTCGAAGGTGATTTCTTGCAATTTTCAGAACCTTCAGGTGTATCGTTTGAGAGAGGATTCGTGCAAAGTGTAATATCCCCTCTGACGTTTGATTACCGTGTGCGTCAAGTCCACCCATATTATCAGAAACATCTAAATAAGTAAGTGATGAATGTACACCTAAACAATGTGTTAATGCATGGAAACCTTGACTTGTTAATAATGAATTACGTATTTGAAAAGCTTGTCGTTTACACATATAATTTTTACAAAAATAAATAAATCCATCTAATTCCCGACCAGAATGTCCTGATATATTATTATCTGATAAATCAATACGACTTATCTTTGTTGCTAATAATGCATTTGCTAATTCTTTTTCATAATTTTTAATATGTTCATTTGTTGGATGTGGATGATAATGAAATAAATAATTTCCTGCTAAATCTAATGCAATTAAACCAGTATTTTTAGATAAATAATATTTTAATTTTTTTATAAAATTTTCAATAATATCACGTTGAAAGAATTCATCTGATATTATATTATACGATAAATCAACTTGTTTTAATAAATGATCTTCTGCTAGATCTTTCAAGATATCTAAGATACCATTTACACCTAATTTACGTTTAGATAAATCAAGATATTCAGTTTCTTTAATATCTTCATACATTCTCTTTTTGATATGATCTATTTATATTTAATTCAAATCCAATTTCTTGAAACTGAAAAAAAACGAAAACATTTCTCAATTTGACGTTATACATTATCAGCAGACGAGGCTATATTACAAAAAAAATGAGTTGATTGGAAGTACATGTAGGAATAGGAAAACAAACTGGTAGGAACCTGAAACAAATCAAGTAAACGATCAATGTCAAATACAAAAGGAAAGAAAAACAAAAAAAAAGAGAAAACAAAAAAGAAACATCAAATGATTAAGAGCGCAAGCAAGATTTCTCAAACAAAGAATTAGCTGAAGGACGAAGTGTTGGATCAGCTGCTAACATACATTTAATCATTGAAACAAAATCTTGAGAATATTTCGTCTCAAATTCTTTATCTACAATACCAGAGCGTAATTCATGCCAAGCTTTCATTTCATCTTCATCACGATTATTTTGAAGAAATTTACCTAAACATAACTCATAGATTGATGCACCCAAAGAAAAGATATCACATTTCGTCAAATCTAATGACTTCGCAGTGGATGATGCAATTCCATCTTGCCAATCATCAACAATTAATTCTTTTGGACAATATCTTGTCTCACCCTCGATAATGATACTATCATCATCGATATGACGGCAATGTCCAAAGTCTCCTAACTTTAGGTTAAACTTTGATTCGATTATAGCTTCCTCGACCTTATGTCGAACATTTGCATAACGTGTGTTATCGTCTTCTTCCTTCTGTTGTTGCAGACTGAAACTATCATACGTCGACGAAAAACCAAGTTGTAATGGCTTGGCTTTCAGAATGTTGGAGAACAGAGACTCGCCAACAGAAATATTGCTATTTGTAGAAGCTCGAGACATCTGGGAGCCATCACGACTGAGTTGACTTCCCTCCCCTGTAAAGGATGCTTTGAATGCAAAAGGATTATGATGACTCTTTTCATAATTCATTTGTAGAAAAATATTCGCTGGACGAATATCAAGGTGAACGAAACCTAGTAAAAGAAAAGGAATTGAGACAACTTATTTCAATGAAAAGTTTACTCTGACTGACCTCTGCTGTGAAGGAAAGAAAGTGTTTGACTCATCTCCTTGAGAATCTTCCATGCTAACTCTTCACGAATACAAATATCAGGAATATTTAATGGGAAATGAGAATTAATACTAGATCCATGATTGATCATACCGTGAAGACCAAAGTTTTGTTGTTCCGATTCTGCTTGACTACCAAATTGACTTCCAACAGCTGAAGGTTGATAAGAATCAGCACTAACAAGAGCAGGAGAAGAAAGAAAGACTTTTTCAACTTCATTTGTATCCTTACATGAGAAACATGCTCTCATAATGGAAGTCTTTGATGGTATCGCAGAGATTAAATCCTCTAATGATCCTAAATGACATAACTCTGTCTGTATATATAAACGATCTTCGTAAATCCAATTCGAATAATATTGAATGATATTAGGACAATGAATGGTATTGAGATAGGATAATAGGTGAACTTCTTTCAAAATTAATTGTCTTTGTTTCATTGATCGTATTGGTTCTTTAATCTTCTTAATCGCGTAAAGCATACCGTCAGTGCGATGACGCACACAATGGACGACGGAGAATGTTCCTTCGCCTAACATTAGAATCTCTTCGAAATCAGTGTAATAACGAGGTCTTTCTTTGTATGGGCTAATCCATAGCATTGACGGCTGTTTTGATTTTGCCGCTGCCGCTCTACCGCCTCGTTGGACTTTACCCTTTGCTTGAGAGGAAGAAGGAGGAAGGGACAGATAATTTTGAAAATAATGTTCAGCTGAGCCTACGCGATTTGTAATGAATGGATTTAATACGACAGGAGGTAGCTCATATTGCTTCTCAGCTGGCTCGGTAGGTGTCGAGATTGCTGGCAGGTGATTGTTATCAGACTTATTCTTACAACCACTGCCTTTTGTTAAAGATCGTGTCATCATTCGATTTGGGCAGGCATTTTGATCAATATTTTGGTTCATAGGTTGATTTAATTGATTGAAAATTGAAGAAATACTTCTCTTCCCTTTATTCATATCTTTCATACTTCCTCGATTCGTTGGTAAACTAGGAGTTCTAAACAAACAATTACTATTCTCGGAGTCTTTTCTTTCTAAATTAAATGAATCATTACCAAGAACTGATGTTGATCGAATTAAATCATCTTGACTAAATGAATTCATCTGCATAGTACTTAAACGATCTGTAACATCTTGTGAGAAAGACATGTTACTATCTTGAGAGAAGTTCATAAACGATGGGAAAGAAGGATTCCCACCAGTAACAGTTTGAGTAAATCGAAAACTATTGGTTGATTCATTCGAATCACTATGATGTAATATTTCACCAAGACCTTGTGAAGCAGGTTGACTAAGGTTACTTGTACCATTTAAATCTAATAAAGTAAATTGATTTTCTGCTTTGGTACCAGTTAAACATAATGTTGATCGTCCTTTATTTCTTTTTCTTGCAGGACTTTGACTCATACAATCATTTCTAAACTTCTTTGCACTCATTATGATAGAGTTTTCAAAGTCATCTCGTGGAGTAAATTCAAGATCTTCTTGAGTTGAAAACATAACTGTTTTCTTCTTCTTTTCAAATTAAAATAACGACCGTAACGAACAAAAAAGAGAGAGAAATTAGAAGTACAGGAAAGCACAATGGTAAGAGGACAGTGGACAAATGTTCTTTGTTGATCAAACGGTTAGTTTCCAAATTCAAAATTTAAGCAGAGGAAAAAGCGCTTTTACAACTCTCAAAAGATCGCTTTTAGGATACCTGTATGGTAATTTTTAGAAATAAAAATCTTTCTGTATGAAATATCAAATATGACGCCAAAGCTCTCAACAACAGAGTTCAATGCGTTACATGACTTTTACAATGCGACAAATGGACCCTCTTGGTGGTGGCATAATATTTCCGTTCAATCCACGCGTTGGAACTTCTCCTCTCCTGATGTCAATCCATGTTTAGATCAGTGGCAAGGTCTGGGTTGCAATTGCGGGACAGGAACATGCGCCGTTCATGTATTATTTTTAGACCATCATAATTTGACTGGTCATCTGCCTGATTCAATGGAACACTTTACGAATATCTCGAAGTTGATACTGCGAGGCAATAATATCACAGGAACGATAACTCGCTCAATCGGGAATATGACAAGGTTGGAGGAGTTAGATCTGAGCTACAATAATTTTCAAGGACAAATTCCATCATCTATCAGTCGGTTATCAAAGCTGCGCACGTTAAATCTGGCTATGAATGAACTAACAAAGATTCCGGAGACCTTGTACGAGCTGCCGAAATTAGAGGCTTTGTCGCTGTTCCACAATAGGATCGGGGGAATTCTATCAAGTAATGTAGGAAATCTTAGTGCGTTGGAGACGTTGCAGTTCCAAGAGAATGATTTTGCATCCCAGTTGATTCCGAAGGAGCTATGTAACTTACGCGCTTTGCTGACTCTTGATCTCAGCTACAACAGATTTATTGGTCCTATCCCTGATTGTCTTTTTAATATGACGAGTCTTATTAGTTTATTATTAGTTAAAACAACAATGAACTGTTTTCTAAGTCCCAATATCGGTAATTTAGTGAATATTCAGAGCTTAGGTCTAACCAATGCTAATTTTTATGGTGCAATACCAGAAAGTATTGGAAATCTTACGAAATTAGGGTTTCTTGGATTAGATGGGAATTCTTTTAGTCGAACAGTTCCTGTAACCTTTGCTAATTTATCTAATTTGAAGATATTATTACTTCAAGACAATTCTTTACACGGAAAAATTGATTTTCTTACTTCCTTAAATACATCCATTCTTAAAATACATGAAAACTTCTTTACTGGCTCATTTCACATTCCACCTACAGGATTAGCTTTCATCGAATATTTTGATATTACAAGAAATTTATTCACTGGTTCATTACCTTGGAATATGAAATGGGAAAGAATATTTATCTATGAAGTTTATGAAAATTACTTTACTGGCAAACTTCCATTAAATACTTCTTCTTCTCATCTTCAATATTACATAATATCGGATAATTACATTAGTTCAACAATTCCTTCTAAAATATTTAATAGAACAGCTCAAATGTTCTATATTGCCATGGATGATAACCTCCTCACTGGTAATATCCCTAATACTTTTGGTAACCTCTTCATGATTAATCAAATTTCCCTTTCTTCAAATTTTTTAACAGGAACTTTACCTGATTTGCGGAATAATATCTTAATGGTTGTATTAGATGTGAGCTTTAATCAGCTTCATGGTCGTTTACCTCTCTCCTTGTCCTCGCTCGAGTTCCTCGAAGAATTATTTATCCAGTACAACATATTTACTGGAGATTTATCCCCATGTCTGAATGCAACCCATCAAAGAAAGCTGGTAAATATTGATGTGAGCGGAAATGAGTTGACTGGAACTGTGCCAGCATCAATCTTTGCAGGTCAGAGGTTAGAATCATTTGCTGCATCGAGTAATTGCTTCCAAGGCTCTATTTCAGAGAAGATATGCCACTCTCGGACATTATTGTCACTGTCGTTAGACGGTCTGAGTACTTCTGATGGCTGTAGAATGGCACTATTTCCAGGCCTGCCTTTCTTTAATGGCTTCACTGTCACTCATTTCATTGAGGGAACAATACCTTCCTGTCTTTTCGAGATGCCCAAGCTGCAATTATTGCACTTGTCTGGGAATGGTTTGGAAGGTAGTATTTCGGAGGATTTAAACATTACAAAAACATTACAAGATCTATCTTTGTCTCATAACGTATTGACTGGTGCAATTCCTTCAACAATCCAGCTGAAGACATGGGAAAACTTAGATTTATCGTATAATAAGCTAAGTGGAACATTAAGTCACAACTTCGCGGCGCCTATTGATGATGGTGCCATCGCATTGGAAGTAAATCGACTTTCGGGGAACATTCCATCTAACCTTACCACTTTTAACGACACCAATATCTTGAGTGGAAACATTTTTAGCTGTAATCTGGTCCACTCAGATCTTCCGAGAAGCGATCCTGATGCCAACAATTACTCATGTGGGTCAGAGAATGTCAACAGTGTACTGTATTTTTGGCTCGCTGTGTTTATTTTACTTCCACTGCTTGTGATAATTTTCGTGAAGTTGGAATTAGCGTCGCGATCTTGGAGAGAATTGGTCTCTGAAAGCCTTCACAAGCTAAAATTATGGAAATCTGCACTAATACAGGATGATAATCGCATAAATTTAACTCGACTTTCAATTTATTTTTCTGAAGTCCGTCGGGGCACTTTAAGGCTTACACTGTATTGTATACTAGTTCTTATGCCAGTCTATAGTGTATTGAAGGTTTACAGTTCCTCCTATACGGTGGAATATGCTTGGTCGATCTCTTCAATGTTAATGAACGGAACGACTGCAGCGATTGTTTTATTTATTGTATTAATGATACTTGCCTGGTTATATATCATAATATTGAAGGAAATCATTAAAAGATTGAATGTTCAAATGCCTAAGGAAAAGAAAATTAATAGAACATCAAAGCATTTAGTTGTCGAGACTTGTGGGGAGTCATTAATGATTTATTCTTTCATTTTACTCATAAACACTGCAATAGTGACAATGGCCGACATTGCCTATGTCTATATTGTAATTTCTTTTGATTCGTTGATTGTTTCATTTGCTGCCTTTGCATCAGCGTTGTTTCGACTCTTAGCAAACCATTTGGTTTTATGGTTTGCAATTCCCTGGACTTCTAAATTATTAATATCTGTGAAGAGATATCTTAATGTTAAAGATTCGAAGAAAACCGGGCGAACAAATAGTTCTACAGAAATGAAATCAAAGTTCGAATATACAGCAAATGATATTTCATTTATTGAGAATGTAATTCTATTAAATAATATTATTATTCCTTGTATAGCAATTGTATTAATTTTACCTGATTGTTTTTATAATGCTTTAATTGCTGCAGAGAATGTTCAATCATCCTATTATTATAATTCTTGTTATCAATATCTTCCATTAACTGGAATTTCACATAATTGTCGAACGATTCAAGCATTTGTACATTATTCTCCTCCTTATATCTATAGTTACCAATGTAGTTCCAAGATCGCGATTAACTACGTGCCGGTGTATGTGTTGATGTTTATCTTAGCAGGTATCATCATACCATCAATGAAGCTGGGATTGAAGATGGTTTATGATCGCATTAGAACGCATGAGAGTGAAAGGAGTAAAAGACTTCGAGTATTGTTAGATTTAGTGGTACCTGAATACTTTAAAGACTTGAGAAGTGATTTGCCAGAGAGGTTAACTACAGACAATAACGACTCAATAATCACGTATAAAGAAACTATTGTTGCTTCACGAACAATGTTTGTTGGAGAAGGAGAGAAACAGAAGAAACCTTTATTCTCAAAGTTAACGATGACTGTGCAAATGAACTCATATCTGACGATTTTAATGTGCTTTGGAGCGTTATTTCCACCTCTAGCACTCATCGCTGCGATATCCATGTATAGTATTACTTACTTCGAAGAATTGTGGATTGGATGGTTATTAACGGAGACTCGAGGCTTAGGTTTAGGATATGGGTGGTATGAAGAGCAGATCGAGAGAGAATGTGAAGGAGTTGAAGAGAGTAGTAATTTAACGATCTGGTCGACATTGACGGTGTCTTGTTTTCTTTATTCTTATATGATCTTTGATACTATGGGGGATAGTATCGGATGGGAAGGAGCGTTACCCATGACATTAGTGATGATGTTGATGCCATTGATTTGTTATGGAGGCTTGAGATTACATCGAGAATGGTTGAAGAGACGCTCTAAAGCTTCTGTCGATAAGGAGATACAAGAGCGAACTGTCTTAGCAGAGTTAGGGATGAACTTGGAAGGAGAAGTACGTCAAACAGAATTAGCATCTTTAAGTTCCAGAATCACTGAAATAGGATTTGAAACAAGTTCAATGCCAAAGTCTCAATTGAATGATGTGAAGGATTTGAACGATTCCATAATAAATCCAATGATTTAACTCGGAGAGAAATAATATGTCGCGAAACTGAAGAGCGGGAAACACTACTTTCTTAATTCAAATGAGGGATATGAGTGAAATGCTAATATTGTGAATTCCTTGAGGATGAGGATGATTGAATTTATGTTTTAAAAAATTAATATTGTTAAATTTGATTTTCTGAAAATTTTATTTCATTTTTAATTATTTCTTATTCTTTAAACTTATTATGTTAGGTTTTTATAATCAAACAAGAGAGAACTTTATTTATAATTATTATTTTTTTTATCATTATTATTTTGAAATTTTGGGGCATGACATATACTAGTACGATGAGGAGTTATTATTGTATTCTTCTCGTTATTTGTAGTAATACAATTAGTAGTGGGGAGTGATCGTGATTGTGGTTGTAGTAGTGTGGTAGGTATTTGATTATATTATTTTTAATCGATTGAATTGAATTCGATTCCATTGATTATTTGTATGATATTGAAATGAAAAAATAAATAAAAAGAACTGTTATTACACATTCCTTTAGTTATAGGATTGATGATTCGTTGGATTGAACAATCATGAGCGAAAGGTGAGGGAATCATTTGAAGCGAAGGTTAAATTAATTTATTAGTCTGACTGTGAACTACAAAAGAATAGATCAAAGAAGTGAGAGCAGGTGAGGTCAACAAACAACATAATCACTGAAGTATGATGAGACATCCTTCAGTGAATAAACTATACAACTAAATAAAGCAGAGAAAGAAGCTATTTCGGGTCAGAGGCGAAAGTTGGATTGGCTTCAAAGGAAAAACACACACAATTCAATGCACCCAAAACATATATGGGGAGAAGACGAGGAAGACGAATGTGATACCTATAAATCAGAGTATGCGACAGTAAAAATCAATTTAAAAAAAAAAGCAAAATCCTTTCAAGGAGAACGCGACAATATTCATAATGTTTTATTCTCTCATAGAAATTTAGAACATTCATTCTTTTCCTTAGCAAGGTGCAAGAGAAATTACAACAAGAAAGGATAGAATAGCACCTAATGTATTTAAAAAACCATCAGTAAAACCAATTAATCTTGCAACTTTTTGATTACATGATTGTGGAAATTCTGTTGCAACACAACGATAGACTGTTGTTAAAATATGAGCTTCAATAAAACTATTCATACCACAAAATACAACTAATGCATATGGTGAAAGATAGATAATATTAAATGCCGTCAGAATATCAATCAATGTTATGATGAACATGATTGGTAACGTGAACCACATTGGTAAACGAAACCAACTTGTGGTTATATCACCAATAAATAGTAAGATACTACCAACTTCAATAGATATACTTAAGAAAACACCTGATGATGTACCAGCAATATTATTAAAGGAGAAAGGTGCAGAAGAATTACCTATACCAAATACACAAAAATCACATAGACCTAATGCTAATGCATAAGGTAAGGCTTTCTTCATCCATTGTAGATCTTCTTTAGAAATGTTTTTAAAGATGAGAAGAAGAATTTTCTCTGCGATTCTTTCTGGTAATGAAGATGATAGACTATTATCATCATTTGCTACAAATGTTAAACGATTTGCAGCAATATAATGTGATGATAAAAGCATTAATTGAGAATTATGCATCGGTGGTAAGGCGACTGGATCATTAATCTCTAATTGATCAATTAAGAGATTGATGGAATCACGGTTCGTTGCTTTCTCACTTTGACGATCATTTCCTTCTGATGGACGGGTTTCTACTTCAAAAACAGTTGGTTGATGATTAGAAGATATGGGATTGGAAGTGATTGTCTCCTCTATCTCAACATCCCCTTTAGTGAGTGGTGGTGAATCTCTTAAACCTATTTTATTAGTTACAATCCAATAAAAAGGGAATAAAGGAGTAATTAATAAGATACCAAAGATCATTAAATAAATACTCGCAGAGAAACGATCAGCACCACCAGGTGATTGAATAATTCCAACAATTGCTGAAATCACAATTCCAAAATTACCACCAGCACAACCAGCAGTAATCAAATCATCTTGAAATCCAGCTAAGAACTGTGGAAGGATGACGGCTCCAACTGCACCAACGGCACCAGCAAAGAAACAAGAAAGATACAATAAAATAGATATATTATTAATTTCAATTTCATATCCTATAGCAAGAAAAACAGAACCTGCACCAGTTAAGAAGACAATAGGAGCAGAAATTACATGAGAAATTGGTGCAATACGACGGGTAATAAAGAAATATGCAACAACCATTAAGAATCCAGCATTATTTGATAGATTCATAAAGGAACCAACACAAAGTCCTTGTGGAGAACTATTAATAAAATATGATGTTTGTTGAGAAATTGCAGCAATTGCAATCCAGTTCGCACCTGCACCCATTAACATAAACGCTAAGAATGTGATAAAATCAGATGATTTCTTGTTCATCCCTGTAGCTGATGCAGTTGTCATAATTCAGAAAATCCTAATAAATATTAATAATAAGAAAGGTGTTCTATAATTTTGTGCAACTGTGCGAATTTGAAAAAAAGCATGATTTAAGAAGAAGAAGGTTGATCAACTTGAATCTAAAAATTATCGTTGTTAAAAGCATTTCTAAGGATCTTAAGGAAGATAAATCTAGCTATTCATAAAAATAAATAAATGTATTTCGAGAAGACTACAGCTATTTACTCTTTGATCAACTTCGGTTAAAGAATTCCCCAAAAAAACGCTTTTAGACTTCGTTCACCGAATTACCGACTTTTCACCGATCCATTACCGATTCATTGGAGTTGATGAACTAAAGGAAGGAAAGAAAGAGATTACTTCGACTTGTTAAGAGACCGAACGAGACAGAATCGATTAAATTAGAATTAATTTCCGTATTTAATTCACTGAAAATAGATCTCAAGAAAAAATGGCAACAGAAGGTGGAAATAATAACCCAAAACAATGGTTTCCTCTTGAAAGTAATCCAACTGTAATGAATAAATATATGAAAAAATTAGGATTAAATCTTGAAGAATATTCCTATCAAGATATTTTCTCAACAGAAGATTGGGCATTAGAGATGGTACCTAAACCAGTATTAGGTGTATTATTACTTTTCCCGATAACACTTGAAGAAGAAGAATTTTCAATTGAACAACAAGATCAGATTGATGCGAACGGTCAAACTGTTTCAGAGAATGTTCATTTTATTAAACAAACAATTGGTAATGCATGTGGTACCATTGGTCTATTACATTCCATTGTAAACTCTCATGCTTATCACTCACAAGCTCTCTTTGCGCCTGACTCTTATCTCTCAAGATTCGTTAACTCTACTAGAACTCTTGATCCTGAGGCTATTGCTGATTTCTTAGAGGAGGATGAAGAACTTGAAACAACACATGATGAGGCTGCTATCGAGGGACAGACTGAACAGATCATGGATGTTGAGAACCACTTCGTTTGCTTCAGGTAATACACATCCCACTGATTGACTCCCAATAACTCATTTCTTTCCTTGCTATCATTTTTAGTCATGTGGATGGCCAATTATATGAGTTAGATGGTCGAAAACGTTTCCCTATTAATCATGGTGCGACAACTGCTGATACTCTATTAGAAGATGCTTCGAGAGCGATTCAAGGATTTATGAATCGACAGCCTGGAGAACTAAGATTTACTATGGTTGCACTATGTAAGGCCCCACCTGCTGAACCAATTGAAGAAGATGGTGATGAAGAGGAGGAAGAAGAAGGAGAAGGAGAAGATGATGTCGTTGAGAACGAACAACAATAGAACCCCAATGAGAGAATGTTTTGTTGTTTGATTATTCATATACTCCATGTAAATAGCGCGCGAACATTTGAAATAAGAATCCTTGTAAAGAATAAGAATAAGATACAAAAGTATGTCGTTGTAAATGGTAGGTTAAGAGAATCTCCGGAAAGTACTGGATCTCCCATCTTGAAGTCTAAGCTTACCATTGCAATTCTGGTAGCGAGAATGACGATGAATTGTGACGTATTTACTATTTATATATTATTTACTAAACATTTGAGGTGGGATGCAAATCACCATTAACTAAACAATGAAAACCAAAAAAAGAAAAGAAAAGGAGGGAGGGAAAAACAAAAAGAAGATGAAATTAGTTGAAGTAGTAGAAGCGGTGGAGAGAGAATAAGAATAGATGAGATAAGGAAGAGGGGGCGAAACAAAGAAGAAAAACAATGCACAAAACTATCCTTTCCCAACTACCAATGAATCAAAGCCTTTTTGATAGATGATAATTCATTATGAAATGAGGAAAAGTCCATAATCTTAATTAAGAGATATAATAATAATATGTATGAGATATAGGGAGAAAGAAGTAGTAGGTGTAGTAGGATAGCACACTATCAAATGATATGATATGATATGATGATTAACGATTGTAATGAAAAGTAACAAACTACTTAAACTCCCTTAAATTAATGAATGAATTAATAATAATACCTCTCTTAATTCTTATGTTCTATACACTACCTCAATCCCCGTCCAAAGTAGATTGAGGAGTATATTGTAATCTATTTATCTCCCAATAACATCGATATGAAAATTAATAGCATTTAAAATTAATATATCAATAATTAATCATTACTTATCTCCTACTATAGTATAAGAAACTAATCATGTTAAAACACTTATTCAAAAATTACAGTGAGGCGAAGGCAGAGGGAAGAACGGGAAGACGGAGAAACGACAAATGCTTGACACCTTTCGATGTCAATGAACGGATTCTTGAATTTCCCAACCTTCCTTCTTTCATTCCCTCATGATTGCTTCGTTAATCCACCTACATTCCAACATTATTTTGATGGATTATTATCTTTTATTTTTAATTTTCAAAAATTAATATATTTTCATCAATTTATTCAATTCCAAATCCAGTAGATTCCATACTAATTGCCATGACTAAATATTTCTGTAATTCTGCTTTACTTTTATAGATTGGCATATCAATACGATTAAAACAAGTATGTGCACGTGGGAATACTTTGACATTCTTATCACCGTGTAAAGTAAATCGTCGTACTGCACCATCATTACCTTGTAAATAGGAAAATCCTTGTGGTGGTACACCTGATGTACCTGTAACAAATTGTAATAATTTTGCTTTCTGTTCTTGTTCAAAGGATCTAATAATCTCCCAGAACCATTGAACGACCTTATGGTTAGGTTGATTCTGGAACTCACCAGTATATTCTGTATTACGTGACCAATCATCCATATCAATATTAGGTACACCATGTAAGAGTAACTCTAATTCTTGGAAATCGAATACAGATAATAATGGTTCCGGTATAATATCATAAAAACCACGTAAAAAATGTGTTAATTGTTGTTGTATACGTGTTAAAGTACGATATTTACACTGTGCTTCAAGGTAAGCATCTAAATTATTATTGTCAACCGAGATATTTGTACCACCAGGAACCAATTCAACACTTTCTGTTACACCTAATTTATCTTCTGTCACCACAAAGTCTAACATTAATGATGAGATATCATCAAATTGTAATAATTCAATTAAATTACGATATACTTGATCATCTAAATATTCTAAATCATGTAAAGTAATTGGCCAACCCATTAAATGTTTATAGATTGGTTGTACTAAATGGACAGGAGTCACATGTCCATCCATTAATGATTTACCTAATATACGTCCTGCCATATGGAAGTACTTTAGATGAAATTCATTAGCAATCCCTGAATTAGGATTAATTTGCATACACATTTGATTCACAGCAGAATATAAGAATAAACCACAATCTGGATTAAATAATTGTTGTGATACAATTTCAAAGAATTCACGTGCTACACCACCTGCATCTAATGCTGGTTCACCTAAAAATTCAAATCGAAAGATTTTTCTCATGTCATTACTTTCAATACTTTCAATTGCATCCATTGAATCTTGTAAAACAGTTTGACGACGGACTTTTAATTTAATATGTCCTTCTTCCCATGGTATACGTAATAATTGGAATTGTGCTTTTAACCAATCAACTTTTTGTGGGAATGGTAAATTAGCAACATTGGTTAATTCTGCATAGGTGATGGACAATCCTTTGACGGTTGTATCACAAGCGTACTCTGCTGCCGGAATGTAACGTACTGCAACAGCGGTACCACTCTCATCTTGGACTAATTCACGTACAAATGCATGCTTATCTGGTTCATATTTATTATTCTTTGATGAAGAAGATGGAGTAGGGGTCGCAGAATCGTTGTTTGTACTATCAGCATTGGAATTATATGCCCAATGAAATTTTAAATCAGTACCTAAACATCTCATCCAACCATCTTTATCATAATTGACACGTATTGCTTCTAATTGTTGTTGTGATAATTGTATTGGTAATTGGAAACGGATTTTTTGTCCTGGACGAACATTTGGTGGACATGTTACCATGACTCTTTGACCATTTGCTAATAATGCGAAGGGTTGTCCAGGGCGAACACCTTCTGGTACAGTAACTTCAAACATTTGATGATTTGGTGCAGGTTGTGCAGGTGGTCTTTCTTGTTGTGGTGGTAATTGGAAAGTGACTCTTTGTCCTGGTCTGACACCACGCGGACATGTTACCATTACTTCTTGATTATTAATCATTACACGGAATTGTTGTCCTTGGCGAACATTCTCAGGAACTTGAACAACATATTGTTGTGTCTGTGATCGTGGTGCAGTTACTACAAGGCGATCACCTGGTCGATTGGTCTCAGGACATCGTACCATCATCTGCTGACCGTTGACAAGGACTGCGAAGTGCTGTCCTGGTCGTACTCCTCTGGGAATGGTGACGTAAAACCTTTGACTTCTAGGTTGTCCTGGCATGCGGTATGCTCCTGGTGGCGCTGCACCTTGTGCTGGAATACCTGAAACTGATGAATTTGAACTTCCTGGTGGTGACATTCCTGCAACTGCTGGTGAGGCTGCTGGGGCGGAATGACGCGGGGGATTTCCTTGACCGTTACCCATCTTTTAACTTTGATTTTATGGTGCTTGATAAATAATATTATAAATCAATTAAATCCACTAAGAATAATATAATTTCTAATCAGCTAATATGGTGTTTATCCTAGTCTATTTTAAATATATATATAACTGTTTACAAATATGTAAATTGCAAAGATCAATGATAACCTATCAAAACAAAATTATATCTCCTCCACTATTGTGTTCTTTTCGCTATGATATTTTTTCTCAACTCAAATAGAATTGACCAGAGAAAATTTCAACCAAAATGAGAGAGTTTAAGAACGAGAAACCAAATCAAGAGAGATTTCTTTTGAGCGTTGCTTTGTTGGAAGTGTGGCCGAGTGCTGTAGAGGGTCAGAATTAAACAATTCCTTTCAAATTTCCTTATTCCAAAAACCAAAAGAAGATTCCTTGCTCACGAAAAGACAAAAATACGAAAAGAGGAAAACTCGGAAAATCAAAAACCCGAAATTGGCGAGAGATTTTGCGCCGCAGAGAGAGAAGAGAAAAGTTGAAACGGAAACTGCTGTCTTCTCTTTTTAACAACGTTTTTTGGCTAATTAGTTCTCAAGTCTTTTGTTCGAGTGGTTGATTCTATCTTCTCGTAACGAATCTCATTGGAACAAGTTTATTAATCAAGAGAGTTGTAAAGTATTTTTTTTTATCCTTCAGGAAATTCAGATTCCTTTCACTTTGTGAGGAATTTCTTTTTTGTTATTGAATAGTTGGTGTAGAAACAATTCATCAGAGTCTAATTTTACCTGGAAACCTTTGATTACTTTTATACATATGAATAGATTCTAAACTATTATTTTCTATTTATTCCAATTTTCAAGCGTTTTTTCACTTCATCCAATCTCATAATCGATTTTTATTACCACTATACCAGTAACAGATATATCAAAGGAAAATGGGGAGTGCAGCATCAGCGAATAAAATGCATGGTAATCTCTTCTATTCTCTTATTTTAAGGGTTATCTAACGGTATTCTTTGTTTTCTTAGTGGGCAACAAGAAGTTTGCTCAGAATTATATGTTAGCTAGAGAACTCGGTAGTGGCGCCTTTTCTGTTGTCAAACTCGCTATGCATCTAGTAAGAATGAATATATTGCTTCTGATTTTCATCTAACTGTATTTTTCCTAGGAAACCGGTCAGAAGGCTGCGGTTAAGATAGTATCGAAGAAGAAGCTGAGTGATGAAGATTATCAAGCCCTCATGATGGAAATCCAAATTTTGTCCGAATTAGATCATCCTCATATTATTAAGTAAGTTGGGGTTCTGTGTCGGGTGTTTCTTGTCATCTTATCCTGCTTGTTAGACTGTTCGAAACATATGATGAAGGAACAGATTTTTATATAGTTACAGAATTAGTTGCAGGTGGTGAATTATTTGATCGTATTGTAGCAAAAGCACATTATACAGAAAAGGAAGCTAGAGATTTAATTAAGATTATGTTAGAAACTATGGCATATATGCATAAAATGGGTATTGTCCATCGTGATTTAAAACCAGAGAATTTATTATTATGTTCAGGTCAGCCTTATATTCCTTCCTCTTTTCCTTCAAAATTTATCTTCTTTGTTGATAGAAACTGATGATTCTGATATTAAAATAGCTGATTTTGGTTTTGCTAAGCGTATAAAAGATTTATCACCAAAAGAAACAGCATGCGGTACACCGGGATATGTAGCGCCTGAAATTTTACGCGGTGATAAATATGGTGCAGAAGTTGATGTTTGGAGTATGGGTGTTATCTGTTATGTATTACTTGCTGGATACCCGCCATTTTACGATGAAGATCAAAAGCGTTTATTTAAGAAAATAAAAGAAGGTAGATATCACTTCCATGAAGATTATTGGGGTAATGTCTCACCTGAGGCAATTCACATGATACAACAAATGTTATGTGTTGATCAATCGAAGCGTTGGACATCAGAACAGTTATTATCCCATCCATGGATTGTCATGGGTGATGAAACACTGCAAGCAAAAGATTTACAACAATCTATCGTTGTATTACGTAAATTCAATGCACGCCGAAGATTACGCGCAGCAGCTGATGCTGTTATTTTAGCAAATCGTATGCAAAAGTTATTTGCTAAAGCTACTGGTGGTAGTTCTTCATCTGTTGATAAGGATTCGGGATCAAGTGTGAAAAAGGCGATGTCTATGATAGATCCTACTTTATTAAAAGACGGTAATGAACCATCAGAAGATGCAAGTGGACGTGAAAGAAGAAATTCCTTTGATTCTGATCTATACGGCGATTCTCCTTCGATGAATCCTGCTTTGGACTTATTAAATGATAAAGATTTAGAGAATGTTTAATGTTCCCGCTTTCTTTACGGTTACTTTCATGTGTGTTTCTTTTTATTAAAATAGCGTACCACATTTAAATGGTTTCATTACTATATATTATTAAACATTATTATTTATTATAATTATTATCATCTTTTGCTTGTTTAAAAAATCAAAGTTTTAAATTGAGGGAGAAAATACATTGCTTATCTTACAACCGCCAAAAATCTGCATTTCCATTCACACAAACATGGATAAATTGTTGGCTCATCCTTTACTGATACAACTATTTCCTCTTCCCTTTAAAATTCTGAATAGTTAAGCGGAATTAGGCAATAGTGCAACATATAACTTATATAGATCGTTCATGTTGTTCCCTTTTTTTGTAAGAATAGTACAAGTAGTAAGAGAAGTTTGTGTAGTATTGTTGTGAATTTCTCTTCCATCGAAAGAATTCTAAATGGTGAATGAAAATGATAGATAAATGGATGATTTGTTTGTTTGTTTGTTATGGATAAAGTATTTTTGTGCTTTGTTTCTTTGACTCATGGTTTTTATTCCGCCTCTTTTTTTTTCTTCGATTCTAGTATCCTCTCTTCCTTTTCTTCGAGTCATTACTTAGCGATGTAAATGTAAAAATTTCAGTTGACTAATTAGTAGTCAGAAGATGTGCCTTCTTTCTACAAAACTTAACGAAGTGCAGAAAGAAGTTGAGTAAAAGATTTCTCCAGTTAAATCAACACTTTTTGTAACGATAGAACTCGAACATGTTTAGGGGGCGATCATCACTCTTTATCAAGCGATCCTTGAAATCATTTGGATCAAATCCCGCTTTGATGTCAACTTTTGTTGATAATATTAATCCGAAAAAGACTGCTTTAATTTTAATTGAATTTCAAAATGAATTTGCTACACCTGGTGGTAAATTACATGATGCTGTATCAACAATTATGAAAGAAAATAATATGTTAGCTAATGCAGCAAAGACAACAATTATAGCACGTGAAAAAGGTGTTAAAATCTTTCATGTTGGAATTTCATTTTCTGAAGATTTCAAGGAAATATCTAAAACACCTTTTGGTATCTTAGGAAATGTGAAAGCTGGACAATGCTTTGTGAAAGATACTTGGAATTCTGATTTTGTGGATAGTATTAAACCAATCAAAGATGATATTGTTGTGTTAGGAAAATCTGGTTTATGTGGATTTGAATCAACGAATTTACAGTTCTTATTGGGACAACATAATATTGAAACTGTTGCTATTGCTGGTTTCTTGACAAACTGTTGTGTTGAATCGACTATGAGAGCTGCTTATGAAAAAGGATTTAATGTCATCACTTTAACTGACTGCACTGCTGCAACATCTGTACCTGAACAAGTAAGTATGGTCCAATTTGGTCTGTCTCAACTCTAAACAATTTCATAGGAAGCTGCTGTGAACTTTACTTTCCCGATGTTCTCTATTCCTCTAAAGCACCAAGATTTTATTGCAAAATTGAAATAATAATTAAACAAATAAAATAAGAAAAATAAAAAGTCTCATGAACGGTGTTGCTTTTTTATTAGGTTTTAGAAATTTTTAGAAAAAGCTTTATATTTTTATAATCGCAACACCTATCAAAATATCAACAGCTGAAATAAAAATGTCAAATTTAAAGAGAAAAAAAGAAATTAAATAGTTTCTTCCGTCAAGCGGGGCTCTAGACGATAAACCAAGAGTCGCTTTAGAGGAAGTGCGAAAGTTTAAGTCTCACATAGGAAAAATAATGAGGGTTTGGTCAAGAGAAAGCACAAGAGAAACAGCAGAACGAATAATACATCTGAAGTGAAAGAAATAAAGAAATAAGAAAAGAGTTTTTGCAATTGCGAAATGAAGAAAAACACAAAGCACATAAAAACCTTGTCCTAAAAACTAAAGTTGGACCGACATACACCAGTGTCAACTTTATATCTATAGTTTTGAATCCACTTGAAAACACAATATAAGTAACATCAATAAGAACAAAAAATGACATCGAAATCGCAGAGGAGCTGCAGTAACTTGCCACGAAACAGGCACAGAGGGGACAAACTTAGTGGGGATTGATAATCGTACGAAATATGAAGAAAGCAAATAAAAAAAAAACAACAAAAACAAATACAAATAAAATCTGTTGATGAAAAGAATGATATCAAAAACATCACTGTATAATATTCTAACTATTCAGTCATCTCAATTTTTTGGTTTTGAAAAACAGAAAAAGAATCAGCATATATCATGCAACTGCTGTTGAAAAACAAGCGCGATTCACACAAAGTAAAACAGCTATAGAAGACAAAGGGTTTATTTGGGGGATTGGTCGATATACGACAGAAGAAAAACAGCTGGAAAATCAATAACTGAAAAAAGAGGGGAAAATCAATATCATAATGAAAAAGGTACTTGATTATCATATCATCCCAAATACTAAAAAAAGCGGTACTAATAGAAAATCCATAGGTGGGAGAAAGTCATCAGTTTCATTCTTCCAAGGCAAACTGATCAATAACTTTGAATATGTACATAAATATTGGTTGAATAATAAGAAGATACAAGGGTACGTCACGAGGACTCATAATAGATGCTTTTGGATCTGAAAATAAAAGTGTTGTACAACGAAGTCTCTCCATTTTTATGGAAATGCAGTCAATATC
>VFQN01003140.1_pt1 | contig 24208 bp, 20 predicted proteins | sample 3512371 | NCBI WGS metagenome assembly VFQN01 (sample SAMN10412370, study PRJNA504923) | tailings metagenome | isolation source: Replicate 2 from Balatoc abandoned mine | place: Philippines: Itogon, Benguet | collected 2017-08-28
CGTCACTTACCACCTTGCCCGTCATTGGAGTACCGGTCAAAAGTAGCAATTCTATTGACGGCTGGGATTCGGTATTGTCTATATTACAAATGCCCTCCGGTGTACCCGTAGCCACGGTAGCCCTCAATGGAGCTCGCAACGCTGGTATTCTGGCCGCCCAAATCATCGGGTCGTCCGATGAGAAAGTAGCAGATACTTTATTTGCTTACAAAGAATCTCTCAAAGTCAAAGTCGAAGAAATGAGTGCGGAAGCCCAAAAATATCGGGCATAAATTTTTGTTTATTTCATTAAAACAATATGAGTGATATCTTTATAAGAGAATAAGAATCTTACTCAACGCATCATTGTAAATTTCATTTAAAAGAAAATGTCAGAAAACGAAAATAGAAATCGTCGTCCCGAAGAATCTTCAAAATTGCCATACCTCTCGTTAGGCGTCTTAGTATTGATGATTGCAGGATTGTTGTACGTAGGTTATGAATATATTGCCGACGATGCCGCCGATGTGGATCAGTTACTCAACACACCACTTGATACCACAGGCCGGGAATTGCAGCCCATTCCTAACAACGACGGTCAGCTCGCCCAACCGCCTGCTACCCAAGCATCAGAGGAGGCTTCGTCCGAAACGCTACCTCCGCCTCCAAAAGAAGAAGAAATAGCTACCAAAACCCCACGACCTGAGCTCGAAGAAGAAACCCCAAAACCTGCGGAAACCAAACCAGTAGAAGAACCCAAAAAAGTAGTAGTGGACCCAGGAGGGGTGGAAATTACCCATACGGTACAAGCAGGGGAGACTTTTTATGGTATTGCTAATCGCTATAATATCAAAAGCAATACCCTTAAAGGGCTTAATCCTACCATCCAAGATGAAAGCAAGGACGTAAAGTCGGGCGTAACGCGCATCAAAATACGCGTGCAAGCTATTCATACGGTAGGTCCGGGAGATATTTTACGCGTGGTAGCTGACAAATACGGCATCTCAGTACAGCAATTGATGGCTGCCAACAAAAAGACTAAAAATTTTGCAGAACGTGGTGAAAAGCTAATCATTCCATTTCCAGAGAAAAAATAGCTTTTATCACACCGTACTTTGGGCCTACGTTTGAAATAAGCGTGGGCTTTTTTTCTTGTTTAACTTATTTTGAAAACCAATTTTAAAACCTAAAATTGATTCGGTACTTGTCTCAACTTACCTGAGCGAGCCTTTCTTTCCTCCCAAAAAACTCCGAAATCGTAGGCTCCGCCACTTCTTTCACTTCTTGCTCGTTGTAATACACCAAGTGCCATTCCCCTTCCTCATCTTCTACCAATGCACTCAGCGACTCTACCCAATCACCAGAGTTCATATAAAGTAAGTCTCCAATTTGCCGAATGGCTGGCTGGTGAATGTGCCCACATATTACCCCGTCGCAGTTACGAGATTTGGCTAACTCGGTCAGTTTTTCCTCAAAATCTGAGATATAGCTCACCGCCGCTTTTACGCGCTGCTTCACCACCTGCGACAATGAATAATAGGGCAGCCCCCGCCAAGTGCGATAGTGATTGTATAACTTATTGACCCACAACAAAAATGTATAACCCATATCCCCCAGATACGCTATCCATTTCATATTAGTAGTAATACTATCAAACACGTCCCCATGCGTAACATAAAACCGCTTGTCTTTTGATTTGAGAACGTAATCTTTCCGAATCTGAAACTGTTTGCCTAATTTGAGAGGCATGATTTGATCCATAAAATCATCATGATTACCACGTAAATAAATGACTTTGGTATCATATTCGTCCATCATTTTCAATACTGTTTTGAAAAAAGCGGTATGTTTCTTCTTCCAAGCGCCATATTTCTTGAGCTGCCAGCCGTCGATAATATCACCGTTCAGAATTAGTTTGCGACACTTATAGTGTTTGAGAAAATTGGTTACTTCTTTGGCCTTGGAACCGCCCGTGCCCAAGTGCAAATCTGAAATAACGATTGTCCGAAAATGTGTTGTATTTTTCATGCTATCAAAAAAAATACATTCCTTTTACTTATTCATTTTCAAGGATTTATCGTTTTGCTAATTTTTAAAATAGCTAGTAATATTTTGATAACACTACCTATATCAGGAACTTTAGCGACCAAAACATGATTAAACATTTACTTAAAAGAGACATTCATACTAATGCCTCATAAATCTGATTATTGAATGGAAAATCCCGTATTGATTTTTGGTGCCACTGGCTTAGGCCTAGTCGCATTAGATATTTTTCAACGAAACAATGTAGTCGTCTATGGCCTTCTCGACGACAATACCTCTTTACACAATACCGAAATAGACCAATACCTCGTGTTAGGCAGTACCGATGACGACGGTTTTTTGAAGTTGATTGGAAAAAAATGTGAAGCTTTTGTAGCCGTTGAAGAGCGTTCTTTACGACGCAATCTGGTAGAGATGCTCAACGAACGCCGTCATATCATGCCCGTCAACGCCATTCATGATACAGCGGTTGTTTCGACCTTAGCCGAAATCGGTCATGGCAACCTTATTGCAGCCCGAGCCGTCGTCAATGTCAAAGCAAGCATTGGTCACCACAACCTCATCCAATCAGGGGCTATAGTAGACCACGGAGCTACCATTGGAGATTATGTAAATATCGGCGCAGGAAGCGTCGTTGGAAGCGGGGTCATCGTCGAAAACGATGCCTTCATTGGGGCAGGGGCGACCTTGATTGCAGGCGTTAAAATCGGGCAAGGTGCCAGCGTAGGTGCAGGCTCAGTAGTAGTCGAAAACGTACCTGCCGGCGGCAGGGTATTTGGCAATCCTGCTCAGAAGGTATAGGCTGTTCTTATATAGATTGTTATACAAAAAGCAGCTCTAAAAGGGTTGCTTTTTGTATTTTTATTGAAGATATTTATCTCTAGGGCATTTTTATTTCCATAGTTTTTTAGCTTGTTTTTACCCCTATTTTCACCCTTAGATAGGAATTAAGACAAATAGCCTACCCTGTTTGACATTAGTTACTAAAAATACAGTTAATGAACATACCCGCATCAACGGCATCAGCTAATTGATGTTGATTTTTAGATCTTAGCTCAGCTACAACATAGCTTGTAAAAGTGATAGTTCCAATACTTGAAATACTGCCTTTATTTTCAGTTATTTTTCTTACCGATTCTACAACCATTGATGCTTTTAGAGGATCACTTATCATTGATCCCGCTGCATATTGAGTAGCACAACTTATAATTCTTGTTACAAATGATTGGTCAAGATTAGCAAGTACTACTGTACCCAATACTGCACCACAAATAGATAATAAATCATTTCGCATATTTCTTTCGGAAGGAACATATAAACCTGTAGTGTAAGGACGCTCTTCAGCATCTTCAATCTTAATTTTCATAAACCCATTGCCTGTAAAAGTAAAATTACCCACATCAATACGGTTTCCTTTCACACTAACAAGTTTATCATGGTCATAAATATCTTCATCTATCAAAGTCATTTCTAATGTTGATCCAATCGGATAATCAAAAACCACATAATCGTTCAGAAAAACATGGTCTTTGTCTTTCTGGATTTTGGTAGATAAAATAAGGTAATCGTTATTTGAAATAGTAATAAATAATTCATTTTCATTATGAAATCCAAATCCAAGTCCATCCTCATCATTTGAATACGCCTCATATGGACTAATTTTCAATCTTCTATATCCAGACACATAACGCTGAAATTTTATATTATTTCGTAAGGATTTTAAATCATTTTCTTTGTATGACAGTTGTCGATAAGTTTCAAAATCTCTTTGATTCCCCAATTCATATAACAGCCTCATTGCATTGAGTTCATTTCCATTCAGATTTGTAAAACGAGCATAATTATAAATTGATGTACTGCTCTTATTTCTATCATATACTTTTCTACTATAATTCTCGGCAGCCCTGTAATCTCTGTATTTATACTTAACAAATGCCATCCCTTCCAATGTGCTGGTTAGAGTTTGTTTGTTAAGTGCTTTTATAAATTTAGACTCTGCTTTTGAATAATCTCCATTTCTATAAAGCTGCCATCCTTTTGAAGTGAGTTTTTCTGAAGTTGCACAGCTAAAAAGGAAAGGCACCAGAAGGGTATAGAAAATCGCATAAATATGAAATCGTTTCATCGGAAGAGGGTTAATTTTAAAATAAACTCGTTTGATTCTAAAAAATATCCGATATAATCTATCACAAAAACTACAGCCCGTTTGTAGTTTTTGTGATACTGAAGTTTTTCTTACCTTGTCACATTCACTTTGATACAGTCAGAAACGCTAGAGGGAGACACTTGTCCCGATCCAGAAACTGTTGCTCCCGAGGCGAGATATACAGTCGTGTTCCAGTCAATTTTATTACCATCTAAAAATTGATACGCGACTGTTCCTTGTGCCGAGCAATTCCCTGGCGCAGAAGAATATGACCCAGCAATACTTCCAATATTTTGTCCATTAACAATTACATCGATTTTCACGATAGGAATACCGTTAAAAAAAACTGCACTTGCATAAAAAGTAGCATTTGAGTATTTACAGCTTCCGTCATTTACTTCAGCGACAAGGTCTCTATTCAATGCATTTGGGTCTGTACAGCCTTTTTTCTTTTGGCACGAAGAAAACAACAAGCTAACTGCTATTGCAATCATTGACAATAGAATAAAATTTATTTTCATAATTGATGATATTAATATGATGCCTACTTTGTAAAATGGGATTCGGCTTGTCCATTTATTTTATTTTTATCACATCACATTTATCTGTTCCTCCATCATGAAAATTAAATATAAGGCCATCACCTTCTGGGTATTCTTTTTTTGCTTTCCTTATAAGTTTATCACGAACATCTTGAAATTGCCCACTACCCAATGTCATTACTGACTTTACTGTACCAATGTATTTATATTCTTTTACTGGTTTAGCGTTTATAAAAATGCAATACCCTTGAATTTGGTCAACTTCCGCTGTTGAATTTCTAGGTTCATAACTAGCAACTGTCAGAGCAAGCAATGATGTCAATGTTACACCTATCAAAGTTCCAAAAATTACCCTTTTCATTTTTACCATTATTTTATTTTCTACTATTACCTCGTATTTCAAAATGATTTTCAATCTTTTGTAAAAAAAATCCAAAAATGATAATTCGTAGTACTTCCATATCAATTAAATAAGACTATTGATAGAAATACAAATTTCTATTTAAGCACTAAATCATCACTTTTGGATAAATGCTATTATAGAATTCCTTACGAGGCAGCCGCAACGGCACCAATAAGGAAAATAAAAAAAAGCCCGGAACTAAGACCATACCTAGTCCATATTTTTTTCTTTTTAATCTTATGAGCCTGCTGTCTGTAAGCTTGATTGTATTCATGGTTTTTCATCAACTGTGAATTTGGGTAATTCAAATTATCATCAGATGGCCCTGATGATGAACAAGCTACTGCCGGAATTAAACCAACTAAAGGATTAATTAAAAGCGCTGTCGCACCAGTCCATCCGGCACCCGATTTTTTACCTTTATAGTTGGCAATTGCATCCTGCGCTCCTTTTATTCTCATATCTATTGAATTATTATTATCCATATTGGTGCTAGTGTTGGCACTTTGAGATTCTGTAAAAATATCTTTAGAGCCATTTTGATATCGAATCATCAACACATCCGACTTTAATATTGTAAATGTTGGTCCATTTAAGTTATCAAACTTTTTGTATTTTATTTCATTTGTTGTTATTTCAGTTACTTTAGCCTGAATATCTTCACTTGTTTTTTTAGTAATAACATCTTGTGAAAAACAAAAGGACAAAGAAAATAATGTTACAATTGGTACTAAGGCGATCTTTCTCATTTTTTTAATTATTTTAAATCTCCTACTCTAAGGCTTTTCGGATTTGCCCCGTTTTTTTAAAATGGTATCTGGACTCCATTTTTTATGATTTAAAATTCATTGCTCGTTGCGAACAAATTTCTCATTTCACTTTCTAACGTCTTCTTATTTGACTTCACAAAGGTCTTAAATATACATTTACCGCACCATCATATTTTTTATGATATTCTTCTAGTAATACTTACTAGAAGAATATCATAAATTTTATTATAAAAATTGTGATATATGATTTCAGGTCAAATAGTTACTTTTGGGTTTTGTAACATCCAAAATGAGAAATTACCTTGTTGCTCTCTTAATATTGACTTTAGGGAATAATCTCCATGCCCAAATTACCCTTCATTCTTCCTCCCAACGGCAGATGATTGGTAGCCAAACTTGGTTTTTGAGAGATTCGACCAAAGAAGGGATGACACTAAAAGAGATAATAAAGGCCGATAGCTTAGGGAAATTTGTAAAAAACAATTCTTCTGTTCCCAATTTTGGATTCTCACAGGTCTCCTATTGGGCAAGATTTGATCTCACCAACAGTGATACTACCACTCTTTCATATCAATGGCTCCTTGAAGTAGGTTTTGGAAACATGGCCTTTGTAGACTTATATGTATTTGATACACAAAAACACTTTTTTCACATCAAAGCGGGGGATTATTTAGGAAAAAAGGGCCGAAAATTTGACCATTTTGGCTACATTTTTGATTTATCAATTCGACCAAAAGAGATCAAACGTGTATATATTAGATTTCAGCCCTATTCTGGGCAAGCACTTTTTCCACTGGTTATTTGGCAAAAAGACGCTTTTTTTAATGCTAACCAAACAATCAGCCTCATCTGGGGAGGATATATAGGTATATTGCTAGTGGTATTGCTATACCATTTGGTGTTGGCGTTGGTGACCAAAGAAAAAGGTTTTGCCAAGCTCACCGCTTATCTGCTTACTTATTTAGGCTTTGAACTAGCACGAGGTTTTGGATTAGGCCCTCGCTACCTTTGGTATGATTCTATCTTTTTCACTACCTATGCTGCCTATATTTTCAGCACTATTTCATTGCTGTTGTTCCTAGATTTTTACAATTACGCTACCCAAGTATCCGAAAGTAATCCTCGCTTGCGAATCATCATTCGTATCACTCAGGGGGTTTGTTTGGCGTTTGGCCTCACGGCTTTTTTTTATCACAATATAAGCCAAAATCAATTAATGATCCTTCAAGCATTGGTGGTAGGTTTAGTCGTACTTACTACAGCTATCCGTTCGGTTTGGCAAGGAAACAAAACGGCTTGGTTTTATTTACTAGCGATTGCGTCTATCTACATAGGTACGATGGTACAAAGTGCCCAACGGGCTGGGCTTTTCAGAGTTTATGAAAGTTTACTTACTCGCTATGCTATCAACGTTGGGTCTTTAATCGAAATTTTGTTGTTGTCGCTTGGCGTAGCCTATACCGTCCGAACTGAGCAGGCTAAGCGGAAAGCCGTTGAAGAAAAAGCCCGACTCGAACAACAAAATCGTCGTCAAGCGATTGAAGCGGCTGAACTAAAAGGGAAAAAAGAAGAAATGCAACGAGTATCAAATGACCTCCACAATCGCCTTGGTAATACTTTATTGGCACTGCGCTCTACCCTCAAAACGCTTCAAACTCAACTTCAAGGTAATGTAGAACAAACATCGCTCATCGAAAGCATGGACTTAGTTCAAGAAACTTACAACCAAATCCGAGAATTGTCGTATGGATACTCGCCTAAAATTCTGGAAAAAGAAGGACTTTTTGGGGCCTTGACTCAGCTCATCGAACGTTTCAATAGAATCCAGAAACAGACTATTTTTTATTTGTCTGTTTCTGGAAGTGAAACATTATTAGGCAATAAACACCCCTTAGAAATCTATCAGCTTTGTCTCGAACTTATCAACAATATCCTCAAACACTCTGAAGCTTCGGAAGCAAGTATTCGTATTCATATTACCGATTATTCGAGCAGCATTATAGCTATTGACAACGGCATAGGATTGAAAGAACACGTTAGTTCGTCGGCTTCTTTCCCCAAAATGTACGACCACATAAGTCGTTTGGGAGGAACGTTGACAGTTCGGACAGGCGAAGAGATTGGACTCAAAGTTGAAATCACCCTTCCTCATTGACCAGGTTTGAGAAGGCCAAATTCATAGCAATAATGAATAAGTCCTACTACTCCATTTACCTCCAACTTACGCATTGCCGCCTGACGATGCGCCGCTACGGTAGGTGGTGCTATATTCAATTCACTCGCGATTGCTTTGGTGGTCATATCTTTGGCCAAACAAATCATAATTTCGATTTCTCGCTCAGTTAGTTGTTTTAATTTTTCTGACTTCTGCGCCATTTCTTTGTTTTTGGCTAGTATAGGAGTGAGCTCAGGACTGTAATAATTTTTCCCCTCTAAAATCGCCCGAGATGCTCTCACCACTTCTGCTTCGTCGTATGGTTTTAATATATAAGCATTCACACCTAAATTAACAACTTCACGGATAATATCAGCAGAATCAAGTCCCGAATAAACTACGATCAATATTTCAGGATTTATTTCTTTGGCTTCCCTGATCAGATCAATTCCACCAGTGGCATGTCCAAACTGCAAATCGGTAATAAGCAAGTCGGTAGAAGGGAGCATTTTGAGTGCCTCATTTACACCCTGTACCCCGCCTACCACTTGAAAGGTGGGCTCAGTCGTAAACGCCAGTTTAAGAATATTTACAATAGCTGCGTGATCATCAACTACTAAGGTTTGAATAGGACGATTGGGGGTAGTGGGATGTAATGAGGAATCACCTCGGGTAATGCCAAAGTTGTGCGCGAGCCCTTCAGACGCCACCGCACGTTGAGTTTGACCATGTGTTTTTAGTAGAGTTTCCATAAAGTTTTTTCTAAGTGGGAAGAAAGCTTCAATTTATTGCTTTTTTAGCAAAGTCTGCTGTTTTTTCTTTGGGTTTGATGGCTTTACCAGTCATTTCCCGGTATAGCCATCGAAAAGTGTTACGCACTACATTCCAACGAGTTTGATAACACAAAAAAGAAGTAAACACTTCTCCTGACTGATCAGTAACAGTACCAGCAAAAAGGTCAATATCAAGTACTTGACGGTACAGATTAATGATAGATTCGTATTTAGCTCCTCCTAACACATTTTTTTTGCCGGCCCATAGTGCCATCCACAATGATGCCGCATATACTTGTAACCGAGCACTCGCTTTCTTTTTGGTAGGTTCGAGCCAAATACAGCTAATCTCTGCCGTATCTGATTCACGAAATCCAAACTTTTCTTCAAAACTCTTCAAATATACCTCACTAAACGGCTCTAAATAGCGCAAAGAGGCATCTGCATTGATAACAAAGCCTCCAATAATTTGCCCTTGATACAAGGCTACGTAAACCCGTGCCTGAAACAAATATTTCAAAGAAGGCTGACTCCCACTCTGAGAAAAATACTGACGCTGATACCATTGTAATTCCTCAGTTGTACGAAGACGAACAAATCGAACAAGGGTGTTGTTTGGAAATAAAATGCTGGCAAGTGTTGCCGCAAAAACGGGGGGGTGTTGTGCTTGTTGCATGGGACAAATCCATTTTGGTTCGTCCTTTCATGCAGCAGCACAAAAACGTTACATTTTCAAATCAGGTCACGGATTGTAACGATAAGAAAGCTCGGTATTCCAAAAAAAGAATACTCGTTTTTGTATCGAAAATATCAAGTAGGGAGCACCTCTACTCTCAGGGCTGGGCTTGCATAATTGCCAGCTATCGGCTTCACTAAAACGCCACAGTTGGGTTGAAAAGCCTCGTGCTAAAAACCCATACTCTCTGCTTGAGAATCCACTAAAACTACCATTTGTCCCTAGAGGAGTGATTTTTTGCCAAGGAGTAGAAGTTATCTCAGGACGAAAACGCCAACAAGTATTCTGTGTTATAATATAAGCGGACTTGCCAATCGAAAATGACACCAAATCAGATACGCGTGCCACTATTCCTGAATTGGCAAGTGCCAAGGTTGATTCTTGGGTCCATTTGTTGGTAGTAGGATCATATGTCCACACATTCCAAGCATCGTCTCTGCTTAGTTTTGAAATGAGATACCCTTTATTTCCCAGTCCTACTGCATACGCATCTGCCCCTATGAGGGGACAATCGGCTATGGGTTCCCACCTATCTGTTCCATTACGAGAGGCAGGGATGTACTCCCAAAATTTACCCGTTTGGGTGCTATACAAATTACCCACAAACATTCGAATACCAATCGTAAACGATACCAACGCCAAATTGGTAGAAGTAGTAACCAGCCCTGGAAAGGCTGTCCGTTCGGTCCAGTTATTAGTGGTTAAAGAAGGGTCAAACTCAAACACTTTGTTTCGTCCACTCAACATATCTACGATACAGTATCCTTTTGTTTGATTATCAAAATAGGTTTTGACTCTTATCAATTCAGAAACAGAGGGTAGAATTCTAGTCTCTAGCTTCGTCCATTCATCACACGGCTGATGGTAGAGAGTTGCTAAAGCGACACTATCTGATTCACTCAATGCAATCTGTCCATATTGGTTAGAGAGCGACATCCCTGATTGCAGGTCATCGCTATCTTTAAAACCCAGTGCTACGCCTATTTGATACACCAACACTCTTTGCAAAACAGGAGTAGTCCAAGGAAATGATTGACGCAACAAAATAGTACAGCCATTGCCCGTTGGATCACGTCGAATCACGCTAAGCGCCTCTAAGTTTTGAGAAATCAGTCCTTTGTCAGATTTGATAATAGGAAAAATGGTAGAATCCGTAAACGTAACTGTGATAGTAGGAGCTTGGTTGACCACCTCTTTCAATTCCAAATATCCGTGTGTTTTGTTCCACAGTTCAGCGGCATTCCTAAGAGCTGTAAGTTGAGATGTTTGGTCGATATCACTGGTAAAATCGAGCATTTTATACCAGATAGTACAAGTACCGAAACGACGCGTAGAGGTTGCATTGTCGTTGACACCCAGATAGATAGACTTTTTACCCTCCTCTATAAAATCCAGTTCGCACCCTACCAATCCTAAACATATCCCAATCAAGAGATAAATACGTAAATTCATAGTTTTGTCAGAAACGAAATGAAACATCTACCCTAAGACCGTGTTGAACCGCAGCAATCTCCTGTGATTTTGATTCTTTAAACCGTAAGGGTTGATAACAATAACTCCCCCATATACGATAACGCCCCGCCCAATACCCCGCTCCTACTGCACCACCAACAGAGGGTTTCAGGGTGGGTTGTTGAGGAGAGCTTGTCACATTCGTTTTATATTTGAAACTAAAAGGTATCTGCAACGAAGGGCCTATCCCAAGCTGCATACCAGAAGAGCGATACTCACCTTTTGATTTAAAGTTGCCAAAAACATAGCGAGGCTGAATTTGTATTTGTTGGATACGAAACTCCTCAATATCTCTGGTAGTATTATCTATTTCGGCAAGTGTCTTAAAATGATTGGTACTCCAAAGTATATCTGTTTCTATACGACCTTTTTTTTCCCATTGCCCAATGCCTAGACGCACGCCAGCCATAATTCCTTGAGCTATGGAAGCTGGGATATCAACACCGTTTCTCCGAAATTGAGGCACTTGTACTTGCCAGCCAACTACCGGCTCTATGTAAATTGCTCTATTGAATTCTTTCCAAAGCACAAGCTCAGTCTCTGTAAAATGTCTTTTTACTGAATCTGATGCCGTCGTAATATAAAAGGAATAATAATCCACAACCGTTTTTTGTAAATCTTGTCGAACTTGTTTGTTAACAGAAACTGCCTTAAACTTATCATCAGAGAATTGATAAAAGTTATTAATCACCTCTTTCACAACTAGCTTTCGTAAAAGAAAACTTGGATGATCGCTACTTTCATTACTATATTGATTTATGGATACTTTCATTTGAGTTTCTATGGCCTTAATTATATTATTAAAAATCGCATCTGTATTAGGCTTTTTATTAAGCCTTTTATAAACCATCCAAACTGCCAAAGCATCCGCTTCGAACTCGTGGATTTTAAAGCGATTAAGTTGTACCGTTTCGTGTTTACCACTGCTAAATTTCAAAACAATCTTATATCTTTTTATAGATTCACCCAACGCTTTATTGATTTCTGCATTATTGCCTAGTGTGTATTTCTCATAGGTATGCCCTATCGCATGGTGAGCTATCTCATGACAAATCAAGAACTCTTCACTACCATCTATCTTCCCTGCTTTAACCTTTGTCATAAATGCAGGCTCATAAAAAATATACCTTTTCTCATCGCGGCACATTTGCGCATAAATCAGCCGACTACAAGGGAGAGAATTAGGATATATAATAGGAGTATTTTCAAATAGACTAGTATATGAACTAATCACGTTTTGGGCATCTTTCAACTGATACTCATCGGCAAATCCTGATTTAAAATTTCTTAAGACTTCGTCACACCCGCAAGATTGCGCATAGATACACGAAAAACTAACAAATAAGCCAACAAGACAAAGCCACAGTATCTTAATCATGGTATGGTAACAGTTGAGTAGGTGTAAGTTGCCCTTCTTTGATTTTGTAACGAACGTTTTTAGAATATAAAAGATACGTATTTTTTTCTTCTATGGCCTTTATTTCCCAGCCAGTAGTTGGTTCCAGATTATACAGTTTTAGCGTATCTCCTTCCCATTTGTATTCGGTTTCGGCATTTCCAAAGAACCCATTTTGCTTATAAAAAGCTAAGGTCAGAGAATCGTTCCCATAAAAAGACATTCCTTCTTGTTGCACCTTAATCCGAGCTATCGTAGGCTCATTGGGCCACAGCCAAGTAGCCATCACAATCACCAATACACAAGCGACCCCGCCCAGCACAGTCCATAAGTTGCGCTTCGTTATTTTCCCAAACACGGCCTCGAAAGGGGTACGCTCCTCTTTACGTCGCTCATAATGAAGTTCTTCTTCACGATAAGCTTTCCTTTTTTGGTCAAGCTCTGCCTCAATAGCTGCCTCATGCCCCAAAACTGCCAACGAATCCTGTACTAACATAAACGCCAGCAATTGTTCTTTGTACAAAGGCTCCGCTTCCAGTCGGCTCTCAATATTTTTTTTCTCCTCTTCTGAAGAAGTTCCGCTGAGGTAGCGTTGCCAGGCATTTATATCATTCTCGGTCATTTTGCAATTTTATCACGGAGTCGTTGCTCCAACATTTTTTTGATTTCTATTCCTTCGTCATAATTGTTTAATATTTCAACCACAGTCGGAATACTCTTTAGCGATAGTGCAGTCAAGCAACGATTTTTTCGTTGCCTTACGGTTACTTCTTTCTCCTTTTCGTTGGTCAATTGGACCAGCGTTTTAGGCTTCTCATCATTACTTGAAACTTCGATGAGCGCTTGAGCATTCGTTTTCAACTCATCGTTTGAGGCATCTTTGAGAGTGGTCACTTTTTCTTCATCCCAGCCATAATGACTCAGCAATAGCTTTTTGCATCCTTCATCTAAGCCTAAAAAATCAGTCGCTACTACTTGATTCACCTCGGCGAGCATCATCAACTGCTGCTCCGTAACCGCAGCAGGAGCAGACTCTTTGGGTAAAGTTTTTAAGGGATTGGTCTTTTTTTTCTCTTCTCGATAATGAGCAAAGCAAAGATTCATACAAATAGCGCCAAGGTAGCTGGGCAAGGAACTATATAAACTAAAGTCATTTTTTGATTTGACCTTTGTCACCAATACATTTAAAGCATCTCCCACTGTATCGTCAGCTTCGTCAGGGTTCCATTCTGGATTGATTTTTAATATCAATGACTTGAGTCGTTGCCACAGCCCTTGGTAGTCGTAAGTACGCGACGTTAGTCTGATAGATTCATCTTTAAGGTGTAAAAGGAAGTAATGATCTTTGTACAAAGACTCAACTTGATATTTTGGATTTGAAGGTGTACGCGTTCGAGCCATCCAAACAAACGAAATCGCTGTACTTTTAGCCAATTCAACTTTCAGATCTTCTCTAGGAGGATACTCAAATTTTAGACACGCCTTCTCAACCTGTTTTTTTATTCGTAGTTCTGCCTTATATCCTTTATTGATTGCCAACAAATCGGATTCTTCCATAGAGTAAAGGTGTGTTTTTCATAAATGAGGAGTCATTAGCAATAATAGAAGAATTACGGCAAAAGATTTACATTTCAGCTTTCCTCTTTTGGGAAAGATAAGCATTTTCTTATCGAATGAAATCTATTCTGAAAAACTTAGCTCCTCCTTTCAAATCTTTCAATAGTGCCTCCGTCCGTTCAGGGCGGGCATCCGTCAAAAACACCTGTCCGAAAGTGTTGTCTTCTATCAGTTGGATAAGCTTCTGGATGCGTCGGTCATCCAATTTGTCAAAAATATCATCTAGTAGCAGTAGAGGCTTCATCTCTTTTTCGACCGCAATACAGTCAAATTGAGCCAATTTTAAGGCCAACACAAAAGACTTTTGCTGCCCTTGTGAACCAAACTTTCGCAGGGCGACGCCATCCATTTCAAACAAAAAATCATCTTTATGAATCCCCATCAGGGTACGTTGTAGCTGCAAATCCCGTTGCCGATGTTGCCTAAACTTATCCCTAAAACTTAGGTCTTCGACTTCTGATTCATATTTAATTGTAATAGCTTCGCGGCTCTCCCCCAAAAACGCATAGTAGCGCTGCACTAATGGCTCAAACTCCACCAAAAACCGCTGACGGCGTTCATAAATACGATTGGCAAGGCCTACAAGTGCTTCATCATAGGTATCCAACAATACATCGTCAAATTGTTGTCGCTCCGCAAAAATTTTGAGAATGCTATTTCGCTGCGCAAGGGTTTTGTTATACTGTAATAAATCTTGCAAATAAAAATGATCCAATTGTGACAACACCCCATCAAAAAAACGACGACGCTCTTCACTGCCTTCTCTCACCAAGTCGGTGTCGTTGGGTGCTACTAATACAATAGGAAACTCCCCTATATGATCACTGATACGCTCGTAGGGCTTTTTGTCTGAAAGTATTACTTTTCGCTGCCCACGCTGTAAACTACAGGTAATCTGAACCGTCTTGGCCCCTTTCTTAAAGATACCGTCTACCATCAAAAAATCGGCATGGTGCTGAATACTCAATACATCTTGTACCTGAAAAGCACTTTTGGTAAGTCCTAACCAATAAATCGCATCTAATAAATTGGTCTTACCGCTGCCATTTTCACCTACGAAGCAATTGAGACGCGGAGAAAACTCAAAAGTCCCCTCTTCATAGTTCTTAAAAAACGACAATTGGAGTTTTTCTAGGTATAGCTGTGGCATTGATTGGTTTTATGCTTATTTTCGCGGGGCAAAGATAAAAACATTAGACTTTGGATAAGGGTCAATTATGAGAGAAAGAATGAATGCCCCTTCTCCGAAGCCCAACGTCACAAATCGAATTTAACACTATGGCAACCAAAACCAAAGCGGCACCAGCCAAAACTACTCACCCCAAAGAAAGATATATGTACTGGTATGAGTCTATGCTCCTTCAACGCAAATTTGAAGAAAAAGCAGGTCAACTCTACGGTCAACAAAAAATACGCGGATTTTGTCACCTTTATATCGGCCAAGAGGCTTGTTCTTCGGGAGGTGTCACTGCCCTTACCAAAGATGATAAATGGATTACGGCTTACCGCGACCACGGAATTCCGTTGGCATTGGGCACTGACCCCAAAGCAATCATGGCTGAGCTTTATGGAAAAGCCACAGGTACTACCAAAGGTAAAGGAGGCTCGATGCACATCTTCGACAAAGAAAGAAATTTTGTAGGAGGCCACGGTATTGTAGGAGCTCAAATTCCATTGGGTGCGGGAATTGCATTTGCAGAGAAGTACAACAAAACCAAAAACCTTTGTATTTGTCTTTTTGGCGACGGAGCTGTCCGCCAAGGTGCCTTACACGAGGCCTTCAATATGGCCATGACTTGGAAACTACCGGTCATTTTTGTGGTTGAAAACAATGGATACGCCATGGGTACTTCCGTGACTCGTACTTCCAACGTGACTGACCTCTACACTATCGGTGAAGCTTACGATATGCCTTCTGAGCCAGTAGATGGCATGGACGTAGAAGCTGTACACGAAGCCGTAAGCCGCGCCGCCGAACGCGCCCGCAACGGCGAAGGCCCTACGTTTTTGGAATTCAAAACCTACCGTTATAGAGGTCACTCTATGTCTGACCCTCAAAAATACCGTACCAAAGAAGAGGTAGAAGAATACAAAAGACGTGACCCTATTGAGACTATCAAGGAAAAAATCCTCGCCAATGGTATTGCCACCGAAGAAGAAATTGCGGCAATCGACGCAAAGGTGAAACAACAAGTAGAAGAGTCCGTGAAGTTTGCAGAAGAATCTCCTTGGCCTGATGCTTCTGAGATTTATACAGATATATATTTACAAGAAGATTATCCTTTTATTAAGGATTAATTACATGCACTTGATATTGTTAGGCGATAAGTGCAGCTTCGTTCAAGAGGCAGCGCTTATCGTCTAAATTTTTTTGCTATGAAAACGTTAGGAAATTATTTCATTTTTTTGGGCAACCTTTTCCGGAACCGTGAAAAGTTTAAAGTTTACGTAAAGTTAGTATTAGAAGAGTGCATTGAAATCGGTATCAACTCCGTTTTTATTGTCTCGATTGTTGCCACCTTCCTTGGGGCAGTGACTTGCGTACAAACTGCCGATAACCTCGTTAGCCCTTTTGTTCCTAACTACATTATTTCACTCATTGTACGTGATAGTAGCATTTTAGAATTTGCTCCTACGATTACGTGCGTAGTACTATCGGGTAAGGTAGGTTCTCATATCGCTGGTGGACTTGGTACCATGCGTATTACCGAGCAAATCGACGCACTCGAAGTAATGGGTATCAACTCGGTTTCGTATCTGGTACTTCCCAAAATAGTAGCAGCGATAGTGACTTTTCCAATGCTCGTTATTTTATCGGGCTTTCTTTCTATTTTAGGCGGGTATCTAGCGGGAGTAGCTACCAATGTCATCTCTCCCGAAGATTATGTAACTGGACTACGATACGATTTTCGCACATTCAATATTCCTTTTGCCCTTATCAAATCGGTTGTATTTGCCTTTCTGATTACTTCTATCTCTTCTTTCAAAGGATACTTTACCAGAGGCGGGGCCTTAGAAGTAGGACAAGCTTCTACTGCGGCTGTTACTAATAGCTGCATAGCAGTGCTGATTGCGGATTATCTATTGGCTCAACTTATGTTGCTTTAGTCCCTACCAAAATAAAAAGGCAGCTCTGTCAAAGCCGTCTATCTTGCTATACCACGCATCTGGGATGCGAAAGTTTTAATTTAAGAGAAATCAATTACTTTTTCTACCACATAAGCTTGAGTACCAAGCCACTTAGCTTCTTGACCTAGCTGCGATATGACGACGCTAAGGTTGCTTCTAAAGTCTGTAAGACAATACTTATTGATAGCCTGCGCAATAGGGTTTGTAATAAAGACACCCGCTTTGGCCACAATTCCATCTACAATGATAATTTCAGGATTGAAGAGATGAATTGCAATTGAGAGCCCTTTGCCCAACTCCATCCCGATTTCATGAAGAATATCTATTGCAAACGAATCACCCTGCCAAGCAGCGTCAATAATGGTTTCGGCATCGATTTTATCGGTCTCAATCACCGACAACCTAGAGATGCGTCCTTCACCTAGTCCTTTTTTGATACGTCTTATGAGAGAAGCCGCAGAAGTAATGGTGTCCAAACAACCTACTTTACCACAATGACATAGCTCTCCATTGGGTACTACTTGAATGTGCCCCAGCTCTCCCGCAAAGCCAGAAGCTCCCTGAAACACTTCCCCATTGAGAATTACCCCCAAGCCTACTCCCCAATCAATATATATAGCCAATACGTGGTCTTTGCCTTGAGCTAATCCAAAACGGTGCTCACCCAAGGTGGTAGCTTTGGTATCATTAATCACATACACTGGAAAACTGAAATGTTTCTCAAGCATGGTCCCAAAAGAATTCTCACTTTGGTTGAGACTACGATAGGTAAAGTTGAAACCCTTACGAGTATCCACAAGGCCGGCTACGGCTACACCCATTGCCATAAAATCACTATACTGGATACCTGACTCTTTCAATACCTGCTCTGTGGTACTAATTAGGTGATTGCGAAACTGCGGAGAGTCTTCAAGCTTTAGATTGAAATCGCGCCGAAGTACTACCTCATTTTTGAGATTCATAATCAGCACTTTAGTATCGTGCGTACTTACATCTAATACAATTATGTAAAAGCGCTCGGTACTTAGGCTAAACAATACTGGCTTACGTCCTTGTTTAGTGACGCCCGTTCCTACGGGAACAATCCACTTTTCTTCGACCATTTCTTCCACGATACTCGTGACAGAAGGCACACTACTATGGATTACTCTTGCCATTTCGGCAATAGAGCATGTACCTGAACGATAAAGCTCAGTAAGAATACGACGTCGATGTTGACTTTTTTTATAATCAACTACTGACGTTTTAGGGAAAATATCGGCCTCAGACGATGTAGTGGAATCAAACATAATACTTGTATAAGATTAATACCCCAAATAAATACTTATGGTTGGATTCATAAATGTAATATTAATTTTTTTTACAAATAAATCTATTTTAAAAATATTTTTTTATTAAATTTCTTGTCCAACATTCATAATCTATTTATTATTGTAAAATAATTGTACAAGTTTTCCAAAAATTCGTTTCATCAACTATTTTTTCCTATTTTTTTTTACTAATCCTTATAAACAATCCATCATTTATGAAAAAAACGCTACTTGTGTGCATGTTGCTTTTGATTGGCTGTATATCAGCCTTTTCGCAGAGCAACCGTACCGTGACAGGTACTGTACGCGATGCTAAGAGCGAGCCAATTCCGGGCGTAAGTGTTATTGAAAAAGGCTCTCGCAATGGCGCCATTACCGATCAGTATGGCAACTTTAGAATCAATGTTGGTACCAATGCCACCTTGATTTTTTCTTATGTAGGCTTTTTGAAACAAGAAAAAGAAATAGGTAACAGTACCTCTTTGACAATAGTACTCGACGAAGACACCAAAACACTTAACGAAGTAGTTGTAACTGGCTTTGGGGTAAAACAAGAAACACGCAAGCTTGCCTATGCAGTGCAAGAAGTGAAAGGACAAGACCTTATTCGTGCCAACAACGCCAACGTCGTCAACTCCCTTCAAGGTAAAGTAGCTGGGGTACACATCGACCAAGGTACTGGTGGTCCAATGTCTTCTTCACGTATTCGTATCCGTGGTAATGCCTCTTTAGGCGGTAATACTCAGCCTCTTTTCGTGATTGACGGGGTATTGATTCGTCCAGGTACTTCTGGTGCTGACTCATGGGGTGCGGCCCAAGATATGGGTAATATCATGAAAAACATCAACTCTGACAACATCGAGTCGATGACCGTTTTGAAAGGTTCTGGAGCAAGCGCATTGTATGGTTCTGAAGCGTTGAACGGTGTAATCGTGATTCAAACCAAAAAAGGACGTGTTCAAAAAGGACTTGGGGTTACATACAACCACACTTCTTCTTTTGAAAAAGCATATCGTTTCCTTGACCTTCAAAACCAATTTGGTGCTGGTATCAATCCTACATTTCCTAAAGGTGCTGACGGAGTTGATGAAATCGATCGCGTAGGTGGTGCATGGAGCTACTCTTATGGACCTCGTATGCAAGGTCAAATGGTACGTGACTTAGACGGACGGATGGTACCATACGTTGCCAACAATCCGCTTGATTTCTTCCAAACTGGTAAATATACCAACCACAACGTGGCCATTGAAGGTGGTACCGAAACTACTACTTTCCGGGCGGCTTATTCTCGTCTCGACAACAGCACTATCATGCCATCGGGTACTGAGCTAAGTCGTAACAACTTCAACTTGAGAGCCACTCAAAAGATTGGTAAAATCTTTACGTTGGATGCAACCGTTGACTATACTGATAACAATCTAACGAACCCTGCTCGTCAAGGAGGTAACTTCAACCCTGTATTCCGTCTTGTATTTGGACGTCCACGTAGCTTTGATATCAATTATTGGGCTAACAATTACGTGGATCCTACTGCGGGTGGTCGTCGCCAAGGTGTCAATGACCCCTACAACATTACTTCTTTCTTCTGGGAAACATTTGAGAGAGATGAGCTTCAAAACGAGAAAGTATTCCGTACCAACATCGACCTTAATGCCAACCTTGCTCCTTGGTTGAATCTTTTGGTACGTGGAAACGTACAAAACCAATTGATCAAAGCAGAAACCAAAAACCGTGGAGACGGTCCTCGTTTCTCTGGTAACGACTTTTATCAAACACGTACACAAGACGATTCACAGTATCGCTTACAAGCGGTGTTGAGTGCTAACCGCAACATTGGAGACAATTTCCAATTTAACGTTGCTGCTGGTGCCGAGACCAACCGTCTACTAGGTGGTCGTAACTACCGTACTTGGACAGAAGGTGGACTTCGTTTACCTGAAATTTATTCACTTGCCAATGCCCGTACTCGTGTCGAAATCGCCACTAGCCCTATCCCAGCTAAACGTACTGACGCCGTGTACTTGTATGGAGACTTGACTTTCAAAGATTACTTGACTTTCAACTTCAGTAATCGTATGGACTTCTCATCTACCTTAACTTATGCTGACGGTAGCGGAGATTATTCATACTACTATCCTTCGGTAGGTCTTTCTTATATCGTGACTGAGAGCCTCAAAAACTTGCCAACTTGGTTGAGTTTTGGTAAGCTTCGTGCTAGCCTTGGCTACACTGGTGCTGATACTGATCCATGGTCTCTTAACCGTACTGGTATTTATAATCCAAGTGGTGTTTACAACTTCCCTACAGGATCCGTACAACGCTCAGGTTTCCGCGACAACACTCTTCCTAACTATGCGCTTCGCAACCGTCTAGCACGTGAGTGGGAACTAGGATTTGATGCTCGTTTCTTCAACAACCGAATTGGTATCGATTTCACGGTATATAACAAACTTACTACCAACGAAATCTTGAGTATCCCTGTAACCTCAGAAGCAGGTGTAGGCAGCCGTATTATCAACGCTGGTAAAATCCAAAACAAAGGGATTGAGTTGATGATTACCGCTACTCCTATCAAATCTAAGGATGTACGTTGGAATACTTCATTGAATATCACTCGTAACCGCAACAAAATCCTTGAACTAACTGAAGGCGTTAGTAGCTATCAATTAGACCTAGCTTTTGGTGCTGATATGGCCTCGGTGGCTCGCGTAGGTAAAGATTACGGAACTATCGTTACGTCTTATGCTTTTGCTACCTATCAAAGAAAAGATGCTAGCGGTAATCCAGTATCTCACCCAGCCAATGGACAACGTGTAATTGGCTCAGTGAGTGGCGGTTCGGGAGGTTATCTTGGTTTTATGCGTAGTGGTGCTTATGGCCAAGGTGAAAAAGAAATCGGTAGTATCATGGAAAAAATGTTGTTGAGCAACGTTAACAACGTTTCTTACAAAAATTTCAATTTGACGCTTCAAGTTGACTCAAAAATCGGTGGTATGATGGCCTCAGCTACGCACCAGTACGGTTCACAGTCTGGAAACTTTGCTCGTAGCTTGTTTGGCCGTAACAAAGAACTCGGTGGTGTAGAATTTACGGATGCTCAAGGGGTACGCCGCGACGACGGTATCATTCCAGAAGGTGTACTAGCTGATGGTTTCAAAGTAACTAAGGATGGCCAAACCATCGACTTAGGTGGTATGAGCTACGCAGAAGCCGTACAAAAAGGATACCTTACTCCTATCCCTGCTCGTAACTACTACGAAAACCTTACACAGTGGTCGTCAGGTATTCGCGAATACTCTACTTTCGAAAACTCTTGGGTATCGCTTCGTGAAATCTCAGTTGGTTATGATGTACCTGCTAAATTCGTTAACAAAATCAAGTTCCAATCACTCCGCGTAAGTGTTGTAGGTCGTAACTTAGGCTACTTGTACCGTACGGCACCTGATGGTATCAACCCTGAAGGTTTGAAATCTAACCGCCCCGGTGAATTTGCCGAATACGGTGGCTTGCCATTCTCTCGTAACATTGGTGTAACACTTAACGCAGGTTTCTAATTTTCAGCCTTTAGTTGCTGATTTTTCAAAACATTTTTTAAAGACAGATAATTATGAAATGGTCATATAAAACAATCCTTGGTTTGTTGGTAGCGGGATTTGTGAGTACCTCTTGCGATAAGCAAAGCTTTGTAGACATCAACAAAGACCCCGATGCGCTCGCAACCGTACCCCCAGAAAACCAATTACTTAACGCAACTATCAGCTTACACTCGCAAGATTTCGAGGCTTACTATGATACCTATCGCCGTATCATGCCTTGGATGCAGTACAACACTGGTACCAACGGTAACGAACTAGCCTTTACATCCAACGTCGACAATTTTTCTCAGCGCTATGGTCGTTTCTATAACGGTGTTGGAAATGTACTCTATGACTTGGAAAAGCTTGTAGAGCGTCTTCCAGAAGCCGAGCGACCTAAATATGTGCATATGATTCGTATGGCGCGTGTTTTGCGTTCTTATTATGCTTTTTATGTGAGTGACATCTATGGTAGCATTCCTTATTCGGATGCATTCCTTGCTCGCTATGGTGGAACCCTCACTCCCAAATATGACACCCAACAAGAGCTTTTCAACAAGTTGGATGCTGATTTGAAAGAAGCCATTACTGTTCTCAAAACTACCCAATCAGTAGCGCAAATCAACCCTGCTGCTTACGATCAGTACTATGCAGGAAGTGCTACCAAATGGGTTAAAGCGGCTAATGCACTCCGTTTGAAAATTGCAACTCGCCTCATCAAACGTGATGCTGCAAAGGCGCGTACAATTGCGCAAGAAGTATTGGCTACTCCAGCCGACTTGATGACTTCAAACGCTGACGGATGGGTATTTGTAGGTCGTTTTGATTTTACAAGCGGTGGAAACTGGAACCCTGACGGTTTTAGAGCTTCTAAACCTTTGGTTGACTTCATGTGGAATACCAAAGACCCACGTTTGGATGCTTTCTTTACGCCTAACCGCTATTCGCAAACAAACATTGATGCGTTGATTGCCGCTGGTCAATTGCCGGCTGGTACGAAAGAAAACGCTCGTCGCTATGTAGGTAGCTTTACTAGCCCTGACGAAGCGCAAACAGCAACTAATCGCCGCGCTTTCTATACCCCTCGTACTGTTACGGTATCAGGTCAGCAAGTATCGGTTGATACCCTTTCAAATATTCAACCTCGCTTGTTCCAACCTGCTTTCAACAGCGGCAATGGTGTAGGAGATGGTCTTTCTTATTTGCCTGTGATTACTTACTCTGACTTTTGCTTCATGCGTGCAGAGTTGGCGGCTCGTACTATCACTACTGAGTCTGCTAAAGATTGGTACGAAGCAGGGATAAGATCTTCTATCACTTGGTTTGATGAGGTAGCCAAAGGAAGTAAAATTGAAAACTATACTGCGCTTACAGCCGGTGAAATCGATGCTTACTTGGCTCGCCCAGAAGTAGCTTTCAATTCGGCAAAAGCCATCGAACAAATCGCTAGCCAGGCTTATATCAATTACTTCAATAAAGTAAATGAAGGCTGGGCTGTATGGAAAAGAACAGGCTTCCCCAACTCGACTTCGGTTTTGGCTTTGCCTGATATGCGCTCAAATGGGGCTGTATTGGGCCTTCCACGCCGCGCACCACTTGGCTTATTGAACACAACTGACCCTAACTATACCAACAAGAAAAGCGCTTATGATGCCATGGCAGCCATCACAGGATGGGGCCGTGACCCTCAAGATGCTACTGGCCGCGTATGGTGGGATCAACAATAATCTTAAACGTTAGAGTTGAACTTTGGTAAGTAGTCGAAATTCCGAGATAGCTTTATCTCGGAATTTTTTTCTTTCAATTCACTTTTAACTATTATACAAAAAAATCTCCGCAGAAAAATCTATTATATCATTACTAGCGCATTTTGTATCTTTAATATTATTCTATTTTCGCAGCTACTTAGCCTTAGGCACTAAGTTTTAAGCAGTAGGCATTTTTTGCGATGCTTTTAGGCAATCACCGCCGAGACTCGTTAAGTATGCAAAACCTTTTTTAATAAAAACTACTTTTACTATGCGATTTTGGAAGTCAAACTATAGTTCTTTTTATAAAGTCTTACTAATAAGTCTTTCTGGTTTATCTTCTTTTGCTCAAAAAATCACTTTTTATCAAG
>VFQN01003141.1_pt1 | contig 24206 bp, 25 predicted proteins | sample 3512371 | NCBI WGS metagenome assembly VFQN01 (sample SAMN10412370, study PRJNA504923) | tailings metagenome | isolation source: Replicate 2 from Balatoc abandoned mine | place: Philippines: Itogon, Benguet | collected 2017-08-28
AACCCCCCCCCGGCAGCCGGGGCCCGCGACGCCTTCCCCCCCCACCCCCCCCCACCCCCCCCCCCACACAACCCCAACCCCCCGGGCCCCCCCCCCCCCCCCCCCCCCACAAAAAACGCACTTGGACGATGCGCCGAGCACCCACAAGATCCTTGTTTGTATTCCTGTATGCATCCCAGTCGCCGTGTTGCGGAACACCACCCAGCACCCGGATGCCGCCTGAAACCCTGCCTCCCGAGCCCTAAGCCCCCATGGCGCCCTCCCTTGGAAACTCCCCTTCGCCCCATTGTCCTCACCCTTCCACCCCCGCTTGCATCACAACCACAGGCAGCGCCAGCTACCTCATCCCCGGCTCTCGCTTCCCATTCGAGGGCTGCAAGCTGCGACCCAACTACAACCGGTGGACGTTGGACATGATCGAATACGTGGAAGACTATGTCAAAGGCAGCCGCGCCTGCTTCCGATTTGGCATTAAGCCCGTTGATGAGTGCCTGGCGGCGGCGGAGGCGGAGGACCTCCGGTGCTGCGTCAACGACAAGCGCACGAACGCCACCACAAACCTCAACAAGTTTAAGATGTACATTGGTGAGCCACGCGGTAGTGCTGCTTCACGTGAAGGGCGGAAGCAGCAGCGACGCGGCATGCGTTACAGATGCTGGTGGACTGCTGCGAGGGTCTGAGGAGCTGCGTAGGGCCATGCCGAGTGCCCAGTTGTCAAAGACACCACTCTGCACCACCACCACCACCACCACCACTCTACACCACCACCACCACCACCACCACCACGTGCCGTTGCACGTCTGAACACCCGTCTGTCGTGTACGCGTCGCCGCCATCCTCACCGGGTTCAACGCCTTTGTTTGCAGTCCCTGCGGCCGGCTTTGCTTTCGCCTACCCTGCAACCTGTGGCCAACCGTGTTGCCCCTTGCTTGCTGCCCCCCTGCCCCCAGACCCCCTATGCCAGCGCGGCGATATCTACAACATGTCCCTCAACGGCGTGCAAACCACAGCGGCGTTCAAAGAGTACATGGGTGGCGTTGAAGACCAGGCGACGCTCAAAATCACCAACATGTTCATCCCGTACGATGATATCCCCAACTCGGTGCTGTGCTTTAACCTGCGCGGCACGCGCGACAAGGGCAACTGCCCCACGCTGTACGAGCTGTCGAACCCAGTTGCGCGCGTTGAGGGCAAGCTGGAGGTTGGGCTGTACGACAAGAAGGCGGGCTATGAGTGCTGCCCCATGTTTGCGGTGAGCACGGGTGTACCGCGGCGTACGGGCGTGGGGATGGAGCTGTACGACTGGCAGGCCGTACGACTGCTTGACCGGTGCTTGGGTTGAGAGAGGAGGGGTTGGGACGTGTTCAGTGCTAGGTTTGCACAGGTTGGGACGTGTGCACTGCTAGGTTTGCACAGGCTCGCTCCACCAATTAGGACCGGTTGGCGGGTTTGGCCTTATGAAGTGCAGTCAGAAGAACAAGCCAGAAGTACAAGCTGGGGAATTCAGGGAGCTGTTGCATGCATTATCTTGGACCTGTGCACATGGCGCGGCCGCACGGCATGCTTTTGTTGTTGCGCGAGGCTGGGTGCCGCGGCCGTTGACCTTGTCAGCGGGAGGCATGGACGGATGAGGCCCAGAAATGCCTTGACCAACGCCGCTCTGACCGCGTATAGCCACCAGCCTGCCTAACCGCACCCCACACCGCGGCGTGCCCGTGTGCAGATCGACGTGATCAAGGGGCCCCCCGACCACACCGACGCGACCCTCTCCCCTCCCCCTCCCGTCCGCTCGCCACCTCCTCCCCCCGTCCGCTCGCCACCTCCTCCCCCCGTCCGCTCGCCACCTCCTCCCCCCGTCCGCTCGCCACCTCCTCCCCCCGTCCGCTCGCCACCTCCACCCCCTGTCCGCTCCCCCCCTCCCGCCCCCGTCCGCCGCTCCCCCAGCCCGGCCGCCACGTGCCGCGGTAAGCGCTGCAAGTCCCCGCCCCCGCCCCCGCCCTCCCCCGCCAAGCCCTGCCGCGGCCGCAAGTGCAAATCTTCGCCGCCCCCGCCCGCGAAAACAGGTCCGTCCCTGCTCACGAGCACGCGCACGCACGCGCATCTGCACGCCATGGTTGGGATTTGTGATCTCCTACATCGCAACGTGGTGTGTATTAGCGTCCTTGCGCCAGCCAGGGTGTGACACACGCATGATCGACCGACAGCCGCTTACCGTGGACGCTCTGCCCTCCTCCCGTGCCCCCCTCACCATGCCATGCATCCCTCTCACGCCACATCCACGCCCCTGCCCAACCGTCCCTCTCCCCACCCTCCCCACTCCTGCCTCCCCACCAGCCACCGACACCCCAAGCGGCACCAACAACAACGCCTTCTTGTCCTTCCGCTCGATGGGCTTCCGGTACGACCTCGTCATCGGCGTAACCACCATCGGCCAGGCGGAGGCGGCCTGCGTTGCAAACGGCGGCCACCTGGTCTCGATCCTGGGAGCTCAAGAGTGGACCGTCATGCAGACGCGCCTGGCACGTGGCACGTACGCCACGCTGGGCGTAAGCTACTTGGACCTATGGATGGGCCTCAGCGTGAACCTCAATGCAGGGCAGTTTTGGACGGACGGGTCGGCGCTGGACTATGCGCCGTTCGGTGCGCCCGGTGTCACCGACGGCACGTGCTACAGCATGATGTGCTCGCCGACCGCCGGGCAGGCCGCCACGGGGTCGACGTGCACATGGCAGCCGGCCACGGCGGCTCAGGGCGGGTGTAAGAGCGCCACAAAGGACGGCTACCTGTGCAAAACAGGTGGGTGATGTGGGAGTGGAGCAGGCGGGCGGGGGCCGCAGTGTGGGGTGGGGTCGGGTAGAGGATGACGGGAATGGGCGAGACAGGTGGGGCGAGGAGGGACTTGCAGGAGCGGGTGGGGCGGGCGGGGTGGGTGGGTGGGAACGGCGGGGGCATGGGGGTGCAAAGTGGAGCCGGGTAGGGAGCGAGTACAGCCGCTTGGCGGGGTGGGCGAGCTAGGGTTGTGGAGGTGCCATAACCTGAACCGCCGAAGGTGTTGAGGCAAAACCCGCTCCAGTGCACTCAGGTGCAGCTGTCAGCCCACTGCGCTCACTTCAGGGCTCGTACTAATCTTGTACTTACACCATTTCGCTCTGCTACCGGCCTTACTTCCTGTTGCGCAGACATCTAGACAGCGGACACTGTCTCGGGTCCACAAACGGCGCGGCGCACGGCGTGCGGCAACTGTAAGAGTGTGGCATGCTCGGGAGCCGCAGCCCGTTGGACCCTGTGGGTTAACGCTAACACACAGCACCAAGGGCTCCTGCCTCCTGGGTCTGTGACCACAACTTCAAAATGGCATGCAGCGCATTGCATAAGGGCTTTGATCCGGGTTTTGTGTCTCCCCGAACTCATCGGGGTCGGTGCTACCATACGTGGGCTATCTTACCCCTCTGACTTCAGATCATTTCACCTTTGACTGACGTCCGTCTGTCTGTTCGCCTTGTTCGGGGCCGCCTAGAGCACCGTAGGCCCTACCCCTGGGCGGGCGTGGCTAGTCAGGGCTGTGTGGTGCAGTTTAGTTATTAGCGGGCGAACCGCGTGGGCTCTAGAACATAGAGCCACCGGCCCCCGGTGCATTCATTCCTTTTCTCTTCTCCAACGAACTGGCAATGCTCTTCTACCTTCCCACCTGATGAGTCTGTGGCTGCTGCAGGAGTGTTAGTAATGGCTGTAGAATGGCGGGTGGCCCATGTGTTGGCTTGCATCAAGGGTAGGATGGCACGCGTACTCGCATAGTGTGACCACGGGGCTGCTGCTGGTGCGCGGCAGTGCTGCTCTGCAGGTATCTAGTTAGACCTAGTGTTTTTGGGTTTTAATGGCGTGTGCGAACTTGGTGGTAGCAGGTGGTAGCGCTTCTGAACACTTAGGATTGTGCCCGTGGCTTAGACGGCTTGGGAGTGGTCTACTGCAGATTGGCAAGCCGTGGTCGTGTTCTTGTCATTGCCAACAAGCTTGTAACACATGCTGCCGTTACCTACGCTTCCTCTTGAGGACTTGCTGGAGGGTGTGCCGGAGCGGGCGCATACCAACGCCAGGCATCTAACCCTGGCCCTCAGCCAGTCAGTCAATCAGCAGTCGGTCTTACACGGCGACGTTTCCGTAACCCTCCGTGGATGTAACGACCCATGTACTCAAGGGTCTCCAGACCAAGAGCCGACAACATTTTGTGGCCCTGACCCTCGCACAGTGCCCCTTGCATGGGCAGACCTGACCCTCGCGCAGTGCCCCTTGCATGGGCAGACCTGACCCATGACCAGGGCCTCAAGGTGGGCCATAATGCGTGTCATGCACCCTTAGCAGCATTGGATGCTTCACATTGCTTCTGCGCTCCAGGGCCACCGTGGTGCTGCGTCATGTCATGCACCTGAAGTCATGTCATGCACCTGAAGTGTAGTGGCATGCGGTGCAGGGATCACAAAGGATGTATGAACGGGAGCAGGGAGGCAAGGAGGCGACATTGCTGCCACTGATCAACATTTACCATAGCGCACCTGGAGTGGGTACTTACAGCTCACCCAGCAGCGCATGGAGGCAGGCACCAAGGGGTGGTACGCAGCAGCTGATGAGAAAAAGGGCAGGCCGGAACACTTAGTCTTTAAGAGGGTGCCGCTGTCACAGGTGCGGGGGTCACGCGGTGCCAAAACCGCATTGGCAGTATGCCAGGAATGCCACCATCAGCAATCACTGTGTGTTGATGATTTGCGGTACTGCAGGAGGGCACCTTTCTGCGCACTCAATATGCAAAGTACTTCCCGAGTTCCCGGGGCACGGCTATGTCAATTGGGGCCCTCCCCACGTCCTCGAGACCGGGGCAAGGACCACGGCACTGTTTGGCACGTGGCAAGGCCTTCACGTGGAAGTCTCTGCTGCGGCGTGCACAGAGGGTGGTGCGCTTGCGCTGAGCTGAGCAAAACTGTGCTCTATGACGCACATTGGTGGTGTGAAACTGCCGTGGCACGCGCTGCCCAGCGGCCAGCGGTACATCGGTGTTGGACCCACGCGGGAAAGGAGTGGCTTTCAACCTTCGCAGTCTGCGCGGCAACTGAGCATAGGCGACAAGTGTCCATCTGTCTATTGAAAGCACCAGATAAAGGATGTCGTAGGACGGCCTTGCGGCTCACTCGCTTCGGCGAGAATGGGTCCTGCCCGGCACCCAAGCCGGATAGAAAGCACAGTTGACATCCGGAGCTGGTGCCCAGCAAAGGGCAGTTCAACAGATTCCCGCAGCGCAGTCTCTGTCCTGGGACAAACAGCCTTCAGTAACTCGTCCACCACCCGCTCGAACCTTACGCTCAGCACCACAACGCGCCTCAGCTATGAAGCTATAGATGCCCCAGACGTCAGGTGCGCCGGCTGTTCCCAGACAGGTCCTACTCACGTTTACCTCTGTAAACTGGTCTATCGCAGTACAAGGGCTTCCTTTCCACCGGACCTTGCACATATATTGCTTTATGCTTTGCAGGCGTGCGGTAGTGGAGCACTTGCTTGAGGCAGTCGGGGCCCCGGCGCCAGTTTACATTCCTTTAGCCCAGGCTCCGCGGCGCTTGGCACGGGGCTACCTCAAACAGAAGATTGTTTCCACAAGCCCTTTGGAAGACGGTGCGTCTAGCTCGCGTTCCCCAAGACTGCGGCCGGTCGACCTGCGACGGAGCAGGGAACCTCGCAGCAGCGGTACCAGGGACGGCGTGGTGGACAACGAGCACCCGCTCACGCAGGAGCCACGGAGCGTGAACGAAGCAGGGCAGGCGGTCCTGCAGCTTGGCTGCACGCAGCTGCCAGCCAGCCTCCTGTTGACCCCAGGTCAGCCGCAGCACCAGCCAGCTGCGTCCTACCCGGCGCCGAAGCATGCAGTCCACTCCGCGCCTTGTGTGTTGGGCCGCCCAGCGTGCGACCCGCACCTAGCAGCACCCGCGGGCAGCCCCGAGCCCCTCCCGCAGCACCACCACAGCCATCGGCCCACCTCGTACCTCCAGCGCCTGTTGCACAGCACGCTCAAGCCCCGCATCCCTTCCAACCCCCTCTCATGCCGCTCCGCACCCGCCTCCGATGCACCTTCGCACCCACCGCCCCGCCTCCTCCGCCCGGCGGTATCCCCCTGCGCCGCGAACCCCACCGCCTCTCCCCCGCCGCTGCCTTCCCGTCGGCACGCCCCGTGCCGCATCTCCCTAAAGATCCACTCCGGTCACACAGACCAGGTCAGCCCTCATACCCTCGCCGCGCTAGCCCAGCTGCTCCTGCCCCAGGGCTGGGCTCTCACGGGCATGGCCGCACGGAAGGGCTGTATAGAGCTGGTCCTGGACTACACGCGACTGGAGCGCCTGGCAGAGAGCAACAACGGCCTCTTGCAAGGGGCAGCGCAGAAACGCGATCTGGGTCGGGCGGGGCCGAGGCCGGAGGCAGGGGCAGGCGAAGCTGCTGATCTGTGTGGGCACGTGGGCCAGCTGATGGGCCTGCTGCAGGAGCACGGCCTGGTGGACACACGTGCAGAGCGCAGCGTGCGCGTGCAGGTGGGGGAGCAGCTGCACAGCGCGCGGTGGCAGGGGCTGGAGCAGGAAGAGGCGCAGGACGCGTTGGCGGGTGCGGCGGAGCAGGGCTGCTGGGCCGTGGTGCGGGCGGGGGGCGGAACGCAGGATGACCGGCCGCTTTCGGAGGGACCGCGGATGGTGGCGGAACCCGCTTGCGTAATGGCGGCGGCGGACGCGAACAGCGCGGACCTGCAACTGGTGGTGCGGGCACGTGGGGCGCACAGCTTCTCGGTGCGTTGCCTGGGCGCGTTCCTGCCCACGGCTGTGGCCAGCCGCAGCGCCGTCCACGCCGAACCCCCGCCCACACCACCTGCAGCTGCTGATGCTGCCGCTCGGTCTGGGGCGGCCAGCAGCAGCATCTCAGGAGAAGTCAGGGACGAGCCTTGCGAATTGGTGGTTCTGCGGGTGGACGGTTTGCCCCGCTGCAGCGCGCTGCTGCAGGTTGAGTGCCGCGCTCCTAGCCCCGTCCCGCCCGGCCTGTCGTCTGAGAGCACACCAGCGGGCGTTGCCCTGGACCCGCTGTGCGAACCCGCGCACGTGCTGCTCCTGCGCGCTGCAGGCGGGCGCAGCGGTGGCAATGGCAAGGGAGGTGAGGGTGCGGCGAGCAGTGCGGCGCAAGCAGAGGAGCTGTCGTGCGTGCAGCGGGAGCTGTGTGGGTTACACGTGCGGATGCGGGAGGCGCACGGCGGGGACGCGGCGGCGGGGCCGCAAGCGGCGGCGGAGCTGCTGTGTGACCTGGGGCTGCTGCTGGACGCGGCGGCAGCCCTGGAGGAGAAGGAGGACGTAGAGCAACAGGAGGGGCAACAGCAGCAGGCGGGTGGATCCAGCTCGATGCGCGGCGGTGGCAGTGGCGATCTGCCGTCCTTCCGTCGGGAGATGCAGGCGCTACTGTTGCAGCAGCTGGGCCTTGTGCCGCCTGGCGCGGTGCACGGGGATGCGGTCGCGGACGGCCCCGCGGCGGGCTGCGAGGCGCAGCTGCCGCTGCTGTTGCGGCAGCACCTGGCGGACTGCGCCGCCACGCTGCTGGCGGGGTGCTGCGGGCTGCAGCTGGGCGCCACGGCGCGGCTGGTGTGCGGGCTGGCGGCGGGGCGGCTGCGGCTGTGCGACCGGGAGGTGCTGCTCCAGGCAGCGGCGGACGGAGACCCGGAGCTCTTTGGGCAGCTGCTGGCAGTAACGGGGGCCCCGGGGGTCGGGGCGGGGGCGCGGAGGGCACAGGAGCCAGCGCAGGAGCAGCCGGCGGCTGTGGCGGCGGCGGCGGCCCGGCCCCTGTCCCGGTCCGCGGTAACGCAGGAGGCGACGACAGAGCGACAGGAGCAGCAGGAAGGGCAGCCGCAGGAGGTGCCCAGGGCGGATGTGGTTGTGCCTGAAGGTGGCGCGCGGCCAACGTCGGAGGTGGGGATGTCCTCTGGGGCCGGTTCGCGTGCGTTTCGGCGCTGCAGCAGCGGCAGCGCGGTGCGGGCGCGGGAGGCCCCTCGCTTGGCGCTGCAGGCGCCGCTGACGGCGTGCTCGGAGCTAGGCACGGAGGTTGCTGCCGATGCGGCGAACGCTCATGCTCACAAGCCAGGTGCAGGACCCACCGCGCCGCGGAAGCACGACCGCGCGCACGATGAGACGCGGCGGCGGCAGCGCTCGGCACGTCCCATCCGTACGGCAAGCAGCAGCAGCGCCGAGTTGTGCAGCCCTCGCGGGTCGGACGCAGGCGCCGATGCTGCCACCTGGTCAGCCGTCGTGGAGGCGGCGGGGCTGGGTGCCAGCGAAACCCGGCACGTGTCTGCTGCGCCCTGTACCTCACAGGACGAGGCCTCCACGTCCGCTGTCAGGCAGCCGCAGGCGGGCATCCATGCAGGGGCCGCGGTGGCGGCCGCTGGTGTCGACGGATCGGAGGGACGCAGCGCGGGCGCCCCGGCAGGGCCGGTCCGCTCGTTTGTGCTGTGCTGCTGGCGGGACGTGGCGTGCTGCTTCTGGGGCTTCCCAGCGCCCGCCATGGAGCTGCAGTTTTGGGAGGAGACGGCGGAAAGGCTGCAGGTGCGCCCCGTACATGTTTTATACCGGTACAATGGTTGATGTTGCGCTCGCTCTTACCGCGCCGACGGCAATAGCTGGAACCGCCAGTATCTGCATCAAACAGTGCCTTCCCCTAGGGATTTGTAATTGGCAATATGTATTTTTTGGCGCCCATTCCGAGACACGTACGCGCTTGCACTCCTCCTCCACCTGCAGGATATCTGCCGCTTCTACGCCGCGTTGTCGCTGGCGTTCGTGGTGCTCTCGGCGCTGCGGGCCGAGTACGAGGACGGCCGGGCAGCGGCCGCCTTCATGCTCCTGTACCAGGGCGGCCAGGCGGCACTGCTGGTGGGTAGCTCCTGTAGCACACTCACACTCTTACACCCGCATGGTGCCTCTTTCGGCATGAGGAAGACGTCCAGCAATCCTGGAGCTCTGTGCTCGACCGACAAAGCAGACCCCATACTGCCGCCTTGCTCGCGGCAACCGCTTCTGTGCCGGTCCTTGCAATATCGCGTTAGTTGCCGTTATACTGACCGTTCTGACAAGCCTCGCGCTAGGTTTGTTAAATTGCTCAGTACACTGCTAGGCTTGTCAGACACAAGCGCAACTGAGGTGTCGCCCATGCCATGGAACTTACAGCGCCCCGCCCTGCCCTGGTGCCGCCCGACACCGCCCCCGGCCGCAGGCGCTGTTTGGCTTCTGCGGCAGCGGCCGTCCCGCGCAGCTGTTCGGCGCGGCCGTGGCCGTGCAGCTGCTGCGCTTCCTGTGCCACGCGGCGCTGAGCCGGGGCCTGGCGCCGCTGCCCAGCTTCGTGCTGCCGGTGTGCCGCGCGTGGGGCGACGTGTTCAACGAGGCGGTGGCCAAGCCCATGGTGGAGCAGGTGGGTAGCGATGCAGTTGCGGGGACACAGTAGCATAGTAAGAAGCAGAGGGTGAAGCAAATGGCATGTCCGGCGATTAGAAGCAAACCTGGAGGCAGGCTCCCATGGTGGAGCAGGTGGGTGGGTTCAGAGGGGAGCCACCCTTCTGGGTGGGGCCCAGTGGGTAGTCTTGTGGGGCGGTCGGGCGGCCACAGGCGGGGGAGCTTGTCATGGAGCACGAGCTGACGGGGCTTTTCGAGCGCCCTTCTTGTGGCGTTGGTAGTCCAACATTGCTGGCGGACTGAAAGAGTATGCGTGCTACTACGGTACGAGCCGTGGACCAGTCCGGGTCTTGCCTCCACGCCCCCCGGTGTACGGATGTCGGGCTAGCGCGCGTACCCATGTCACAGCAACTTCCAGGGAGGCCAGCCTCAACGCTATGTGCTGCTCAACCCCTGCGTCCCTGCCCTGCAGATGCCGCTGTGGCTGTTCCTCATCCTGCTGTTCTTCCTCGAGGTGCCCACCTCGTGGGCGATGTATAAGTTGCTTGACGGCCACAACGCGGGGGCGCGCGGGCTGCTGTCCGACAACCTGCTGCTGCGCATCTGCATCTTTACGACGCTCAAGGCCGTTTCGCACATCGGGGCGCAGACGGTGCGGCGCATGCGCTTCCGGGCCCGGCTGGACCAGGCGAAGGCACAGTGAGCGCAGGGCGGGCGTAATTTGTAGCGGCCCCTGGTCGCGTGTTGGGTCAAGGTTGGTGGGATGCACGGTGCGGCATCTATGCAGCGCGTTCATGGTGCAGAGGACATTGGACTCCACCGCTGGTGGAGGCATTCTTGCGTGGAGGGCTGCGCTGCACTATGCGTTGTGGGAGCGCCAGGCAGAGCGGTGTTAAGATTTGGGCCGCGTACGGCACTGGTGCAGGCAGGCTTTGTATGTATTTCGGGGCTTTGTATGTACGCACACAAACCGAAAAATGGCATGTTGCACTGTCGCATGTGAGGATCTCTTAAAGCACGGGCCTGAGCTGCTGTGTGCCTTGGAGTATTGAATAAGCGAAAACCGCGAGGCACACAGTGAATACCCAGTATTGTTTATGCTATCTGTTGTGCACGTTGTGCATGGGCATACAGAAATGTGAGACTTGTGCTGGTGCTGAGCTCTGGGATTTGCATTTGTCAATGGCATGAACTAGGTGTGCAAAGGCGCTGTGCCCATATTGGCAATGCCAAGACTTGCCCCGCTGTTACGCTGATCAACGCTGCTGTACTTCCCGAGAGCGTTTGCGTTTCACTATGTTTGGTGCTTGCATTTGTTAATGGGTGTAGCGACAGTTTTACCAGCTTTGCTTGGTTAAACAAAGGTCGAACGGCGTACGGCATACCGTTGGTGTAGTCGTTAGTACCGGGGCAGCTGTGTGACGGCAGGATCTTAACACCGGCGGCTCACGCGTGGTCCTGGTTAGTGACCATTTTCCCTTGGAAGCTCCATGAGCCTCAAGCGGTTGCATGCAAGATTGAGTGCTTGGCTTCAGCACTCGAGCCTCTATTAGGAGTGATTGCGCACGCACGCCTGCGTCTGGTTTCGATTTTATGTTGGCCACAGCGTGCTAATTCGATATTTGAGGCCGTCCTCGTGGGCAAACAGTTAAGCAGTTCGCGTTGTTGAGCCGTTCACTAGAACGCTGCCACCTGAGGCTACGTGTAATGTTGCCTGTTGCAATCATATAGCTGAATCATGGCAAATCATTGTCATCACCCTTGCAGTACCTATACACACACTACGGCAAGAAGGCAGCCAAGATGCCTGTGTGGCGCGTGTTGCTGCGCAGATGGCCTGCGCGGTGCGCACTGCCTCTCCCCTGCTGCACTTTTGCCCCTTAACCGCTGACGCATCCTGATGAGGCACACGGGTCATGTGGCGGTCACGTACACAGCAAATGCCTACCGTGTGCCTTTGCGTCCTAGACGCCCTACAACCGAATCTGGTACCTGTGGCTTGTGGTCTTTGTGGGGAGCCGCTGGCTTGGGCGCCCTGGTTCCCCAAACCTAATCAGTCAGCCCATGCCGTACATAACTTTCGTGCAGTGTACTCACACCCTGCCACTTTTGTTTCCTTGTGCTTTAGGGCTTGACGCCATTTTTAAATTGACAACTGAAGCATACTATGCTTCTTAAGTAGCACGGCTTGCTGAATGCTCTGTTGTTTTCGCCCCTCACCGGGGCGTGGCAGGCCTTCAGCTGCCAAACATGAGAATGTCGCCGTCCTAACTTCTATAGCTGCGGCAGCAGTAACGCCGCAACCTGGAGCCACAGAAAACGTGCCCGACACCGACCGAGCGAGTCCAGAGCCCTTCACAGCCCCAACGTTATGGAGAAAAACTTTATTGAGCTCGCTGTCCTCTTTGTTCTCAAACGGGCAGGGCTACCAGCTGGTCGGGTGAGACATGACAAACACGAAGCGCTGTTGCTGTGGCTGGAGGTTGTGCTCTTACAGCAATGCAACATAATGCGATATTGCAAAATGTGCAGGTGCTGGGTCCTTGGCAGTGATGGTGAAACGTGCGTTTGTGCGGGGACTTTCCAGTCCGGCGGCACACGTGGGAGCCCCGCGATCCTGCCTACTGGCTCTCTATTACATCTATCAACCACAGAGCCAAGCAGCGTTGCGCAGGCACTGCGTTCAAGGGTAGGTGACGTTGAGGGTTGTCCCCATCTTGCATGTCCTTATTTCTCTGTCCCGTTCCCTGACCTTGACTTCACCCTGCCCGGCCTATCGCGCTCTGCAGAAACCAGTTAGCTCGGTCCTGTCAGCACATGCGCCCGCTCCTGAGGGCTTGCCAACGGACTGGCGGAGCCTCCATGAGCGCCTCTGCCGCGCCCACGGCTCGGCCGCAGGCCACTACCACCGTTTGGCGAATGCGGGCAGCTCGCAGCCGTCACGCATGGGGTGGCACATGGCAGCCTTGCCCTTGCTAAACCCAAACAGTGACAGAAGCAGTAACTGCCCTCCCGTCCTGGGCGTGCTGCTGGTTGTGACGGAGCTGCTACAGCCCTCCACAGCCTCACAGCTACCGGCAGCTTCGCCCGACGGGCCGTTGCAGGAGCGTCAAGGTGGCACCGCCGCAGCCGCGGATGCCCCAGATGACGGGGCTCCTTCTAGCGTCAGCACCGCGTCCGAAGCGCTCAAGGCCAACCTACTGTCTCGGTTGGGCGGAGGCGCGATCAACCCCAAGCCTGACGCAACGGCAGCCAGCCTGCTGGCCAGCCAGCCCACAAGCGCAAACAGTACGGCCGCGCACATGCTCGTCTCAGCGGACGTGTCGGTAGGCCGCGGGCGCGCTGAGAGCGCGACGCTGCAAAGCGTCACCCTGGAGGCAAGCGTGGGCGGGGCCACACCCGGGGAAGCGCTTTCTCGCAGCAGCCTTCCCGGTTCGGGCCACAGGGCGCACAGGCGGTCCCTGGTACTGTCTTCAAAGGGCGTCCCCGTCCCGGGTGCAGCAGCTGAGGGATCAGCACAAGGGGAGGACGGCCAGGGCGGCCCGGGCAGCCAGCGGCTGCTGCAGCAGGTGCAGTGGGACGGGGAGCAGCAGGCGATGCAGGAGCTGCAGGTGGCGGCGAACGCCCTGGCGGCCGAGTGCCTGGTCCCGGACGAGCAACGCGCGTGCGCGTATAAGGTGTGTACTGCAGCGGGCAAGGGTCATACGGCGTACTGCAAGGGCTTGTGGCTCCGTCCTTAGGAAGGCCTTGCTCAGCCACATGGAGCAGGACATTGGCATGTCGGTTGATTGCGGTGGTTGCCTGCGTAGCATTGCTACCTCGGCTACCGGTACTGTGAGGCTCACTTGCCTGCCGTACAATCACATGCTTGTTCCTGGTACCACCTGTGGCCTCCTGCCTGTTGTGTACTCGGGTTGGATACAACCCACAGTCTCCTGTTGCCCGGCTGCCCTCCTGCCAGTTTTGTCCCTCCTGCAGCTCTTGCTACTCTGTCCCCCTCCTGACCGTATTGCTCCGCCATGCTATCTCCGCCCCTGCAGCTGTGCACCATGGCCAAGGCCATCGCGGACACCGGCGACCACGCCACGCTGCTGCGCCACGCCGCCGCCAGCCTGCAGGCCATCCTCACCTCCACAGACGCCGAGCTGCCTGCCCTGCGCTCCACCCTGGGCCTGCTGCTGCCCCGAACCTCCACCACAACCACCGCCGCCGCAGGGGGATCAGCCACCCACCCGTTCCTGCAGCCACAGCTGCAGCTGTACTGCGGCCAGGACGCCCGGCCGCCCGTAACGCTCCCCATGGCCCAGACGCTGCTGTCGCGCAGCCAGACCACCGACCCACGGGACGGTGGCGGCAGCAGCGCGGACGCACACCCGCGCGCCAACAACAGCACCATCTTCACGCTGGAGCCGATCTCGCCGGAGAGCGGCGCGGGGCACGGGACAGGCGGCAGGGCCGCCGGCTGGGCTGCCGGCGGTGTCGCCGTGCCTCCCAGCGCCGTGGCGTTGCGACCTTCCTTGGAGGGCGCCACCTCCAGCACCGTGTCCACCTCGGGCTACACGCTGGACCCCTCCGCGGTACAGCCCGCGTCCCTCAGCACCTCACCAACAGGCGGCCCGTCGCCCCTGCTGGCAGCCGCGGCCCAGGGTAATACCCCTCAGGTGCAGCAGCAGCAGCAGGGCGGGCAGCTGCAGCTGCAGGTCGCGCCGCCGCACACGTGGCGGCTGAACCACCGGCAGGTGTTGCTGCGCTGTCCCGAGGACGAGCTGCTGCCCTCCGAGCCGCACACAGACCTGGATGCCCTGGTGGCCTCCGGGGCGGGTAGCGCACGGGGGGCGGTGGTGCTGGTCTCCTGCCCCCTGCCCTCCATCCTGTGCACGGTCACCGTGTACGTTTGCTGCGTGGGCGGGGCGCAGGATAGCCCCAGCCTCAGCCCCAGTGATAGCAACAGTGGCCGGGGCAGCGAGCGCAGCGAGGCGGCAGCGGCGGCGGTGGCGGCGGCGGGGCAGGTTGCGGGGCGCGGGGTGGCGAGCGACAAGCGCACATTGCCGCGGTCGCAGCTGGAGGTGATTCTGCACTACGCGTCGGGGGCTGCGGAGGTGGGTCATACGTGCTGTTTGACGTGTTGCCACTAGATTTAATGCTTTAAGCGTTTTTGCAAAGTAGCTAAGTGCCAAACTGAAGAGGGCAGTCCGCCCGCAAAGTTATACAAATAGCATCCGTTATGAAATACTTGCTGTCTCCTGCGCAGCTTGACAGATGTGTCAAAGCTGCTGTCCGCACACCTGCTCTCGGAGTTTACACTCCCGCAGGCGCTCCCGACAATCTCTCGTGCACTGTTTCCGTATGGCCCCTGCACATGAGCCCGCCGGGGCCCATTCCCTTTAAAGCTCTGACGTGTTCCCTGGCCCCCACCCAACCAGTTCGTGTCGTGCGTACTGGAGGAGCAGATCATCACCTCCTCCTGCGGCCAGCTGCCAGGGCCTTCGAGCCGCGCAGCGCAGCGGAGGGCCAGCGGTCTCGCGGGGGTGGCCAGCGCTATCAGCAGCAGCAGCGGTGGCGTGGCCGCTGGTGGCCCACACGTGCTGGACGTGACGGCCGACGTGAGCGGCGTCCTTACCGTCTCGGTGGCGGCCACGGACGGTGAGCTAGTGCAGGGCGATTGACGCGGTGCCCTGTCCCTGCCAGCCTGCCCGTGCCCGTGCCCGGTCTTGCTACAGTCTGGAGCTTTTGACAGGCCTTCCAGGCTGCAGAAGCCCTTTCAATCTATTGCGTTATCATCACGTATCCTCTGATGCTAACCTCACTCCCTTCTTCCCTGCCCAGACGAGGACCTGTGGGGCAGCAGCAGCAGCCCCATGCTGTCCAACGAGTCCAACGCAACCTGGGCTGGCCTGCCCCGCCAGAGCACCGCCGCCTCCCACACCGGCAGCCACAGCCTCCGCGGCCCGCGCTTCCACGCCACGCCCTCCCTGTCAGCAGGCAGCTCGGGCGGCCCTCAGGCCAGCGCCAGGGGAGGCTCCTCCTCCAGCGTCCTGCGCTTGCACCTGCACCCCGCGCACGCCGCCAGGGCGAGCTCCACCAGCATCAGCTCCAGCCACACGCTGCACCACCACAGCCACTTCGCGCGGGGCAGCACAGGGGAGGTCCCCCACATGGTACACGCGGGCTCGTCGGACAGCGACGCGATCTTCCACCCCGGGGGCCCCGGAGCATCGGAAGACGTGTCGAACCACACGCGGGCAAGCATGCCCCCGTCAGCGGACGCGCTGCCGGCACCAGGCCCCCGAGCTGTCTCACCCGAGACCATGCCAGCTGAACGAGCTTTCGGCAAGCCCACGGGCTGCGGACCGTCTATCAGCGGCATCCCGGCTGTAGGGCAGCTGCAGGAGCCGGTGCCGGTGCTGGGTCTCGGGCTGGGCAGGGGCATGGGTCTTGCAAGCAGCTTGTTCCCAGCGCAGGAACTGCCCCTCAGCACAACCCCTGCGTTGCAGGCATCCGGCTGGCCCCCCAGCGCCACGGCCTCAGGGGTACAGGAGGCTACCGGGCCGACTGCTGACGCGGCAGCCGTGTGCTTGCCCCTTAGTGGGCGTGCGGAACAGGCGGGCGCAGGCGTGGGCGTGGACGCGGGCACGGGCGGGGGCGTGTACGGAGGCGAAGGCTACTTCCCCGTGCAGCTTCCGGGCAGCTACCGCAGCGTCTCGCTGGACGTCCCGCTGCCCGACAACGAGTCGGGTAAGGAGGCGGTGCGCAGGAGCGTGCCGGAGCACCGCCAGCAGTTGCAGCTGCAGACCTCGGGCCAGGGCCATAGGCACGTAGCGGAGGGTGCGGCGGTGGCAGGGGCGCCGGGAGGGACAATCGGTTCGGGGCAGCTCAAGGGCTCGGGGCCGCCGAGCAAGTTACCGTCTCCGCCGGTGTCTGGCGGCGGGAGGGCCGCTGCGGGGGCGGGTGAGGAGGGGTATGCGGGCGGGGACGAGCGGGAGGACGACGCTCGGAGTGGACGTGAGAGGGATACGGGTGCGGTGCTGAGGCAGGAGGCAGCTGGGGACCCTGAGGCCGAGTCTGAGTGGCGGCGCGAGCTCCCGGCGGCCAGTGCCAGGTCCGTCACAGGTGCAGGCGTGCTGGTGCCTCCTCCCTGGACCCGTTCCTGGTCGGCGGGAGCAGCAGCAGGAGCAGGGCGCTCTCCGGGCGCTGGCAGCGGCCCTGTGCCGTTTGAGGCCTCAGATGGCGGCGGATACCGCGTGCATGCCCTTCAGGGAGGGCAGGGCGTGGGCGGAGGCTGGCGCTCGGTGGAGCGGGCCAGGGATGGCGGTGCCGTTGCCCCTGGTGCTGCATGTGCCAGCCCTACGAACGCGTTGCAGCAGCTGCAGTCGCAGCAGCAGCCGCACACTGCAGCACGGCGGCGGCCGGTCAGGGTCCTGTCCCTTCACAAGGCCGCGCACCAGCTGCTGCCCCTGCCGGCAGCCAACCCTGCGCCCGCGGCCCCTGGCCCTGCCGAACAGACCGATGCGCCAGGGCTGCACGCACTGCCACACCAGCACACGCACCCGGCTCAGACCCTGCTCGAGCTCAACAACCACCTGCAGCACCAGGAGCTGCTGCCGCCGCCGCAGCAACAACAGTACCACCTGCAGCAGCAGCAGCAGCCGTCGCTCCTCGCTGTGATACCTTACGACGCCCTGGTCAACGTCAATGCAAGCGTTGACTCATCGGCCCCGAGCGGCGCAGCGGCCTCCGCCACCCTGGCCTGGGCTCTGCCGCACCCCACGCTGTCCTCCGCAGAACTCGCCAACAGCAGCGGCTCCGGTCTCGGGCCACAAGCTGCCGCATCCCGGGTGCCAAGCACCACTCCTCACTTCGTCGCTCCAAGCTCCACAGCAGCGGTCCCAGCGGAAGCGTTTTCGCAGCCCATTCTGCAGGCCTGGCGACAGGACGGTGGGCAGCCTGGCACCCAGGCCCCATACCACCAGCCGGGTCCTACTCCTGCCCCTGCTTCTGCTCCTGCTTCTGGGCAGTATGTCCCGCGCCGACTGGCCCGATCCTACCTCCCATCCCGGCTGCAGCAGCAGGCGCCCAGCGCCCCTGCGGCTACGCAGGTGCAGCTGCCGCCAGCGCTCGGCGCACCGTCCGCTCCCACCCCTGCCATGCATCCCGAGCCCTCCCAAGCCGAAGCACGGCCGCTGCCAGGGCCAACCCAGCCTGGCCCGGTTTTGGCACTTGCGGGGACCCTGCAGGCCGCACATGGCGCTGCAGGCATCACGCCCATGCAGGAGCTGCTCGCGCGCGCCAGCGCGGCTGCACAGACACAGCCGCCCGCGGTCACCGCGCCCCTACCCGTCAGCTTCGCGCGCTCTTCATACGGGTCGGCCGGTGCGCCTGCGCCCGGCGCACCCGCGGTCGCAGCCGCGCCCGGTGTCAACTTCGGGCGCCTGTCCCATGGGTCGGCCTCCGCCGCCCCCGCCGGCCCACGCACGCTAAGCGACTATGTCATCCCGGAGGAGGAGCCGCAGCAGTACACGGTGATGGAGACGGTGCAGATGATGCGCGTGCTGTCACGTGCGCGCGGCGCGCACCTGTCCTCCCGCATGCGCCGCGTGCGTGTGACGGCCAAGATCGCGTCCGCGCACCCCGAGTCGCTGCCGGCGGACCTGCCGGCCAGCCTGTCGCGCGCGCTGATGGCTGCAGACACCGGAGCACCTGGTGGTGCCGGTGGAATGGGCGGTGGAGCAAGCGCAGGCGTGTGGCTGCTAACAGGTCTTGCCGCTCGCCGCGGCTGTGTGGAGCTGGTGGTCGACCTGGCCCTGTACATGCCACGAGGGGCACTGCACATGGCGGGTGACGCGCTCGGGGGCAGGATGGTGGCCCCCGGTAACGCATGGCAGCTGCAGGGGAGCAGGCGGGGACAGGGGTACGAGGAACAGGCGAGCGGCAGCAGTGTTGACAGCATGAGGTCTGCTCGCGGCTCGGGTGCGGCGTCAGCGTTCCGTATCCAGCAGGCGGCTGCCGCCTCGCGCTCGCTTGCAGCACCGCTTTCCACTGGAGCCGCAGCGCGCCTGCTGGCCTCGCAGTTCGTTGGCCACTCACCCTCCCCTTCGAGCAGCAGCAGCAGCAACAGCAGCACCGTCCACAGCAGCGGCGGCAGCCAGGGGCCGCGCGAGTTGCAGTACCAGCGCTGGGAGGGCGAGGGCGCAGAGCAGCTGCGAGCGGAGCACATGCCGAGCGGCTTGACCGCGCGGCGCGACGTTCCTGCAGTGCTGCTCCTGCCGCCTGGAACACAGCCACAGCCTGGAGTCCCCGGGGCTGGCCTACTGACGGCGCAAGGGGCCGTGCCAGGTGCCGTAGCGCTTGCAGCGAGCCAGGTGTTGAGGCCTGAGTGCGGGGAGGGCGGGGAGGGAGAGTGGATTGCCGGGCAGTGCGGCGGAGTGCCGGGAACACTTCTTAGGGCGCTCGAGCAGTGCGGTGTTCCGCTGGACGACGGCGAAGAGCCGTGCGTTAACACACAGGTGGGCTGCGGCTGGCCGCAACCAGTGGCCGGCACCAACCCCACTCGCGCAAGCAGCACGGACGCCGCTGAACGCACATGCACTGCACCTGACGTGGCGGAGGCGGCGGAGGCGGAGGCGGAAGGATCGGGCGTTGCTCCGCCCACGCTATGGCTGCCGAGGCCCGTGGGCGTCCTGCCGCACGGGGTGCAGCAGCTGCGTATGGTGCAGGTGGTGGTGGCCGGCGGCAGTGCGGGACCGGGAGCGCAGCGTGGGTTCACGGACACCATCCGTGTCCGTACAGCTGCCACGTACCTTGACACGCATGTGGCGTACCATGCACAGCTGACTGTGGAGCGAGACCCCCGAGGTCCGGACAGCGGTGCAAGGGCAGGGGCAGGGGCAGAGCGGTCTGCAGAGGACGGGGGAGACCTGGTAGCGGCTGAGTGGTCCGGGTGCTCTGTGTTCACGGTGGACGTGCACGGTAGCCTGCCAAGGCAGGGCGGGCTGCTGCTGTTCGAGAGCTGCCGTACGGTGGCGGGCGACGGAGCGGCGGCGGCGACAGCGCTCCCGGCCATGGGGGCGCCCGCACCGTTCCTGGTGCTGCCGGAGGGAGAAGAGGCGGCGGCGGCGGAGCTGTCACGCCTGCGGGCGGTGATGCGGCGGCTGCACCAGTTGGTGGCGCCAGAGGGGGAGGTGACGCAGGCTGAGCTGGCGGCGGAAGCGGAGATGGCGGCGCAGCAGCTGTTGGTGGACCTGGGCATGCTGCTGGACGCGGCAGCTGCTGCTGCGCCAGCTGCACCAGTGGTCACCATCCGCCTCAGCTCTACCCCGCAAAGCCCGCAGCTGGTTGGCGGTCCCCATGGAGGCAGCACACAGCCGGATGCCGCGGCAGCGGCGGCGGCGGCAGCCGTCGCGGCAACCTTCCCGGCGTCCTTCAGCGCCCCGTCGCCCAGCTGCCCCGCGACCACCAGCTCCGCCACCTGCTCCACCACGGCTGCCGACGCCGACGCTACTCCCTCGTGCGAGGAGTTCCTCGTGGACCTGACGACTGGGGTCCGGGAGCTCTGGCGCGACGCACTGTGCCTGCTGTCCGAGCCGACGGCCGGTGGCTGCGGGCTGCCGGCTGAGCAGCAGGGGCCGTACGCCGACCACCTTCAGGACGTGGCCTGCACGCTGCTGGCGGCGTGCGCTGAGGTGCACATGCCCCACACGGCACAGCTGGTGCTGCAGGCCGCGTGCGCACGGCTGCGGCTCGTAACGCCGGAGGCGCTGCTGGCGGGAGCGGAGGTTGACCCGCGGGTCGGTGGGCAGCTGCTCGCCGCCTACCGCGCAGCCGCAGAGAAGCCCGGGGGCGCTCTGGTTGGTGCGGAGGGCCCTGGCCAGCCGGCGAAGGCTGCTGTTGGGGAAGGGAATGCTGAGGCCCCACTGGCGGCGGTAGCGGCAGTACCGCAAGCTGTTGGAGCACAGGGCGGTGAGGGCGCGGCTGCGGGGGGCAGCAGTGGGGCACACCTGGGCTCGGGCGCCCCGGCTGAGGAGGTTCACCCGCGTCGCAGCGGGTCGCTCCAGCGGGCTGACGACGCTGTGGTGGACGGCGATGCAGCGGGGACATCAGCAGCTGGAGCTGAGGCTGCGGGCTCGGGCGCACTCGTCAACATGCACGCGGCGGTTCGTGGCAGCTTGGATGTCAGGCCAGGAGGCACTGCGGCGCTGGGCCACCGCAGGCAGTGGCGGCTGTGGTGCTTGGGGCTCGGGGCCGGGCCGCAGGAGCAGAGGCAGGGGAGGGAGGGGGAGGAGGAGCGGTACCTCCAGTTTGTGGCAGACCGCAACTGGGCCCTCCTCAGGTGAGTTGGGCTGGGCCTTGGTCAAGATACTCTTGAGTGTCATGTGGTCCTTTGGACCTAGTCAATACGGCGGTGCATGGTGCTGTTCCATCAGCTGGATCCATGGTCTCGCGGTAAGCTCAAACACAGCATCGGATTGCTTCTGGTCACCGCGTGTGAAGACTGAAGTCTTAGCCATGCATTACCTCGTACTTTTTTATCCTAGTCTGGAAACTGAACTTCGCACGTGCTCTGTGCACACCTTCCGCCGCACAGGTCCTGTACGACAGTCAACGCGCTGGTGACGCTGGTCAGCGCGCTGCGGGCGGCCCTGACGGACGGCGTCGGGTCTGCGCTGTCGCTGCTGTTCTTCAGCGGCCTGCAGGTGAGTGCGCACACGTGGTACCAGCACGTGGCACGACTAGCTGATTGCATTGACAGCCAGCCACGCCGGGCAGCGCGCCAGCACCAGAAGAGCACCTAGTGCCATCAACACGTTTCCTTGGCATTGCCAAGATGGATTCAGCGCCAGTCTTCGTAGTGCTGGACGAACGGGCCTGGAGTGTCATGCTGCCTCCGTTGCCGCTTCGCGGTGTTGGCCGCATGAGGACAGGGCACGCCCCCACGCGCACGCACTGCACGGCTCACCGGCACCCGCACCCTGTACCGCACATCCTGTGTCCCTTCACCAGGCCCGCCCCCGCCACCCCAACGCAAGCCCCACCGTAGCCCCACCTCCCTCCACCACAGTATCGCCCCCTGCTGACCCGCCCCTCCCCCGCCCGCCGCCAGGTGCTGGTGATGGCGCACTACTGCATGGGCCTGCGCCGCAGCGTGCGCCGCCTGTCCGGCCGACCCGACCCTCCGCAGCACTCCCTCCCCCGCCCCGACCGGAGGGGCATGGTGCGCACGGCCGTGGCCTGCAAGGCGGTGCGCGTGGCGGCCTACGTGGCCTGGGGCGCGGGGCTGATGCCGGTGCCCTCCCTGCTGTGGAACATGGCGCAGCTGGGCGTGGACGCGGGCAGCGAGGCCACCATGAGGCCCCTGGCGGAGCGGGTAGGAGGGGCGGGGGCGCGGGGGGGCAGGGCGCAAGGGGCGGGGGTGGAGGGTGGAGTTCGGTGGGGTGCTGGGAGTGGGATAGGAGGCAGGGCGGGGTTGGGGCAGGGAGTGGGTTTTTGGGGGCGATGGATGGGGGCGAGCTGGGCCGGCGGCACGTCTGGCAGCGCGTGGCCTTGAGGTGGCTTGGTTGGCGGGTTGGGCACATGGATGCATGTGCATTACCAACTGCTGGTAGCCCGGCATTTGAGTTTCACTGATATTGCTGTGCCTGCTGTCCTCCGACTGCTCTTCCCCGCGCAGACGCCCCTGTGGCTTAGCCTGCTGATCATCGCACTGGAGGCGCCCTCGGTGTGGTGGGTGTACGACAGGATGCAGGCCTCGCACGGGCCGTACTGGGGCTCGGATCAGCTGGTCGCCCGTACGGTGGCGTACTGCCTGGTGTGCGCCACGTGGTCCGTACTGCTGGAGCTGTACTGGCGGCGGGCGTACCGGCTGTGGCTTAGGTCGGGTGGAGACCACAGGGAGCAAGAGGCGCTCAGGTTGGCTGGGGCGGGCGGGACGGCAGCGGGCGGGAAGGCGGGCGGGGCGGGCGCAAAGGGGTCGTTGAAGCTGGATTAGTCAGTGTTCCTGCTCACCTGATGGGAGGTTGGGGGTGTGCTGCCGATAGGTAATGCAGGCAAGTGAGCTGCACGAGTGGATGGGTGCTTGCGATCACTGGGATCCGGTTTGTGAGCAGTTCAGTGCCACCTGTGAGTGGGGCACGACGCACGCATTTCAAGGAGAGCGGGCGATGCATGGATGCGGCTGGTTGGTATCACCGCGCCAAGAGCGAGCCACGCTGATGTCGACAGCGTCGTATCTCAAGAGGGGCAGCTCGGAAATAAAGCAGCATTACATGTTCGGAAAAGTATTGTCATGCTGCTGCGGCCGCGGCGTTCTGGCTGTGCGGCCAGGGGTGCGTGGGCCACGTGCAGCGGTCCTTATAAACGACTCATTGAAGATGTCTGCACGCGCACCGCACTCATCCGTTGATTTGCATGTGGCACGTGGTACTCAAGGGCTGCTAACGGTACGGTGCAGCGCGTGGCGGTGGTGGCAGTGGTGGTGGTGCTGCGGGCATTCCATGCCGGTTGCGCCGCGTACAAGTTGGGCATGATTCATGCCGCAAGGCGTTAGTGCGACGCAACGAACTGCGCCGCTTGCACAAGTGCATTGTGGCTTACGCCGTGGAGTTCTCGCATGTGCCACGAGTCACCGCGACGTGCACACCGGGTGCCGTGGGCTCGCAGCTGCGTTTGGGACAGCTGCTGTAGAAGGGTTGGGGCACGAGTTGGGTTGGGGCTGTCAGCGTTGCGGCGCGGAGGCGTGAAACGCACATGGAGAAGGCCGTGGCAGAAGCGGGAGTGTGCAACGTCGTTGTATGCCTTGCAGTGTCGACTTTACTGTGGGAGTTATGCGATTGGTACGCCGCCTTGCATCCCCGTGCTACGACCTGGCGAAGGCGTGGTGCTTTGCTTGCGTGCGTGCAGGTAGCTGAGACGTTGAGACGTGGGGACAGGTTTTATATTGGCATTTTTTGTTTCAGTCTAAGTGGCATGGCCACACGATCCTTTTGCGCAGCATCGTGCGTGTGGTTGTGTTCATGGTTGGTACGCGGCTCATGCACTGGTGTTGTCGGTAGCTATCATGACACACGTCGACCGGAGCTGGCGTCGAGAGAATGCCGGGGTGAGCCGGGGTTGTGCTCTCGCCTGTGTGCGAGCTGAGTTGTCCCGTTTGGGGCGGTGACAAGCGAGAGAAGAGCAGCTGCTTTATCATGCTGCCATCTGCGGCACCACCTAGAGGTGTTGAGGCCTGGGGGTATTAATGTTGGTGACCTGTATGCATGGGTACATCATCAGCCGTGCAAGTTGTGTGTTCCTCGTTGCAAGGCCGGGCCCCGAGCGCCAGGTGTGGCGCTGTACCTTGGACCATGTGGCACATTGCCCCTAGGGTGGCGCTGAGGTAGAAGTCGCTTGGTCTAGTAACCCGCGGTATGTTTGAGGTTGCGCATGTTGGGGTTTCAAGGGGCTTCCATCGCCAGGGCAAATTAGCAAGTCACGTCCGGTTACTGAAACCGTTGTGGGTCCATGGACAGAGAGACCCGTTCATGCTGTAAAGTGAGCGTCACACTGCAGCCTGCCCTGCCCTACCAGCGAACCTCGTCTTTGCCATGCTCTGTGTCTCTGCCCACGCTGGCACCGTTGCAAGCAAGCATTTTGTGCATTTGAACCCTGTTCAGCGCCAAACCGTCGGCATGTTGCATACCACACACTGCCTCACACCTCTGAACTGTCAGTCAGTCAGTGTTACACGGCGAGGGTTCTCCCCTCCGCAAGTGCAACGACCCA
>VFQN01003142.1_pt1 | contig 24203 bp, 17 predicted proteins | sample 3512371 | NCBI WGS metagenome assembly VFQN01 (sample SAMN10412370, study PRJNA504923) | tailings metagenome | isolation source: Replicate 2 from Balatoc abandoned mine | place: Philippines: Itogon, Benguet | collected 2017-08-28
CTCTTGAAGATTTGCTTTCTGAGTCCTCCTCTTTCGCATCAAATATCAGATCGTCAATTCTTTATTCTCCTTCAAGGGTACCGAAATTTAGCCGGATTTCGACCTTGCTACCTCTCCAAAATCATTCTTCATCTCTTCTAAAATTGAATACGTTGATTTGCGAAGATACAAATTTAAACTTCACTGGAACAGGAGTTTTCTTTCTCACTACACTTTCGGCCAATGAGTATTGTACTCTTTCTTTCTCCAATCAAGTTTTATTTGCCGGTGGTAGTAGTAATAGTCGATTATTAGACTCCGTTTCAGTCTATTTTTACGATCAGAGCACCCTTGCACCAGGTGATACCCTCATTATTCAAAACTCTGCGAAATTGTTCTGGGTTAATAACAATATTTCTTCCTACCCGATGACTCTTAATAAATTCGTACAGGAAACAAGAAATATCACTTTCAGGAAGATTGTCATCTCAAATCGCGCTGCTATTTATGGCCCCGTGATCTCCATTTACAGTACGGAGGTAATCGTTCAACAAAATTCAACTATTTCTTCCACAGGTTATGGACATTTGGGTAGCAAAAATTTTCTTCAATCTTCTCCAACTCAAGCTCAAGGAGAAGGATTTGGTGGAAACGGAGATATTGGAGGCAATGGAGGGAGTTATGGCGGATTTGGACTTTTAGGCCTCTCGAACCTTTACGTGAGCGTAAGTGAGAATCAGTACATTGGATTAACGAACGAAGCCATTGCAATCACTAATCCTCAAAATACCTCTAAAACGTATGGTAATCTCTACACCCCGTACCAGCCGGGTTCTGGGGGTGGCTCGTGCCCTCAGGAATTGGGATTCGGTGGCAATGGTGGAGGAGTAATATATCTTAACATAGAAAACGATATCTTTGTGGATGAGACAAGCTCGATTGAAGCGGATGGAGAAAGCACTTACTTTTGTGGTGGTGGAGGATCTGGAGGCTCGCTCTGGATACGTCATCATCCTTTCGATACCGTGCAAGAACCAAGCCCAAAAGTGGTTTATAGTGGACATATTTTGGGTTCAGGAAAGATTACTGCAAATGGTGGGAAAACCTGCCCTTACGAAGGATGTGTTACCAGCATCGAATACCCGGGAGGTGCTGGAGGTGGTGGGAGAATTCGTGTCGAGAAAGCTTTAAGTTTATTCACTGGAACCTTGTCAGCGCTTTCAGGGTTACAGAACCACTCCGCTTTGATGCTAGAAACGAAGCGTTTGGGAACGTTAGTTCGAGTTCCTGCAATAACAACCCTGATTTTAAACCAGACTTCTGATAATCTTTGGTTTGATATTCGATTTCTTGAAGCTCCAATATTTCCGGTTCAGATTATCACAACCAGTGGTCAAGGAACTGGTAGTAGAGATGCGAATAATTCCGATGCTGCCGTTGTGAAAGGCCATTGGGTTTTATCCTACCGCTCCAAAGTTGCGTATAATCAACCTCTCTCCTCTCAAGCAACAACGGCACATGTGAAGGAAGTGCTGCAGTCTCTTAATTTTCCCGAACTCAAAAAAATTAGTGTGAGCCGTCGTCCATCAATAAGCAACGGTTGGTCTTGGTACATTACTTTCTACGAACAGATGGATCGTGTCGTGCCTATCGCTGTTGATCCTACAAGTTTATGGTGCACTGAAGGGGTGCCAACAATTACTGTCGAAGTGATCAATAACTTTGAAGTCCCTTTTCAAGTGGAAGATTTCGATCCATTAACTGATTCACCAGCAAATTTTTCTTCAAGCGAGTTACATTCACTTCTACAATTTAGCTCCCCTGTCATCTCCAATATTTCTTATGCACAGTGGATTAACGCAAAGGTTCTGCGGATTTTCCCTAATTCTAGTGTTGATTATCAAGGCCTCGTCGAGAAGTTACATCTTGTTACAATATTCCCGACTCCAACCCGATTTGGAAACATCGTTTCCCTTTCTCCTCCCTACCTTCTTCGCAACTTTGAACCACAGTGGAATTTTCCTACTGGACAACCTTCAACTCAACCATCTGGGGTTCCAACGAGTCAGCCTTCATCTCAACCGTCCAGTCTACCAAGTACACAGCCTACTTCCCAACCAAGTTCGCGACCTTCTTCACAACCCAGCTCTGCACCAACAACTCAACCGACCACTCAGCCATCTGCTCAACCTTCTCAACAACCAATATCCAGGCCTACTGGCCAACCTACCACCCAACCATCCGGACAGCCTAGTCGACAGCCGACTTCACAACCTACAGGTCAACCTTCCCGTCAGCCTACTGCCCAACCTAGTCGCCAGCCAATTTCAAATCCCACTGGTCAACCAACCGCACAACCTGTCAGTCGACCAACAGGACAACCTAGTTCTCAACCATCATCTCAGCCAACTGCGCAACCTTTCAGTTTCCCGACAGGTCAGCCGTCGAGGCAACCTTCCTCGCATCCAACAGGACAACCAAGTACACAACCATCTGGGCAACCGACACAACAACCTATTTCCCGGCCAACAGGTCAGCCCACGACCCAACCAACTTCGCAACCAACTGCCCAACCAGTCAGCAAACCATCCCTGGGACCTACAGCCCAGCCTTCAAGTTCTCCCTCTGGTCAACCCACTTCACAACCCAGTAATTATCCCACAACACAACCGACTTCCATTCCCACTGGTCAACCTTCTGGTCAACCGACGGGCCTTCCATCTACTCAACCCACTGGACTTCCTTCTATGGTACCGTCGTCGCAACCGACCAGCAATCCCACCCAACCAACGGGACAACCTACTAGTGTCCCTACGAACCCAAGTTCACAACCTACTGCCATGCCAACTAATCCAACTTCTCAACCCTCCACGTTGCCAACATCGCAACCCAGTAGTCTTCCTTCCTCCCAACCTTCTTCAATGCCGACTTCCCCTTCTGGTCAACCTACCAGTCAACCAAGTACTTTACCTTCGTCTCAGCCGTCGTCTCTTCCAACTTCGTTTCCTTCGACGCAACCCTCTTCAATGCCATCTGTACAACCATCTTCTCGCCCGAGCTCGACTCCCTCCTCCCAACCCACTCGCACACCGTCCTCGCAACCCACTACTCAACCTACCTCTTCACCAACTGACCGACCTACGGCGCAACCAACTACGCAACCAACTTCTAAACCATCAAAGCAACCAACTTCTTACCCAACTGGTAAACCCTCAAGGCAACCAACATCTCGACCTAGTGCCCAGCCGTTTGCCCAGCCGACCGCTCACCCAACATCTCGTCCTTCAGTTCGCCCATCTTCTCAACCTTCATTACAACCTTCCAGTAATCCAAGTGGTAAGCCAACTTCTCAACCTTCCGTTCAACCGTCTGCTTGCCCTACGACATTCCCAAGTGCCCTTCCAACTGGTATCCCTTCCGTCCAACCTAGTGGTGTACCATCTTCTCAACCTACTTCACATCCCACTCAGCCGACCACTTCACCATCCAGTGCACCTTCGTCTAAGCCTTCCTTTCAACCGACCTCTTTACCAACTTCGCAACCAAGTTCGATTCCCTCATCAATTCCATCAGCGCAGCCAAGTTCGTTGCCTTCTTCTCTTCCAACTAATCAACCCTCCGCAGCGCCTTCCAGTATTCCGTCTGCCCTTCCCTCTGGATGGCCTTCAAGTCAACCGACTTCGAAACCATCCCAGCCCTCTTCATTTCCATCCAGTCAACCAACTTGCTCTCCTTCATCCCGACCGACACAGACCCCTTCCTCCCAACCAACAGCGTTCCCTTCCTCGCAACCGAGTTGCAAACCCACTTCCACTCCAACCTATAATCCTACCGGACAGCCGTCGACTCAACCAAGCTCTCAACCCAGTAATTACCCGACGAATCAACCCACGTCTTCTCCAACTTTGTTCCCAACGACTTTTCCAAGTGTTGCACCTTCTGCTCAACCCACTCGCCAGCCTTCCAATCGCCCGAGCAGTCACCCATCCATGATACCTTCTTCCTCACCGTCGAGTCGACCATCAATCATCCCGACTTCACAACCAATCGCAAATCCGACCACTGCACCATCAGGCCAACCATCATCGACTCCTTTATCTTCACCTACTTGCCAGCCGACAGCTGTTCCATCATCCTTACCTTCCCATTCTCCAAGTGCTCAACCAACATCAACCCCTTCATCCTTACCCAGTTTCTCACCAACGACGCAACCCAGCTCTCGCCCAAGTACACAACCGGTTTCCGAACCAACTTCCATACCTTCCGCGCAGCCATCGAGTGGACCTTCGATGATTCCAACAGCATGCCCAAGTTCAAGACCATCCAACTTGCCTTCAAGCAAACCTAGCATTGGACCAACAGGAAAGCCGTCAATTTTACCAACTGGACAACCAACACTCTCACCAACACTATCTCCAACGAGTCGACCGTCATGCACACCAACAGCAGCACCAACACAACCTACAGGTCAGCCAACAGGAGAGCCAACGCATAAACCCAGTAGTACACCAACAAATATCCCCTCTTCACAACCATCGACAGAGCCGAGCGGTCAGCCAAGCACAGCTCCAACGAGTAGACCATCTTCGCAGCCTTCGTCGAGACCATCTTCATATCCATCGACAGAGCCGAGCGGTCAGCCAAGCACAGCTCCAACGAGTAGACCATCTTCGCAGCCTTCGTCGAGACCATCTTCATATCCATCGACAGAGCCGAGCGGTCAGCCAAGCACAGCTCCAACGAGTAGACCATCTTCGCAGCCTTCGTCGAGACCATCTTCATATCCATCGACAGAGCCGAGCGGTCAGCCAAGCACAGCTCCAACGAGTAGACCATCTTCGCAGCCTTCGTCGAGACCATCTTCATATCCATCGACAGAGCCGAGCGGTCAGCCAAGCACAGCTCCAACGAGTAGACCATCCTCTTCTTCTCCGACTCGTATTTCTTCTCATTCCTAACTCTATTGCTTGTAGCAATATTTTTCGTTAAAGGTTGGATTGAACGGTTTTAACGGATCTGCTTCAATTTTAGAGCCGTTGCTTTTCTAAAAAAAAACGTTTCTCGAGTCCCTTCCCTCTTTTCGTTTTTTGCGGTAGTGTTTCATACAGCACTCTTCTGGTCAATCAGAGAGGTGGAGGTAGAGCGACTGTTTTCCTTTAACAATCAGTTAACAACTGCCCACCTCTACCATACTAAACTATAAGACAACGAGACTCTCTCGACTAGCCCCTTTACACAAACCAGAGCCTTTGTCTTTCGAACTCTAGTTTTAAGCAACGCGTTTCATTCGCAGTCGATACGAGTGCTTACTAAATCACTAGAATCGCGTCATTTCCTCACAGATTCAAATTCATCGCATTTCAAGATTGACTGTTGGCTCAGGATCAAATTGTCGGAGAGTAATTCATCGCTTCATGACCATAGATCGGATAGACATTTCATAGAAATCTATTGAAGCAGTGAAGTAAACCATGGCGTCTAGTCTAGTCAATAACAAGTACCGAATTACCAAGAGAATCGGTGGTGGTAGTTTTGGTGAGATCTACATGGGTGTGGGACCTAATGGAGAAAAGGTTGCTGTGAAATTTGAGAGACACGGCACTCGCTGTCCTCAACTTCGTCACGAGTATAAAGTTTACCGTGAATTGACCAACTGTCACGGCTTCTGTCAGGTAACTTCTTTCTCTCTTCAGTAGCTCTTCTTATTCCACTCTGAAGGTTTATCATTTCGGTACTCAAGACAATTATAACGTCATGGTGATGGATCTTCTCGGTCCGTCATTGGAAGACCTTTTCAACAAATGCAATCGTCGTTTTTCCCTGAAGACTGTTCTTCAAATCGCCGATCAGATGCTAGAACGAGTGGATACCTTGCACTCGAGGCACCTCATTCATCGAGACATTAAGCCTGCGAACTTCGTCATTGGATTAGGTGAAAATGCTGCGAACATCTACTGCGTTGACTTCGGACTCTCGAAGCGTTATCGTCATCCGAAGAATCTCCAACACATTCCGCATCGTGACGGTCGATCACTTACCGGTACTCCTCGTTACGCTTCCATTAACAATCACTTGGGTATCGAGCAAAGTCGCCGCGACGATCTCGAGTCTATCGGCTATGTGCTGATATACTTCCTGAAAGGTTCCTTGCCATGGCAAGGCTTGAAAGCTAAGAATGCCCAGAAAAAGTATCGTTTGATTTTAGAGAAAAAGCAGCAAGTTTCAATCGCGCAACTATGTCAAGGTTGTCCGAGTCAGTTCGCCGAATTCCTCGCTTATACCAGATCGTTGAAGTTTGACGCCAAGCCCGATATTCCTTACTTGCGAAAGCTCTTCCGCGATTTATACCATGCCCAAAACTGTGGTGCTATTCCTAAGCTCTGGGATTGGGATGGTATGGACCTGGACCATAACTCTACAACAGGTTCCACTGCAGGTAATGGTGGCCCTGTCGCCCCCGCCCCTGCGATAGTACCAACCAATCCTCAACCGATTGGTCTGCGACCCACCACTGCTGCTGCTGTCATTTCTAGTGGCAATGGTATCGATACTGATTTGTTGCTTGGTCCGGGAGAAAGAGATGAGCTTGACGAAGATTATGGAGATCCTCGCTCTCATCAACTGGATAGACCAAACACTGCTGGTGCTATGCTACCTTCTAGACAAGCGAATAATCCGGCTGCTTGGGGTTATCCACGTCAAGGAGAAGCGCCAAAGGCCGGCGGAATCGCGGAGTATGGAGATGGTCCCAATGCTAGACGCCCTCATACCGCACATGGAGCCAGAGCAGGTTTCCCTGTACAATCGAATATGGCCTTTCCGGGAGGAATGAACGACCCGAAAGGAGGAATGATCTACGCTGATCAGGAAGTCGCTGAGGTTGGTTGTTTGGTGTTATTGCTTTGATTAGCAGTTGATTTTAATTATTGTAGGATGGAAACCATGTTGTGGCCGGAGCAAGAGAGATGATGAGATACAGAAGAAACCGTGCCTCAGGAATTGAGCCTTCTGGAAATCCAGTTGGATCAACTCCTCAAGGCATGCCTATGATGGGTGGAGCCATGCCCAACCAACAATACGGAAATGTCGGAGGGGCTAAACCTAATGGTTGGAATGGTGACGTGAATAACATTCCCAATCAAGGTCAAGCTGCTCCTTGGGCGATGTATCAAAACTCTGGTAAGGTACCTGGGACTACGATGAATGTTGCTCAGCAGCCTCAAGTTGCAGGTCAAGCTAGAAAGGTAAGTTTTAGTTCGTTTGGTATGTCTTCAGTGTAATTTGAGTATAATGGCAATAGGTACCCGTCGGTCAGCAACCAGTTCCTTCTAATGGCGCAGCTGGTTGGTCGCCTTTCACTTCAGATCGACCAAAGAGTGCTGTAGCTGCGACCAGTGGTTCGGGTGTGATTGGACAACAAGGTAATAATCCAGTTGGAGGAGGAGGAATTGTCTCTGCTCTCACGGGGAATAGTCGACCGGTTACTTCTAATCAGACACCGGTTGGAAGTATTCCTTCGAATAGTGGAGGTGCTGTCGGGGGACAATGGAGTAACAGCAATACCGCTTCAAATCCTGCGCTCGCTTCCAATTCGAACACACTCTCGTATGGCTCACTGAAGAACAGATTCTTATCCGGTGCAAGCAAAAATAACGGCACTGCGAATACCGCGGCTGCCACAGGAACGGCGGTGAACACGAGTGCTGGTGGTGCTCCAAATAGCAGCACAGCGAACACTTCTGGAAAGTCGAAACTTTTCTCTTTGGCGCGCTGATCTACGATCAGTTTCCTATCTTTTTAAATGCAGGGATACTGTTAGGGAGAAAGGAAACAAGTTTGTTGTTTGTTGGATTATCTGTTTCTTATGGGGTATATAGGTTTCCCTTTCGCCACCTCGAGTGGTTTTAGTTCTATCCCTTTCTAATGGCGGGCTGCATTAGTTAGGTTCTTGTGCATTCTGTCATGTACATCAATGCTTTTTTCTTGATTGACTCACATTGTTGTATTATATATCATCATCAAATCTCATCTGATCAATGTGCATTAATCAATAAAAGACGAAAACATTCTTTTAACTTATCAAAACAACCCTAACAATTACTTCTTACTTAGAAAACGCTGCACATATCTCTGACGCGATTCGTTCTTCTTTTCGTCGATCTCATCGCGATTGTAAGGGGTCCAGACAGGTTCTCCCACGAACAATCTCATGGCTTGGATATAGTTGCGATCGTCACAGGTGAAGCGGTGATAGATGCCCTCTGGAAGAATAATAAGATCTCCCGCCTCTACCAAAATACGGATCCATTCATCATTAAATCCTCGCACATCGAAATATCCGCTACCGTCGACACAATATCGAATCTCTTCGTCATAGTGAATGTGCTCTCGAAAGAAAGATTTGATCTTATTCTCATAGTCAGGCAGTCTATCAGGAGCTACGAATACCATATCTGTGTAATTATACCCGCGTTCATCACGAATGAGCTGGAGTTTAGGATCTTCAGGGCTGGAGATCTCAGAGAAGTACAAAACTCCTAATTGCTCGAGTACTGCAACGTCCACGTCATGTGCATCGTCGATGCGATGTGGGGCACGTTGATCAACGCTCTCATCGTTATCCATATACCATGCACGAATTGTCATCCTTGCCTAGTGATTCAGAGGTGTTAATGTGTTAATAGTTGTTTGAGAGAAAAATTTCAGAAACAATACCGAAGTCTACCGATAACAAACCCTTGCTAGTGTGACGTAAAGTTAAGCAAAGCTTCCCTCACAGTCAAATTATCGCATCGCTTTGAGATATGTTTGGAGGAGCACCACGAGGTCCACCACAGGTAAACGTCAATCATATTTTCTGATATCTCGTATTATGCTTTCTACAGAAAGGACAAGGAGCTGGAAAGCCTCCTTTGCTGGATCTTCCACCAAGTAAGTCGTGCAAGCATCTTTATTGTCTTTTCTCATCACTTTGTTTAGATTTGAGAATGATGTTTGAGCCACTTGCTCCTCTTGAATTCAAGCCACCAATCGCACGAAGAGAGAATTCTGGTTATAATGGGATCGCGTCGTTAACATCTCTGTTTGAGAAGGATCCTCCTCAAAAGCCCAAACCTTTTGAAACTCCTTTAGAGCGACGACAAAAGTCCAGAGCAAAGACACTGCAACTGCATAAAGAGAAAGTTGAGATTCTTGTGAATGACTGGGACCCTCACAGCAATACGAAGGCCACAGAGTAAGTGTGACGTGTTGGACTCAGCTTAGCTCATGACCTTTCCGATAGAAACGCGTACCTGACGCTGTTTGTTGGAAGATTGTCATATGAAACCAATGATAAGAAGCTGCGTCGAGAGTTCGAACAATACGGTCCAATACGAACAATTCGAGTGGTGACAGACTTGGAAGGGAAGTCGCGAGGTTATGCTTTCATTGAGTTTGAGAACGAAGCTGATATGACGAATGCTTATCGCAAAACCAACGGAAAGAAAATTGATGGGCGAAGAGTTGTTTGTGATGTCGAGCGAGGAAGGTAATACTCCACTTTTAACTGTCGCTTTCCCGCTTAATTTATCCTTTAGAACTGTGCGTAATTGGCGTCCAATGAGATTTGGTGGGGGATTAGGAGGTAGAGTTGGTCGTGGTAAAAAGGAGGAAGATAAGCAACCTGCTGGACCTCCTACTAGTTCTAATCAAGGTCCGTCTGAGAGAACTCACACCCCCTCGACTTACGAACGCCGCGGCGGAGAAAATGGAAGAGATCGCTCCAGATCACGTGATGGTCGATCACGTGAGCATCGAGATAGGGAAAGAGGCGGAAGTAGAGAGCGAGGAGGACAGAGGGGATATGAAGTTGGACGAGGTTCTGGTCGCGATCGAAGTCGATCGAGAGATCGAGGCGGCTTCCGTGACCGACGAGATAATTATGGAGGTGCTCCTTCATCAATGCTGAACAAATACTCTTCAAGCGCCTTTCCTCCGTCAGGTTCTGCTGGAAGTTCACAACCTCCCTCCTCCTCGACAAACTATAACAATCGAAATGGAGGAAGCAACTATGAGAGACGAGGCGGAAGATCGAGATCTCGTGATCGGCGTTAGTAATGATTAAATTTTAAAATAATTGTGTGCATCTGACTAAATGATAAGACTATGATACATTGAAACAAAGAGAGAGGGATTATCGAACTAATTTATATTTCCTTCCTCTGAGTCATCCTTCCATACCTTCTTCTTATGCGCGTCTTGTTCTTCGACTTTCTTTTTGAAATAATTCCAAGAGAACTCTAAGACGTCATCGGGATTCGCTCGAATCACACTTTTAGAATATTCACGTAATATTTGTGCGAGTTCTGGATGAACTTTAATTTGATCAGCTGAAAAAATCCTTTCTACCTCCATTGATCGAATCGAGTTGATTTGAGTTGATTTGAGTTGATTTGCTTTGTTTTCAGTGTGTTTTTGTGTTTTGTGTTTTGTTTTTCAGAGAAACGGTTAACTAGTAGTGTAAATTAATGAAAACACTTAGGGGTGTGATGAGAAGTATAGTACCGTAAGGATCGTAGATCTTTATTCTTACACCACTGTTACATGAGTTAAATATTTACAAAGGAAAGCAAAATAACACTTAGTCGCGACACCGCAACAAGCTCCATTAATTAATTCAGAATTGTTCTTTCACCCACAAATTATAATTGCTCAGTGTCTCCGGCGAAGTCGTCACCTGCGCCAATGGTTGGGTTGTAAGTCTCTCCACCTGTACCATCATAGGCTGCAAACTCTTTTGCATGGAAAGCCTCTTGTTCATCTCTCGATATCATGATAGTCTTGCGGTGAACAGTGAGGATGATCGTCCAGACAAAATAAATAATCATATTAATCAGAGAAAAAGCGGCATAAGCTTGATCAGATGGAGCAGTGTCAAGATTACTATCTTTTGCATTTGTTCCAAATACAAAGAAAATCACCATGAGCACAAAACATAATTGAGAAAGCATGGCAGCGACGCCAATTAAGAATCCCACAAGCAATTCAGATGATCTGCCACCAAACACTATCTTCCCACCAAGTGCAGTGAAAGCCATTACAAGAAACATTGACCAAATGGCAGCGAATGAGGCACTTTTATAACCACCAGTTGTCTGCGAGTTGGAAGCAGCAACAGCACAAGACACGATGACTTGAACAACAGCGAAAATCTAAGAAAACGGTGACGGAGGAAGGTACAATCAACAAACAACTTACGCATATTACAATCCACATATGCTTGATGGCTAGCAACCCTTCTTTTCGATACATAGCAATTTTCTATTCATGGAATGTCAGACATTTCAAATACTGGGAAAATAACACCACGAAGCTTACCCCTCTCATTTTCTATGCGATTCAATAGAAAAACTTCTCCTTCCAGATTTTTTATCACGTGATTCACTATCAGCGTTGCTTCGAAGTAGTTCGTGCTAGGAATTATGTTATTTTGACGGTTAGTTATCCGAGCTTAAGAAACTCTTCTACTCAATTTCGCATCTGCTACGAAAACTCGAGATTTGAAAGAGACGATTTATCCCATTCTCGCCCAAAGAACTTTCAAGAGCCGTTGCTGCGGAAAGTTCTTTCATCCGTTCGTGGTCAACGGAACTCTTTCGAGGATGGAAGTTACCGTTGGACGCGTTCCATCTCCTAATAAAGAACAAAGCAAATCCATTTCATTCATTCAGCGCAACATCCATCAACAGGAAGTCTTATCCCTTATAGAGACAATTAAATTATGGATTCTGTTGTCGAATCTTTGCTGAACACCTTGGAAAATCTGAAGAAGAAGAGACCCGAGATCCACGAATCATGTAGAGATCTCCTTCGTTTATGTTCTCGTTGCGAAATTTTCTCTGTGGTCCTCATGGAACTGAAGAATCATCCTATGATGCTCAATGATCTTACTGAATCTGAGAATGAGTTACTCTATGACCTCCATACGACAGTACAGAATATCTGTACCTTTATTGACGATAATGTTAATCGCACCGATCTCAAAGCGATTACTCAATTGGACTTTCGGTTATCTTATTTCACTGATTTGGCACAGTTAAACCAGAAAATCACTCAGTTGATCGAGGCTTTGAACTTGCAGGAACAGATCGATCTTGATCGGGTCCGTGACGAAGACCTTGAAGTAAGTATTTACGTTCTTGTTCCTTTGAAAAAGCTAAATCTTATTCATTAGGATGCAAAAGAATCTTTTGAGTACATTATTCGAAAAGTTATTCAAGAGATTTCTCTCCCAACAAATGTTTATTTTGACGAAGAATTCGATTCTTTGAACCAAGATATTGACAATCACGAAGAAGCTTTGTGCAAATTATTAGCTTTATTAAAGCACAGACCGTTATCCGTTGCTGAGGCGAAAACACTAAAAGCTGAAATCAATAAGCTGAAAGGATTAGTCGAAGAATCCAGAAGAGAGTTGAAAGATAAAGGCAAGGCAAGACCTGAATCCGATGGTGTTCACAGCTATAATACTCGACGCCTCCCTGAACTCCCCTTATCTGCCAGTTCTTCACCTCACACGTCTGCAGCTAGCAAATTGACCTTCGCTTCCTCATCATCTTTCAACGCGCCTCGAGGGATTGACAGTATCAGCAATAGCGACAATCTCGTCATTTCCTCTTCGAACAGTCATCAACAAAGTCTCCAAGCAATTAGTGCCTATGGTGAAAATCCATTCGAAGAGAGTGCTGGATCTTCGACTCTAATCAGTTCTAAGATCGAAAATTACGATTTAAACCCTCACACGTTGAATCGTTTACTTCGCAGCAATGAGCAATTAAGCGAAGAAGAAATTTCATTTAAAAGAAGAGTGCTAGAAACAATGATAATATCTCCCACTGATTTGGATGTTACGAAGATCCGTGTCGGTAGAGGCACTTTTGGAGATGTATGTTTAGGAACATTACGCCACCGTTATAAAGTTGCAATTAAGACATTAAAGCGATCCTCTGATGCCAGGAAAGATGAACAACGCAAGAGATTAATTGAAAAAGAAATGCTAATCGCGAAATACCTCGGATCTTATCCCACCATTCCTGTTTGTTACGGCTTTGTAACTATGGATAGCTGTATTCAAGTTGTCCTTGAATTAGCACCTTACGGATCACTTTCGCTCTTATTGAAAGATAGTCAATCCTTCCCAATCGTCCCTGTTGCGCTAAAAATAGCCTGGTTAAGTGATCTGGCCGACGCTGTGCGCTTTCTCCACTCAAAGGAAATTATGCACAAAAACATCTGCGCGGACAATATTTTGATCTTCGAGAAGCTGCGATTGAAGTTGAGTGATTTTGGTCCAGAAAAATCTAAAGGACGATCTGAAGGAGACATAAAAGCATTCCTTGCACCTGAGGTGAGAGAAGGCAAAAATCCTGAGTATGGATCAGATGTCTTTTCCTTCGCGATCACAGCTCTGCAAATTTTCTCTCGACGAATGCCTCATTTAGAGAAACCGGAAGAACAGATGATTTCAGCAATAGAGAAGGAATGGATAGAGCCGAAAGAAAGCAAAGAGGCCTTGCTTACTCTCTTCCTAGACTCCTTGAAATGTGACAGCAATCAACACGTAAACGATGTGCGACCATCATCTGAAGATCTTTTCCAAGAAATTCTATCAATCTTGGAGACTATTGGTGGTGATCCACGAGAAGAATCTCACTGTAACGACTACTTCGTTATACAGGAAATTGAAACTGTTGCTAAACAGAGGAGAAATGAAATGATGCGCATAAAATCATCGTACAAATCCAATCTTTCACTTCGACCGACGAGCAGCTCGCAACTTCAATCGCTATCTTCTCGACGAGCATCCTTAAATATTACCGGATCATCTAAACTCCTTCGCAATTCCTTTTTTCCCAATCAGAGTAGCAACGGAAACAATGTCACTTCCTTCTCATACTCGCAGTTCAACAAGATTCCTGTGGAAACCCAAGAGTTCCTCTCAAATTCAATTGACATTGAAGATAAAGCATCCATAGCGTATTTCTTGATTCAAGCGGCTAAATTTACTCCCTTGGAGGCTGATTTCATGGCCGATCGCCTTGTGCGTAAAGGTGTGTCGTGCGTATCAACCCTACGACGGAAGTTGCATCGAGATCGTGAATATTTAATCTCAATAGGAGTTGATAAGGACACTGCTAAACGAATCGAAACTGCAATCTTTTCTATTAGCTCCCCGCAAGTTGGGTCGGTGCCTGTTGTCGCTAATTCTCCCCGAGTTTACGCTTCCTCGTCTGGGGTCTCGCGAAGAAAAGAGTATCCAAATAATCGATTGAGCGGATCTGCACACTCCAGCAATGAATTGGAAGGAAACACTGATCGTGATAACGATGAATCTGATTCATTAGATGGCTCTGACTTTGCGCATAATCGCAGTCGACAAAATTTAAGGACGAAGAAAGTTTCCAATGATAATAAAGTTGCCAAGATTTCGACTCAGGTTAATTCTGCATTGAATATGAAAAATCTAATGGCGGAAAAGGCAGTGATGTTGCCGGATGTCGAGGGGAATACTTCCTATCAAGAGCAGTTAGGATTCGACGATCAAGAAATTGCTTTAAGTCCAGATGAATCAATTGTGCGCATTTTCCAAAATTCTAAGCAAATGATGGAGAAAAGAAACATACTTTCAAAGTTTCTAAGAGTTGAGATCAATCTTTCTCCTGAGTTAGCGAATAAGTACTCAGACATCATGATTGCTCACAATATTGAGGATCTGTCAACACTCCAAAAGAAGATGATGACTGACAGCAAAATTTTAGTGAAGTACGGCTTTGACAAGAGAATTTCAAATTCAATTTTTGATCATCTAACGGTTCAAGCCATTTCAAGATTTCAAAATGATCACCAGATGAATGATGTGGATATGACTTTGAATCCGTCCGGTGTATCTACAGTTTCACTGCCTGTGAAAGTAGCATCTTCGAACTCGATGCTGCAAAACTATGTTGCAAATAACTGTGGTACTGATGTTGCCCCGGTGGATATTGCACATTTGTACTACGAATCCTCTCAAATGTCTAACACTGATGCTTTAGAGCGACTGCTCGAAGTTGCAGAGAGCGGAGATTACTTAGCACAAGGGTTCTTAATGCGTATGTATGTCTTGGGTCAAGGAGATGTGAAGCAAGACACGATGGTTGCCCAAGAGATGGGTAGAAAACTCTTTCCTTGGCTGCAGCATGCAATACAATCAGAAAATTCCTCAAATATTGTGATGTATGCTAGATACTTGACTGGAGTGTGCTATTCACATGGGCTCGGAGTCGCCAAAGATGAGTCTGAGGCAATCAAATGGTATATTCAATCCGCAAATCAAGGATATGTTGGAGCCCAGGCTTATCTTGGCTATTGTTACTACTTAGGAATTGGTGTAGAAAAAGATCTTGTTGAGGCTTTCAACTGGTATAGAATCAGCGCATTGCGAGGTCACTCGGCGTCGCAGTGTAATCTAGGCCTTTGCTATGAATATGGCCATGGTATTGAAAGAAATCTCTTGGAGGCTATTAAATGGTATCGAGCCTCTGCTGAACAAGGTGATGTTATCGCTCAGTTTAGCCTAGGAAACTTGTATGAAAAGGGGAAGAAAGGAATCGAACAGAATTTCAGCGAATCTTTCAAATACTATAAACTGAGCGCAGAGAAGGGATATGACCAAGCACAGTATTCTCTGGGATGTTGCTACTATGCTGGACTTGGAGCAGAACAGAATTTAGAACAAGCATTCTATTGGTTTGCGTTATCGGCATCTGCTAACAATGCTGCAGCTCAATGCAAAGTAGGCTTTTGCTATGAAAATGGGATTGGTGTGGAGAAAGACATGCAGAAGGCCATCGAATTTTATCGACTTGCTTCGATGCAGCAGCATCCAGCAGCGATGTATTATCTAGGTTACTGCTATTTCACTGGTATTGGTATCGAGACTAATGTAGCAGAAGCTGTCCGCCTTTATATGGCTTCTTCCTCAAAGAAGTATGCCGCGGCTCAGAATAATCTTGGCTTTTGTTATTTTAACGGTATTGGGGTAAACAAAGATCTCAATAAAGCAATTGAATATTACACTTTAGCAGCAAATCAAGAGTATCCCGCAGCTCAATATAACTTAGGATACTGTTTCGAAAAGGGAGTTGGAGTTGCGATGGATGTTCAACAAAGCTTGAAGTGGTATCAGAAAGCAGCGAAAAACGGTCACAGTAGGGCTAAAAAATCCCTTAAGAAGTTGAACGAGTCAATGAATGTATATAATTAGTGTTTGTATCTTTAATACTGTGTGTGTTGGGTGTGTGTGTCTTGCGAGTTTAGTTTTCTTTTTTATTTTTATAATTTAATCGTCTAAAGTCTACAATAAACTATTTTCTCTTTATTCTACGCCTCTCCGTTCTACTAACGAAAAAGCGCTTATTGAGAATACGAGATTTGAAATTTCAATTTTATTATTTTAATTGAAAACGTTCAAACCTTCCCTCCACTCTAACGAAGAGATCTCAATGGGTGATCAGAGTGATGCAATTGAAGAATGGATCCAATCATTCCATGGGTATGTTCGAGCTTACTCCCTTGAAAACATGAAATCGCTCATTCACTCATTTAGAACGTCCTACATTATCAACTTGATCGCAAATGAAGTATTGTTAGTGTTGGAGATTGAGGATGAGGACACAGGAGAGAGGTGGAGTGGAGAATTCACAGCTCAATGTAGGAAGTCTTTTTGAGAAGTCTCGGTTGTAACTTCTGATCGTTTGTATTGTAGATATCGAGGAAATTACTCACAAGGCAGGAAATTTCAAAAAGTTCTCGTTATTCGTGAAAATGCTGAGTTCAGCCTTTTCAAAAACCAATGACAGTGTTTATATTGACGTATTAACTCTCTCTGACTTAGAGATGATGAAGGCGAAGAAGCTAGGCACTCAGACAACGTCATCTGCTACTTCACTTCCAGTGAGCACTGCGTCTGCCAAAGGTCAAATTCAGCGAAAAAATCTTCTCAAGCGCTATGCAATCCTTACTTATACTGGAGAGTTTGATCGGGTCCACTATCCTCTTCCACTCGCCTTCGAAGAAACACCAAACGTCATTTCCTTACAACGAACTATCCGAAGACTCCGACAAACACTCAAAGAGAAAAATTCAGAAGAACTGCCCCCAGCAAGTGAAAGGGAAAGGTTTGTTTTCATCTTTCACACTTTATTGTTCCTCTTATCTTGTATCTTAGAGAGTTGAGGCAAATCGTCTCTCAGCTCAGACAGGAGAATCAAGAACTGAAGCATCAGATGAGGCAATTCTCCAGTCGCAACGGCAAATTCCGATCTTCTTCCACTTCTTCTCCATCTTTGTCTCTGCTATCTCAAGATAACAGCTCTCCGTCTGCTGCACCGTCAGAGCAATTATTCGCTCAAAACCTGAAACTAAAGAAACAAGTTGATGACTTGAAGAAGCAGTTATCTGACGTCTCCCTTCAATGTGAAAAAATAAAAGTTGATTCTGCGAAGGAAGTAGCGAAGTGGCAGCATAAGCTCGGACAGTCTCCGTCGAAAACGGGATCACCGAATCTAGAGAAGAAGAATAAAGAAGACAGCCAGCTCATCGCTGAATTGAAACATCGCATTCTTTTGCTCGAGCGAGAAGTCAAACTTCAGAGGTTAAGCAAAGGAGTTCCGATTTCTCGGTCGAGTACTCCAACATCTCAGGCGTCATCTCAAAAGAATAATGGAAGGAATCCTGACTCAAATCGCAGGGCGATGTCAGCTCGTATGTCGACCAGGGAGTCAGCGAAGAAGAGATCTTTTAGCAATAGTCCCGCTTCAGTAACTTCTAACCGTTCGCGCACTTCAGCGCGATCAGGCTCACCTCTGGTGTCTACTTCGACGAGACCTGTCCAGAAGCCGCCCAAGCCCAACCCGAATCCATCACATGCCAACACATCACCGTGGTCATACAATTCTCACTCTCATGACAGTGAAGATAATCGCCTCCCATTGAGTCGAATCAGTGCTCACTACAATCCTTCTTCCTCCTCTCTGGGGGGAAGGTTTGATCCAACAGCATATCAATCTCGCCGGAGAGAACAGCTTCTTTCGACTTCGCAATCCCCAAAGCGACGAGGTGATCGCTATTCTTCTCCCATTGATTCAGGTTATTCTTCGGCAAATTCTCAGGTAAGTGGAGATCATACTCCTCTCCACGTTCGATCAATGTTACGTTTTCAGACTTCTAAGCAGAGTCGAGGCAGTCGTCTTAGCGATTTTTCCTCTGAAACTCTTAAGGGATCATCGAAAGGAAAACAGCAGCTGAAGTCCTCAAAACAACGCAAAATCGCTGAAACTGCCCCTGTAAAGCGCGAGTTGTTTGATGACAACGATAATGAAGTGTTGGAAAAGCGAAAGAAGAAGCAGCTCTCAGTTCCGGAGAGAGTAAATAAAGACAAGGCAAGCCTTATTGGAGAAGTTTCTAGACGACTTGAACCCGAGACGAAACACCAATTGCCTAGAAACGGTGATCATTCCCGGGAAGATCACTCTTTTGTAAGAATCCAGAATGAGAATCATGTCAACTACAGTACGATAAACTCAGTTAAACCTTCGAACAGCAGTTTGCCGAAGAATCGAATGGCATCAACTGGTTATCAGTTTGAAGAAAAGGCGAATTTGATTCGCAAGTCAATAGATGAAGACCGACTGCCATTGTCTAGACCTGCAGCTAAGAGTCTTACAATCCCAGGCTTGTCGACAAAGACGATAGCTTTTACCGCCGATTCACGCGATTTTGACGCTGAGCTTGAGGCGATCACGCGAAGTGAAAGCAACAATGAGTTAAATCAGCGGATTGATGCTCTAAACGCCTATTTGGAGAACGCAAGGTATGTCCCGACCATGTTTGATGTTATATTAACTTTCACCGATTCATTTGATTAGGAATGGGATAAGTGCATTAGCGAAAGAAACCTCTTCTGTTCAATCATTTTGATTAGTTACAATCCCCTCCTCGCCGTTGTATGTTTGTTCATAGTTACAGTAATATTTATTATCCTCCCGACTCAAATTCAACTCTTTTCCTTCTCTTCTTCCTTCCAACTGTTCATCCTTTCCTTTCGAGTGTCTTCCGCTTTCCACCTCTCGACGAGATTCGTGACGTCTTGCATCGTAATTTCAGGTAGAGAAGCATTGATTGCGGCGACAGGTGGATAGGGAAAACGAATCATTTGGCTGATTCCTTTCGTTCTTTCAGCAAAAGACTGCCAATCGACGAGTTCCTTGTAGATTTCTTTCTGTTGCTGAATAATGACGGCGACAAATTGATGCTCATATTGAATAAGTAAGAGCTCCTTTTCCTCGCGATTTTTGACCTTACTTACGATCTTATCTTCGATTTCAGCGATCTGATTTCGCTTGGTCTCCATTAATTCCAACAAACGTTCTATCTCCTGATCTAACCGTCGCTTTTTCCTCGCGAAAACAATGTTCACACGACCGTGGATGGTCATCGCAGATTCTTGCGCGTGATGTTGCCTGATGAGTTCCTCTTGCTCTTTAATTTCTAAAGTTAAGTTGTCTATATCTTTTAATAAAGTTGCCTTGTTTTCTTCCAGGGAATGCTTTTCAGAATGTAACCGATCAATATCGTATTCAAGTAACTGGATATTCCTTTTCGATTGATGCATCTCTTCTTGTTGCTTCGCCTGGTTAAATTTCGAAAGCAATGACAATCTTTTCGCGTCAAACTCATGGATTAGGGCAGTTGCTCTCATAAATTGTAGTGCTAAGTCGTTCCATTCATTCGTTAGTTGAGTTTGTAAATTTTGGAATCGTTTCTTCGCTTCGGAGTCAAACTCCTGAATTCCTCTCTGAAACCGTAGTTTCAATTGTTGAAGCTTGGTGAGACACTGCCAAAACATAACAGACCTCGATACTTGTAACTTATCTTTGGCACTGTTAGCATCGAAAAGAGCATCGTCAGTTTCTTGTAGTTGTTGGGTCAAACTCACTAGATCATCGGACAGATGTTGCTTCTGCTGCTTGAGTTCTGATAAAGCACTCTCCAGCTGCTTGATCAATCGTTCGTTCTCTTGCTGAATCTGTGAGAGTTGTAAATCGAATTGTGATTTCAAGATTTCTTTCTCCTCTTCAATGCGAATGAGATTTAGCCTTTGCATCTCTTCCTTCTGTTCGTCTAAAGCGTTTAGTCTCGCTTTATCAGCCATAGTTTGTAATTGATGCCTTTCCTCGTCGAATTTGTGAAGCATGGTCTCTTTTTCCTCCTGGGAACGCAATTTCTCAGCTTGAATCGCCTCTTTGTGCATTGATTCATGCATCTCGAGCTGCTTTTCTAAAGATTGTTGTTCTCGAAGGAGATTATCCCTTTCTTTAGCAAATAGCTTCATCTGCTTCGAAAAATCTTCTTTCAAGGAATCATGCTTCTTTTGCTCGAGAGAGAGCAAGCGAGTAAACTCTTCTGTTTTCACAAGCAAAGAAGCAGCAAACTGCTCGTCAAAATCTTTCTGAAATGTTTCTCTGAGCTCAGAGTGATAGTCACGCATCTGTTGTTGAAGTTTCTTCCGCTCACTTTCTATCAATTCCCCCTTTTCCTCATCAAATTTTATCTGAATCTCTTGCAGTCGCAATGAGAAAGAATCTCTCTCCTTCAATTTTTCGAGTTCAATATTCTTCATCAAAAGCTCTTTTTCTTGTTGAAACTGTTTTTCACATTCGTTCTTCGTTTGTATGATCACTTTTTGAATTTCCGCTTCTTGTGTCTTATTCTGTTCCTGCATTATTGCTTTCCACTTCTTCGTTTCTTGCTTCATCATTGCGGTCTTTTCAAGATCTTTCTCTTGCGTGAGTATTCGGATCCGTTCTTGAAAAAGTTCCTCTTTGATTTGAACTTCTTCTTTAAGCTTATCCTCGCATTCTTGCTGCCAGATTTCTTTGAGAGCTTGAAGTTGTTGTTCATGTTGTTCATGCAATATCCTCCGACATTCCTCGTTCTCTAACTTTATCCGCCGCTCAGTCTCCTCTGCCCATCTGGATCTAGCTTTTAGCAAAGCTTCATCAGCTTCTTTTCTTTGTTTCTCGAGCAAAAAATCTTGGTTGGTTCGCAGGAGGGATTTCTCTCGTTCATGCTTATCACCTATTGATTCTATCTCCTTATCAAAGACTTTTCTTTGTTCGTATAGTTGAAAGTCCAGGTCTATTTCATGATTTCTTTTCATCTTCACGAGTTCTTCTTCCCCTTCTTTTAATTTCTGAGTTATAAGAGAATTGTGAGCGTCTTCCATTTCTTTTCGCAACACTGCTTTCGCAGTAACCAATTCTTCGTCATAGAATCGTTGCATTAACATATTTATCTCTTTAGCATGAGCTTTCTGGGCTTGTTCTCGCTCCAGCTGTATTTGCTGTAATACTTCTTCCTTCATGGATGTGAATTGCGTTTGTAGTTTTGCCATATCGAATTGGTGGTCTTTTTCAAGCTCTTCCACAATAGATTCATGCTTTTGTTGCATTAACGCTTTCTCTTCTTCAAACTTTTGAAGTAAATCCTCTCTTTCCCTTTTAGCATCAGCTTTTATTTCTAGGCTCAGTTTAGACATTTCTTCGATTTTGAGTCTTGTAAGCTCATGCTTTTGAGAGTCGAGACTTTGGAGCTTATCCTTTTCCATGTTATTTTTAGCATCAACCAAAATTTTTTCCATATGCTGCTTAAATTGATTAGCAATCTTCATGAGCGAATTATTTAGAGTCCATCTTTTGAAAGATTTTAGGAGTTTCAATCGATCAAAGGAAGAGTTCATTTTAACTATTCGCATAAGAAAAAGCTTCCTTAACGAAGTGATCTGAGAAGATCGTTGCTGCTCCTTTAAATCAAAGATTTGACTGCTTAAGAGAGAATGCTGTTCAAGAGAATTTCGCAATTCATCCTTCAGAAGTATGATCTCCTTCGATAACTTATCTTCAGTATTTTGAAGAAGCATTCGTATCGCTTCAACTTGTTTCTGATAGTGGCTTTGGGTGGTTTCTAACTGACTTTGCGCTGAGTGAACTTCTTGCTGTAGTTGTTGCACTTGTTGCAGTACTTTATCCCTCGCTGATGTCATTTGCTCTAGTGCAATTTGCTCCATCTTCAACTGATTTCGAGACTTCTGAAATCCCTCCTTTAAGTCACTCAATTGTTCATAAAGGCTAACCTTCTCCTCCTCAAGCTGACGAAACTCCAGATTTCGCTCCGCTTCTTTTCGTTGCTCTGCTTGCTGGAGCGATTGAAGTTCAATTTGAAGCTTTTCAACATCTTTATTCCATTGGACTTGGCTCTCACGCAACAGTCTGTTAGCCTCATCTAACATATTTTGCAATTCATTCTTCAGAACGATTTCAGATTTTAACTGCGACTTCAAATAATTTCTTTCATTATCCAATCTTTTGATCAAAGTTTCTTGACTGACTTTTTGGTTTTCTTTCATTAGATCTTGTACTTTCTCCGATTCAAACTTGGTCACTAATCTTTTGTATTCCTCTATTTCTGTCTGGTAATTAAGGATTTGGACTTGTAACTTCGCTACCGTCGCCTGTGAAGACTCAAACTGTTGATGAATCAAGGAGTTTTGGTTCTGTAAATCATTTGATTGATTAGATACAATCGAAAACTGCTTCTGGAGGTTGCTCAGCTCAACCATTCTCTTCTCATAGTTCGCTATTATCTTTTCTTCGTGAATTTGCAATCTCTCCTCATGCTCTTTCATCAAATGACTAAGTTTTCTCTCATAGCTTTGAATTAGATTTTCTCTTTCATTCATGGAAGTAGATAACAGCACTTTCGTATCATCGAGTTCTTTTCTTTCCGTTTCCACTTGTGATTTTAAAAATTCTAGCTTATTTTGCATTTGTCTGAGCTTTGATTCATACTTAGCCTCTTGCAGTTTCAGAGTAACCTCAATATCATTCGGATAGTTATTCGATGTTGAAGATACAGTTCCTTTGGAAATAGGGGAAGAACCTGCCTTAACCGGACTTGAAGAATCAAAGCGATATGTGGCTTGAATAGATTGTTGCATATTTTTGAGCTCATTTCTTAACTTCGATTGTTCCTGCAGAGAATCTCGATTCTGTTGTTGCAACGCTTCATTTTTATTTTGGAGTTGCTTGATTTCTAAATTGTACAGTTGACATTGCTCTTTAAGCAGCTGAATAGTTTCTTCTAACTTTAAGTTTTTCGTTTTCAACTCTGCAGTTTCCAATCTCCCTTTATTTTCTACTGCTGAATGCTGCAAGTTAAAGTTCATTATGAGAGATTTTCTTTCCTCTAAATGTTGCTCATGACTTTCTCGGAGTTCTCGACGCAGTTGTTCTAATTGATCCAACAAAGGTCTACTGCTACCCATACCACTTTCACTCATACTTGGAGCTTGAAATGAAGTCATTGACAGGAGTAAGGTCTTTTCTTTGTTAAATTTCTCTGTCATTTGATATATTTCGCTTTCGTGCTGTAAGCCCTTTTAGCAAGAAAAGCAGGAAAGCATACGAACCGCTTACCTTTTCCTGTACTTTACTCAATTCATCCACATGATTCTTGTGTACCTGCTCAAGTTCAACACTTAATGATTTAAGTTTTTGGTCTTTCTTTTCAAGTTCTCTTTCCTTATTAGAAACAATCTGCTGGGAAGCTGAGAGCTGCTTCTGCAGATTTGAAATTTCCTCTCGAAAAGACTCGATTTGGTCGCTACCACCAGCACTTCGACTCTTCATTGGTGGCAGTATCCCTGTTGGGTCTTCCATTCTTCCTTGGTCAATTCCTGAGAAAGATGAAGTTTGATGGAGTTGTCTCGACAAAAACTCCGCTTCACTTCCAGAGAAATGCAACGACGAAGGATTCAAGAAATTTTGCATGGGTGGAAGCTGATGTCCTTTATGATTGCTACCTATCGCTTTCTTTTTTGATTTCTTTCGAGGAAAAAAATTCTCTGTCTGAGATGTTTTGACAGAATTCAAGAGAATCTGTCTGCCGCTCTGGAAGGATAAATTGGGATCGATTCCATTTCTGGTTTTATCAGAATCAGACTCTATCATGCTTAGCGAATTGAAATCTCGAACGTTTCGGACGAGGATGAGTAACGCAAAAAATAAAAACCATTAAAGCAATTAGATAACTAGAGGCTTGCGCAAGGAAGTGCAGCCGGACTTTTTATTTTATTTTGCGTTGTT
>VFQN01003143.1_pt1 | contig 24194 bp, 22 predicted proteins | sample 3512371 | NCBI WGS metagenome assembly VFQN01 (sample SAMN10412370, study PRJNA504923) | tailings metagenome | isolation source: Replicate 2 from Balatoc abandoned mine | place: Philippines: Itogon, Benguet | collected 2017-08-28
AGCGTTCATATCCGCCCACAAGTGCTTGCCAAGCCCCGAATTCCTAGCCCCTGTACCCTTCTCACAAAAAAAAAAAAAAAAAAAAAAAAAAAACCACCGATTGCCTTGCAGTACCACGCGCAGCTGTTCACACACGATTGCTGCACAAACAAGGCCTTGGCAGCCGAATCTTTAAAACAAACGCGCCAACCCGAGGACTCCACGTTCTTCCAGTTGCACCCCCCTGGCCTTCCTGCCACCTTCGGGTCCAGGCAAGCGCCCAGCGCTACCACCATGCTCCACACCTGAGCGCGCACTCTTACAGCCTGTGTCCATCGCCACCCGTACCGCACGCCTCTATCCCCCGTACGCAGCTGTCTCCACCCCCCGCGAATAACCCCACACGGCATGGTACTAAATGCACATCTGCGACACCTGCCCGGCCCGCAAACCTTCTCGTTCCGTCTCCGCCCCTCCGCCCCTCCGCCCCTCCACCCGTCCGGCCCCCTTTGTCCGCTCACCACCCCCGGCACCTGCTCAGGCGCTCATGCTGAGGTTGGGCGACTTGCGCAGCAGCTTCCCGCGGTGCACCGCTGCTCCCCCCATCTCCACGCAGTCGCGGAACGACACCCACGCGAACGCGTTCATGAGGTCCTTCTGCAGCTCGTCCAGCCCCACCTCCCACCGCAGGAACAGGTTGGCGCTGTTGGCGGGCGACAGCCAGCCCGCGCTCATCTGCAGCGCCTTGGGGTGGTCTACGCCCTGCAGCTTGGTGCGCGCGGCGTCGTCCGCGGTGGCCCCTGCGGCGGCGGCCGGCGCGCCCAGCACCCACACCTGGCCGATGGGGCTGAAGCGCTCGCCCAGGCCGTCGCCCATGACCTGAGCACCGCAGAGCGTGGGGGAGAAGGCCAGGGGCGTTGGTGTGTTGTGTATTAGGTGTGTCGCCGCGTGGCTTATATTGTGACTCTCGCCAGCAGGGCACACTCAAACGCCAGATGACGAGATGAGCTGTAGCCTGCTGTTGCCTACGGTGCATGTCAAGTCTGGGAATGCGTGTATCGCACAACTTCCATGGCACGACACCTGTCGCTGCAACACCTCGGGTTGCACCTGGGCACCGAGCACAGCTGGCCCTCAGGCCCGCTTACCCAAGAGCATAGCGCACTTTGTCCGTGACTAGGGATTGGACCCTCAAGCGCAGCCCCCCAGCCCCCAGCCCCCACCTGCAGCAGGTGCGACAGCGCCTCCTTCCAGCTGTTGAAGCGCACAGGCGCCGCTGGCGCCGCGCCCTTGCCCGCCTTGCCGCTGCTCCCATCGCCCAGCAGCAGCGACGCCCGCCGTGCCCGCGCCGCCGGCGCCGCCCCCTCGCCCGCCGGCCCCGTGAACGACCCCCCGCTCCCCAGCGCCTCCATCGCCGCCATCGCCACTGGGTCCAGCATCTCCATGCTGCGCCGCCGCGCCGCCGGCCCGCGCCCAGTCGGCGACGGAACCGCCATCGACGCCGCCGCCGGGTCTGGTATCTCAATGCTGCGCCGCCGCCGCGCCGGCGACGCGCCGACGGGTCCCCCCCGCGCCGCCGCCGGCGCCCGCGGCCCCGACGGCGAGTGGCAGTCGCCGTCCAGAGTGCCGCTGCCGAGCCGCAGGTTGGCGAGGCCGGCGGCGTCGGGGTTGGCGGGGGTGTTGAGGAGGCCCCCGGGGGCGCACACCCGGGCCAGGAGGGACACGTCCAGCGGGCGGCCCAGCAGGCGGCTGGTGGAGCTGGCCTTGCACCTGCCGTACCCGTCCACGTTCTCGGCCACTGCAGGGTACAGGCACAGATTACCAGTTCACACCCAACTGGTTACGACGTGCGCCGGTGTGAAGGACGTGCAGGTGCGGCGTTGCGCGGCCTCTTGGAATGCCCAAATTGGTTGCTTCCATACAAGGCAAATGAGCAGAGGCCTGCTTACCGTGCCTGCACCATTCCTGGATGGAGCTGACCTGCGGGCTGCGCATGAGGCGCACCGCGATGAGGGTGCTCTCCTCAGGGGTGAGGGAGGGCGGGGCCTGGTCGCCGCCGGCGGCTGCGGCGGCGCTGGGCACCGACTCGGCGGCGGTGGTGGCGGCGACGGTGAAGAGCTCGGAGGCGGCGGTGAAGAAAGGCACCGACCCGTCGTTCCTGCGCGTGCGTTGCAGGAGGTGTCCTTGGCAGCAGTGGACAAGTGATGCCAGCGGCCAGTGTGGGGTACCGGTAAGAAGCCCAAATGCGGCAACACGCAAAGCACAGTACAGCACATGTACGCTGCGTGTGCGTTGCCACCCACACATCATGTCGTGGTGCGACCTCCACCTGTCAAAGGCTAAGCACGGCGCCACTGTTGTGCTTGGATGGGCTGCATGCGCAAGGTACAGCTTGACCAACCCGGTGACAGCAAAGGACTCACGCGCGCCAGATGGTGTGGAGGCTGCCGGCGGCGGTGTGGCCGCAGCCAGGGGCCCCCAGCTCCAGCGTGGCCAAGGCTTTGGCCATCGAGTGCGTGGCGAAGTAGGGGCTTGCGAAGGCAAAGCTTGAGATCTGTTGGAGTACAAGGTTGAGGAGATTGTATGTGAGGCCGATGCCGTCTTTTCAGGAAGGCATGAGGAAGGCACGGCCGGCAGCTGGCACAGCTGCAAGTGTCTTAAGCTCCGGGCCCTTCTCCGCCGACGCAGCTGTCCACGGTGATCGCTGTGGACCAGTGGTCCATGCGCCGCTGCTCATAGCCCATCCCCAGCCCAAGTCGGTGCCAAGGCCCTCTGTTAGCATCACGCCCTGTCTGTCCAGCCTTCACACCCGCACCGTCCTCAGCCCCCGCTGTATAGGCCAATCCTCGGCAAACCCAGGCCCCTCTGGGCCCCCAACCCCGCCAGCCCCCCCTTGGCCCCCAAGCCTACCCCACCTTATTGTCTGCCAGGCTCATGGACAGGTCGATGCCCATCTGCTTGGCCATCTGCACCTCCTGGTTCAGCTGCAGCAGCAGCTTGGCGGCGAACAGGTGCGCAACGACGCCGCCGAACTTGTAGCCCGTGGTCACCAGCTTGAAGCCCTGGTGGCCCGTAGGACAGCTCATGGTCATACAAAATTGGGAGCCATTACTGCTGACGACCAGTGCAAAAGTAGAGAATGGTCGCGCGCGTGGGTGGCAGCATGACAAACCTGGAGTGGCTAAATGCCTGCTGAGCTTTTGGGTGGGGATGTGCCCTGGTCCTGCGCTGATGGGTGCAGACCGGCTCCCCGGCCCCACAGACACTCAAGGAGTTTGGCACATGCCATGCGTATTTTTCGGAGTCGCCCCGATGGGGTGAAGGCCCCCTGGAGGCACGTCCCCTGCCTTATGGCACCTGTCAACTCGACGGGGGACCTCCAGCCCCTGCCGCAGCCCCTGCGCGACCCGGTCTCCCTCGCCCTGCCCTCACCTGGCCCAGCAGGTTGAGGATGGTGCCCATGGGCATGGACTCCAGCACCGCCAGAGCGTTGCCGTGCACCTGGTGGCCTGCGGGCGGGCGGCGGGGAGCGGACCACCATGTGCAGTGAAGGGTTACCGCGCGGAGCGAGGGGTGCTGCGTGGGGCGGGTGGATGGGACGGGCTGCGTGGATAGCGGCAAGGGCAAGGCGCACGTGACGATCTTATCTTTTAGTTGGTGCCGAGCAATGCAATGCATTCACGCACGACTATGAAGCTTTCTGGTTGACGTTTCTGGGCAGATGACGTGTAATAGGGCAGCATGCACCACCGAGTGACATGCGTGTCCCGTGCACCTGAGCAAATCACTGCGCACGTGTGCAAGGCTCCCTCCTGCTGCCTTCTCCAACTTTCACCCACACCGATGCCTCAGGAGTGCTGCATGTGTGCATGACATGAAAAGCTTGTTCCAGCAGTCCTGGCTCCCTTAGGCTTTGGTGAGTGTAGGTTCGGCCACTTGTAGGTATCGGTGGGTGCGGGGCCCTGCCCTACCTTCCACGCCCGGGAAGCCGCACGGCCGCTGCGCCGCCAGCAGCATGCCCAGGCTGGCCTTCCCGGGGGCGTCATGGTTGGGGTGCTGCAGAGAGTTACTGAACGCGATGAATACTGTGGGCCGCACGTTGAGGCTGGTCTTGACCCCCGCTGCAACTCTAATGCTGTCGCTGTGGGATCCAAGAGCAGGGCCGCAAAGGGGGTGGCGCAGGGCAGGTGAGGGAGCATCAGGTGTTGAAAGGCAACTACAGCCAAAAGCGACTGCGGGTTTTTTTTTCACGCACTGGCAATTTGTTAGGGGTAGCAGAGGCTAGGCTGCGGGGTGGGAGTGGAAGGGCAGCAGTGCGGCTGAGACTTGTGGGTGTGCGTGCACTGCACAGCTGGCATTGGTGAAGCAAGCACTATGGCTCAGTCTGCTTACGGTACAGGCGGCTGCCAACAGAGGACCCGGTAGTAAAGCAGCAAGCGGTTGCACAAGCCGCACATGCATACCCAGAGTGCTTTGGCTGCAGTGCTGCAGCATAGCCGAAAGCGACATGTTCACCTGCTGAGCGCTATCAGCGCCTTCAGGGGACCACTTTCGTGTATGTTGTATTCGGTCAAGTTGTGCAGCGTTAGGTTATCTTTCAGTGCCGCAATTGGATCCGGTTCATCCACGGCCCGGCATAGCAAAAATGCTGTTTGGCACTGGAGCTCGCCTTCCTCGCCCATCCCAGACATGTTGCAGCAGGGCGCGCCAGCAAGCGACCAAACCGGCTATCTTTTATCAAGTGACTTCCTGATGCCGTTTAAGCAAATTGGGTTCTTTGCAGCGCGATACAGTAAGAGAGGCGAAAGCGTGAGGCGAGAGGATACAGAGTACCTAATCTGTGAGTTTACAAGTACTTCTAACCGCTGCAAGGATTGCTGTTTAAGACGATAGCTTTGGGCATGCAGCTCCCACCGGACGACCGGAGCAGGTGACTCTACGCCGACAGGACTGTACTGCTGGCATGACCGGTAACCCGTCTTGGCCGGTTCAGAGTCCTACAACGCATGCACCGCCCGTGGTGGCAGTTACGCAGAACCTGATAGGGTTGTTGCGTACATAGTAGGAAAATCCACTTGAAGCAAACCGAGAAGCGAATCCGCCAGACACGTGTCGTATGAGCCAGGCACGCAGGCAGATAGCGCGGACTGCACGCAGCAGTGCGGGTCCGCGTGTGCAACATGCAACCTATTCATTTAAGCGCCGAGGCACAGCCAACTTTGGAGGGGGCTGCACCGCAGGGTCTGGCGGGTTTGGCGCCCTGGACCTGCTGCTCAGCAACCGTACAGCACCAGAGCTCAAAGCCATCACGCAGCCCCATCTTAGACGGTCATGCCGATTTCTGTCACAGCATGCAACACATGGGGGCTGGGGGTGAGTGCTCCATGCGCCAGTACTGCGAATGGTGAATATTGTCCGTCCATGCGGATGGCCTCAGAGATAGGTTTAGCATATCATTTGTTTCATTGTAAGCTATGTACAGTAAATCTTTTAAACCTCACTGGTGCAAGGACGACCGTCAACTTTCGGACAAAATGGCCGGTAGCATGTTGGGACTGTGAGCTTGCGCCCGCATGAGATGGAGTCACTTCAAGGGCTAAAAAACAACGAAGTGCTGCCCGACTGGGCAAAGCTGTATGATGACTATCTGTCTGCCGAAAGAGCCGTGGAAGCAGCGCTGGTTAACGGGAACCTGACAAGCAGCCAGGCTTGGCGCTCTCAGCCGGCCGAGCTGTCCCTGCGTGACCTAGCGTCAACGGCGTTTGCGTCCAGGGGCCCTACAGCATCGGGTCATGCAGCGCCACGTCAACCCAGCACTGTTGCAAACATCGCGGACGCCCTGGCAGCCCAGATAAATGCTCTCAGCGGAGGTGCGCAGAGTTTTGACGCCATACCGGACGCGTCGCAAGTAGAGGAGGAGCTATTGCGACGGCTGGAGGGTGGGGCGACAGGCAACGCAGCCAACCGGTACGACCCAAATGGGGACTTGCGCAGTGGGTACACCATGCCCCCGGCTCATCTTTCCAGCAGTAGCAGCGGCGTATCCTGGCCAGAGCCTGCGCCTGCGCTGTTTGCTGCTGGTCCAGGCGGTCCACAGGCTTACCCAGGGTCTGCGGGCGGGCCGCAGCGAGTGGTGCAACCGGGAAACCTTCCTGTGAGCAGTGCCGGCAGGCAACCAGCCAACGTCTTCTGGCAGCAGATGGAGCAGCAGCAGTCCCGCTCACGGCCACAGGCTGGCGCTTGGGAGGCACCCGGCCGCAGCGCCACGCGCACAAAGAGGCCAGCAGCTGCGTCGCCATACTCCTCTGCATATGGCCGGGGTGAGCCATTGGTGAACGTCCGCGCCTCGGCACCGCAGCCGTCCCCACACGACTCTGGCAGACAACCCCGACCCCAGCCGCAGCCCATCACCGACCTGCTGCACTCCCTCTCCCTACGCGCCGGCGCCGCTGGAACAGCCCCGCGCTCCCCGCCATACTCCAGCAACCGCGGCGCAGCGGTCTCCTCAAGCCAGCCCGCCCTGCCAGCTCGGGAGCTTGCGTCCCCGCAGTACGCTGGGCCCAGGGCCCGACCCAGCAGTGGCACCAGCCCACGGCACACTACCAGCACCTATACGGCCCTGCACTCCCAGCGGCAGAGCCCGCCCCGGCAGTCCCTGCCTTCCGCTCCACGGGAAGCCCTGTTCGCCGCTCTGCACAGGGGGGTGTCCCCTCACAGGCTGCGGGTACTGCTATCCCAGCAACGCTCTCAAAGCCCTCCACCGCGGCCGGTGTCCGCGTCTGTCCCGCAAGCGGCGTGGCAGGCTGCGGCGGCGCCGCCCGCGCCGGGAGGTGCCCGTACATCCCCTTCCCAACAACGGCCCCCAATTGTGCCGTACACCAACATGCTTCTCGCCCAGCAGTATCAGCAACAGCCAGCCGGGCCCAGCAAGGGCGTGCAAAGCGTGCTGCAACACCCACGCGCTTGGGGACCTCCCCAGAGCGCCCGCGCGGTGGGCGACAGCCGCGCCTCCCAGCGCAACCACGCTGTGCGCACCTCGGCGCCGGCACCCTCTCCGTCCCCGGCAGCTCACCAGCACTGGCAGGACCGGCAGCAGCAGCAGCAGCACGCGCCCGTGGGACACCACGCAGGCCGGGTCCCGGGCAGTCCTGGTGAGTACGGGCGGCCGCGATGGTCGCAAGAGGGCGACGCTGGGCCGGCTGACCAGGGGCCCGGCGCACCCCAGCGTGCAAGGTCTGTGTCGCCGGGCGCGTACCGGCGCCACGGGTCTCGCGTTGCAGCCTCTGTAGGCGATGGCGTGTACGAGCAGCTGTTGGCTGCCCGGCCGCCTGGCGCTGTGCAGAAGGGCAGCGTGCCGGGCGGTGTGGATGCGGTGCGGGCTGTGAGCGTGGGACGGCAACGGGAGGAGCAGCGTCCGGCGCAGCCGGGAAGCGCGCGGGCTGGCCAGCATGCGTGGGTTCAGCAGCAACAGCAGATGCAGCAGCAACATCATGGTGGCGGTGGGGTGTCGCAGGGCCAGCCGGGTCCTGATAGGGTGCTGACGGCGTCTCCATCCATGGACCGCAACCCAGAGCTGTTCATCAGCCCACAGCAGTACCGCCAGTACGCCGGTATGGGTCCGGGCGGTGCAGAACCGGAGCCGGTTGACTCTAGGCTTGCAACGGCGGCAGCAGACTACTCCCGCTACGAGGCCCACCAGCAGGCCCAGCAGTGGCAGCAGCAGCAGCAACCTACTGTCCAGGCAACGGTGAGCGGCAGTGGCGGCGAAGTGGGGGCTCCCGCTGGCAACGGGCCGACACCGCCAGGAGGGGACCTGCTGGCAGCCATGGGCCTGCGGGACGTGAGGCAGATGCAGCAGCGGCTGTCGTTAGAGCTGGACTTGGCTGCAGCGGTGGGCGACGGCGGGCGATGGGCGGCACCGTACGCTGCAGCGACGGCTGCAGGACACTTAGGAGGGGCTCCTGCGGCGGCCGGTCACGGAGATGTCCGTGCGTCACTGCGCCCGCCCAGCGGGTATGGGGAGGGACAGGCGGCAGCAGCTGCCAACCTGGGCAGGCCGACCCGTGGGTCGCATGGGGCCGGGGACGGCTTTAGCATGCCGAATGACATGGCGGCCGCGCTGGAGGGAGGGGCCATGCCGTACCCGCTGGCGCCGTCTGCAGCGTCTGAGGCGGGGGTGGTAGACGCTGGGGAGTCCTTTGCGGCGTGGGCAGCGGCGCCCACTGGCGCAGGTGTGGGCGGTGGCGGCGTAGGGGCCCGGCAGTTGGGCTTTGACGGCTTGCTGGAGCCGCTGGATGACCTGGTCGAGTTTGAGTTCCAGGAGGCGCTCATAGCGGGTCTGCTGCAGGGAGCCGTCAGCCCCGCGCAGGCGCTCCCAGGCACCAGACCACCCGGTGCTGCTGCTCCCGGGCCCAGGGACTCCCCTGCTGAGTCTGGCAGCCCGCCAGGGCCCACGCGCTCGGTGGCAGCCAGGCCTGGGGCTCCCCTCATCCGTGCATCCTGGCCCGTGCAGCAGCAGCAACAGCAGCGCTCAGGGAGCCCCGGTGGATCACATGGGTCCCCGAGCGGCCCGCATGGAGGCAGCAGTGTGTCGTCGTCTGCTGCGACCGCCCCTTGGAGGCCCCCCGGTCAGTTGCCGTACAGCCCCCGTGCCCAGCAGTACCTGGCCATGAGGCAGCAGCAGATGCAGCAGCAGCAACAGCTTGCACACCAGCTGCGTGTGGCGGAGGGGGCCCAGGCGCAGCAACAACAGGAGCAGCAGCAAGGCTCGCCGTCCCGGCAGCGCGAGCAGTCTCCACAGCATGCGCCACGGCACGCAGGGGTTACCGCCGCTGAGGGGTTGCAGCCGAACGGGCGTGGGCTACAGCCCTCGGCCGCACAAGGTGAGCCGTCCGCCTACGGCAGGGCAATGTTTTTGGTTTAGCCATATGCATACAACCATACACCTTGCTCTGCACTTTTGTGTTACATCCTTGGAGCTCTCCACACCACCGCACGATTCGATCTCTGTCTTCTTGCCTTCTTAGGGCACGTCGCTTTGCAAATTCATTGCACATCACCCTCAACCGCATTACGACATACCTGCACCCGCCGAGCCCTTTCATCCTACTCCCTTGCCTGTGCTACTGCAATATCCGCAGGTGCTGCTGCCGGCTCTCCTCCTGCTGCCGCCGCTAACTCCGCAGCCTCTGCCAGTACCTCCACTACCAATGCAACCACCGCAGCTGCTGCAGCTGCCGCTATGGGCGGCCTGCTCGACCTGGGGTCCCTCACTGCGCAGCTGGCGGCCATGGACACCGGCAGCCTGGAGGCCATACGGGGCTACGCCAGCGGCTACATAGACGGCCGCGTGCAGGCGCTGCCGCAGCTCGGCAAGGTGCGTAGCTCCGGTGTGCTGCGGTGCTGGGTTGCCAGTGTGTGGGATGACGGGGGTAAGGGATGTGCTTGTAACGGTCCGGGTAGGGAGTCGCAGTCAGAAGCAGCTGGCCCTGGCTTGGTACGGAAAGGTGTGTCACGCGACATAATTGCCAACTAGTCTTCGCCAAAATGCATATGCCGCATGGATAGTCGGGCAAGCAAGAGGCCCTACCAACGTAATGCGCGCAAGTGCTGAGTGGAGGGATCGTGAGCCCGTCCGTGGTTGCTGCAGCCTCACGTTGGTCCGGGTGGGTTGCCGTGCGTGCAGGTGCGCTCCGAAGTTGTCAAGGCGGCTGTGCTCCGGCTGGTGGAGGAGGCCATCCAGGCGCGGAGGGCAGCTGCAGGGGCAGCAGTAGGAGCAACCCAAGCAGCCCAGGCACCCGTGCGGCCGCTGTCCCCTGCCACTGCACGGACGCAGGCTACCCAGTCTTCGTCGCAGCACACAGCTGCCACTGCCCCCCCGGGCTCCAGCAGGCCGGCGCCTGCCGACGCAGCGCAGACGCACGTAGCCCATGCGGTGCAGCTGTCATCGGACGCTAGCTGGGGTATCGCTCCCGCTGCGGCTGCTGCTGCTGCCGTCGCGGCAGCGCCTGGCGCCTCTCCACAGGGTGCATCTCCGCACCGGTCCAGCCTTAGCGGCACTGCTGCTACTGCTGGTGCGCTACCCCCGTTGCCTGACAGCCGCAGCCCTGACGGCCCTCCAGCGCAGCACGCATCGGGTGTGGGGACCGGCGAGCTGCTCCCGCCGCGGGAGCTGAGCTTAGCAGTCTCCTTCCACAGTGGCACCAACGCGGCCAGCAGTAGCACGCTCAGCAGCGTTGGCGGCGGCGCGCCACACGAGGGACACGTCCCCGGCACGGCTGTGCGCGCGATCGGGGGACACGTGCATGCCGTACACGCCGGCGCTGCTCCTTCGCAGTCACTGCAGTCCGGTGCGCAGTACGGCTCCCAGGCTATCAGCCCGGGCTCTCCCGCCCTGCCGGCCAACGGAGGCAGCAGCAACGTGGGCGATGCAGCGGACGGCGCCGCAGCCAGCGCGCACCTGTCTGAAGAGGCGACAGCACCGTCGACCCTGTCCGCAGTTGCTGCTGTTCCTGCGTCCAGCAGATCTGCTTCCGGCGCAGTGGGCGTGGCCACCCCATCAGATTCGGAGTCGCCGGGCGATGTGCCCTCAAGCGTACCCCAACTGGAGCCTGCCCCGCTGCACACCCATCCGCGCACGCCACTGCAGGGCGGCTCCGTGCAGCTACCTGCTGTACCAGTCGCGACATTAGCTGGGCTTGAGGAGCAACAGCAGCAGCAGCAAGGCTTGGCCTCGAGTGGGAGCACGGCACATGTGGTTAGGGAGGGCCCCGTGGCGTCGGTGCTGCAGCACGTGGAGCAGCAGGAGCTGCAGGAAGCGGGGCCGTACCAGCAACAGACGGAGCTAGCCGCTGCCGCGGCAGTGGCTGCTGCAGCCCCGGTTGTCAGCTTCCCGCAAATGCCGGCGTCGCCGCTGCAGCCCCCGGCGGCTCCTGGCAGTGCAGGAGGCAGCCCCGGGTTGGCCACAGCGGCGGATGCAGCTGGGGAGGTCCCTGTTGTGACGCTTGGGGCAACCGGTTCAGTCGCGTCTACCATCTGCTACTCCAGCCCTAGCGGAAGCGGCGCAGATGAGCCAAGCTCGCGGGCCGCGGAGCAGGCGGGTGAGGAGGGCATGTTGGACTCCACAGCTGCGCACGGGGAAGGGGAGGAGGAGGAGGAGGCTGTCAGCGGGCTGCTGGGCGGGGGGCAGCGGAGCTGGGGCTCCGTCCACGAGCACGAGCCGGAGCACGAAGCGGAGGAGGAGCGGGAGGAGGCTGCATGGGGCAGTACAGCGCACGGGGGCGACGCCGCGTCGCACGGACAGGGCGGCGTGGAGGAAACGCCGCATGCGGGCGCCGTGGAAAGCGCTGCGGTGGCGGCGGTTGGTGGCGTGCTGGCTGGTGATGGCAGGGCGCACGTGGATGAAGGGCCAGTGGATAGCGGGCATGGCGGCAGCACGGCTGCCTGTCTTGCAGGCCCCGCTCTGGAGGCGGCTGTGTTGGAGGGGGGGAGCACGAGCCGTACCGAGGGCAGCCCTGATACGGTTGCGGCGCCTGAGCAGAGCCAGTTGCCCCCCACTGTGCCAGAGCTTGGTGAGCTTGGTGGAGCTGCACATACCGGTATCAGCGCAGCGGCTGCTACTGAGCAGGCTGTTTCCGCGCGCCCTGCGCCGCTCCCAAGCAGCGCCCAACCGTCCGCGGACTCCCCTGCCCCGGCCGCAGCCAGCACGCCCACGCGCCGGCGCACCCACAGCGGCTCGGGCGCCACCACACCCGGCGCCCTGGCAGCGGTGAGCCGCACCGCAGCCACCTGCGCCTCCGGCCCCTCAAGCGGCCGCACCGGCGCTGTCCACGGCAGCACCACCTCCAACACCAATCACCTCTCCACGGGGCACACCAGCAACATCGCCAACGCCAGGCGCAGCAACCCAGGCGCGGCCCCATCCGGACCTTCCTCCACCACACCCAACGCCGCCAGCAGCTCCCCTGCCCCCGGCAAGATGCGGACCACATCGGGTCGCGCAACCACCCTGCTAAGCGCCGCCGTCTCCCCTTCTGCCTCCGGCTCGAAACACGCCCGGCGCACGTCCAGCAGCGGAGGCGCCTCCAGCCTCGTTACCTCCGTCCCCAGCACTGCCGCAAGCCGCACCCCCAGCAGCAGGCAGCTGCCTTCCGCCTCTGCCTCCTCCTCCGTACCCACCCGCTCGCACACCACGCACGTGGCTCTGTCCAAGCCCGGCGTCCATACCACCTTCGGCTCAACCCCCGCCTCCCCAGCCACCAACCGGCCGCCCAAGCTCCAGGCGTTGGGTTCCCTGCCCCCAACGCCAGCCGGCACCCCCATGTCCACCGCCTCCAAGCATTCGCACACACATGGCACCAGCCAGGGGGGCGTGCACACCACCGCCACTTCCATTGGTGGCGCCCCGCACGAGCTGCTGCCGGCAGGAGCGTCCCCATCAGTGTCAGGGACCTCGGCGCGTCGCTCTACAGAGCAAATGCTGCCGGCCGGCAGCGCCTTCTCCTCCCAGCCCCGTGCCGCTGTTGCTGCCGCAGCCGCTGCCCACCGGGAGGCAGCAGCTGCTGCTGGTACTGCGAGCAGCGCTGGAGTTGCTGGCGGTGTGATGGGTACGCGCAGCTCCTTGGAGTCCGAGTCCCTGCGCTTCCTGGCGCAGCTTGACGCAGCGCTGGCTGCCAGTGGCGGCGGTGCTGGCCCGGGAGACACTGCCACCCACGGTGAGGAGGTACAGGGTCCAGCCGTAGAGCACAGCGTTGGTGTCTCAACGGGCGCGGAAGCCCCAGGCGAGGTAGGGCCAGCTGCGGACGCGGGGCAGGCCGCGCTTCTGCCTTCGGCCTCGCCCCCGTCTCCGCCACCAGAGGCAGACGACTCGCCTGTAATGCCCCCAAGCCTCGGCCTGGAGCAGCTCCCACTGCTGCAGCCGGTGCACGCGGCTGACCGCGCTGAAGGCGAAGCCAGTGCCCCAGCCAGCCCCAGCCCTCTGGTACTGTCCCCAGGCAGCATCAGCGTACCAGCCCACGTGCACGCCACTGCGGTGGCCGCTGGGCTCACGGCTGGTGCCCTGCAACAGCAGGGGGCGCCCCTGCATTCGGCGCTGTCCCCGCCGCCACAAGCCGAGGACTCCACCCCGCAGTCGCCTATGCCCGGACTTGGCCCAACGCCAGCGCTACCCCTGCCCGGCGGGGAGCAGCCTACAGGCCCACACGGTGCATCGCAGCCGGAAGGCGTACAGCGCCCACACAGGGGTTCACAGCAAGGGGAGGTGCTGGTGCGGGGCGTGGAGCTGGCGGCGTACGGTGCAGGGCAGGCGCGTGTAGCGGAGGCACAGGAGCAGGTGGTCACGCGCACGGCCTCCGGGGCGGCAGATGCAACGGCGGTGGTTAGTGGGTCGGAGGTTGACGCTGGCAGCAGGCAAGCCGGTGGTGAGCTGAACTTCGGTGGAGCTGTAGCGACAGCAGCAGCGGCGGGCACCGGGGAGCTGGTGGGCGGCGAGGGTGCGGTGCATGCAGCTGCAGGGTCTACAGGCGGGCAGCTGCTTGTGCGGCCCGTGGACGCCGCTGTGGCACTGGACGGGTCCGACGAGCAGCAGGCCAGCGGCGCTGGGTTACTGGGGCAAGCAGCGGAGGAGGCATGCAGCGCTGGTGCGGTTGTCGGGGCCCTGGAAGTGGGTGCGGAGGCGGTGGTTGTTGCGCCACAGGCGGAAGCTTTTACTGAGGCGGGGCTGCCCGGTGCGGAGGCTGCGCTGCTACCCCTGCACGATACCGCATCCCCGGCCGGTGCCCAGGCGTTAGCGCATGCAGCAGAGGCGGCAGAGGCTCCGGGTGGCCCACAGGACCCCGCCGTTGAGGGTGCTGCTGTGGTGCCTGGGTCCGCTGGCCCCGGCGCAGCGCCGGACGGCGCGCTGCTGCCGCCAGCATCTGGTACGGAGGGCTCGCCTTCGGCTGTCGCCGGCTTACCGCAAGCGACGGCGGCTGACGGTGCCGTGCAACCTAGAATGGCGGCAGCTGCGGGTGCTATCGCCGTAGCTGGGCCCAACCAATCCGCCATCCCTGAGTCGTCTCCAGCCCAGCTGCCGGTACCCGTCGTCGCCGCACCTGCTGCTGCGACGGTGGGCGCGCAAGCGGAGGCAGCACCTGAGGCAGTGGCCGCACCGACTGTGCCTAGCCCCGTGCCTGGTGCTCGCGAGGGCAGCCAGCACCTCACCCCAGCAAGCGCACCGGAGGAGCCTGCGGCCGCGTGCGCGCCTTCTGGTGCCCTGCCGGCCGACACAGCACCTGAAGCTCTTGCGCCGAACCTAGCCTCCGGGGACGCAACGCAGCCGGCCAGCCAGCCTGCAGCCATCATCTCATCTGCCGCCCCGTTGTCCCTTCCGACAGACGCCTCGTCCCCGGTAGCCATCGACGCCACAACTCGGGCTGAACCCCAAGCGATGGACAGCACTGCGGCCGTCCAACCCACAGCACCTCAGGCAGCAGGCGCTGATGGCACAGGCGACCCTGCGCCCGTGGCCGACGCCGCGGACGCGGCGGCAACGGAAGCGCCAGCGGCAGCAGCAGCGGTAGCAGCCGCAGGCCGAGCGGCCGGGTCACAGCCGGAGCTGCCTGTGCTGCGCTCCGTGCGCGGCTCCTCTGCGTCGCTGGGCTCTGAGGCCGGCACGCCGGGCGGCAGCGGCGCCGCCACGCCCACACGCCGCGGCCGCGACGCGCGCAGCATCGAGCCCGTGCTGGCGGAGCTCAGGGCCACCAAGGCGCTGGTGGCGGCAGGTGGGCACACCCTTTTTCTCATCCTAGGCGATCCGTTCCCGCTGCTTCTACCTGGCACACCGAACTCCTCAGACTGCCAATAGTACTGCAGTTGCTCAAATGTAGTCACAGTCGGCTCGATGCTATCGCTTCACCAACAACTGCATCGCTGCACAAGCGTTGTCTTCTCGCCATGCCCCTGGGGGCCGTACGTACTCTAGCCGCGTGCCCGCGTGTTCCAGCTTGTGACCCTGAGCTGGCGCCTCCCTCCCGCAGGCGACCCCGACGGCGCGCACGCGCAGCGCATGACTGAGCTGCTGGACCAGCTGGACTCCTACCGCCGCGGGGTGGAGCGCCGCCACGGCCCCCAGCACGCCATCGCCAGCCAGCTGCGCCTGCTGCACGCCGACATGACCAAGTGGCTCAAGACCGTCACCGCAGCAGCCGCAGCAGCAGCTGGAGCAACGGTGGCACCAACCGCAGCAGCATCAGCACCCGGTGCTGGTGCCCCTGCGGCTGCTGGCTCTAGCGCTGCGGTTGGTGTTGGCGGCGGGGTTGACAGCGCGGTGGGTGTCGCGGCTAACCCAGCAATTGACGGCGGCTCCGGCCAAGGGGGCGCACACAAGCTGCTCGACATGCCGCCTGCCGCAGCTGCACAGCCAGCAGCGGCCCCTGCTGCTTTCGTAGCCCCACAGCCGGCACAGGCAGCTGGGACCCTGACCAGCGAGATCACGCCTGCCCCGATTGCTCCGCAAACCCAGCAGCAGCAACTGCAGGCCCAGCAGCAGGAGCCGGGTGTGGGGCTGTCGGCTGCGCTGGCCCGCCGCGAGTCGCAGTCGTCTGTGCACACCGATGCCACGCTGTTTGACGGAGGGGCAGCCGGGGCCTCAACGGGGGTGTCGACCCCTCGGGACAGCCTGGCCGGCATCGCCACGCCAGGGAGCAACAGCCCCGACGGCTTCAGCTTCTCACCTCAGCACCAGCAGCACTACCAGCAGCAGCAGCAGCTGCGCGCACAGAGGAGCTCCAGCAGCAGCGTGGGCGCAGCTTCCATGGCAGGTGCCAGCATGGGCGCTGGGAGCAGCGCTTCGATGGCGGCAGCAGGACCGAGCGCGCCTGGTGTGGCGATGGCGCCACCTGTAGCCGCTGCTCCGCCCACCAGGGTTACAGCCCCGCAAGCGGCTACTGCCCAGGCCAATGGGCAGGGCGTTTCGACCTCCTCCCAGGGCCTGGACTGGTCAAAATACGGTTTGGGCTTTGGTGGGGGTGCTGGCAGCGGCAGCGGCACGGCGGGCATGGGCCAGGCGGCGGCGGCCTCAGGTGTTGGTCATGGGGCGATGAGCGGCATGCAGCAGCAGCAGCAGCGGCAAGGTCACATGGGCGGCTTGTCCCAGCAGCAGCAGTACGGCTCTTTCCCGGCTGCGGGGGGTGTTGTCCCCGGTGTTGCAGGGATGGGAATGGGCATGGGAATGGGCATGGCGGGAGGCGGCGGCGGCATGGCGGGGCCGTCAGGCCAGCCGCAGATGAGCCTGATGGACCTGGCCAACCAGCTCAACAGCCGGGCTATGCAGCAGCAGGGGCAGCAGCGTAGCGCTGGTATGGGCATGATGAGCCAAGGGGGCGCGGGGATGGGAACGGGTATGGGAGGAGGGATGGGGATGGGAGTGGGGATGGGGATGGGGATGGGGCCAGGCGGGTCAGCGAGCATGGGAGCTATGGGGCCAGGGACGACGATGATGATGCCGGCCGGGATGCGGAGTGTGAGTCATGGGGGGCCGCACGTGGGGGCGGGCGGCGGCGGGGCGGGGGCGCAGCAGCAGGCTGCGGCGGGACAGGGCGGCAGCGGGGGCGGCGCGGCTGAGGGGAAGAAGGCTGGGTCGCTGAAGAAGAAGCTGGGCGGTCTGTTCGGTGGCGGGAAGAAATAGACAGTCGTGTACGTGTACAGGGCTTTGCATAGCGCACGCAGCGCACATGTGGCATCGTGCATCTGGCACCTGGATATGCCTGTGTACTGCGGACTTGATTTTAGGGCTAGAGGTACTGGGCGCAACAATTACGTTTGGAATACTGCTAGGGGAGGTACCCTGTGGAGGGGTGGTGCGTACTGAAACACGACTGACAACCTGTCAGAGCGAATGCTGCCGAGTGCTGTAGGCCTGGTACCGTCATGGCATTGAAGGTGAGGCTGCAAGCGTGCGACGACAACTACTACTGCGGCTGCTGCTACTATACGGTCCTTATATTGTTGGGGCAAGACCTCCAAGCAAAACCTTCTGTGTGATTCATGCTTTGTTGAGGACTAGGACCCTTGTTCAGGACACAATGGCAGAGCTCAATGGATTCTCGGGATGGGGTCAAGTCATGTTGGCCATAAGAAGCTTTTGGCGAAGATGACCAATCGACTGGGCCCAACGATGCGGCGCTTCTGCTGTCATGCAAAGGGGTGCATGGGGTCTCACGATCTGCATCCAGTGCCAACCATACAGCGCGCTAACACAATGCGGGTTGTCATAACGATCTTGCAGGTTGGCTCAATCCGAAGGTGGTCAGCCGAAACGGACTAGCAGTCTGCCACGGATGCAAGCTGATGCAAGCAACTGCACAACCGCACCAGCCGTCCCATGCAGCTCTCCCTATCCCCTGCCACTCCAATCCAGTCCTATCCGCCTCTGCCCTCGCTCCGTGCACCACACCATAGCACCGTGGCCCCGGGAGCTGCTTCCACAGCCAGCCGCATCGCGTGCATCCCCACACAGGTACCTCAGCAAATATGCAGCCGCCCGAGTCATTTCGGTTATTACGTATCGCACTTGCCGCTCCACCTCCAGCTCCTGCTCCTGCTGCACGCGGCAAGGCCCTCTCGCATCGCCCCCTTTAACCTCACCCCCACCCCGTGCACGGCCTTGATAATCCACTCCTGGTACGCGTCCTGCTTCTGCTGCCCAGTTAGGACCAGCTGCCCCGCCGCCTGCTGTTGCGCCATGTCCTGCAGGGCATCACGGAACATCTTCTGCGTCTGCCCAGCCAGGGCCAGCTGCCCTGCCTCCTGCTGTTGCGCCATGCTCTGCAGGGCATCGCGGAACATCTGCTGCTGCTGCCCAGTAAAGGCCAGCTGCCCCTCCGTCTGCTGTCGCGCCATGCTCTGCAGGGCATCGCGGAACATTCTCTTTGTCTGCTCAGCCAGGGCCACCTGCCCCTCCGCCTGCTGTTGCGCCATACCCTGCAGGGCATCCCGGTACGCTGCCTGCTGCCCCAGCATCGCACCCTTGGCCCACTGCATGAAAGCCTGCGCACCCTGTAGCGCATCCCGGAACATCTCGTGCGCCTGCTCAGCCATGGCCAGCTGCCCCTCGGCCTGCTGTCGTACCATGGTCGTCATCGCCTCCCGGTACGCCGCCTGCTGCTGCAGCATGAGCGCCTGGTGCGCCTCCGCCTGCTTCTGCTGCACGCTCACCCACCAGTACAGCATCGCCCCCGCTACCGCCGCCTGACCTAGCATTGCAACCCAGACGACAACCGTCGGCGACAGCATGCCGCCGTAGACCGCCATGCCGGCCCCGCGGCACGTGTCGGTTGGCCCGGCAGGTACGACCGAGGGTGGCTTGCGCCTGGCGGCGCCCAGCCGGTGCCACGCCACGTGCCGCAGCAGGTCACGCTCCAGGGGCGGCAGGCGGCTGCGTGCCGCTTTATAGCGGTTTGCAAATTCGATGTGCCTGCGGGCGGATGTGGCACGAGTGTGTGAGTTAAACGCTAGGGCAAAGTTGCGGCGGGATTGTCGTACGCGGTCCCAAGCAGTGCGCGCGCACGGCAACACGCTCGGGGGTAGTGCGCCAACAGCAGAGCGAGCTGCGTGGCAATGTGTATTTGAGTATACGATGTAACGGCAAATAACAGCATTGCTCGGCAGCAAGATTATGGATGATGGCAGGCCTGGCACGGTTGTGACACGGCCTCATGGTTGCATACCAAACAGTACAGTACCCTGACGTACAATCAAAGGATGCAGCGAGTGCAACGCAGGTTTTGCAGCTGTGCAAATCTGGAGCCGCCAACGGAACACGTCCTTCTAGCCTACAGCAAAACACATCACAGTTGGTGGTTGCGTACGGCACGCAACCCCAGAGAACTCGTCCGTGCCCCACCTGTCCCGTGCGTCCGCCGCAACGCCCCACAGGTCCGCCCGCAGCAGCCCCAGCAGCAGCTCCGTGTCGCTGAGGGAGGGGTCCGCAGCGCTAAGCACCGCGCTGCTGCCGTCGCCGCCCAGCCGCCGCACGGCAACCCAGCGGCCGGCGGTGGCGGCGGGAGGGGGGCTGCTGCTTGAGGGCACCTGCCGCCAGTCTCCCTCCCCGACAACCTTTTCCTGCTCCTGCTCCTGCTTGTCATGCTGCGGACGGTGCCGCTGGTGCCGCTGCTGCTGCGGCTGTTGTTGCTGCCTGGGCTCCTTGGGCGGCTGGGCCTCCGTAAATACCATCTCGGGGCTGCCCAGCACGCTGAGGATGTGGGGTGTGGGCACGGCGGGCTGGCCCATGATGCTGTCGAGGGCCTGGGCGGAGAAGTGGTACGTCGACACAGGGTCGGCGAGGCCTGCGGGCGGCATGCGGTGGGAGGGGTGCGCGTGTGCGCTATGTCAGCACTTAGCAGTCCGCTGGTTCGCAGGGCGATGCACCTGTCCAGGAGGCGGCAGTCACGGTAGGGCGGAAGCTCTCGCAGTCTCGCATTGAAGGCGAACTCGCCCTCGTGCCCTTGCTACGTGCCCATGCCTTGGTCAGGCGCTCGTGCATTTCAGCGTGCGTAGCAGCTCAGCGTAACGGAGCCCGTCTCAACCAGGGGCAGCGCATTGCAGGCGTTCCGACAGAAAAGAGCCGCACACTTTCAGGACTCATTCCTCACCCATGTCGCTTGTGTGCTCCGCCATCGCCGCCGCCACGCGCTCCCTCATCTGCTGCCGCTCGTGCGCCGTGAGCGTGTCGGCACGTGCCAGCACCGGCAGCACCCCCACCACGCGGGACAGCGCCGACAGGTACTCCACGTCCAGGTCAGTGAACCTGGGGCCACGGGAAGAACCCATTGGTAGGTGCTAACGTGCTATTCCACTGCCATGGCGCGCTGCGCACAGCAGAATGTCGCTCGGTCGATATGCGTGGCGAATCCTCACTGCCGGTACAGGTAGCATACGCTGGCGAGGCCCTCGGTTGCTACCGTTACGGGTACTTTAGTCGTTGAGCGAACACGCACTGCATACAGCCCAACCGTTCGTGCCTTAAAGCGGGCACGCAACCATGCATGCGCTTTGTACGTGTGTGTGGTCTTGCTCGTTCCAGAGCCCAGCCCCGTCCCACTCAGGAAACACAGAGCTGGTCCCGGTCATTAGGGACACGGGGATTCCCACCCCTCTAGCTGTACGCATAGGAGCCACCAGCTCCGTCAAAGTATAGGCCACGTGCCCACGTCGAGTGAGCCTCAAGTTCTCGCCACCACAACCTGGCTAGAGTACTGCGCTGGCTAGGGTACCGGTATGTACCCCCACCTGTTTGGTTCCACCATGGAGATGCACAGGCAGGGGCTGTACGGCAGCACCCCCAGCCGCCGCCCGCCGTCCGCCACGCTGAGGGCGGCGCCGTTGAGGGCGGCCACGTCGCGCTGGCGCTGACGCAGCACCCAGCGGAGCACGGCCGGCAGGTGGCGGGAGGGGCGCTCGGGGCCTGGAGGGCAGAGCGGGATGCAACCTTGGGTCCTAGGCTCCTAGCTGTAGCGGCGGTACCGCACGAGCTCAAAGAGCAGTGTGGACATCGGCAGGACGCTAGCACCACTAGCACCACGCATCGCCATGAACCTCTGGTGACATTTAGCCCTTAGGGTAGCCTCAGGAGTAACCGAAGTGGCATGACGCAGGTTGACATTTGGCAGAGGTGGAGTGGGCCTCACCTGGGCAGTCTCGCTCGCCGTATCCAGGTGTGTCTTGCAGCCGGATGCGCAGGGCCCGCTGCGTCGCCTGATGGTACTGATGCGTCGACAGCGCCGCCTCGGCCGGCCCCTCCGCCCCCAGCAGGATCTCGGGCACGCAGCAGGCCATGGAGTCGGGCTGGGTCTCGAACGCGCTCATCATCATTGAGCCTGTGCATGGGGTTTCGTTGTTGCGCATGCGGCGGTTATCTGTGCGGTCACCGTATGTACAGCTGACGCAAGATGGACGAGTTTCATTGGAGGTGGCGTCATGAACAATTATGGCTTTATGTTTCCTGGCTGCGTGGTATCGGTGTGCTTTGGCGTGTTTCGGGCCCCCAGGCCAGCCAGACCACGCACCCAGGGAAACCGGTGAGCGCCAGGAGTCTGCATGCCGGAACCGGGCTACGGGCGCACCAGTGCGCAGAAACCATACGTACTGTGACATGATCAAGCTGCAATTCAGTACCACCTTAGTGCAGGATACAAGATTACTGCTTGGTGGATTGCAAGGCTCCACGCTCATTATCAGGCATCGCGCACCTGTGGCCTCCTGCGTCTGCAGGTCCTTGGGCTCCATGCCCCACCGCACACAGGCGTTACGCATGAAGGTGGTCTTGCCCACGCCCTGCCGCCCCACCAGCAGCAGGTTCAGGTGCAGCGGGGTACATGGAGGAGGTAGCAGCCTGTCCGGGGCGTCGCGGCGCGGTCGCGCGTCGCCGCGAGAGCCAACAGCGTCATCAGCGCACCCGCCGGAACTAGAGGCGTCGAGCAGCCTGCGTCTGAACGCTTGAATCCCTTGCCATTGCACGTGCATTGTTTTATGTGACAGCTTCTGCTCGGCGCCACGCGTCAGGGTGTACAGGATTTCGAACAAGTCAGCAGTCTTGGTTCAAGGTATCGGGACAGGAGGCAAGGTCACCCGTGATCAAAACGAACCGCTGTCCAGGCATTGTGTGGGCTGCCGTTGGCAAAACAGTTACAGCTTGTTGAGCACAGTGTGGCCGACAATCGGGCCTGGCAGGCGCGCTGAAACAGGCTGTGTGCCAGGAGGTGCCATACACCGCGACCCGTGGGTCCACCTTCGCGCTTCCCAGCAGTGACCGCAGGGCTACGGCTCACGAAAGGCTTGAAATATAGTCTGGCTTTTCACGGACAGTTGGGCACCGAACTCAATAAGGCATCTGAGCAAATGCTGACGTTGTGAGTGTCGGAGCGCACCGCCACCCTGGAGCCACCTAACTGCCGCGAAGGGCAGAGTTTGGTCGGAGTGCTGGACAACCATGGGTAACTGCAGTCCATGGGCCCACTGCGTACTCATAATGCACGATTACACAATTGCATCGGTCTGTGGCACATTGCCAGGCAGCAGGCAGACACCATAGTGTTACAGTACACACGTGTTCAACGCACCAGCCCATAGCAAGTGACAGGCGGCGGGCCTGGTATTGGCCCGCCTGTGCTGTTACTGCCACGCTGCTTACCAATACTTCAACACGCCTTTCATGCTACGTGCCAGCTTTGGCTTGTGATTGCTAGGACATACATACATTCATTTCCTCTCGGCAAGCGTATCCATTCATGCCCGCTGGCCACCCATGGCCGCGAGGTGCCTCCCTACCGATACATGACATCCGATGATATGCTCGGCCTTACTTCCTAACCTTATCCCAACTGCCAAGCCGAACCACGCAGCCCGTGCACAGTTGTCCATGGGCCAACGTGGATCGATACCGGTACGCAGCCACCGGTGCACAGCGACTTATCCGTCACGCCCCGTCGGCGCCGCGCCCACGGCCCATAGCCCCGGAGATGCCTACCACAAACGGGACCTCTTCCATTCCTCAAAATACGTAATCCACCGCTCATGCCTCTCCATGTCAGCTTGCAGTGCCTCGCCCAGCTCCTCCAGCCCCTGCAGGCTCTGCAGCGCCCCCTGCTGTGTTCTGTGCTGCCCACTCATCGCCGCCTTGACGCCCTCCAGTGCAGCCTGCGCGCTCTGCAGTGCCTCCTGCTGCTGTAGCACCATGCTGTGTAGCGCCGCCTGCTGCTGGGACACCAGGGCCAGCCGCGCGCCCGTCCGCTGCCCCTGCACGCACAGCCACACACACAGCGCCACGGCACCCAGCCCCAGCAGCACTGCAACCCACGCAGCCACCGTCGTCGTAACCCACAGGCCGCGCGGCGGCTTGGTGGGGGCGCAGCCGCCGACCGCCGGGAGCGCGCCAGCGGGGCGCGTGGGCCTGGCGGCGCCCAGCCTGCGCCATGCCACGTGCCGCAGCAGCTCGCGCTCCAGGGAGCGCAGGCGGCCGTGTGCCGCCTTGCAGCGGTCTGCGAACTCGATGTGCCTGTGGGGACGGGACCGGACGGGATGAGGTGCGCGCTCGCTCACAGACTCCCAGGAGGGCATCGAAGTTGCCGGCAGCTATATGTGGGCCAGTTGATGCTAGGTCGTTTACGGGCAGGTGGGCTTGTCAGGTTCTGAGACTCGGACGTACGGTAGCAGGAAACGGTGTAACTGCATGGTCACCCTTGTGTTGTGGTACTGTAGCCTGCATCGGTTGGCACCCGTGGCAACCACGCATGACCATCCCGACATACGGCAAGATGCTGCCAGTAGTGCCCACTAGTGTCGACGGCGTGAGCGCATGCAATCGCCTAGCCTGTGCTGCAAACGACTAGCCCCCCACCCCCGCACCTACCTGTCCCGTGCGTCGGCCGCCACGCCCCAAAGGTCCGCCCGCAGCAGCCCCAGCAGCAGCTCCGTGTCGCTGAGGAAGGGGTCCGCAGCGCTAAGCACCGCGCTGCTGCCGTCGCCGCCCAGCCGCCGCACGGCGACCCAGCGGCTGGTGGTGGCGGCAGGAGGGCTGCCGCTGCAGTCGCTAGGGCTGCTGGAGTGCGTCTGGCATGCCTCCTCCTCGCTCTTCTCCTGCTCCTGCACCTTACGCGGCTCCGTTGGTTGCTGCTGCAGCAATGTCATGTGGCGGCAGGCCATGGCGCTCAGGATGGGCGGCGAGGGCAGGGAGCCCGCATCCAGGCCTTCCAGGGCCTGAGCGGAGAAGCGGTACATCCGCACCGGCTGGGCGAGGCCTGCAACAGAATCCAAGCACGCGACGTCGCGGGATGCACATGGGCAGGGCATGTCACGTGAGCTTCGCCTGGTTGCACCTTGTACTGGGACAGATGGCAAGAACGGGCACTATTGTAAAATTCCGAACGCCATTGCTTGATGAGTCCTAGAGCTGCAGTATGTAAGCGCAATATAGCAGTTGCGTTCAATCCGGATTATCGCCGTGGCTGTTATGGTATGTACGACCAGCGCACGCCGACCGGGCAGGTGGGCTATCCTGGGCTACCCTTGTAGGCCAGCGTCAAAGTTCAGATGAACTTGTGAACCAGTTCCAAGTGAGCGGGTGCAGTCTGACTGCAATGCACCAACGGCAAAGTGACCCACCGTCAGCGCTTTTGTGCTGCTCCAGCGCCGCCGCCACGCGCTCCCTCATCTGCTGCCGCTCGTGCGCCGTGAGCGTGTCG
>VFQN01003144.1_pt1 | contig 24190 bp, 40 predicted proteins | sample 3512371 | NCBI WGS metagenome assembly VFQN01 (sample SAMN10412370, study PRJNA504923) | tailings metagenome | isolation source: Replicate 2 from Balatoc abandoned mine | place: Philippines: Itogon, Benguet | collected 2017-08-28
GGGCGGGGGGGGGGGGGGGGGGGGGGGGGGGGGGGCGGGGGGGGGGGGGGGGGGGAGCGGGGGGAGGGGGCGGGGGGGGGGGGGGGGGGGTGAAGGGGCGTCAAGTGGATGCTACGCTCAGGCGTGTGGCTACGATGCAGGTGCGTGAAGGAAAGGGCGAGCAGGTGGCTGCGGGCCTGCGAGGATGAGGTGGCTAAGGGTGAACGGGGAGAAGGGAGGCCAGGCTGTGGGCCAGGTGGGTTAGCACAGACAGAGGTTGTGACTTTTCCCACTGTGAACGTCCGCCCAATTTCGTGGCACCGCTCGAAGCACACAAGCCAAGGCAGCCCTCGTGCCCCTCCTCCCTGGACAAGCACATCTGGCTACCCCTCTCCTCCAACGCCTCAGGGGCGCATCGACCCCGGCAGCTGGACGCTCAACTGGGCCCCGCAGCTGGGCGGCAGCTCCTCAAAGCTAACCCCGCAGCTTCCGGCAACTTCCACCGGCGCCTCCTTCCCCGTCATGATCCGCTGCTCCGCCTCCGTGCAGCTCCCCCGCCCCCCGCCGCCCCCCGACCCCCCGGCACGCCCCCAGCTGCCCGCCTTACCCCTAGAGCCCCCCTTCGCCCCGGAGAAGCCACCTGCCCCGGAGGAGCCCCCTGGGGGCCTCCCGGGTAGAGGAGGCGGGGTTGTGCTGCCGGGAGGTGGTGGACGGGACGGCGATGAGACCGGGGGTGACATCGAGGTGGCAATCACGTTGGGCTTAGGGCGGAGGAGCTCGCGGCGGCGGCGTGGACGGTTTCTTGCGGCGGAGCAGATGACACCTACATCCACACCTGCACCTGCAGACGTTTTGAAGTCTAATACACAGCCAGATGGCGGCACTAGCCCGGAAAGCACCAGCAGCGTGAGTAACACGGACGAGGAGGAACCTGTGGACCCCATTTGGGTGTCGTCAAACACCACCCTGTGGGGCCACCCCACCGCCCCCACCGTGCTGCACACAGGGGGGTTATCCCGCGCCCTGCACCTGCCCCCCTCCACCTGCATCGCCCTGCGCCGCCTGGTGCTGTCTGGCCTGGCCGCCGGCCGACACGTGCCGCTGGCGGGCTGGGGCCTTGACGCGCCGCCGCCGCGCCCGCCGGAGCCGCCGGCGGAGCCGCCAGCGCCGCCGCCGGACGCTCCGGGACCTGACGTCCCCGATGACGGGTTGGGAATCGGGATTGGGATTGGGTTCGCGGGTGGGGTTGGGGATGGTACAGGCGCGGGAACGGATGACACGGCGGATGGCAGTACGGCGGTTGGGGAGGGCGGCGGGGTTCAGGGAAGGAGGCGGCAGCGGCGGAGAGCGCTACAGGCCGTGGGTAACGACGGTGCCACTCTCCAGGGTTTGGCGGTCCTTGACCGGGGGCAAGGGAGTCTCCCGGGTGAGCAGCAGCGGCTGGAGGGAGGCGGCAGGGTTGGAGGGTTGCCGCAGGAGGCAGTGGGGCTGGGGCTGGGGCTGGGAGGGTCGGGTGTGAGGGGGCTGATGCAGGACGGGGGGGCAGCCACGTCCCCGGCTGCTCCGGGCGGGCCGCCGTCGCCCCCGGCCAGGGGAGGTCCCCAGGAGGCAGGGGAGGTCCTCCCCAGCGGCACGGAGCAGTGGCTGCCGGCTGCCGTCCTGCTGCTCTTCGACTTCGACAGGCAAGTGCGTGAGGGGCGTCCTGCCTTTTGGGCCTGACTGCAGCCTGTGCGTGGGTAGCAGTCACAAATAAAGCAACGCTTAGAACGATAAGGACCGAAAGCCAGTCGACAAGACAGAGGCCCCCCTGACCGGCATCGCTGTCACACTATGTGTGTTTGACCCCCTGGGTTACTGTGTTTCCTGACCCTGCCAGGCTCCCCGGATCGCCTCCCCGCCTCTTCCTGCGCGATGTCGTACTGCTGCTGCCCGCCGCCGAGTACGGCGTGCTGCACGCGCTGTACGACAGGCTGCGGGACGTGGTGGGCGAGGGGTGGGCGCGGCGGGCGCCGGGGGCGGCGGCGCTGGCGGAGGGGACAGACATTGCGGAGCAGGTGTGTGTGGGAGCGGGAGGTTGAGACGGGTTGGGCACGGTGGGAGGAGAGGAGCATGCGGGCAGGTGCCCTCATAGGCGCCAAGCAGCCAATTAACAGCAGCATACCGTTAATTAGGGCAGATGCGCGTAGGCTCGCTCCCTTGACTCCAACTGTGTAAACAGATGTACCCCACTCAGGAGAACCGCATGCCTGCTCGCACAGGCGTGCTGCACGTGCACGACCTCTTGCCAGGTGATGGGACTCCCGCCCCTTCCGGCTTCAGCCGCTGCTCATTCTCTTTGCATCCTGGCATGCTGCCTACACCGTACGGCACCATGAGCCGTGCAACGCCTACCTAACCACCGTACCTAACGCCTACCTAACCACCGTCACCTAACACCTACCTAACCACCGTCACCTACCGCCTACCTAACCACCGTCACCTAACACCTACCATCGACCGCATCGATCTACAGACGTCGTCCATCTTATCGCCTTGCCCACCCCCAAAACCCCCAGGTGTCCTCCCTAGACGCCGACCTACCCGACATGGTCTTTGAGGACCCCTCCGGCTTCTCGGCAGCACCAGACCTGGGCCCAGGCAGCACCCGGGCCCTGGCGGAGCTGCTGCTCAGCGCAACGGTGAGGCGGGGGAGGGCCTGCGCAACACATGATTTGGGTTCAAGAGCCCCCGTGTGCACGTGGGTGGGTGGTGCGTGTGTTGTGGGTTTGCTTTGTCCAGCACCCGCGCACTGGCGGAGCTGCTGCTCAGCGCCACGGTGGGCGGGGGTTGGGCTAAGCAGGCGCTGCCCCATGGAAATCCACGTGGTCGATGCACGAAAGGCACGAGTTGCAACGTGAGGGGCCAGCACCTTGGGGCGCAACGGCTTGTGTGCCAATAGCCAGGCGTATTCATTGTGCGCCATGTAGCTACAGGCGGGCCTTCTACGAGAGGCATTGCCGGTCTTGTGCTGGTGTACTCACAACCGCCCTTGTGTCACCCTCGGCCCTTCCCCAGGTGCTCCCCGTCCCCACCAACAGCTCCCTGCTGCTGGGCCGCGTGGCTTACCTGGGCATGTGGGGCACCAACGTAACACTCACCACTGCAGAGCGCATGGGTAAGACACTACTGGCACACTGCCGCCGCCTTGACCGCGCACTGCCGCTGTGTCGCGCACATGCGCTTATTAGCCCACATGTGTTGTAGCTTAACCCAATCCACATAGCGCCCTCCCGCACGCCGCCAGCCACCCCGTCCGTGGTGCACGACCACCCTTGGTTAATACACCACTCGCGCGCCCGGACCTACCACCCTAAGCCGTGCGCGCCCCCTCCCGCACCCCGCTTGCAACCCTCTCCCGCAACGCACCGTTCGCACCACCTCCAATGCCAGCATGCCCTCAATCCTAGCAGACATCTTACTATGCACCCTTCCGTACAACAACGTCGCACACCTCCCGCCCCCCGTGCCCCCGGCCCCGTGCCTCCCCCCAGACCCCTCCATAGCCGAAGCGGAGTGCCTCGGGTACGTCGCCCCTCCACCTCCCGAGCCCCCATGGTACCCGGACCCACCAAGTCTGCCCAGGCCCCCGTCCCGCCCACCGTCCCCGCCTGCGCCTCGTGGCTTCCTCCCGCCGGGCACGTTAAGCTTCCTGCAGCCGCCCCCTCCGCCCTCGCCCCCCTCTAGCGCACCTATTGCCCCGCCCTGGGTTCCGCCATCGGTCCCGCCTGGACCTGGACCCGGACTGACACTGGGCTCCACACGTGCTGTTACGTTGTCGAGGTGGCAGGCAGGTGTGTTAGCGGGGTGTGTATTAGGCGGCGTGGCGCTGGCGACGGTGGTGGCGGGGGTGGTGCTGTGGAGGAGGTGTGGGCCGGATGCGGGGGCAGGAAAGGGGGAGGGGCCTAGAGGGGGAGGGGGAGGGGCAGGGGGAGGGGCAGGGGCGGGTGGGGTGGCGAGTGTGGTGGCGGAGGGGCGGCAGCAGCAGCTGCAGCAGGAGGAGGAGGCTGGTGCGCTGGCGGGCGGTGGTGTGGCGCAGGGTGCGGTCAACGGGGGTAGCGTGGGCGCGGCGGAGGCGAGCGGGAACGGAGCAGGGGGAGGCGGCGGTGGCGGTGAGGGCAGCAACGGCCAACTCACCGAGGTGGGACCGCCTGTATGCTATGAATTGAGCACGCTTGTGTATTAGGTGCAAGAACCGGTACCACCACTGACCGTACGCCCTCTCGTTGCGCTTGTTAGCTTGGTGCATCGATACGTATGCGCGCGCATTTCCCTTGCAATTGTAGCCCTGGCCAGTTTAAGCCACATCCCATCGCGCCCCAGCGTCATATGCCTATCTTCCGGTAACCCAGAACGCTGCCTGTCGACTTGTCATCCTGGTTCCCCCAGGGGACAACGGGCCCCTACGCCGGCGTCCCTTCCTTGGGCATTGAGCTGTCCTTTAAAGAAGTGGAGCAGGGGCAGCAGCAGCAGCAGGAGCAGGGGCAGCAGCAACACCAGCAGGGCCCTACACTTGCACCCCGTTGGCCCCCCACTGCCCCCTCCGCGGCCGTCCCTCCTGGCACCTTCTTGGGTTTGTTGCCTCTGCACTCGGTTGGGGAAGGCGAGGAGGGTGAGGAGGGGGAGGGACGGGATGGTGGAGGTGGGCAGGGGCAGGCGGGACGGTAGCACCTGGGGAGAGCGCGTTGGAGAGGGGTGGAGATTTTTGTAAGAAGCATGGCACTTGAGGTCGAGAGGGGGCGACACGCGGGATGGAGTGGAACGAACGAGGATGGCAATGCAGCCAATTCATGCTGGAAGAGGAGCTTGGTGTCTGGTTTCGGACGGTGCGTACGTGCGGTGAGGAACCGCTCGTGCCTTGCCGTAAGGACAAGTATATAATTTCGTAGTGTTTGTGTGACCGAATGGGACGTGATAACCGCCCTTACGCAAATAGCTGCTGCAGAGTTGCACACACTGAGTTCTGGCCATTCTTTTTGAACTTGACGCGTTGCTCTAGCCGGAGTTGGAAAGGACTGTGGCTTTGATGCAAGCCAAAATGATTGTGGGATCTAATTTGCGAACTTGTGTGCTTGGCATGTTGCGGGGTGCGGCCCTTATGCCCGCGACCAGGCTGGGTAGATTTGTGACGGATGCAATGGCTGGCATGCCGTGCAACAGCAATGGAATCATCATGCACCAGCAGCGGAAGACACAGCACCACACCGTACTGTGTGATGATGATGCTGTAATTTCACAGGCCCTGTCCCAGCGGCACGCTTGAGCAGGGTGGATACCGTACGCACGTATGTAGGGCGGTACGACTCGTATGCGAGGCAGTGCAGCACATGGCAGGCTGGCAGTACCGGTAACAACAGACATTTTGTGTTACAATGCAGGGATTGTACGGGCGCGCATGGCTGTGCGCACATACAGTCTGTAACACGGACCACAGACTCCACTTTACGATCACCGCCATTTGCTCGCACACGGACCTGGTAATGAAGGTATTCGTGCCTGCATGCAGGTGAGGTACGACACCGCTACAGCATTTGACACGTGTCCGTCACAGCGCCCAACGGCGGTACCTCGCCTCAGCCCTGTCTGATTGTAGTAGGAAACCTGCTACATTAAGACGTTCCAATCCTGCACAGACATCTCGAGTCACCTTTTCAACTACTATAATGGTATCAGAGCCGCACAATATTGCGAAGCATAGAGCCCGAAGTCTAAAAACGGTGAGGTGTCCACGCCCAACGGGCCGTATATGAGTGCTGAATTGCGCGATCTGGGACTTGTGTGTACTTGAGGCGGTGCACATGGGCTTCTGGGCCAAGCGATATGGTGCTCACGACCCAAGGGCATTGAACGCGAAATGGTGCGGCTGAGAAAAACCTGGGGGACGCATTGGCTGATCTCAAACTGAGTCAGTCGGCCTGAAAAATAGGCCTTGCCCACACTGGGTGGCGGCAGTGTGTGGTCTCAAATCGTTCGCGGGTAATATCAATCATACCTCTGGCGATTCCCTGCAATCAGGTTCACGGTTCGGTCCGGTCTGAGCTAATACGGGCTCGGGACGCGCCCTTCAGAGGGGGGAGAGTGTAGTAGGAAACCTGCTACATGAAGACGTTCCAGTCCTGCACAGACATCTCAAGTCACCTTTTCAACTACTATACTGATTGACGCACTCCCATTATGTGAAATTACCTTACACGTGGCCACCGACTCTCGAGCCGCAGTCACTAATAAGAACACGGTATAACGCTACGGCCGCACAAAGCCTTACTACCCATTTTGGTATCTACCTTTCCAGTCGGTGTGTGGTGCGGGGCATGGCGGCCCATGGCCCCGTGCGTGGCTGGTGCCCACGCCTCACTGCTACCCGTTGCCCGGTACATGCACGCCAATCACGTGGCTTCCCGTACAGCATGTACCCAGTGACCAACCACGTGGGCCCTGTCAGCTGCCCACACCCTCATGCCGGGCCTCTTCCACAGCTCACACAGCTGTGCTACGCGCGCTCGACACCAACTCGTCCGCTGGCGTCCCCCGCGCCAGCCGCCTCTACCGCCTCATACCGTCACACTTCCACACGCCCTCCCAGCACTTGCACCAGCCGCCTCACCCGCCTCATACCGTCGCACCTCCACACGCCCTCCCGCCCGCCTGGCCCGCCGGCGAAGCACGACGCTCCCCAGATCGCGCCCAGCCGCCGCGTCCCCGGCGCCAGGCGCCTCTCCCGCCCCAAACCTCCTCACGCCCGCCTGGCCCGCAGGTGCAGCGTGACGCTCCCCGACTGCATGTAGTGCCTCCAGCGCGTAGCGTCGTCGCCGTCTTCGGGCCTGTCCGCGCACTGCAGCAGCCGCAGCTGCAGGCGCGGCGGGCCCCCGGTGGGGCCCTTGTGCCGCGGCAGAGGGTGCCTGACCCCCAGCACATCCGGCTCGCCGTACAGGCGCGCATGCGGCGGGGGATCCGGTCCCCAGAAGAACCTTAAATCCGCCATCCCGTCATTCGTGATCATCAGGGGGCACTCGCCCGCGTCCGCCCCGTTGTCCAACAGCCCGTCCTCCTCCTGCCCCTTCCCCTCCCCCTCCCACCACACCCTCTCCCACCAGTCCCCCTCCCCCTCGTCCTGGTGATCTTCCTCCTCCTCTGCCTTCTCCTTTTGAACCCGTTGCCGGTTTCCCAGCGGCTCGCCGGCAGCTGCTGGCCCCACCTGCTGCTGCTGCTGCCCTGCTGCTCCCCCTCCTGGCGCCACGAACACGTGTGTATTAAGGTCCTGCACCACCTGGCTGGTGGGGCCCAGCCGTGCACTGTGCTGCTGCCACTTACGCACGCCGTGCAGGTTGGTGAAGAGCCGCCCGGGCTCGCCCTCCCGCACAGGCACGACCATGGGCTCGTGCTGCGAGCCCCCCCTGCCCCTGTCACCGCCCACCCGGACCACCACCAGCTCGTTCCAAGTGCCGCAGTTGTTGTAGGTGCCTTCGTATTCGGGGCTGTAGGTGTATCCCTGGGAGTTGACACACATCAACACATGGGAGCGAAAGGCTATTGTCAGGGCCCAAACGGGTGCGTTGCACTTTTTCACGTGGCTGTAAGCTCTCGTACACCCGTAACGTTGATGGGGTGCATGCTGCATGGCGGACAAGCACACCGTGGGTCAGCCCCGCAACCCGGCTCTGCCCATTATCATGGACCATCACGCCACTTCCTCCCCTGCACCAGCCCCCAGACCCTGCCCATCACGTCAGCCAGACACTCGAGCTTTGGCCCCACCGGCCCTGCCCTGCCCTGCCCACCTGGTCGTGCCCCTCCGCCTCCACCTCCACGCCAACCGCCACGTAGCCCTGCCGTACAGCTTCCGGCAGCGCCATCAGATCCAGCCCGACGTACAGCTCCTTGCCCTGCCGTACGACGAGGGGTTTTTCCACCCGGTGTTCAGCGTAGCACGCGGCGACCAGGCCCGAGGCTGCGAGCAGGTACCTGTGTGGTATGGCATGGCGGGTACGGGGCAGCAATAGCACCAGGTGCAGGTGCCGTCAAGCAGTGTTTATGCACCCAACGTCCGAGTACCATACCGGTACCTCCACAGACAGCTCGGCAGCCCACCGCCAGTGCGCTACTAGCTGTACGCAACTAGTTAGCCTACGCTACTGATTCTTTCCCTTCCGTCTCAGCACCTGGTGTGTTGCCCTATCAGCATCCCTCATGGAACACACGCACCTGAGGTGTTGCGTGCTGGTGATCTGGTACGGCAGCAGGTCCGTGTGCGGCAGCAGCGCCACCACCGCCTCCACCCAGTGCACGGGGACGTCATGGCGGGCGGGGGACCAGGGGCCGGGCGGCCGGGAGGCCAGGGGCGAGGAGGAGGAGGACGCACCCGTTGCTGTTGCCTCAAAGTCCATGCCGTCGTCTTCGTTCAGAGAGCTGTCACTGAGCGGCGAATCGTCAAGGAGCAGGGGTAGGTGGGTCTGGATGGCCTCCTGTGGTGGGGACATATGGGCAGAGTAGTATGGGGGTGCACTTCTGGTGTGTTGGAAGTGGTGGTGCGGCAGTACGGTGGTCCAGGTGCGTACCGGTAACACATGGACACGGAGGCAGGAGCGTGAATGCAGCATTTCGACACACGCATGCAGCGCAGTGCGTCCCGGGGGCGCCCAGGCCCCCAATGCGCAAGCACCCATTGGACCAGCAGGCAGCGGCGACGAAATATCCACAGCAATTCTCTTACTAATCCGTTTGCCTTGCGCAGCGCTGTATGCCCGTACTGGTACACAGCAAACGCGACCTTGTGCTCTCCTGCTGTACTGACGCCTTGTGGCTTGCTTACGCACCTTGCTGAAGTTGGACAGCTTGGGGAGCATCCCCGAGATGGCGATCACCTCGGTCGCGTCATCGCCCCCGCCAGCGTTCCCCTGCTGGTGCCCGTTCGGCGTGCGCGGCAGCTCCCAGCAGCCCGCCTCGCGCGGCTGCTGCCCGGGCCGCTCCCCCCAGTCCCGCAGCACCCGCTCCCACCACCACCGCCGCCGCCTCAGCCCCTGCGCCCGCTCCTGCTTCCGCCTCTCGCGCTCCCCCTCCTGCTCCCCCTTCCTCCGCCGCTCCGCCTCCATGCCCGCCAGCTGCCCCAGCACACCACCTCCAGCCATGGACACGCGCAGCACCTGCAGCAGCGTGAAACAAGAAGATGAATGTACCAATCCTGAAAACAAGTGCCAAGAAACAGCATTGGCAGCACCTGCAGCCGCGTGTATAAGGTCAAACTAGCATAAGGTGCACCAAATTTCTGAGAGGGGAAACACCATCAAACTTGTCAGCAGTCTGCTTGGTTATGACAGCGCACCTGCAGCTGCGTGAATAGCTCCAGAAAGCCCTCGCAGCCCATGAAGTCAGCGGCGCGGGCGGCCAGGTGCACCGGCGCCTCCGCGTAGGCCACGACAAACTCAGAGAGCCGCTTCTTCCGCCTGCTGCTGCTCTTGCTGTTGTGGTGGTTGGTGAAAGAGCTATGCTCCTGGTCTCTGCCCTCAGTACCACCAGCAGCACTTGGCGCATGTGGGAGCTGTGGAGCACCAAAGCAGCCGCTGTTGAACTCCATCGCGGTAAGCGGTGTCTCCTCTTCTGCCTCCGCCTCCGCCCGCGCCCAGGCATCCAATATGCCCAAGCCCTCAGGGCTGATTGAGTCCGGAAAAGCGTCCAGGCTGAGAGTAATGCTCTCCTCTCCGGCGACGTTGCCGGTATCGCTCGCCGCAGCTGGATCGTCAAACGCAGAGTGGCTGGATACCTTCATCTCCAGTAACAAACGACCAAGATCGCATCGCTGCAATAGATGGTTAGATAGCGTCACAGTGCGCTGGCCCTGGCCGGCGCAACGCATCCCCTCCAACGCGCTGTCGGGGCCCTCGGACAAGGGATTGCCCGGTTTGGGCTGGAAACGTGCAAATAATGTCATAGTATCACGTACAAATATGTAAACTGTAGGGGCTCGCGGCTGTTGGCTCTGGTGGCTCAAGCAACATACAAGAAGCGCGCGCCAAAAGTTTCTGCGTACGGCTACGGCTCATGGACATTGTGCTGCCTCATCTCATAGCTGCATGCAGCGCAGAAGTCAAGCAAAAGGCATGTGTACATGTTATAAATTTTGTTCATTTCTAAGCGACATTCAGCTCTGCGCGGTGACGCGCAAATCCCTGCCCCATGCTCGGGTGCTGTGCGTTGACCCTTGCATGCCGTCCCATGGGTCGGCCAACAGCCGTGCATGCATGGACTTGTAGTGGATCCCACCTTCACTGCCTCTGCTACAATGGGCAACAAGTAGAAGTGGCAGTTTGTGAAGCATTAATGTCATGGTCATAAGTCCGTACGTTATGCACGGATCCGCTGCGCGCAGCTCCGCCGGCTGTGTTGACCCACGGTGCAGGGGGCCGGCCAGCACCCCATCAGGCCACATGGCTTAGGGTGGCAAGCGGCATCCTTGCATGGCGTCCACGGAATCGCTCCGAGCATGTCCGCCTGCTCTGTTGACCCACGGTGCGGCGCCCTTGGGGCCGGCGAACACCCCACCAGGGCACATGGCGTAGGCAGGTGGCAACACCAGCTCTCTGTTTAGGTGGCCAATCCACTGGGACACAGGCGTACGGAGCGCGACGCAGCTTCCATGCACAAGCGAAGGCGCAGGGTGCCCCGTCTCTGCTTGAACTCACGTCTCCTTGTGGGCCAATCTCGTGCTTTCCTCCAAGAATGACGGTCAGTGCTGGCGTGTATTGCACACTGAGCAGCAGGCACATGGGCCTTAAGCCGAGTGTTTCTTGTGTGGGGTGGTTTCCATGTAAAGAGATGGGAAGGATATGCCAGCGGGAACCAAGGCCCAGCCAGCACATGCACCACATAACACTCAAACCCAGCTAGCCAGCGTGACTACACGCAGCGTACAGTGCTCCTGCTCCCGCATCTCTCCTGCTCCGCCCCAGGTCGCATCGTTTTCTACTTTGGGACTCACATAGCACTTCGTCAGGTGTGGTTGCGCTCCAATGCAGCTGCTTTGTTCCTCTGGGGTGTACGAAAAGTGCTTTGCACCAAGGTCATGCAGGGGGCGTGCTACTGCGTGCCTAATTGAACCCTCCTCCTTGCGCAGAGACACACGGACAGGCGAAGACCTACTGCTGTTGCGAACCTTATATCATTATGAAGGCATACCTTGACATTGACATCGGGGACGCTGCACGATATGCGACCGAGCTGGCCGCGTGGCAGAGGGCAGCGGACTTCTGTGCCGCTGTTGGAAGCCAGGTCCGGGACCGCAACAAAGGCCATCAATCGCTATTCAAACTATATGTATTCAATCTATATTGCATTGTTGCTGCGGCGTTGCAGTACGGGCTAAGCTCGAACGTTGAGGAGCTCGATGACGACGGCGTCGCGATGCTCAAAGAGGCCTACGCCTCCGATCCAAACTGGGCATCTAAAGGAGAATGCTCGACCGCTAAGCCTGCTCCTATCCGAGCTGGGCGCATCGTGGTGGAGCTGTATGACAAGGAGGTGGGCACTGGTGGGACACCTATGGGGGCTGCGGGCTGCTGACTGGGTTGACCAAGCAGCAAGGCGTGGGCAACCAAGTACCGTCCCTAGCGGTTGCACTTCTGCAATTAGGGGCTCACCCAGTGCGGTGAGCGCAGCAGGTGCCGCCGTACAAGCTGGCCGTGACACGTGTGGCCCCATGACAACAGAGCACAACAGCTGGGCGGTGGCTAGGGTGGGCAAGAGGCGCAACCCCATCGCCAGTTGGACGGGTGGCGCATTGAGAAGGCGATACCATGAAACAGTATCCTACCACCAGGGCATCTTTGATTGTTGTGCCCAAGCTGCTTTCTGAGGTGCCAGGCGCGCCCTGGCCCAACCCACGCGGCCCCACCCGAGTCCGCGCACTAGGTGCGGCCGTACTAGCTGGCCTTGACACGTGTGGCCCCATGACAGCAGCTAGGTGATGGGTGTGTGCCGCCCCCACCGCCAGTCTTGGGAGTGGCGCCTGATGCGTGGTTGCAGTTGTGCGTGAGACAGCATCCGTCCGCCGGGCACCCGGGCCCTAACTACCATTGTGCCAAGTTGCTTTCTGAGGTGCCGCGAGCTCCGGTTCAACCATACGAGGACCCACTCCTCCCCAGCGCAGGTGCCCAAGACTGTGGAAGCGTGTGTGCACGCACGGCGCATGCGTGGGACAGCAGACATGGCTCAGGCGCTCAGCCCCGCACGGACCCACCCGTCCCTCTGCCCCACACATGCAGGTGCCCAAGACGGTGGAGAACTTCAAGTGCCTGCTGACGGGGGAGAAGGGCCTGGGCAAGGCAAGCAAGAAGCCGCTGCACTACAAGGTGTGTGTTGAAGAGTGTGTTTTATGAATATGTACAGTGCTTGAAATAAACCCGTTTACTGCTGACGGGGGAGAAGGGTCCGGGCAAGGCCAACACAAAGCCGCTGCACTCCAAGCAGTAGGTGTGTCCGTTGCCAAGCTAATGACAAAAGGCCGCAACGTAAGAAGGTGTGTGCGAATGGTACGCCGCCTACCCGTCAACCCGTGGTGCCATGTACCAGTCGGTCCCTGGTTTCGCGTGGGAGCCCTACGCCTTATCACGCCAATTCGCTATCGGGCCGCACACGCATTATGGGGGATGACTGAAACGCATGGAAACCGGGGTGAAGTGCCCACCAACGCGCAAGGGGGTAATGGTGGACTGCTGGTGGTTGTTTTCGAGAACAGTCGGTGTGGGTATTTGTCAGAGTCAGGGTCGGAGTTGAGAGTTGGTGGCGGATGGTGACACGCGTACGACGAGCAACGCCTGCGCACCTGGTTATGTGGAGCAACAACGTCTGCGTGCCTGTCCTGCCAACGACCCGCACCTGCTTTACACCGGTGTTTGTATGCGCTTGCCTACCGTATCTCCCTTCGCCTCCAGGGCAACAAGTTCCACGGAACTTGCAGTAGCGGCCTGTCCTCCCTCCCTCCCCCCAAGCTGTATTGGCATGCTGTTGCATATTATGTATAATAATATAACGTTCAAATCATATTCCTCGGTCCCCAGGGCAACAAGTTCCACCGGGTCGTTAAGGGCTTCTGCTGCCAAGGGGGCGACATCGTCCGGGGTGAGGGGCCGAGCAGGGGCAGGGGCAGGGCGGTGGGGCAGCAGCGCAACATGCACATCGTCCGATGCATAGCGCACAAGGCGGGAGTGAAAGCAGCTGGACCCAACCTATACCCGGCATTATCTGAGCGGCTAGGAGCTTCCACACCATGTTACATGCTCGGTTGTGCCTGATCGGCTTTTGGTCCTCCTGCTGTTTCGCAGGCGATGGCTCGGGCGGGGACTCCATCTACGGGGGGCAGTTCAATGACGAAAAGCCGGGACTCAAGTTCAAGGTGAGGCACCTGCCAGTCGTGCGTTTTTGATTGAGGTTACGATGGCTGAGGTGTCCAGCGGGCCGCATGGCAGGCTCTCAGAATGTTTTTTACTGGAGCTCAAGTTTGTCGACATTGTCGTTCCGTATTACCCGTGACGCACGTGCGCCTTACCCTTTGCCGTACCTCTTCCCGCGCAGCACGACGCCCCTGGCGTCCTGTCCATGGCCAACAGCGGCAAGAACACCAACACCAGCCAGTGGGTGCATGTGTATTAGCGGCGGGGCTGTGTATTAGCCAGTGACCGCACGCTGCGGTACGCCCACTCGAAGCTCGGTGTTCCACACTCTACTCCACCCTTTGCGGCTGCTCTACTCGAGCTCTGCACCGTCCACACGCCCAAGTGTTCGACCTTGCTTACCGTGAGCTCTGCCCGACTTCTTAGTGCTTACACACACGGTCCCAGCCCCACCGCTCACACGCACGCGTGGTGCTGATGTCCCCCCTTGCAGGTTCTTCTTCACCCTGGCTGCTGCGCCCCAGTGCGACGGTAAGGACCCGTAATATGCGTCTCAGGCGGGCACCGTACAAGTAACAGCACAGCGCAAGGCCACACGGCATAGGCCAAGGACGTAACAGGCCAGTAGGGCATAGCGCAAATGGGAAAGGCGTGCACTCCGCTCGGTTTCAGAGTAGGCGGGCACACTCAGTTCCATGCATTGAGCCCGTTTGCAGTTACCTTCCTGTCCGCAGGCAGGCACGTGGTGTTCGGCAAGGTGGTGGCGGAATACACCCCTTGCTACACACCACCCCTGACACACACCTGCCCCGTTAATACACACGTAACCTGCAGCGCCACCTGCCCGCAGGCAAGCACGTGGTGTTCGGCAAGGTGGTGGAGGGCCTGGAGGTGCTGGCGCGAATCGGTGAGTAAACACAATAGAAGTATTGCATTGGAAGTCAATGTGCAAATCAACAGAATCATCCTGCAGCAAGTAAGCGATGTAAGGTTCATGGCACGCATGGCCACAATCGTTTTGCTCCAGCGCATAATTTTGACCGCCACGGGTGAGAATAGCGGCAGCCCCTTGCCACACAACCTCTAACCTCGCCTGTTCCAGCCTGTCTGTCTTCAACTGTTATGTTGTTGCTATCCTCCTACGTGCGCCTGCCACCCCTGCTGTGCCCCTGCAGATGCGGAGGTGGCCACAGCGGACGGCACGCCGCGTGCCGAGGTCACCATTGCCGACTGCGGGCTGTGCTGAGCGTGTGCGTGTGCAGCCGCGACACAGGCAAGCCCTGCGGACCAGCCTGCTGCTGCTGCTGCTGCTGCTGCTGCTGCTGCTGCTGTTGGAAGTTGGTGAGGGAAGTCCCCTCCGTTGTGCGAGCCCTCGGATTATGCATGAAGGGCTGAGCGTGTGTGGAACATGTGGGGTCATGCTTGGAAGGAGGGCGGACAGTCGGATTTCTCGGATGGGATGGGGTATGGTGTACGGCGGAGGTTGGAGGAGATGTGGTGAGGAAGGGGTGGCTGGTAAGAGAGCGATTGTGTGGTGCGTGACTTGCGGGCGACGACAGGGACGAGCGAGGCTTAGCAAGCGGGGCAGGCCAGAAGGAGTACGCAGTAATGGCTGTCCAGCGCAGTGTTGCCGGCATGGTGCAGGCAGTTTGGCACGTGTGCGGCGGGAAAAGCGTTGTCGAGGATGGAATCTCCCCTGCCATATGCTCCATGCAGCAGTTGTAAGCACCAGTTGTCCAGCGCACGCTTTGTTGCGTATGTATTAGGTATACATTCACACAGGACGATAGGCGCTGGCCAAGCGGTTCTTGACGTGCAGCGTGGCTCGCGAAGTCCGCGCACGCCGTATGCGTTGGCAGGCCAGCTAGCAATCCCAGCTACAGCAAAGCGCGCTCAATTTTGAAACTACTGCTATCATCTTTACAATCAGAAGGCCACTGTGTCTCCTTTACTAGTGCTCGTCCATGGGATGACATAGCCTGGAAGCTTTCAAGGCGAGCTCTCAAGTCGCCGGCATGTCCAGCCAGAGGAGCAGCTTGTTATCTACTCTGGCGCAATGGCGCTCCAGACGCAGCGTGCAGATCACGCTGATGTGCGTGCTGTCTGCGCTGGTTGGCTTCACACTGCAAATAACAAAGCTCGCAGCGCTGGACAGCTCCGGTCGGCAATACGGCCAGGGATCATACTCCGGGAAGGCGGGTTCGTCTTGTTCCAGCAACGGGCAAGGGGCCGGGATGGCCCTGCCGGGGACATAGGCACACGGGGGATGGGGACACGAGGATATCCTGCCCTTTCCCCACCTTCGCCTCCCTGCTCTCGTCCCTCCCGCCCCTCCCAAACCTTCCATTCTCTACTCATCATACTCTTTACCCTTACCTCACACCCCGCAGGTCAGCTTCCTGGCCGTGTTTGGTTTCAGTAAGGCTCTGGCCAACCTGTCAGTGGGAGTGCTGGTGCTCCGCCTGGGCTACACACGAACGCAGCTGGCGGGCTGGGTGCTGGGGCTGGCCATTCCCGCCCTGGCTGCGGGGGCGGGCTCGGGCGGCAGCGGCTGGGCAGCAATCATGGCAGGTGAGCGGTCCATTGGGCAGCTGGCGGTTAGGCTAGTTGGCGGGTTGGGTGCTGGGGCTGGCCATGCCCGCCCTGGCGGCGGGGGCGGGATCGGGAGGCAGCGGCTGGGCGGCCATCATGGCGGGTGAGGGGTTCGGCAGTGGTGGATGATCATACGGTAGTTGGTGGTTGTGATGGGATTTACAATGGGCAGCCATCATGGCGGGTGGGTGGAAGATGGTTGATGCGTTGATCAGTGAGAGTGTGAGCGGGCTGGTGTGTGTAAGGGTGGGTAGGTGGCTGTGATTGGTGGGCTGGTGAGGGCAACGGGCGGGTAAGCGGACTGGTGATTAGGTTTGTGGATGTGTCCTGGTCGGGCTCTAACAGGGAACCGGTGAAGCGGGAACGGGGGAGCAGGGGCGTTGTACGGCGTCATGCGGCCTACCGCTTGCCTCTCTGCATCTCACAGCCACTTCGATGTTTTCCCCAACGCTCAGCGCTGCGATCCCTTGCTGTTGCTGTTGTACTCCATCTCTCCCCCGCAGCCAACGTTGCCTTGGGCATACAGCAAGGGCTGTGCTGGTCCGTCACGGTGCTGGCGATGCTGCTGCTGCTGCCGCGCTCGAGGAGGGGGCTGGCAGCGGGACTCAACGAGACGCTAGGGTACACAGGTGCGGCAAGGCCTGATGGCAAGGCGTGATGGCAGGGCGTGATGGCAAGGCGTGATGGCTACGCGAAAACGCAAGCCAGGGGAGAGCGAGCGCGTCCGGCAAGGGTGTTGCGGGAGCTGGAAACCGTCACGGTGTCAAAGTGCTGCCCTGCTGGGGCCAGGGGTGTAGCAGGACGTGGTGCAGGGGTGTGTAAAGCAAGGAACAAGGCAAACTTGGCAAGGGAGCATGGAGCATGGGCTAGCGGCCTACCGTACCTGTGACTGCAGCGGTTTCCCAAGTACCGGTAATCCACTCTCTGTGCTTAGCACTGCCGCCCGACACGCGCCTGCCGCCCAGCCGCCCGACATGCGCCTCGCCTCAGCGTCTCCCTGCCCTTACCTGATGCTCCCACTCCTTCCTCCGCCTCCCGCATTGGTGTACGACAGCCGTGGCCGCCGCCGCCCCGGTGTACGGCGCCCTGGAGTCATGGCTTGTGAGCTGCTCCTGGGCCGTACCCACGCCCGACCTCAGCCCAGCCTGCTACGCCTCCGCCTCGGCCTCCTTAACCCACGCAGCCCCCGCGGCCGTGATCAACGGCACGGGGCTGCCCTCACCTCTGGCGCCCCTGCCTCCCTTGCCGCCTGACACGTGTGCGTCGCCCGACTCGTGGACCCAAGAGTGCCTGGACGAGTGCACGGTGAGCAGTTGCACGTATCAATATATTCTGCATGGGTGAAGTCTGCGGGATCTTCCCTGCCGCCTTTGACGCGTGTGCGACGTCCGGATATGTGGACCCAGGAATGCCTGTGCGAGTGCACGGTGAGGAAGTCCTCCGTACAGTAGACCATGTGCCACCTCCAAGTCAGTGTGGGTTAAGAACGGATTTGCCTAACACAGGATGACAGGCCGTGCGCTAGAAGGGTTCCAATACCGCTGACATGAGTTCCAGTGAGGCCTGTGACCTGTTGAACCCCCGACGTGTTGCCCCTTGCAGTGTACGGGCTACGGCACCATGCTGGCGTCCGTACTCTCCGTACTCGTCCCCGCGGGCCTCGTGACCACGGCATTACTAATGGCCGACCCGCGGGACGCCCACGACGGTTACGGCGGTTACGGCACGGGCAGCAGCGGCGGCGGCGACTGCGAGCGGGACGGGGATGCGAATGGCGGCGGCGGCGGCCGTGGGAGGGATCCGGAGCAGCTACGGCTTTTGGAGGCAGGGGGCACAGACGGGAACGGCGGGGACGGATTTGGCGGCGGCGGCGTCGGCGGCGGCTCTGAGGGTCTGCCGCTGTCAAAGAGCGCCGCGTTTTCGTTTGGGGTTGATGCAGGGCAGGGGCAAGGGCAGGCGTCGGGTCCGGGCGGAGGGAGCAGTGGGGGGCTGGCCGGCCGGGCGCGGGGAGGGGCAGGGGCGGCGGCCGGGGAGGGGGCGGGGGAGGGAGGCTGGCGGGGGCTGTGGTGGTCGTTCGTGCAGGTCAGCGTGCGCGACCCCAGCCTCAGCGCAATGTGCCTGGCGGGGTGCGTCAGCAACCTGCTCACCAGGTGGGTGGATGGAGGGCTGGGGGCAGTGGTGGGCGGGGCAAAAGATGCTGAAGTGTGGGTATGCAGTGCGTCCTGCGGCTGTGGCCACGAGCTGGGGCACCACGTTACACCGCAAGCCCGTGTCTCTGCCGGCCTGATGAGTTGAAAGTGAAGCGTTATGGGGTTGGGTGCGACTCCAGCCTAAGCGCCGTATGCCTGGCGGGCTGCGTCAGCAATCTGGGTTGCGGGGCAGGGGCAGGAGGCACTGCAGTTGTATATTGCAGCTGGAACTACCAGCTGGGCGCAATTGCCAGTGCGTGCATTAGCTACGGACCGGGCAAGTGCGGACGCGGCGTCCTACACCCACAGCCTGACTCGAGGACAAGGTCGTAACTCATGTCACAGCCCGGCTGTGGCGTAGGACGCCGCGTCCGCACTCGCGCAGTCCGCATCTTGGACACGCACTGGTAGCTGTGCCCCGCTAGTTCCAGCTGCAATATACAACTGCCTCCAGCCTCCGGCAAGACCAAGTTCCGCTCTACAACGGCACGGCTTTCGTTTAGACTGGCCAGTATACAACTGCCTGTACAGTACCTCCCGCCTGACGTGTCTGTGGCTTCCTGTTCCCCTGCCCCACCCCCACCCCGTTGTGGTAGCTTGCATCACTTGTTGCTTATTCTGTGCCCGCCGGTCCCGCGCCCGCAGCCTAAAAGTCTCACGCTTTCAGTGCGCCTCAGTTACGGTATTTCCTTCTCACCGTGCCGCAGCCTGGCGTGGGGGCTGCTGCTGACTGTGTGCCTACAAGCTTGGGCGGTTACCCATATGCGACAATGTGCTACCCCCGCCCGTTCCCGCCCCGCAGCCTGGCATGGGGGCTGCTGCTGGCGTGGGCGCGTGACGCGCTTCGCTCCTACTATGTTTCTCGGCTGCCCATGCGCGACAATGTGTATTACCCACAACCCACCCAACCCAACCCCGTTGCCACCCCGCAGCCTGGCGTGGGGGCTGCTGCTGACTTCGGCGTGCCTACAAGCTCTCGCGGTTGCCCAAATGCGATAACGTATTACCCACAACCCACCTACCCCCACCCGTTCCCGCCCCGTAGCCTGGCGTGGGGGCTGCTGCTGGCGTGGGCCCGCGACGCGCTGCGTGTGCCGGGCCCCGGCCGCAACCTCATGGCCGCCTGCTACTCCTTCCTCAAGGGCCTCGTGCAGCTGTTGTCGGGTGGGTGGGGTGGGGCCATTTGACATTTTATGTTACATTCCAGGCGGTGTGGCCACACGATCCTTACTGGTCCCGACCACACCTATCAGGAATTGTTATCATGTAGCGTTGCGTCGCTGCTGTACAGCCACAAGGAGACGTCCAACCTTAACAGGGGCCAGGGCACCCCTTACCATACCCCAGCAAACTATGGCAGCTGCTGTTGTGTGGGTGCAGCACGCAGAATGGGTGTCCTTGGCCTGCGTACGCATACAGCACGGTTGCACCCTGCTCGGTATCAGCCAGCATTCTTCACCTCTCGTTGTGGTGGATAGCCTCTCACCGCCGGCCCCCAAGCATGCTGTCGTGTCCTGTGGCGGGGCAGTCAAGCAGACTACGCTTTACTCTACTGCACTTCATACATAGCAGCATTCGTCATGTTCCCCTGCGGTTTACCACCCCTCATGGACCCCTTACCCATCCCTCCGCGCCGGCCCCCAGGCATGCTGTCCGACGTGGCGGGGCGGCGCTGGCTGGTGGTCTCGGGGCTGGCCCTCAACGCCGCCGGCCTCATGACCGCCGCCTTCGGAGCGGGTTTCGGAGGCGCGCTGCTCGGCCCGGATGTACGGCAGGCGGGCGCGGACAGCGTCACAGGGCTGATCGTACGGTACGGCTACCTCGTCCTGTCCAGCTGCCTGATGGGTACGGGAGGCGGGCTGATGTACCCTGTAATGGCGGCGGCGGTTGCTGACCATGCAAAGTCAACGCAGGGTCAAACACAGCGGGGAGGTGCGAATCGGGGTGGGGACGGCTACGGGGGTGGCGGCCTAGGGACGGGAGGGGGCTCTGGGGTGGTGGGCAGGGGCGGGGAGCAAGGCAGGGTGAGCTTGGAGGTGGCTATGGCAACGTACCGGTTTTGGAGGGACCTGGGGTATGCGGTCGGAGCAATTGGAGGGCCTCTGGCGGATGTGCTGGGGGTTGAGGTGGCGGCGCTGGTGTTTGCGGGGGGGTGTGGGGTGGTGGCGGCGGTTGTGATGGTTAGGTACGAGGAGCGGGGGCACGTGGAGGGGGAGGAGGAGGGCGAGGAGGGCGCGGGTGTGAGGGTGGGCCGTGAGTTGGGGTGAGGACCAGCGGCGTCGGGGATACGGATGGCGTGGGCATTTCGATGGACAGGTCAGGGCAACTTATGCGATGGATTGAGCGCCAGGAGTTGGGGTGAGCATGGGGTGAGCGTTGGCAGCCTGAGCGGGTTCATGGAGGCGCGGACACGGTTGGCGCGGGCTTTACGATGGAAATGTGACGCTATGCACGCGCCCTGGATTAGGCGGTTTGGAGGGCAAGATATGAACTTGAGTGACGAAAAAGAGCAGAAGTTGCCCCTAGCAGGCCGTGCTGTCCAGGTGGTGACTCTGGCGTATTGCAGTTTCCACGCCTGGGGTAGCGCTGCACATGTTGCGTGCACATGTGCTCGACCCGTATTGGCATACGCGCCCTACAGTTACGAGCGCCTGTAACGAGCTTTTATACATTCTTGTATGTGTGTCTGAGTTCACGTAAACACAGCCGAAGTCCCGCCAGAGCGCCCTCGCCGGAACAGCAACCGCTGCAACGACCGTCGGCTTTTAGTAAACGCGCCTCGTGGATTGCCCACAGTACTACGCCTACGTTTGATTAGAATCAACGGAATTACTTTCTTCTTAACGATTGCTATGGGCAGGACTGCTTTCTGCGTTGACAAACGTGAGCCACGGTTATTAGCTTACAAGGACGCATACTAACGCTGCCCGACGAGTCGTGCATATTAGCGTTGATTGAGAGGAATAATTAATGCTATTGGGCTTCTCATAGCTGCAACCTTGACCGCGTGAAAGCGCAGCCCACACCTTGGGCTGTGAGAGCAGCGAATGTCAGTGAGTGAACGCAGCGAAAGGGTGTGACAGCAGAAAAGAAAAACGCTACGCGCATATTAAGATTCTGTACAAGCTGTGAAGCACGTAAACAGCATACACGGCGAAGCAGTGACGCCCCTGCCGTTTAGTTGAGGGCGGGCGGCCATTGCGGAGCGGCTTCCAAAGTCCCGCGGCGCTCCAAGAATGGGCGCAACTCGGCGATTACAATCTTCGTACAAAGTAGTAACAATCGTGGTCGTCTACGCTGCGGTCTTCCTTTCTCTGACGCGCGCGCAAGAGGTGCGTCACTGCGACGGTCAATGCCACGTGCCACGCCCTTGCTCCCGTCTGTAGAGGACTCGTACTACTGCGGTCGCAGCCCTCGCGAACCAGATCGCCCACGTCAGGGCATGAATTTATGTAGCCTGAATCGGCTTGCTATACCGCGTGTGGGGCAGATATAGTGTGCAGGGGGGGGGGGGGGCAACACACGCATGACTGATCCCTTCCCGCCCATGCCCCGGGTTGCCGGCGAAACAGCATCAACGCAACCCTATGCCTTACCGTAGTAGCTGGGGTCACCAAGCGTTGCGTGAGATGCCGAGAAAGGTCTAGAGCATGGTAGTAATCCAGCGCAGCACTGATGAAATGGCGTAAGTACAGTCGTACATCGCTGCCGCTGGGTTGTAGCGTGTTGCCGCTGCAACCGTGGCGGGCACCGCGGCTTCGTGCAATGGTAAAGGGGCTCAACGGCTCACGGACACGATGCTTATTTGAGCGTGACACATGCTGCACGGTGCTGCCGGAAATTGACACCCCGCACCGCAGTACCGGTACCGGGGCCACATGCCCATGCACCACGCTGCCACCGGTGACATCCAACTCCACCCCTGCCGCTTTCCCACCCAGCTCGCACTCTGCCACCTCCCCCTTCCCCTTCCCCTCCCCCTTTCCCTCCCCCGTTCCGCAGGACGCTCTCTCCCCGCCTCCCTGGTACCCAGACAGCCCCTCCGGGTCCCCCACCGAGCAGCTAGCAGCCAAGCAAGACTCCCACACGCCCCCTCCCTGGCACCCAGACGGACCCACAGCCCCCGAGGTGGACCCAGAGGACGGGGACACAGTAGCCATCGGCGAAAGGGACACCCAAGCCCCTCCCCCATGGTACCCAGACGGGCCCCAGGCCCCAGACGCACCACCAGACCCAGCGGCGCCAGAGTCCCCTGAGAGGCGCCATGACGGACACGGCCCTCCGCCCTGGTACCCAGACGGCCCACAGGCCCCCATTGAGGTAGACGGCCTCACGCCTTCCACAGATAATGGCGGCTCCCCGCCACCTCCACAGCCCTCCTTGCCTCTCCAGCCCACCCCTCCCGCCCTGCCGCCACCGCCCAGGCGTCCGTCCCCTCCAATCAGATCACCTCCACGCCCCCGTCCTTCACCCTCGCCTCCGCCTTCGCCCTCGCCCCCGCCATCCCCACACCCCGCACCCCCCTCACCCGCACCAGCATCCTCTCCTTCACCCCACACCTCCCCCTCCGCGTCGCCAAACCCCTCCTCTACCCCACCGCCGCAACCCACACCTCAGCCTCCCTACCCCCGCTCGCCACAGCCCCCGTCACCCGCCCCTCCCTCCCCACCACCTGCGCCATCCCCCTTCCCTCCCCCCACCAGCCCAGACGTCAATGAACCCCAAGCCCCTCCCCCCTGGTCCCCTGAGGGTCCCTCAGCCCCTGTCTACCCCAACGAATCAGCTTCTCCCCCATGGTACCCTTCCAACCCCTCAGCCCCCATTGCTCCAGCGTACCCAGACGTCTTTGGGTCGCCTCCTTGGTACCCTGGCGCCGTGTCCCCTCCGGATGCGCCGGCGTACGGAGGGAGCCCTGACGTCCCGCAGCCGATGGCCGACCAGCCGTGGGGCGACTGGGGCCCACCAGGTGGGTGCAGGGGAGTCCCCCGGTTAGTGAGGCGACAAGGGAGTCCTCTAGGTGGTTGCCTGAGGGTGTGGAGTGGATGGGGCCCACCAGGCGGCTGCATGAGAGTCCCCGGGAGGGCGAGGCTGCAGGGGGTATCCCCGTGTTCATGTCAGGGGGTGTGGGGCGAAGCCGGACGCAACTCACTGCAACGGAAAGGGGATGGCACCCGGCGACAACCCCTGGAGGCTTGGGGTTAGGGGAAGGATTCCAGTGCAGCGAGGGAGGGCATATCGCAAGGGCTCATGGACTGACCGTCGCACGATCGTACACCCTTCGCCATGCTGCCCCACTCCCCGATGTCGCAGATGCCCCGCCTGTGTCTGACACCCCAGCCTACCCGCCGTCGCCACCTGTGCCACGTGCGCCGCGGCTGCCCCCCGCCCCTCCTTCGCCACCCCCTGCCCCACCCGCTCCGCCTCCCCCGCGAGCGTTGGACATGAAACTCGTGGGCAAGGCTCCATCGCTGCCCAACTGGAGCAACTCCGGCATCGTCACGCTGTACAGCAACGTATCGTTCAACTGGGGCGTCATTTGCGTCGAGTCGAGCACTTTTGCGTTTGAAAATGCCGAAGCCGACAGCTCAACCGCGAACCTCGCGGCCAAGCTCCTATGCAAACAGATGGACTACCCGCAGCGCGCCGCGATGCTCGTGCCGCAAACCATGTTCGCAAACTTATCTTTGTCTGGCATTGGAGCAATTGCTGCGTTCACAGACGCGCGCAACTTGTGTCCAAACGCCTTCGAGTTGGACAACGTCGCGGCATGTAGCGGGCTGGTCATCCCCCGAGAGGGCCCTAGCGGAAGCTGTCAGCAGCTGGTCGCCCGCCTGAACCTCACAGGCACCTACGAGCCTGCAGGCGTTGTATGCACAGGTGAGCCTTGCTAGGTGGCCTGAAGCTTCTCCGGAGCTAGTAGCCCATGTGGGGCCCCCCTGGTATTATGTTGGTCTTGGCAGGGGGGGGGGTAGGAAGTTCGGTTCCGGCCCCCATGCCTACTTACGGGAACGT
>VFQN01003145.1_pt1 | contig 24189 bp, 17 predicted proteins | sample 3512371 | NCBI WGS metagenome assembly VFQN01 (sample SAMN10412370, study PRJNA504923) | tailings metagenome | isolation source: Replicate 2 from Balatoc abandoned mine | place: Philippines: Itogon, Benguet | collected 2017-08-28
GCTGGCCCATCGCGATGCCCACGTCGGAGCGCTTGAGGGCCGGCGCGTCGTTCACACCGTCGCCGGTCATCGCCACCACGCGGCCCTTGGCCTGGAGAGTCTCGACGATCTGCAGCTTCTGCTCGGGCCTGACGCGCGCGAAGACCGACACCTCGTCGAGCGTGCGGGAGAAGACCTCTGGCGACATGGCCGCGAGGGTCTCGCCGGTGACGGCCTCGGTCGGGGGCATGCCGATCTGCTGCGCGATGGCGACCGCCGTGGCCGGGTGGTCGCCGGTGATCATCACGACACGAATGCCCGCGCCCTGTGCACGGGCCATCGCGTCGCGCACCTCGGGACGAGGCGGGTCCCAGAAGAGCGCGAGGCCCAGCAGAGTGAGTCCCTCCTCCCGCTCTCCTGCCGCCGACGCCAGCGCCAGCACGCGGTAGCCCTCCTGCGCGCGCGTATCGGCCCGGGCCTGCCAGGCGTCGCGGTCGGCGTCGGGCAGGTCACAACGCGCGAGGAGCACCTCGGGTGCACCCTTCAGGTAGCTGCGCAGGCTCTGCGGAGGGCCCACGGTGACCCGCATGTACTTCCAGGCGCTGTCGAAGGGCCGCGACGAGTGCAACGGATGACCGGCCCGCTCGGCGGCGACGTCCACGCCCGCGGCCGCCACGTAGCGGAGCAGGCCGAGGTCGAGCGGATCGCCCGCACCGGTCTCGAGATCGGCGTCGTTGGCCAGCGTCATCGCCCGCCACGCCTCTCGGTCGTCCACGGCATCGACGCCGCGCACCTCCATCCGGTTCTCGGTGAGGGTGCCGGTCTTGTCGGTGGCAATCACATCCACCGAACCCAGGGCCTCGACGGCAGACAGGCGACGGACCACCGCGCGCTGACGGGCCATCCGCTCCACGCCGAGCGCCAGGGCCACAGTGAGCACGGCGGGCAAGCCCTCCGGCACGGCGGCGACCGCGAGCGCGACGGCGAAGACGATCATCGCGGGGGCGCGTTCCCAGCCCTCGGCCACCACGCCGAGCACCCCGAGCGTCGCGGCCAGCACCAGCACCCACGTCGCGATCTGGTGCCCGAGCCGGTTGACGCGCTTCTCGAGCGGCGTCTGCGCGGCTTCGATGTCGCCGAGCATGCGGGCCAGGCGTCCCATCGCACTCGACGACCCGGTGCGGGTCACCTCGAGCTGCACGAGCCCGCGAACCAGGAGGGTCCCGCTGAACGCCTCATCGTCCACGCCCTTGTCCACGGGCACCGACTCGCCGGTCAGCACCGACTCGTCGAGCATGGCGCCGTGCGCGTCGCCGATGCGACCGTCGGCCGGCACGCGATCGCCGGCTTCGAGGCGCACCACGTCGCCGGGGACGATGTCGTGGATGGGCAGGCGGACGAGGTGCCCGTCGCGCAGCACCCACGCCTGGGCGCCTGCCAACGCCTTCAGTCTCTGCAGCGCAGCCTCGGAGCGCTGCTCCTGATACAGGCCGAGCAGGGCGTTGAGCAGCAGGATGACGGCGATGGCGGTGCTCTCGACCGGCCAGCCGTGCGCGCCCTCGATCTGCCACACGACGAGGTCGAACGCGAGGGCGAACAGGAGGATGTAGATCAGCGGGCTGGCAAACTGCGCCAGGAAGCGCCGCCAGACGGGCACCGGTGGGCGCTCGGGCAGGGCGTTGGGCCCGACCTGCTGGAGTCGCTGCGCAGCCTCGACGCTGGTGAGTCCGGTCATGGATCTGGTGGCACGGGTCGCCCCGTGCGATGCCACGCGGCCGTCAGGCGCGCACGGTGAGTACCGGGCAGGTCGCGCGCCGCACCACGTGCTGCGTCGTGGACCCGTAGAACATCAGTTCCAGGCCGCCATGTCCCTGGGCGCCCATCACGATCAGGTCGGCGGGCAGGGCCGCGGCCCGGTCGAGAATCTCGCGATAGGCCCTGTTGACGGTCAGGACCTCGTGGACCGCGCCCGCGCCGGCCTCTGCCGCCACGTGCTGGTGCAGTCGCTCGCGGAAGTGCGCAATCAACCTGGCCCGAGAGGCCCGGACCTGTGGGTCCTCGTGCTCGCAGGGTTCCCGGGGATCGACGTACTCGATGGCATGCAGGGCCGTGACCGCTCCGCCTGACTGGCGCGCGAGATCCACGGCGAGCGTGAACGCGCGGACCGACGAGGGCGAGAAGTCGATGGGACACAGCACCTGGCGGAACGCGACGACGGCGGCCGGGTCGTGCGCGCCGGGCGGCACCGTCAACACGGGACATGGTGAGGTCCGGAGCAGTTTCTCGGTAACCGACCCGAGGAACAGCCGCTCGAAGCCGCTGCGCCCGTGCGTGCCGAGCACGAGCAGGTCGGCGCCGAGCGCCGCGATGCGGTCGAGCACGACCCGGTGCGGCTGACCCGAGGCCACCTCACACGAGAGACGAGCCGGGTCGGCCCCGGCGGCCGCGGCGTCTCGGGCGAGGTGATCGGCCACCGCGGCATGGTCTGGCACGGGCAGTACCACGGGCCCTTCCCCGAGCCCGGCCGCCATGGGGATTTCCCCCTCGGGGGGCATCACGTGCAGGACGGTCACGCGGGCGCCGTACCACGCGGCCAGCACGGTCGCGTGGCGCAGGGCGCGGCGTGACGTGTCGGAGAAATCGATGGGACAGAGGACGTGGGTGAACGCGGGCACGTGCGTGTCCTTGCTGGCGGAAGTCGCCGCGACCGTTCGAGCCGACAGCCCTCCGCCTGTGGTCCTTATACACCGGGGCCCCATCGGCCAGAGCCGTACCTGGCATCGGTCCATCCACGAGCGACCGATACGCGGCCGACGAACTAGCGCAGCACGAGGAACGGGTCGACCGCCAGCCCTTCCCACCAGCGGCGCTCGGGACCGAGGCGGAAGATGGCGAAATGCAGGTGCGGCGCCGACGGATCGGCATTGCCGGTGCTGCCGACATAGCCGACGACCTGGCCGCGGCGGACCACGGCGCCGTCCTCGATCCCGGGCGCGTACCCTTGCAGGTGCGCGTAGTAGTAGGCCACCGAGCGCGATGGATCGAACTGATAGATCGTGAGGCCACCGGCCTCGCTCGTGAACAGCTTCGCCACCGTGCCGTCCTCGACCGCGACGACGGGCGTGCCGGCGGGCGCCATGATGTCGAGCGCCTCGTGTGTGCGGGTGCCGCGCGGCTCGTCGAACGACGGCACGAGGGCCGCAGCAGTCACCCCCTCGACTGGAATGGTCAGTCGGCGCTCACGCAACGCGGCGACGAGCATGGCCGGCGGATCGGCGGACGGCGGTTCCCCCTCGCGCACCGGCGGAGGCGCCACCGGCTCGGGCGGTGCCGGGCCGACCCGCGTCGGCACGTCGAGGCCGGTCCGCGAGTCGGGCGCCGCTGGGCCGACGGCCTCGACGTCCGCGCCCCCCTGCGTGCGCTGCACGTCGGACCAGTCGCGATGCACGGTCGCCATGAACGACGTGATGCCGTAGAGCGCCGCGGAGGCGCTGGCGACGACCACGAACGTCCCGAGCGCCTGGGTGATGCGTCGCCGGCGTCTCACGGCTCGAAGATCACCGGCGTCCCGGTCTTCACCCGTGCCGCGACGCGGAGGGCATCCCAGTTGGTGAGTCGAACACAGCCGTGCGACTGCGTGTAGCCGATCCGCTCGGGTTCGGGCGTGCCGTGCAGGCCGTAGTGGTCCTTGTCGAGATCGATCCACACGAGACCCACCGGACTGTTGGGGCCAGCCGGGATCGTCGCCTTCGCGTGCGACGGATCGGCATCCCAGAACAAGTCGGGGTTGTACTGGAAGACCGGGCGCAGGTACACGGCCGTCACCTTCCAGGTCCCGATCGGCAATGGATCGTGTTCGCTGCCCGACGTCACGGGGGCCGCGAATCGCACCCGACCGTCTGCGTCGCGTCCGACGAGCATCCCGGCCGCACGCGACACCCGGACCTCGGTAACTAGGTCGGCGTCGGGCGGATTGGCGGCACGCGTCTCCGTGCGCGGCGGCACGGCCAGTGGGTGAACGTTGGGCACGCGAATGCTGGCCCCTGCCTTCCACGCCACGCCGGGGTTCAGTCGTGCCAGCAGGCGGGGCGAGGTGTGGAAGCGCTCCGCCAGCATCTCGACCGGCGAGGTGTAGGCCAGCTCGTCCAGTGTGCGCTTTTCCATCATGTCGTCGGGAATGCCGACAGCGAACGGCCCGGCGACGTCCTCGGCCGTCAGGGTGTAGCCGACCACCGGGGGTTCGCTGCCGAGCGCCTGTCGTGTGGGCTCGTCAGGGATGCCCGTCGGCTCGAGCCCGTGCGCGTCCTGGAACAGGCGGAGGGCCTCGCGCGTGTTCCGACCGGGTCGCCCGTCGACCACCCCGGGGGAGAAACCCGCGCGATCGAGCGCGACCTGGAGCGAGAGCCCGTCGAGATCGCGGGGCAGCGGTGCGCCGGCGGGTGGCTGGGCGCCCACCGGCCCGGGCGCCAGGGCGAGCGTCCAGCAGGCCGCGAGCGCCAGGAGCCGACGACCTCCAGGCAGGCGCCGGTCGCGACATGACGGAATGAGACGGCGGGGCGCGCGGCGGTGCGAACGAAGCGGCAACGGGCTGTGCATGAGAGTCCTCATTGCAAGGTCGTTGCCGACAGTCGCAAGTGGTAGGACCAATCGCTGCGCGCGGATGTGGTTTCGGGCTTGCGATACCCGCTGCAGACGAGGCATACTCCGCGTGCTCAAGGAATCGAACTTCGTCGAAGCCGCCGGCGGTGCCGTCAGGGTGACCGCGTACGTGTGTGCGGGTCGACTGGTGCGACCACTGTCAGTCTTTGCAGTCAGGACGGGAAAGGGTTTCGGAATGCGGACGCTGCTGCAACGTCACCGCCCGGGCATCCAATCGGCGCTGCTTGCGCTGGTGTGTGTCCTCGGCTTCACCACCTCTTCCAGCGCGCAGGATCCGCGCGGCGCGATAGCCGGTCGCGTCATCGACAGTTCCGGCGGTGCGCTGCCGGGCACGACCGTCACCGTGACCAATCAGGCGACGGGCACGGTGAACACGGCCGTGTCCGACGAGTTGGGTCGGTACTCCATCCCGTTCATCACCCCGGGCACCTACGACATCGTCGTCGAGCTCACGGGGTTCAAGCGCGCCGAGCGGAAGGGCGTCGAGGTCCGCATCGCGGATCGCCTCGCGCTCGATTTCTCCCTCGAGATCGGCGGGCTGGAGGAGACGATCACCGTCGCGGGCGGGACGCCGCTGCTGGAGACGCGGTCGGCATCGCAAGGGCAGGTGATCGACGAGAAGCGCATCCAGCTGATGCCGTTGTCGGACGGCAACCCCTTCACGCTCACCCGCCTGGCGGCCGGCACGGTGTACACGGGCGACCTGAAGTTCTCGCGGCCCTTCGACAACGCGGGCACGTCGGCCGTGACGGCCAACGGCGCGTCGGGCGGCAACGAATTCACGCTGGACGGCTCGCCCAACATGGCGCACGGCCGTCGGGCCGCGTTCGTGCCGCCGGCCGGCGCGGTGCAGGAGTTCAAGGTCGAGACGGCGACGTTCGACGCCCAGCAGGGTCACACGGCTGGCGCGACGGTGAACGTGACGATGAAGAGCGGAACCAACACGTTCCGCGGCGACGGCTACTACCACTACCGCGACGAGAAGTTGAGCAAGAACGACTTCTTCCTCGAGCGCGCGGGGCAGCCGAAGGCCGAACTCGACTACAAGCGCTACGGCTTCACGGTCGGCGGGCCTGTGGATCTCGGCTTCTACAACGGCCGGAACAAGACGTTCTTCTTCACGGCCGTCGAGTGGCTGTATGACGCGTTCCCCGAGCCGGGACAGTTCACCGTGCCGACCGAGGCCCAGCGCAACGGCGACTTCTCGGCGCTGCTGCCGCTCGGCATCCAGATTTTCGACCCGGCCACCGCGCGCCTGGTCAACGGGCAGGTGCGTCGCGATCCGTTCCCGGGCAACATCATCCCGGCCAACCGCATCAATCCGGTCGCGCGCGAGATGCTGAAGTACTACCCGCTCCCCAACCAGGCCGGCAACGCGCAGGGGCAGAACAACTTCCTGAGCACCAACGAGCGCGGCGACGACTTCTACTCGTTCAACGTCCGTGGCGATCACCAGTTCAACAACGATCACAAGACGTTCGTGCGCTACTCGCGCAACAACCGCACCGAGTATCGCGGCAACTGGACGGGTGAGCAGAACGGCATCATCCCGACCGGCAACTTCCTGTTCCGTATCAACAACGCGCTCACCGCGGATCACGTGTGGACGATGAGCCCGACGACTGTGCTGAACCTCCGTGGCAGCTGGTCGGAGTTCCAGGAGCCGAGCCTGCGCCAGAACCAGGGCCTCTTCAACCCCGCAACCCTGGGCTTCTCGTCCAACACGGCGGCGCTCTTCAGCGGCTTCGAGTACTTCCCGCGCATCGAGCCCGGCGCCTACAGCCCGCTCGGCGACTCGTACGCGGGCGGCACGGTCTCGTCGATCACGACGTTCCAGCCGACCCTCACGAAGTTCTTCGGCAATCACTCGGTCCGACTGGGCTACGACTTCCGCCGGTACACCGAACTCGGCAATCCGAGCTACCACGTGGCAGGCGCGTATCGGTTCAACTCCGGGTTCACCAACGGCGGCACGGGCCTGCCGACCGCGCCGATCGGCCAGGACCTTGCGGCCATGATGCTGGGCCTGCCGGCGAGCAACAGCCAGATCGAGATTGCGCCGATCCGCGACAACCGGAGCATCTACCAGGGCTTCTTCGCGCAGGACGACTGGAGAGTCACCGACAAGCTGACGGTCAACCTCGGTCTGCGCTACGAGTACGAGGCGGCCCCCACCGAGGCGAGCAACGCCAACGTTCGTGGATTCGATCCCTCGGCGACACTCGACGTCACCGCCGCGGCGCGGGCGGCGTACGCCCGCAACCCGGTCGCGGAACTGCCGCCGTCGCAGTTCAACCCCGTGGGCGGCGTCGGCTTTGCGAGCAATGCGGACCCGGGCTTCTGGAACGCCGACAAGAACAACTGGCAGCCGCGCCTCGGCTTCGCGTATCAGTTCGACACGCAGACGGTGCTGCGCGGCGGGTGGGCCATCTACACCGTGCCGACGCTGTTCGACTACGCGATCTTCCAGCCCGGTTACTCGCAGGTGACCCCCATCGTCGTGTCCAACGACAGCGGGCTCACCTACCAGGCCAACCTGACCAACCCGTGGCCGGGCGGTGTCATCCAGCCGGCGGGCAACTCGCAGGGCGTGAACACGTTCGTGGGACAGAACCTGAACCGCTACACGACCGACGTGAACCTGCGCAACCCGCAGGCCATGCGCTGGGCGCTGACCGTGCAGCGCGAGTTGCCGGGACAGTGGGTCGTGGAGGCCGGCTACGTCGGCAACCGCGGCTACGACCTGACGGTCGAGACCGACATCAACGCCGTGCCGCAGCAGTTCCTGTCCACGAGCAACGTGCGCGACAACGCGGTCATCTCGAACCTGTCGCAGCCGGTGGCCAACCCGTTCGCGGGCCTGCTGCCGGGCACGAACCTGAACACCGCCAACATCCAGCGCCAGCAGTTGCTGCGCCCGTTCCCGCAGTTCACGCAGGTGCTGAGCCGCAACTACGACGGCTCGAGCAGCTACCAGTCGGCGCAGTTCCGCCTGGAGAAGCGCTTCACGCAGGGCTACTCGTTCCTGACCACGTACACGATCTCGCGGTTCGAGGAGCAGAACTTCGCGCTCAACGCCGTGGATGGCCCGGCCGGCATCTACGAGAAGCGACGCTCCGACGTGGACGTGCCGCACCGCATCGTCGTCAACGGCATCTGGGAACTCCCCTTCGGCCGCGACCGGAAGTGGGGCAGCAACTGGAACAAGGCGCTGGACCTGATCGCCGGCGGCTGGAGCGTATCGGCCATCTACCAGTGGCAGAGCGGCCGTCCACTCACCATCGGCAACGTCTACTACAGCGGCGACATCAACGCGCTCAAGACGAGCTACTCGACCGACAACGTCGACCAGCCCGTGTTCGACGTGAGCGGCTTCTACTTCAACGACATCCCCGAGTCGCAGCGGCGCAACGACCCGCGCATCCAGCTGGCGCAGAACTACCGCACGCTGCCCAGCCGGCCAGCGAACCTGCGTGCGCAGGCGCTCAACTACATGGACATGTCGATCGTGAAGCGCTTCGACTTCACGAGCCGTGTGCGCGCCCAGCTCCATCTGGAGCTCTACAACGCGCTCAACCAGGTGTTCTTCAACAACCCGAACCTCGACCCACGGAACCAGAACTTCGGCATCGTGACGAGCCAGAACAACCTGCCGCAGAACCTGCAGGTCGGCTTCCGCGTGTTCTTCTGAGGCCTTGGTAGGGACGGCTCTCCGAGCCGTCCGCCGTGAAGGTAGGGACGGCTGTCCCAGCCGTCCGGTGTGTGAGACGTGACTGACAGCGGCGGGCTGGGACAGCCCGCCCTACCGTGGCGATTCAAGGACGCGACCCCGTCGGGTCGCGTCCTTTCCTTTTCGCGAGACTCCCCCATGAACCGACGTGACTTCCTGACCACCACCGCCGCGTCCGCCGCGGCGGCGACCCTCGCCTCTCCACTGGCCTCGATGGTCTCGGCCCAGCCCCGCACGCGCCGCTACGCCATCGTCGGCACCGGCGTGCGCGGCCTGGGCATGTGGGGGCGCGGCCTGCAGCAGAAATGGGGCGACACCATCGAGTTCGTCGGCCTGTGCGACATCAACGGCACGCGCGTCGAGATCGCGAAGGCGATGCTGGGCGTCTCGTGCCCCACGTTCACCGATTTCGATCGCATGGTGGCCGAGGCGAAGCCCGACTTGCTGATGGTGACCACCGTGGACGCCTACCACAGCGAGTACATCGTCCGCGCGCTCGACAAGGGCATCGACGTGATCACCGAGAAGCCGATGGTGATCGACGAGCGGCAGTGCCAGGCCGTGCTCGACGCCGAGAAGCGCAACAACCGCAAGATCACCGTGGCGTTCAACTACCGTTTCGCCCCCAAGCACGTGAAGATCAAGGAGCTGCTGATGGCCGGCGCGATCGGCCCGGTGCGCTCGGTGGATTTCCACTGGTACCTGGACACGTCGCACGGGGCCGACTACTTCCGCCGCTGGCACCGCCTGAAGGAGAAGGGTGGGTCGCTCTGGGTGCACAAGGCGACGCACCACTTCGATCTCGTCAACTGGTGGCTGGGCGCCGATCCGGTCCGGGTGCAGGCCTTCGGCGAACTCAAGCGGTACGGCAAGGCCGGTCCCTTCCGGTCCACCAACTGCCGCCCGTGCCCGCACAAGGGCAACTGCCAGTTCCACTGGGACATCACGCGCGGCCGGGGCAACCGGCTGTACACCGAGGCCGAGTCGGTGGACGGCTACCTGCGCGACGGCTGCGTCTTCCGCGAGGACGTGTCGTCGTGGGACACGATGACGGCGACCGTCAAGTACAGCAACGACGTGATCATGTCGTACTCGCTCAACTGCTACATGCCGATCGAGGGCTATGCCCTGGCCTTCAACGGCGACAACGGACGTCTCGAGATTCGCGACTACGAGCGACAGCCGTTCCAGGTGGCCGACGAGACCGAGATCTGGCTGATCAAGAACTTCGGCCAGCGCACGCGCGTGGACATCCCGAAGGCCGAGGGCGGACACGGCGGCGGCGACGATGTGCTGCGGGAGCAGATCTTCCGGGGCGGCGCGAACGTGCCGGCGCACCTCAAGGTGCCCGACTCGCGCGCCGGGGCCATGTCGTGCCTCACGGGCATCGCCGCCCGCCGCAGTTGCGAGGAGGGACGCCCCGTGGACATCGCCTCGCTCGTGAAGGTGTAGAAGTCGGGAGGTAGGGCCCGCTCTCCGAGCGGGCCGCCGCATCTCCAGCCGCCGCATACAATGTGCGCGACACCCTCTCCCGCCATGAACCGACGCGACTTCCTCTCGTCCTCGGCCGCCGCCCTCGCGGTGGCCTCGACCTCTCCTCTCTCGGCCGCCATGCAGGCCGCACCGCCCGCCCGCCGGCGGCGATACGCGCTCGTCGGCACGGGCGGCCGCGGGTCTGGCATGTGGGGCCGCGGCGTCGCCGAGAAGTGGGGCGACACCGTGGAGTTCGTGGGCCTGTGCGACCCGAACGAGGCGCGCGCGAAGGTCGTGCAGGGGATCATCGGCACGCAGGCCCCGACGTTCACCGACTTCGACCGGATGGTGCGCGAGGCCAGGCCCGACCTGGTGGCCATCACCACCGTGGACGCCTACCACGCCGACTACATCGTCCGCGCGCTCGACCTCGGCCTCGACGTCATCAGCGAGAAGCCGATGACCATCGACGCGAAGCAGACCCAGGCGGTGATCGACGCCGAGAAGCGCAACAAGCGAAAGATCATCGTCGGCCACAACATGCGCTTCTCGCCGGCGCACGTGCGCATCAAGGAACTGCTGATGGCGTCGCCGGTCGGGCCCATCCGGTCGGTGGACTTCCACTGGTACCTGGACACGAGCCACGGCACCGACTACTTCCGCCGGTGGCACGCGCTCAAGGACAAGAGCGGCTCCCTGTGGGTGCACAAGGCCACGCACCACTTCGACTACGTCAACTGGCTGCTCGACGCCGAGCCCGTGCAGGTGCAGGCCTACGGCGGCATCAAGCGATACGGCAAGGCCGGGCCGTTCCGGCACACCAACTGCCGGCCCTGCCCACACAAGGCGAAGTGCCCCTTCTACTGGGACATGACCAGGTCGGCGTCGGCGATGCGGCTCTACGGCGACGTCGAGCACGTGGACGGCTATCTGCGCGACGCCTGCGTGTTCCGGCCCGAGGTGACGACCTACGACACGATGACGGCGACGATCAAGTACAGCACCGACGTCATCCTCTCGTACTCGCTCAACGCCTACATGCCCATCGAGGGTTACGCACTGGCCTTCAACGGGGACCAGGGCCGGGTCGAGATCCGGCAGTACGCCTCCCAGCCGTGGAAAGTGGATGGCGAAATGGAGGTTCACGTCATCAAGGCGTTCGAGAACACGCGCACGAAGATCGACGTGCCCACGGTCGAGGGCGAGCACGGGGGCGCCGACGACGTGCTGCGCAACCTGATCTTCCGCCGCCCGCAGGTGCCGGCGCACCTGGCCCTGCCCGATTCCCGCGCCGGCGCGATGTCGTGCCTCACCGGCATTGCCGCGCGACTCAGTTGCGAAGAGAATCGGCCCGTCACCATTTCCGATCTGGTCAGGTTCTGATGTCCATCACTCGACGTTCCTTCGTCTCGTCGGCCGCCGCGGGTGTCACAGGCGGCCTCGTCGCGTCCACGGCAGACGGCTCGCAGACTGCGGCGAGCCGCAACGCCGTCCAGGGCGCCAACGACCGCATCCGCCTCGGGTTCATCGGGGTCGGCGGCATGGGCCGCTCGCACCTGAACAACTTCCAGCAGCACGACGACGTGCAGGTGGTGACGGTGTGCGACGTGTGGGAGGTCAACCGCCTGCGCGCACAGCGGATGACCGAGCGGCAACGCACCGGTGCAGCGAGTGTCGAGTCCGACTTCCGGCGCGTGATCGAGCGCAAGGACCTCGATGCCGTGGTCGTGGCCACCAGCGACCACTGGCACGCGATCCCGATGATCATGGCCTGCCAGTCGGGCAAGGACGTCTACGTCGAGAAGCCCATCTCGCACAACCTGAAGGAAGGCCGCGCGATGGTGAACGCGGCCCGCAAGTACGACCGGGTGGTGCAGGTGGGCACGCAGCAGCGATCGGGCCTGCACTTCCAGGAGGCCATCAAGGTGGTGCAGTCGGGCGTGCTCGGCAAGATCCATCGCATCCACGCCTGGAACGTCGGCAACAACGCACCCGCCGGGCTCGGGCGGCCGGCCGATGGCCCGCCACCCGCGGGACTGGACTGGGACTTCTACCTCGGACCGGCCCCGAAGGTGCCGTTCAACCCGAACCGGTTCATCTTCCAGTTCCGGTGGTTCTGGGACTACGCGGGCGGCATGATGACCGACTGGGGCATCCACCTGCTCGACCTCGCCCTGTGGGGCATGAAGCAGTCGGCCCCGAAGACGGTGTACGCCGTGGGCGGCAACTTCGTGCTCGACGACAACCGCGAGACGCCCGACACGATCGACGCGATCTACGAGTTCCCGGGGTTCATCTGCACATACAGCAACCGGTCGGGCAACGCGTACCACGGCGCGGGTCGCGGGTACGGCATCGAGTTCTATGGCACCGACGCGACGCTGTTCCTGGATCGAGGCGGCTTCGAGGTCATACCCGAGACCGGTGGCAACCAGAAGGCCCCGACGCCGCAGTACCTGTCGGAGCAGGAGACGGTGCCGCCGGTGTGGAAGCGCAGCTGGAACGGCCCGTCGAAGGCCCGCGTCGCCGGCATGCGCGCGCCGACCTCGGACCAGAACCTGTCGCACATCCGCAACTTCCTCGACTGCATGCGGTCGCGGCAGCGGCCCAACTCCGACATCGAACTCGGCCACCTGTCCACGGCGATGTGCCTGCTCGGCAACGTCGCCTATCGCACGGGCCACAAGCTCACGTTCGACGCTGCGAAGGAGGAGTGCGAGGGCGATCCGAAGGCCAACGCCCTGCTCACCCGCGAGTACCGCGCGCCGTACACGCTGCCGGCGATCTGACGCGTCCCGTCGAGACGGCCGGCTGGGACAGCCGGCCCTACCTACTGATGTTCGGCCCTACCTACTGATGTTCTGCCGATGAGCCGCGCATATCCTCGCATTGCTGCCCTGAAGACTGCCGCCCAGTTCGAGGCTCACGTAGCCTCGCTGGGCGTGGCGCTCCCGTTCGAGCCGACGCTCGAGGCCGCGCCCGACTCTCCACTCGCACAGGCGGTCGACACGTCGGCCGGCCCGGCCGGCAACCGCTTCTGCATCCTGCCGATGGAGGGTTGGGACGGTACGCCCGAGGGGCGCCCCACCGATCTCACGCGCCGCCGCTGGCGGCGCTTCGGCGAGAGCGGCGCGAAGTTGATCTGGGGCGGCGAGGCCTTCGCCGTCCGCCACGACGGGCGCGCCAACCCCAACCAGCTGTGCCTGGGTCCGACGTCGGAAGCCGACCTCGTGCAGTTGCGCGACGATCTGCTCGAGGGCCACAGCACCGCCGGCCTCAGCACCGACGACCTGGTCATCGGTCTCCAGTTGACGCACTCCGGCCGCTACTCGCGTCCGGATGCGGACCACCGGCCGAAGCCGCTCGCCGCGTACCCACACCCGGTGCTCGATCGCCGCGTGAGCCCGAACGGACCGGTCCCCATCCTGAGCGACGACGACCTCGACGACCTCTCGGCGCGCCTGGTGCAGGCCGCCGTCCTCGCGCAGCGTGCCGGGTTCACCTTCGTGGACGTGAAGCACTGCCACGGCTACCTCGGACACGAGTTGTTGTCGGCGCGCACGCGGGCCGGACGCTTCGGCGGCGATTTCGCGAGCCGCACGCGCCTGTTGCGCCAGACCGTCGAGGGCATCCGGCGCGACGCGCCGGGGCTGGCCATCGGCGTACGGCTGTCGGCCTTCGACACGTCGCCCTTCCGCAAGGGCGCCGACGACATCGGCGAGCCCGAGGTGCCGCAGGCCGACTACGCCCACGCCTTCGGGCGATGGGATGGCACCGAGGCGGCCCCCGACCTGTCGGACGCCCGCGAGTTCCTCGCGCTGCTCGTCGATCTCGGCATCGACCTCGTGTGCCTCACGGCCGGCAGCCCGTACTACAACCCCCACATCCAGCGTCCCGCGACGTTCCCCCCGTCGGACGGCTACCAGCCTCCCGAGGATCCGCTGAAGGGCGTGGCCCGGCAGATTGCCGCAACGGCCATGCTGGCCCGCGAGTTCCCGCACCTGCGCGTGGTCGGCTCGGCCTACAGCTACCTGCAGGACTGGCTGCCGCATGTCGCGCAGGCGGTCGTGCGGTCTGGCGGGGCGGCCTTCGTGGGCCTCGGACGCATGGTGCTCTCGTACCCCGACCTCCCGCTCGACGTGCTGCGCGGCCACCCGCTGAAGCGCAAGGCCATCTGCCGCACGTTCAGCGACTGCACGACGGGACCGCGCAACGGGCTCGTCTCCGGGTGCTATCCGCTCGACCCGTTCTACACGGCGCATCCCGATCACGCACGGCTGAAGGCCGTGAAGGCAGGCGCATGATCCCGCCATCGCCACAGACATCGGCGGGCATCGAGGACGCGCCGCGCAGCGGCCAGGTGCTCGCGGCCGCCACGGCCTTCGCCGCCCTCTTCTCCGCGGTCGGGATCGGGCTGTACGGGCTCACGTTCTTCTACGACTTCTTCGTGAAGGACTACGGCTGGACGCGGCAGCAGGTGACCTCGGGCAACGCGTACGCGAAGCTGCTGGTCGGGCCGCTCTTCGGCTACCTGGCCGGCTGGCTCATCGATCGCTACGGCCCGCGGCGACTCCTGCTCGTCGGGATCGTCATGGCCGGCGGCGCGATGGTCGGCCTCGGCTACGTGTCCACGCTGGCCGGGTTCTACCTGTTCTACGTGTTCAACGCGCTCGGCTACGTCTTCGGCGGGCCGCTGCCCGTGCAGGTGCTGCTCTCGCGCTGGTTCACGGCGGCGCGCGGCAAAGCCATGGGCTTTGCCTACCTCGGAATTGGCATCGGCGGCACGGTGGTGCCGGGCCTTGCGTACTGGCTCACCACGACGTTCGGGTGGAACCGGGCGATGCAGGTGCTGGGCCTGCTGATGATTGCCCTGGCGTGGCCGCTGGCCTGGTTCGTGCGCGACGCGCCCCCGTCGTTCACCGCCGCGGAGGCCGCGCGTCCCTCCGTGCCCATCGGCGACGTGCTCCGCTCGCCCGCGTTCTACCTCCTGCTCGTCGGATCGGCGTGCTCGATTGGCGCCGTCGGCGGCACGATGCAGAACCTGAAGCTGTATCTCAGCCTCGACCACCCGTACGGCCAGGGCGAGATCGCCCGCATCCTGTCGTTGGTACTCGCGGGCAGCATCATCGGCCGCCTGCTCATGGGATGGCTCGCCGACCGCTGGCCGCGCAAGCACGTGATGCTGCTCATCTACGTGATCGTGGCCGCGTCCATCCCGCTGCTGTTGCTCGCCGACTCGTGGACGATGCTCCACGTGTTCGCGCTGCTGTTCGGCATCGGTCTCGGAGGCGACTACATGATCATCCCGCTGATGGCCGCAGACCTGTTCGGCGTGCAGCGGCTCGGACGCGTCATGGGCTTCGTGCTCACGGCCGACGGCGTGGCCGAGGCGGTGTCGCCGATGCTCGTCGCCGGCCTGCGCGACCGCGTCGGGTCGTACCGACCGGGCTTCCTGCTGCTCATGACCCTGGCCGCCATCGGCGCCGGCGCCATCGCGCTGTTGCCCCGCCGTGCGGGACGGTAGGGACGGCTGGGAAGGTAGGGACGTCCCGGCCGTCCGTCAGCGCAGGGCGTAGGTAGGGACGGCCGTCCCGGCCGTCCGCCGTCCGCATTCTTGACATTCCCGGGACTTTCGATGATGCATCGACGAGACTTCCTCCGCTCCACTGCCCTCACCACCGCCGCCGCGGGCCTCGGACTCCCCGTGGCCCCGATGTCGGCCCGGGCCGCCGCCACGCAGGGTCCGGCCTCCGACCGCCTCCGGCTCGGCTTCCTCGGCACCGGCGCCCGCGCGCACCAGTTGATCGACGCCTGCCTCGCGCTGCCCGGGCTCGAGGTCGTCGCGCTGTGCGACGCCTACACGGGACGCGCCGAGCGTGCGCGCGCGCGCAGCGGCGGCCGCGCCGAGATCGTCGCGGACTACCGGGCGGTACTCGATCGGCGCGACGTGGACGCCGTCTTCATCGTCACGCCCGACCACTGGCACAAGACCATGGCCGTGGCCGCGCTCGACGCCGGCAAGGACGTGTACCTCGAGAAGCCGATGACGTGGGCGATCGGCGAGGGCCGCGACATCGTGGCGGCGGTCGATCGCACGCAGCGTATCCTCCAGGTGGGCAGCCAGGGCCCGAGTTCGGCGCTCGAGCACGCGGCACGCGACATCGTGAAGAGCGGACGGCTCGGGCAGATCACGCTCGTGCGTGCGGCCTTCAACCGCAACACCGCCGGGGGCGCGTGGCTCTATCCCAACCCGCCCGACGCGAACGAACGCACGGTGAACTGGGCGCAGTTCCTCGGGTCGGCGCCGAAGCGCGCGTTCAGCCTCGAACGCTTCTTCCGCTGGCGCTGCTACTGGGACTACTCGGGCGGCCTCGCCACCGACCTGTTCGTCCACCTCGCGACGACGATTCACCACGTGCTCGACGTGCAGGCGCCGTCGAAGGTGATCGCCTCGGGCGCGACGCATCGCTGGAAGGACACGCACGAGGTGCCCGACACCATCGACGCCATCCTCACCTACCCGCAGGGCTTCACGGTGACGCTGGGCTGCACGCTGAACAGCACGGGCGGCGACGAAGGCGTGCACATCCACGGCACCAAGGGCACGCTGCACCTGCTCGGCAACGAGTTGCGGTTCACGGCGGAGGCGGCGGGCGACGACAACCGCTGGGTGGTGCGGTCGTGGCCCGAGCCACTCGAGCGGGCCTACTACGCCGACCCGAAGGTACAGGCCGTCGAGAGCGCGTTCATGCAGCGCCAGCGGGCCGTGTCGGGGGGCGAGCAGTGGACGTTCCGCGGCGAGAACGAAGACGTGGCCCACGTGCGCACGTTCGTGGACGCGGTCCGGTCAAGCCGCCAGCCGGTGGAGGACGCGCGCTTCGGGCATCGCGCCGCCGCGTGCGCCCACCTGATCAACCAGTCGATCCGCGAAGGCCGCGCCGTCGCCTGGGACGCGCGGTACGACGCGTGAAAGCAGTTCAGAGTTGACAATTCAGAATGAAGGGGCCGCCGGGCAGGTTTGCCTCTGACGAGGGCAGGGACGGCTGTCCCAGCCGTCCGCCAGCCGGGCTGATGGAAGGTGCTCAGCCCACCTCGTACACCTGGTAGCCGACCCACCCCTTCGACAGATCGACCTGACCGACCCCCACCGCCACGATCGTGTTCAACCAGGCATACTTCTCCGAGCTGGTCTCGAAATAGGGCGTCGTGCGGAAGTAGTAGTCGGCCGGGGGCACCGCTTCGCCTCCGAGGACTCGAGGCAGAGCGTCGCCGGCCACGATCCCTTCGTAGCGCATGTAGATCAGCGCCCCGTCGTCGGTCTTGATCGTGATGCGGACGTCGAGTTGCCCGGCGCCGTCTGGACGCAGGAGGAGCCAGTCGCCTCCGCTTCCGTGAAGCACGGTCCCGCGCACGCGATCGCCGCTGATGGCCCCGCTGCCCTGGCCGACCACCGCGAGCATTCTGTGACCCAGCGGCGTTTCTCCGAGATCGTCGAATCGTTCGAGCGTGGCGCTGAGTTCGAACAGGGGCGTGAGCTGTGGGGACGGGTACGGATGAGGCATCGATAACTCCTGTTGCACGAAGGTGACAATCCGCTCACTGGGCCGAGCGGGAGCGACACGGGTGGACATACGCAGCTTCTCGCGCGCCGTTTCACGCCTTCCGCCGCTGCGCGCCGACGGTGCACGCGACAACGATGCACGGCTCGGTACCCCGGTTGTGCCACGCGTGGCGTGTCCCGTTCTGCACGAGGGTGTCTCCGGCGCGAAGGCGGACGGTCTCGCCGTCGTCCAACTCGAGATCCACTTCACCTGACACCACGTACTCGAGGTCGATGGTGTCGCTCGTGTGCATGCCGGTCTCCATGGACTCGAGCGTGCCGAGCAGGCCGGGGCAGTTGGCCTCGAACTCGGCGACGGCCGCGCCCAGGTCGGCCACTGGAGCCGTGACCGCCGCACTCGACCCGGGCGGCACGGTGAACACGAGAAAACGGAAGCCACCGAGCGGAGGAAAGTACTGCTCGCCCGGCCGCGGCGACCCGTCGTCGGGGAACACAGGCGCCGCGTCGCCACCCCAGAGGCGATGGAATGCCATCCCGGGCACGAGCGCAGTCGTGATCGGTTCCACCATCGTGTCGCTCGCCACCGTCGCCTTGCCTTCGGCCGTGTGCCCGGTCACCACTCTTCGTATCTTCATCAATCCTCCTCCGACACCGCTGGCCCGTGCCGCGTCAGGCGACGCCGAGCTGCGACAGCACCGTGAGCCGGTCGTAGTACACGATCTCTGCGCTGAGCTTGTCGTCCGGAGCGAACAAGAAGATCGCGCACAGCGGAAAGCGCACGGTCTTGCCTGTTGCGGGTATGCCCCTCCACGGGGCCGCATGCGTACCCGTGGCGACGACCTCGAGGATGATCGACTCCTCGCAACGTGCTTCCGGATCACCTCCAACCCGAAGTCGGGAAATCCGGCGAACAGGTCGCCGTAGAACTGCCGGACGCCCGCATGCCCGTGGTACGTCTCCGCCGACGCCACGTCCTCCCATGCTGATTGGCTCGTGAACGTGTCCACCAGCGCGTCGAGGTCATGGGCGATTTCGCGCTCGACGTGCTCCTGGACGATGCGTTCGCGTGCGACCTGGTCTGCCATTGCGCCTCCTCCACCCTTACTTCGTGCCGAAGACCTTCGCGGCGGCCTCGCCCGCGACGGCATCCTCGACGACGGGCAGCACCTCCACGTCCAGGAGGTCGACCCACTGAGCGGCGTGCTCCGCGAGCGCGGCGTCGGAGCCCTCGACGAGGTGGAAGCCCCGGCTCGATCCCGCGGTGTGCCACCGACCGATCGTGGTCAGGCCCTGCGGCGTGGGAGCGCCCGTCTTCAGAAATCGCTCGACTGCCGTCCGGTAGTTCGCCGGCGAGGCTTTCCACGTGATCATGAACTTCATGCGGATCTCCTTTGGGTTGACGTCGTCAGCGATTCGCCTTGTCCTGCGCCCGTTCAGGCAATGACCCGGCCACTCCCCTCACGCCCGACACGACCGCGTGGCTTTCCACGCGCTCCGGTATCCATCACCGGCTCACTCGTCGTGAACGGTGATCCATCGGGGCCCCGTGACGACGCGGAGTTCGGACAGCGGAAACAGTTGGTGGTCGTCGACGACCTTAGACGGAAGTCGTGATAGAAGTCCTTACCAAACTCTTACAACACGCCGATCCTCAATGCGACGTGGGTCGTGCGCATGGGGCGCGGCGAGTGTCGGCTGGCGAAGGACACCGCGGTGCGCCTTGCCGAGGTCGCCAGGAGTGCCGGCAACGACGTGCTGCTGGTGAACGCGTCGATGGAGAGCCTGATCGCCACGCATCATCTGGGCGAGTTCGCCGAGGCGCAGCGGTTCATCGATGCGACGATGGCACTCGGCACACGGGTCCCGCCCGCCGATCGCTGCATCGTCGTGTTCGATCCGGCCGTCGCGGCTCTCTCCGAATCGAGTCGCAACCGGTGGATCACCGGGCATCTTCGGAGTGCCCTCGTGGATGCAGACGCGGCAGTCGCACTCGGTCGCGAACTGCGCCATCCGGATTCCCTGGCCCTCGCCTGGCTCTTCCACGGATGGGTGCACGGCTATCGCGCCGACTGGAGCCAGTGTCTCGACTCGGTGCAGGCGGGCATCCGGACCGCCAACGACGCCGGCTCCGTTCAGACCCGCGAGTGGAACCGTGGCGTTCGCGGGTGGGCACACGCACATCTGGGCCACGTCGAGAGCGGGCTCTCCGAACTACACGACTCCATTGCCTCGAGCATCGCGATCAACGGCCACGTGGCGCTGCCGCAGTTCTACGCCATGCTGGCTGAGGTCCTGCTCCTCCGCGGAGATCGGGCAGAGGCCGAGCACCAGCTCGCACTGGCCACCGAGCTGATGAACGTCCACTCCGACCGCTGCTTCGCCGCTGAGGTGCACCGGATGTCGGCGGTCTGCCGTGCGATGAAAGGCGCGACAGGCGAGGCCGTCGAACTGCTGCACACTGCCATCGACGTCGCCCGTTCCCAGGGCGCGACGATGTTCGAACTGCGGGCCGCGTTGGATCTCGCCACGTACGATCCAGCCAAGGCGCGGGGAATGGTGGCGACCCTCATGGCGGCGTTGCCGGAGCCGGAGCCCTGGCCCGATGTCGTCCGTGCCACGCGGTTGCTGGCACCCTGCGAATGACACGTGTGAGCCCAGCGGTCGTCTCGATGCTGACCCACCAGGGCGAAGCGCCCCTGAAGACCGCGCGAGCGAGCGTCGTGATGCCGGCGCGCATCATCGAGCCGTGACTTATCGCATTCGGCCGATTTCGCGCACGATCCGCAGCAGATCGCCGCTGTCGTCCATCTCGAAGAACCGCGCACGCTCGACGCGCCGGTTCGGCTGGTGAATGGCCATCACCAGGCGATCATCGAATGTCCGGAACAGCATCGGATGCCCGCCATCGTCGCTCCAGAGCGGCTGCGCCTCGTGCACCCAGGGCCCGGCCAGCCGACCGCTCGACGACGTGGCCTGTCCGACCGCGTACTTCGAGGGGCCGTAGCTGCTCCAGAGCATCAGCAGCTTGCCCGTCTTCGTGCGGTGCAGCCACGATCCGTCGGTGATCGAGGCGTGGTAGCGCCGCCCCTGGAAGAGCTCGCCCAGATCGCCGCGACAGCGCGTCCAGGGCGCATCGCTGGCGCGGAACAGCGTCACGGGCGGGCCGGCCGCCCGCGCGAGGTCGGGGGTGAGCGGCATCAGTTCGATCGTGCCGTCCTCGACCTGGATCCACTCGTGAGCGAACACCATGTAGGGCACGCCCTCCTCGAACGCGAGCGTGCCGTCGAGCGCCATCCAGTCGTGCGGCGTCTGCGAACCGCGCCCAAGCGGCGTGAATGGCCCGTCGGGCCGGTCGGCGACCAGGATCTCGGTGCCACGCCTCACGTTCGGCGGACGCCCCGGCGGCGTGGGCAGCGCATCGGCGGATGTCAGCGTGACGAAGAGATAGTAGCGGCCGTCGTAGCGGTGCACCTCGGGCGCCCAGACCGTCTCGCGCCCCCAGTGGGTCTCTGGCACGGCCCACGCGGTCGTCGGCTCGCCCCAGTTCTCGAGGTCCGTCGTCTTGTAGACCACGACCTCCTTGCGTGCGTCGGTGGGGCTGAGCCCGCGGTTGGTGCTGCCGTAGATGTAGTAGACCCTGGCATCGCGATCCGGGAGGACGAACGGATCGCGGATCCGGATCTGCGACCGGTGGCCGGCTTCGGCGGACGGCCCCTGCCCGAACACGGACGCGGGAGGTTGTGAAGTGGGAGGAGACTGGAGCGCTGCGACAAGGGCGACGAGCCAGAGAGCGCGCGGCATCATGGCCGGTATCGTATCTGCTGACGCGCCGGTTGCTGGCAGGTCCAGTCTCGCGCTGCTTCACACACCGATGAGTTCGACTCGAGGTGAGTCCCGCGTCCAATGCCCTCACCCGCACAACCGCGCGAACCGTCGGCACTTGCCGCGCAAGCGGCAGGAGGTGCACGTCATGACCGCGCACGCGGAGTCCGGCCTGCCACGCAACGCCTCGTGATACCCGGCAGATCCTGCATTCTGAACTTTGAACGCTGAACTGCTCTCAGAGGAGTCTGCGCGCGAGCACGCCCCACATCGCGTAGGCCAGGCGCCGCCGATGGTGGCGCGCGATCGGACCACTCCAGAAGGGGGCCTGCACCACCTCGACGCCGGCCGGCATGTCGCCGAGCGGGAGCGGGTGTTTGTGCTCGGCCGCGTAGCGCTGGAGGACGTCGGTCGACGGCCGCGCGGCGTTGAACAGCACGGTGTCCACGGGCCGTCCGATGACCTCGCCAATCTGCCTCACGGCGTCGGCGGCACTGAAGTCGCGCATGCCGCGCCCCTCGGTCAGCAGGTTGGCCACCAGCACCACCGGGCCCTGCACCTCGGTCAGCGCCTCGCGCACGCCATCCACCAGCAGCGGCGGCACGAGGCTCGTGAAGAAGCTGCCCGGGCCGATGACGATGGCGTCGGCGCTCGCGATCGCGTCGCGCGCGGCCGGGTGGATCGTGACCGCCGGCGTCAGCCAGATCCGCTGGACGAAGCGCCCCTCGGCCTGCAGCGCGTCCACCTCCACCTCACCTGTCGTCGTCGTCCCATCGTCGTACCGGGCGCACAGGCTCGCGCGTTCGGTGCTGATGGGCCAGACGTAGCCGCGGCAGCCGAGCACGGCGCGCAGGCCGTCCACGGCGGCCTGGAAGTCGCCGCTGAACTGCTCCATCATCGACAGCAGCAGGTTGCCGCCGGTGTGGCCGCCGAGGCGTCGATGCTCCAGGGTCGGGAGGCGGGTGAGCAGCACGCGACGTGCCTCGCCCTCGTCGCGTGCCAGCGCGAGGGCGCACTTCAGCACGTCGCCAGGGGGCAGCACGCCGAGTTCGTCGCGCAGCACGCCGGAACTGCCGCCGCTGTCGAACATGGTGACGATGGCGTGGACCTGGAGCCAGGGATTGCTCTTCAGCCCGCCCAGGAGGCTGGGCAGCCCCGTGCCGCCGCCGAGACAGCCGACGTGCAGTTCGCGCAAGCGCATCGCGCGCGATTGTCGCCTTGCGCACCCGGCGGGGGCAACTCCGGGGGCCTCCGAGGCGTCCTTAGCGGGACATGGGTGCGCTCGTCTCCCTGCTCGCGGCGGGGCTGCTGTTCCTCGCCCTCCTGATGGTGGCCGTCTGGCTGCTGTCGGTGGTGCTGCGCAACGCGGGCATCGTGGACGTGGCGTGGTCGGCCGCGTTCACGCCGGTGGTGGCCGCCTACGCCTGGCTGGCCGACGGGTGGGCGCCCCGCGATCGGCTGCTGGTCGCCATGGTCGCCGTCTGGAGCCTGCGCCTGGCCGCACACCTGTTCGTGCGCGTGCGCGCCGAGCACCCGACCGAGGACTCGCGGTACGCGGCCCTGCGCGCAGCGTGGGGCGCGGGCGCGAACGTGAAGATGCTGGGCTTCTTCCAGGTCCAGGCCCTTGCCGCGCTCGTGCTGACGGTGCCGTTTGCCGTGGCGGCCCTCAACACCACGCCTGCGTTCGCGCCGCTGGAGTGGATGGGCGTCGCCATCTGGGCCGTGGGCGTGTTCGGGGAGTCGCTGGCCGATCGCCAACTGGCACGCTTTCGCGCCAATCCAGCCAACAGGGGCCTGGTCTGCGATGAGGGCCTCTGGCGCTACTCTCGCCACCCCAACTACTTCTTCGAGTGGGTCATCTGGTGCGGCTTCGGCGTGTTCGCCCTGGGGTCGCCTGGCGGATGGCTGGGTCTGCACGTCATTCCCCTCATGTTCTACGTGATGCGCTTCGGCACCGGCGTGCCGCACGCCGAGGCTTCGTCGCTGCGCAGCCGCGGCGATCGCTATCGCGCCTACCAGCAGACGACCAACGCGTTCTTCCCGGGCCCGAGGCGAGCCTGACGGACGGCTGGGACAGCCGTCCCTGCCAGCCCGACAAACATCATGAAGCTCCTGGACATCGATCGCTTACTCGACCGTGGCGTCGTGCCCGACCCGGTCATCCGTGCAGGCATCCGGCGCAACCTCGCCATCCGGCTGCAGACGGAAGCCCGCGGCGGCGCCGAGGCCGCCCATGCGGCCAAGATGGCCTGGATCGACACCTTACGCGACTCCCCCATCGCCATTGCCACCGGGGAGGCCAACGCGCAGCACTACGAGGTGCCGGCGGCGTTCTTCGAGGCGGTGCTCGGAGCGCACCTGAAGTACAGCAGCGGCTACTGGCCCGACGGTGTCGCGACCCTCGAGGCGTCCGAGGCTGCGATGCTCGCGCTCACGTGCGAGCGCGCCGCGCTTGCCGATGGCCAGCGCATCCTCGAGCTGGGGTGCGGTTGGGGGGCGCTGTCTCTCTACATGGCCGAGCACTATCCCCATGCGCGCATCACGGCCGTCTCGAACTCCAGCACCCAGAAGGCGTTCATCGACGCGAGGGCTGCGGCTCGGGGACTGCGCAATCTGGAGGTGGTGACGGCCGACATGAACGCCTTCACGTTCACCGATCGGGCCGACCGTGTCGTCTCGGTGGAGATGTTCGAGCACATGCGCAACTACGCTCAGCTGCTCGAGCGGATCGCCGGCTGGCTCGCGCCCGGCGGCCGCCTGTTCGTGCACATCTTCACGCATCGCGAGCACGCCTACCCCTACGAGGACGCGGGGCCCGGCGACTGGATGGCGCGGCATTTCTTCACGGGCGGCCAGATGCCGTCCGACGACCTCCTGCTCTACTTTCAGGGTCACCTTCGGATCGAGGCACACTGGCGGGTCTCCGGGACGCACTACGCCCGCACCTGCGAGGCGTGGCTGGCCC
>VFQN01003146.1_pt1 | contig 24172 bp, 37 predicted proteins | sample 3512371 | NCBI WGS metagenome assembly VFQN01 (sample SAMN10412370, study PRJNA504923) | tailings metagenome | isolation source: Replicate 2 from Balatoc abandoned mine | place: Philippines: Itogon, Benguet | collected 2017-08-28
GGGGGGTGGGACAACCCCGCCCCGGGGGGGCCTCGCGCAGCGGGTGTTGGGGGGGGGGGGGGAGGGGGGGGGGGGGGGGGGGGGGGGTGGCGTGGTCACGCGGGCTGGCGTGTGGCAGGAAAGGAGGCATGTGCACGCGAGGTGTGTAAGAGACGGGCAATTACTACGTATGCTCTTGTGATGTGCCGTATTAGGGTTTGGGACATGCAGGTAATGTAATGCTCACCAATGTACACGGCGTAGCGGTCACGGTCCTGCAGGCATGGAGGGGAACCCACCAGGCGTCAGGGGTCAACGCTGCAATCGTTTAGCTGCGATTTGGCGGACTGAGCTTGCCACTGTAGCCGTACCGAATTGCTACGAGCTCGTAGGTAGGATGACGCTTGGAGAACAATACCCGCCAGCACCAGCACCAGCAGCACTAGCAGTACGCCAAGCACCACCGGCCGGCCCCTTCTTGCGCCAGAAGTATCCGGCATGATCCATTGCACGGCGTTGCGGAGGCGCACGCGCAGGCGGTGGATGCCTGGCTTCGATTTGGCACTGGGGTCGTCTGTGTCTGTCCCAGACCCAACCAGCCTCAAATTGCTCCTCGATGTACGCATAGATACTCAAGGGTATGGCCCATGAATTTTGTGAAATCCATTTGATCTATATAAATCTTTGGAGTGGTGTCTGTAAGCGCCGCGTGATCAACGTTCCAGCGCAGGTGCGCAACAGGCCAACGCGAGTCCCCGTTCAGCGCTCTATCATGTTTGCTATATTTTATGGTTGTGATCACATAGCGTAACTTGTCTCACAGACGCAGTTCCCTGGTCTGCTGCACCTGTTGTACCCAGCGAAATGCGATTTGCATGCAGCGGTGCGAGCGACAACGCTGCACAGAGCAAGTGCAACGCCTACCCTGTTGCGATTGACTATCCTTGATACGTAACGTGTACAACTGTCAGCCCTGCACACATCCTCAGCAGTATGCTTGGTAACATTCCTGAACCCCTTTGGGGTCATGCTTACGCTAATTAAATATAAAATATTGCAAAGAGGACGTCTACCCAGAGAACCTTGTCAGCAGAAACTCCGGACGTGACCACCGTCCCGGACTAATTGCGTGTGCGACGTCGCACTGCATAAGGCTCAATGGCGATGGGACTTTTTGATCACTGGTTGGGCAAGGCCTTAATGGTAAGAGCTTGGTGTGCCAGTGGAGAGGCTTGACGATCGCCCCCAACCATGCCCTTCGCACCCCGCACCCACCACGTTTGCATCGTCATGGGACTCCATCCTTGTATCAGTAGATGAAGACACGTACTGATGCATGGCAGTAGGTCGTAGCTGCACCCGTCGACTCGGAGAGCAACACCCCTCGGAAGCCAGCATAGCCCCAGTCGCCCCTCACGCTACCCCTTTGACCATGGTCCTTCACCTAAATATGTACTACCAACGTCTGCCCACCAAGCCTGATTGCCTTACCCGACCCATTTAGGGTGTCCACACACGCCTGACTGTTGCATGACCAGTTGGTAATACAGAATCCAGCCCCCATGTAACTGCAGGTCGCAGCCTACCTGGGGCTCAACATCTCGCTCAATATGTTGAATAAGTGGACGCTCACCTTCTACGAGTTCCACTTTCCCATTCTACTCTCTATAGCGCACATGGCCTTCTCCTTTGTGACGCTGTCACCCTTCATGCTGACAAAGTCAGCCCGGGAACAGCACTACGGCACCCTTAGCAAGCAGGTGAGGCACGTCAGGTGTTTGAGTGCACCTACGGCAAAACACTGCGGGCGCACAGGTCCATGCACGCTTGGCATTGTATGCCTCGGCACCAGATAATTACGTTGCCCTGTGTGAGAAGCCCAGGCTGCCCAAAGTTGCCAGCTCCATCATACCGTGACCGATATGACTAAACAGGGCCCCGCTTGCATTGCTGCAGTGGCCTGGACTGCTGTTCATCTCCTTGTGTTTTGCGGTCAACGTGGGGCTGAACAACGTTTCGCTACTGAGCATCTCCTTGAGCCTTAACCAAGTCATCAGGTGCGTGGGATGCTGCCACCCCAATGGGCCTTTTGGCCTTCGGCCCGTAGTCAACTGCCTCCCAGCGTCCCAGGGATGTTGACCACGAAGATGCGCAATCCCAGGGTGACAATGTCGCAAGGGCACTTGGTAGGACGAGACCACGTGCGTATGGACTCCCTGTACCGGCACGCTGCACACTACGGTACGGTACCGCACAGGTACCCAACGCGCCCTTCCCCGTCCCCATGGTCTTGAGCGTACCCCACGGGCTCGTTACGGCCTTTGTTTCATGTGCTCTGTAGGGCCAGCATCCCAGTGTTCACGGCCATCGGGTCCGTGGTCATTGAGAAGCGGCCGCCCTCGCGGCAGGAGTTCCTGTCGCTCATCGTGCTGGTGGGCGGCGTCGGCATCGCCGTGTGGGAGGGCTCGGGGACCAAAGCGTCCTTCTACGGAGTCGTCCTGTGCATCATCGGTACGATTCACCAAATGGAACCGACCAGGCCTGCGGAGGGGTCGCCCAGGCCTCAGGTGGCCCTTGGGCCCCCTATCTTACGGGAATATGGCCTCTCGAGTGCGCAAAGGGGTGTTGAACGACCATGGCAGGTGGCTGTAGGTGACTAGACTATACTTATATGAACGACTGTCCGACTGACGCTGGCACGACACGTGCAGGCACGATGTGCAACGGGCTAGCCATGAGCTCCATCGGCAAGCTGCTGACGGAGAAGCTGGACGTGCTGCGGCTGACCTTCTACACGGCGCCGCTGACGCTCTTCGTGCTGGTGCCGTTCTACAAGCAGCTTGAGGCGCCGGCCTTCGCTAACTACAGCACACAGGGCTCGGCATATCTAGGTGAGTGCCGCATGCTACAACAGGTTTGTGAGGCAGTTGGTGCGCCGCTGTGCCGTTCACGGACGCAAGTGGCTGTGGCTGTGGAGATGTCACAGATTGGCGTAGCTAGTGACGTACATAAGCCGTACGGTACCTGATGGGCAACGTCTTTGTCTGTGTGTTGTCATGTGCAGGAGTTATTCTGCTCGGGTGCGTGAACGCACTGCTGTACAACCTGATTCACAGTCAGGTCATCAAGGTGACGTCAAGCGTGACCACTACCGTGATTGGCGAGATGAAGATCGTGGCGATCCTGCTGCTGTCGGCCGTGATCCTCGGGGAGAGCGACGTGTGGACCATCAAGATGATGATTGGCTGCACCACGGCCATCCTAGGTACGTGGCACCCGAAGCGGCCTCACAGTCACCCACGACACCCGCTTTGGCGGGAGGCGGGTTCGAGTACACAACAGTAGCAGGCCGGTGTACACCGGGTGTCTGAAATTGAACTTGACGCTCCCCGTGCTGCTTGCAGGTTTCTGCATGTACAGCCACTCGCGGCTACTTCATGGGACACAGCACACGCCCGTCATCATCAAGGGCGTGCCAGAGCTGGCGCCGTCACTGACGGACACCATCCGAACGCCCCTCATGGGACCCATGGGTTCAAAACGATGAGGCAAAAGGCAATAGTGTTGGAGCATACTTGACAGCAGTTACGCGGGATATTGCTTACGTACCCGGGCCGGTAGGCTGGGGACCTATTGCACTGGGCTGACGCGAGAGTATCGCTTGTGGGAGTGCAAGGAGTGGGTTTGGCTTATGTGTGACCCGTGAGCAGTGATTTAATGTTAAGGCGACGCCCTCCTGATGGTAGCTACTTGACGTGCAAGGATTGATTAGACTTAGAACAACACGAGCGGTGGGTACCGGTACTTGCTGCCGGGGCTTGCGTCTGAGGCTCTGAGCTTCGCGTGCAACAGCGTGAGCCGGCATGGCAACAGGAAGACTGCCGTGTCACAATAAGTAGATATGATGCACGCAGCGTTAGTTTGGGTGAGCGCCCATCTGAGGGGCGATGCCACGGGACGATGCATGGGCGAAGTCTTTCGTACTTCCAGGGTCTCCTTGGGACCCGCGTGGTTTTGCTCTGTTCGGATGCATGACGTTGACTCTTGGTGACTCCACTCTGCTCCTCTATGTGCGCAAAGCGGGATGAGCAATGGCTATTATGGAAGGTGTTTTTGGTATACTTAGCACCTCCATGGCACAAACTTCCGGGGATAAGGAGGGTCACAGCCTAACAGGAGAGCACCCCTCAAGCCCCTGGCCCCTGATCCTGCCATGTGCATGCAACTCTTGGCCTGTAGGTGTGGCGGTGTCATAACGCGTTACAGATGCACAGATGCGAGATCCCACCTGACGACACCGACGCCGAGGTACCGTACTACCTGGTACTACAGCCGGCAAACTGCCCTCTAGGAGCTTGCCCTGCGCTAGCTTTTCACACCTTCCAGCTCACAGGCGTCTGGAATGAGACCCGACACTTATGCGGCCCCAGTGCAGCGTACTCGACATTGGTAAGCACGAACCAACAGCAAAAACCACAAGGCGCACAGGCACTTCATGTTAACACAACCGACCACAACAGCTGGCCACAACCACACGACATTATGGCACAGGAGGCGCTGCAGTAACGCTAGCAACAACAGAGCTTACAGCAGTACACTCATGCGCAGGCACTCGCTCTCATCCCTCCTGCCCCAATTAGTGTATTAAGCAGAGGGCGCCCTCTGGACGGGCACCCAGGCGGCCTGGACCCAGCGCGCGCAAGCGCGCCTAGCCTAGTTGGTGATGAAGGGGGTGTCCGCGTACTTGGTGTCGCACTCCAGGCAGGGGTTCTGCGCAAAGCCCGTCTTGTTCAGCAGGTCGCGCACACCGATGACCATGTTGCTGCAGACGGAAGGCAACAGGCAGGCACATCTTAGTCAAGGAAGCTGACCCATTTGGTGCCAGACACGTCCGCAAGCATGCCCCAGCCTAGGTAATTTTGCGCTACCACGGCCCTGTGGAAGCCACGCCGAGCACTTGCACAGGTCCTTGGCACGACCGCGTGCCCCAGCGTACGCCTACCGGTAGGTGAGGGGCTGGCCGGGGTTCTGCGCGTGGTGCTGCTTGACCACCGTCTGGATGGCGTTGGACAGCGCGCCGTGGGCCTTGTCGGGGTTGCCGCTGGGGCAGGCGTCGGCGCTGGTCTCGTTCGACTGGCAGCCCGTGATCAGGATGCCCACTGCAAGGGCGGGAGAGGAGGGACGCGCCAGGGTAAAGCACGGAGTGGAGCGAGTTGGCAGGTACACTAGGAGCATGCCCGCCGGCTAAGAGCAACCCTCTGTGGCAGGAAACGTCTCAGTGTGCTACAGCTCAGGCGCCCGCCATTATGTGATGCCAGCCGTGCCCGTCAGCTGCGCGTTGCCGACACAGCGTGTGGGTGAGCTCACCGTCCGAGGACAGCTGCTGGCCGGCGGGGGGCTTGGCGCCCGCGGGCGGCAGGTTGATCTTGAGGTCGGGCTCAGGCAGGTTCTGGGAGCGAGGGAATCAGAGCATGCCGGAGTTGATGGCGGTAAGCATCATGCAGTCATGCGCGCTTGCGTCGCTTGGGTCACAGCAGGATGCCGCCACAGTCAAGGCATGCACGCGCACCAGCTGCATGCAGACCCTTGCGCCTGTTGGGTACGCTGGCGGCTCAGACGTCATCACCGCCCCCCCCTTCAGCCGCTGAGTGCATCAGCCCAGATCAGCCTCACCCCAGGGGTGTGGCCGGTGGCGTAGGTGCTGCCGGGCGCCGTGTTGGCGTTGGCGGGGGTGCCCGAGGCGGGGGCGGCCGAGGCGGCCCCGTATTGCGGCTGCTGCTGCTGCTGGTTGGCTGCGGGTGGTGCCAGGCAGCTGCAGATCATCTGCAGGATGCCGGCAACGGCGTTGGCACCGCCGCCCGCGCCGCCCGGGGCCCCCAGCATCTTGGCATTCGACGTGAACTGCTGGTAGATCTGCAGGGTGCAGGGGCAACACAGTAGGCATCAACCAATGCACGCACGCACGCCGAGGTGGGGCATAATATTGCTATGTCCTAGCCCTAACCTGAGGCTCAGCCCCTGCGGTCAGCACCTCTCGTAACTGCCCATGCTTTTGACACCATTTCAGCTAGCAACCACATGCTCCATGCGATTGTCTTGGCCGCAACCGCACTGCTTACATGGAGAGTGCGACACGCAGGACCAGGTCGGTACCAGACACGCACCCTATCAATCCCTGCCAATCCACCCACACACAAGGCGCGTTGCCTGCCGCCCACACAGGCGCGCACGCACCTGCATGAACTGCTGCACTTTCTGGCTGGCGTCCGCGCCGAAGAGCTGCCCCACGGAGGACCGCACGTTGCGCGCGTCCACCTGCGCGCCGCCCAGCAGCGCGCTCAGCTGCGCGCACAGGTCGTTGAAGGGCAGCGCGCTGCGGTAGGGCGGAGCAGCGAGAATGGGGGTGGAACATGTCGCACCTGTTTGTAAAATGGTTCTCTCATTTGAGACGGATCTATGGGCGGGGTTGGCGCGTGCCGGGGCAGGGCTGCGACCACGAGGCCAGGGCATAAAAGATGTGTGGTGGTGGGTGCCAGAGACTTGCATTCTGACCAGTAGGGACAAAGGAATTAGGGACTAGGGACCGGCGTGCATGCCACGGCTACTACCTGCCAGCAGTGTCACCTCCTTAGGCTTCGGCTGCACCGAGGCGCCATGCATGCTTCGCCCGACTGTCCTTGCTTGTCCCAACCCCGGTAAGGCTCGCCCTCTTCCCCCGCCTCACCGGTTCTTGAAGTCGCGGCCGCCGGTGTTGCCCAGCACCGACAGGAAGCCCGACAGCGCCGTCATGTCGAAGGTGGGCGGCGGCGGGGAGCCGTCCTTGGGGCCGCTGATCTGCACCTCGGCGTGGTCCAGCATGCTGCCGCTGTGGGGGTGCAAGTGAAGCGCGAGGAAACAGGGCAAAGTGTTGAAGCGCCGCAGTGTATTTGCGTGTGTTGAGCGCGGGGAGTCATTCAAGGGGGAGAGGAGGTGCCGCTGTGGGGGTGCGAGGGAGGGCGCAGTTCACAGGTGCCGGTGGGTTATCAGGGAGGCTGTGTGTGTGTACGACAGTAAGGGTGCAACATAACGTGCAAGAAGGGTGGAAGAACCGCCGGACAGAAGCAATAAGCTGAGCAAGAAGGCGGCTTTTCCATGGGTAGCTGACACGCGCGGCCTTCAATAGAGTGCACAGAGGTTGTAACATTGGCGGCACCTACGCGCAGGGTCCGCCCCCCCCCACCCTGCACACCTGTGGCAGCAATCCGCCACGAAGGTGAACTTGACGCCCGGCTTAGCCTCCAGCGGCTTCAGGACTGCACAGTCAAGGTGGAGAGGGGTGTTGAGAATGCGGTGGGGTGCTGAAAATGCATCACGGAATGCGGTGCTGCAGATGTGGGGCGGCGTTGGGAGTGCCTCCCAGAGAGGGGCGTGTGTTGAGGCGCAATGTTGGCAAGGCACCATGCACGCGTGGGGACGCATGCTGGCAACAGACGACAAGAGTCGATGCGAATGGGTTAGCTGGGGGTCAGGGCGCCGAGTCCCATCCCTGGAGGTACGCGCAGGTACTGTGAGTGGATCTCAGGCCACAAGGAGGCCCCCTTTCTGAAGCGCTGCACACACCGTGCCACGTGGCCCATGCCAGTCCACTCACGTGCGCGCAAATCGTCGTCGCAGATGACGTCTACATGGCGAAAGGGACAGCAAGCCAAGAGGTTAGTAAGCTTATGGCGATTGCAAGGAGGACGGCTTCAGCTCAACCCAAGATCTTGGCAAATTCTGTGTTGCTACAGATGGTTTGCAGCATCCCAGTACCTGTAGCCTCACTTACTCATGTCAGTGGGGCAGATGGCCTCGTCCTTGCCGTCTGCAGGGTCCGGAGCAGGCATGTTCGGTTAGGGTGGGGTGGAATTAGTTGGGGTGGGAGCAGGCTTGCTGCTGCGACCCCTGACAATCCCATCAGGGCTTGTGACCCCCCATACCGCTAGTTTGCTTCCTAACCTCATTAACGAAGCAGGCACATGGTAACTGTGGGACAGCGTTGGTAGGCAGGGCGACCCACCCTTCTCGTCCCCGTTGGCGCTGGGAATCTGGGTGCCGTGGCCTGAGAAGTGGAACACAATGACGTCGCCATCCTGGGCGTTGGTCACCAGCTTGGTCAGCTCCGCCTGCACGCATGTTGCATTGGCGCTGGTTAGTGTGGACCGGAGACGGATCGTCAGGTGCCGTAAGCGCCAGGGAGGCTAGGGGGGCGGGAACGCCCACCCCCCAGACTGGGGTCAGGTGCGAACTTGGTGCTTGCACCGCGACCAGTCTACCGACCCAGGTACCTTGATGTTCTTTCCAGTCGGCTTGATATACGCCTCGTCTGTATCAATGAGGATTGTGATATCGGCCTCGGCGAAACCATAGTACTTGGTCAACAGCTCCTGCAAAAACACAGCGTCCACATACATGGGCGGCTAGTTCATTTTTGTGACGGACGCCGTTGATGTTGCGCACGCGCACAACGACAGCGCTGAGCGTAGCGGAGCACTCGACGCGCCAACCATCCCCACGCTCTAGGACGACACAGGTGGCCATCTGTGCTGTCGCAGGCACACCTTCATGCCCCAAACGTCGTTGATGCAGCCACGCAGCGCGGCATTTGTCCCTGCCAAGGTCAAAGCGCAACGGATGTTGATGTCGCGTCGCCTGCCGCTGCTCCCGAGGCCGCTTGGCCGCTACACCCCGTCAGTCTAGATCTACTCGGGGCGCTTACCAGGATAATTGCAGCCCACCAGCACAGCCTTCTTTGCCATATTCGCGGCTACGGCGAAACGCACAGGTCAAGCTCTAGTAAGAAATTGCACCTTGCGGACACAGTGCGCCTACAGCCGGGTATTAGCAAAGAAGCAAGCTTAATTACAGCAGTATTGACTCTGGGCGCATAGCAGCAGCGCTTGACCAATGGTACGTCCCGGCATGTACGAGACCTATATTGGGCGCCAAACCGGTCCGGCAAGCAATACCTTTCGGACATGTAGAATGGACAAGATAACTGAATTCTTGCCTGGAGCTGAAAGATGCGCTGGGAGGAGCTCTCCTCGGTTCTGCCGGAAAGTACGCTAGGTCATCTCAGGGCTGCCTATCCATCTGGTATGGAGCTCATACAAGTGTCCTTACGTCGCTACTGGGGTCAGGGCAGAGTACAGCGCATAGGTCGCTTTTCAGCTGGGTGCGGTTGGGGCCTCCCAACGCCTACCAGACAGCTCAGTCCTACCCCGAAGTACCCCTGCCTGCAATGCTAGCCTCGCGCGCGCCTCAAAGCTAGAGGCCACCTTGCAACCTTCGGCCTGTTTCTTCGTGTTGCTGACGCTTTCGCATACGCCCCCGTACTACCACGGTAACCTCCCCCCTTCCCCGCTGCCCGATGCCACCCTGCCACCTCAGTTGAGCAATACCTGGTGTCTCGGAGCAAAGCCTTTGGAGCTCACGATGACCTACAGACCGCCAATCGAACACACGCGGGGCAACAGCACGCATTCGACGGCGGAGGACCCAAGTCACCTGCGCACAGGGTAAGGCACATGCAGCCCCCAACCTATTTTCCCTCCCGCCCATCTCTGTCTCATCCCAACACCTCAAATAGCTGTAAGCATTACGCATCACTCCTCACAAAGTTCTGCACCTGCGTTCTGCCTGCAGCACCCTCAAGCCAGGACCGGCGCCGCGGGGACTCCAGGGCCGTCGGCCCCAGCCGGTGCCACAGCCGATGCAGCAGCAGCAGCGGCAGCGGCTGCAGTCGCTGCGGCTGGCCTGAGCGTGGATGCGGTGGACGCGGTGGCGGTGGTGAGCGGCGGCCTGGCGCCCGCGTGGCGCAGCGGGCTGCAGCTGGTGGCGGAGCTGCGGGACGAGCTGCTGGTGCTGCCCACGGGCGTGCCAGGGTGGGGCCAGGGTGGGGCCAGGGTGGGGCCAGGGTGGGCCTCCCACGGGGGAGTTGAGGGAAATATTCTCTTCCAACCCAAAAGTGTTGTGGCAAGCCCAGGGTACAGGAACCGACTGCGCAGCCGGCAGTGCAGCGCACACAGTTGGGGGAGAAAGGGCAACCTGGACACCCCGTGCCACCCCATGCAGGCTGGACGAGCTGCTGGGCGGCGGGCTGCGGGAGGGCACGCTGCTGGAGGTGGCAGGGGAGACCTCCAGCGGCAAGACGCAGCTGGCGCTGGCGGTGGCGGCTCTGGGCGCGGCGCGCGGCGAGGCGCTGGTGTGGGTGGACACCACGGGCAGCTTCGCGCCGCAGCGCCTGGTGGCCATGGCGGGGCTGGGCGGGCCGGGGCCGGCGCAGCAGGTGGGGCTGCGGGGGTGCTAACTCGGCTGGGTGCAGCAAGGCAGGTGGCGGCTCAGGGCATGCCCCGTGGAAGCGTGCGGTCGTGAGCTGAGCTCCGCTGCGTAGGGCGTGCCCTTGGCACAAGATACAAAATGTTTGGGGGAACAATTGGTGACCCGGCGTGTACCACCGAAGTTATCCTGTTTGGCTGCCTGCGCGCCTTCCCAACCGCAGGGGCCCGGGCCCTCCACGCCCGAGGAGCTTCTGTCCCACGTCGCCGTACACCGCCCCAGCAACGTGTACCAGCTGCTGGCGCTCCTGGACACGCTGGAGGTGGCGCTGGGGGCCGCGGAGGCGGCGGCGGCATGGCAGCAGCAGCAGCAGCAACAACAGGACGGCATGCAAGGGCTGGAGGGCGCCGGAGCCACCGCTGCGGGGCCCCAGGGCCACTTTCCAGGGGCGGCGGCGGCGGCGCCACGTGACCGGCGGCGCCTTCCCCACCTGCTGGTGGTAGACTCGGTGTCGGCGCTGCTGAGCACCGTGGTGGGCAGCAGCCAGCACACGCAGGGTGGGAGGGCGAGGGACACAGACGCGAGGGACGACTTGAGCTCCCGGCTCTGCGCAGTCTCTGCGTGGCTTGCCCCTGGCGCAGGCTCTGCCTCTGCCGAGCTGTCATATGCTTACAGCACTGCTGCGCATGTGGCCTCGGCTACCGCAACGCGCGTGCTCGTGTTCCTCCCACAGGCAGCGCGCTGCTTACCAGCGTGGCCCGGCAGCTTAAGCAGCTGGCGGACCGGCACGCCATGGCGGTGCTGGTCACCAACCATGTAACATCGGCAGGGAGCCAGGGACCCATGGGTCGGTGGGGCGGCGGCGGCGGTGGGGGCGCGGCGGACAGGGGGCAGGAGGAGCGAGGAGCACAAGCGGGTGTGGGTGTGGGTGTGGGCGTGGGCGGTATGAAGCCGGCGCTGGGGGAGCAGTGGCGGCCACAGCCTCACGCTCGGCTGCAGCTGTCTATTGATGACGCGGCGGGCGACAGCGGGCGGCGGGTGGCGACGCTGACGTCTTCCACGGTGGCGGGGCAGGTGGGGTGGGCGTGCGGGCGGCTGTTATAATGAACTGCGGGGTGAGGGCGGGCAGTGGCGGCTGGCCGGCAGGATCCTGGCACTGTGTAAACAGGTTGTTGTGGTGGCCTCTGCGTTGTGCGGGCTTTGCACATCAACACCTGTCCTTGCCGCGTGTTGGTTCGGTCTCCTTATTAAGGACCCCTCGAAGGGTTGACACTCCGGTTCTTCTGCATGCAAAATTGCTTGACGCGCAGGGGCCAGTGTGTGTCGGAAGCGCTGTGGTGATGGCACTGTGCAACACTTTACGAAGGATACTTGCGGCTCCTGTGGTGTGCCTCTGTCCCACAATAACTGGACAACAACAAAAAACGGTACCTGCGGTTGCCTCTGTCCCTCCATCCCCCGTGCGTGTGCATACCCGCAGGCGTGCGGTCTTCAAACCGTTTTCCACATCGCCGCCACTGGCCTGCAATGAGCTGCAATCGAACTGGCTATCGGGCTATGGCCCAAGCTATGGCCGAGGGAGCGTGGACGATGACGGGACGCCTTGGTTTCATGCGGGGCAGCGGCCTTCGATACACCGTTACCTGAGCAGCAGCATGGAGGCGATGTACAAGGCGATGACGGTGTAAGGACCTCTGACTCACCATTCTGGTGTGGGTGCACGTTAGCGTGCAGGTGTGCAACCGAGTTGCTGTCAGTGGCCTCATTTTGGCTGGCAGGACTTCAGAAAGTACCAGTAATCGCTTGCCGTTTTCCTTGTATAGTGACCATGTCCGTGTGCGCTGCGGTTCGCCGTTAATTGGATCTGATTGGATGGCATTAGGCCACGGACAGTCAGGGTGTAAGGCGCAGAGGACGGACCACAGCTGTGTAACCAACGCTGGCACTGTGGCTTACATGAGCGTATGCCAAGCAGAGGAACTCCTTCGAGTAGCACCCCGGACTCCCAGACGGGCGCCAACCTAAACCGCGCACGCTAAGTTATAAAACAGAGAAAGCTTTTAGCCACATGGCAGAGTGAAGTGTGGAAGGGTCAACGATGTAGTCTCAACGGATGAAGTCCGAAAAAGGTCACGCTGGGCGGAGCCCACGGCACACAGGACTCTTGATGCAGCGCCAACGACGCCGCAAGGCCAAAAGCTCATCTGTGCTATTGCGTGGTAACAGTGCAGGATATAAATAAAGACTTCCCGACCTAATACGCTGGTCCAAGCGTGCGTTCCAGCCCTCCGTTCGCATGCGTGCTGCAAACCTGAAAACAGCAGGACGACCCAGGGCACAAAACCACTTCGCACCCCTGTGCTCTCCCCTGTGCCCCATGTATCAAATAATGCGGCACCCCAAGACGCAGGCAACATAAACACACGCAGCATCGCACGCGGGGGACAAGCTGGGCGGTAGCTGAAGACTGACTAGCCGCACTCATGCAGGCAATACGCCCACTACTTAAGGGCGGCAGTCTACGAAGTCAAAGCACCAACGCGCGCGCGCGCCAACGGTCGTGTAAATAGCGCAACGTCAGATCCCTGTTGGTGGGTCTTGATGGGACAGGTGTTCGTAGGCCGCTGGCAGTTCCAACGCAATGCCAAAGCACAATGACACGGTGCTGCATAACTGTGCTCCCTCCATTTGGCAAGCCAGGGCAGCGCGACAGCACCCATAACAAACGTGCAGCCCACCAATTGCCCCTTTAGCTAGCACACACCGGTAGTCAGGCATACAAGACGATGGACACAGCGGCAGCGGCCCTACGGTGGGCAGAGCTGGAGTATGCCCAATGAGGCCGCTTAGACAACCCAGTCATCGTGTCTCTGGAGACCGTACCCGTATCCTACTCGGTCCACGGCACGATATCTCTTATTATGCAGAACCTGTTCTCTTCTCTTTCTCTAGGCACCCACACGCTTAACCAAAAAAATCCACCTCAAGTCTCCGCGCCCACGCCCGTCGTGACGGGCGCCTGCTGCAGCGGCAGGGCAGCCGCGGCTGCCAACCCCGGCGCATCGGGTATCACCGCTCCCGCCGCCGCCCCTGGCGACGGCATCGCCCCCGCCCCCGCTGCCTGCCCGGCCAGTACCCTCTGCACCATCAGCTGCTGCACGTGCAGCGCAGCCGCAGCTGGGCCCAGCAGTGCCTGCAGCTGCTGCAGCGACAGCCCAGCACCCGGGGTACCCGGCGTCGCTGCCGCCGCCGTCGCCGCCCCTGCAGGAACAGCACCGACAGCGCCTGGTCCCGCCTGCTGCTGTAGCAGCAGCAGCTGCTGCTGCTGCGCAAACTGCGCCTGCAGCAGCCCCGTCTGCGCCAACGCCGCCGCCAACGCCGGGTCCACCTGCGGCACCGCCGCCCCAGCGGTCGTACCTCCTGCAGCCGCCGCAACGCCGCCACCAGCCACTGTCGGCGGCACCGCAGCAACCGGGGGCGGCGGCGCCTGGACCGCTATCGTGGCCGCGGCGGCGGCAGCCGCCGCCACTGCCCCTGCCGCGGCGTTACCGTTGCTGGCGTCATCGTTGGCGTCTGCGTCGGCGCGCTCGGCCGCCCGCTCGCCGCGCTCGGACCTGGGCGCGCGGGTTGCGGGCCCGGGCCCGCGGCCCGCGCGCTGCTCCACCTGCCGCTGCTGGTACTCCTTCTTGAAGTTGCTCTGGCGCAGGCGCTTGATGTCCTCCTCCACCTCAAGGCAGGGGTTCTCGTAGATGGCGCGCTTGAAGCTCTCGATCTCCGCCAGGATCTCGGCAATGGCCTACGCAGCATCCCAGGACGCAAGCCAAACCCACGTCGTAAACGGGACCGACATATACAATTTGCACAACCAAGCACTATCGGAATGCAACATGGCTGTTGCCGCACACATCTAGGTGCGATGCGGACATGAGGTGGTGACTCACGTCCTTGGTGCCCGGCTCCAGCGCCGCCCGCTCGTTGAGGCTCTCGATCAGCTTGTCCATGGACTTGAGCTTGCGCGACGGCCATCGCGGGATGCCCAGCGTGCGGCAGTGCTCCTTGAGCTTGGTCATGCCGATGCCCAGCTCGCGGGCCGCCTCCTCGATGTTCAGGTGGTACACCTGCGGGCGGGGCAGGAGGGGACTTGAGAGCCTGCGATGGCCATGGAACCTTGACAGCGCAGTGAAGGGCCATGGTGACACATACACATGTGGACATCAGGTAAGAGTTGACGGTGCGGGGAGTACGGGCTGATGGGCACGGAGTGCTGTTGGGGCGGGAGCTTGGTAGGGCGTTTTGCGGTTCTACTTGTGGCGGTCGGGACCGCCGCAGGGCCCAAGCCGGCAGCGACAGGCCGCGGTCACTTGTGCACGCACCTGCTGCAGGCGTTCCTTGGTGATGGAGGCGATGCGGGCGCACACGCCGTTGCGCGCGGCGGCCGACCTGTGGGGAACAAACGATCACAAACGCCACCCAGGCCATGTCAACGGTCGGTAACAATGCGGGTGACCGCGGAGCACACACTACGCTCTCAGCTTCAGCTGAACAACGGTAGTGACGCCCGAGTCCACCCAAGCAGCCAAACATGCAAACTACAACGCTCACGCCGCTCACCGATTCCGCTCGCTGTCCGATTCGCTGCCGCCGCCGCTGCCTGCCCCGCCAGAGGACGGCGGCCTCACGCCCCGCTGCTGCGCCGCCGACGCCTTGAGCGCAGCACGGTACCGCTCCGTCAGCGACCCACGGGTCCCTGCGCCCGCCTCACCACCAGACACCGAACCGCTGCCACCACCACCCCCACTAGCCCCACTCCCAATCCCGTTACCCATACACCCCTGCTGCTGCGGCTGGAAGAGCCCCGCCCCCGGGCCCATCCCGGGGAGCATAACGCTCACTCCAGGCGGTAACCCCACGCCAGAGCCCATGCCCAGGGGCAGAGGCACGCAGCGCGCCCCCGTGCTTTCCAGGCTGCGGGCCGAGGCCATGCCCAGCATCGTGCTGCCGCCCCCGCCGCCGCCCTCGTCGTCCGCGTCCATCCCATTGCCGTAGCTGCAGCGGCTGGGGCCAGGGGAGGGCGGGTCCTCCGAGGAGCCGCGCACTGCAGCCCCTTGCATCGCCAGGCTGGGGCCATGGCCGTTGGCGGCGGCAGCCCCGGCGGCGGCAGCGGCATGAAGGCAGAAGGCATCCGCGGCTGCTGCAGGTGCTGTGGACGCGGCTGCGGGCTGCATAGTGCTGCTCACGCCGGCAAAGAGGCCGTTTGGTGCTCCTCCCGAGGCGTACCTGGCAGCTGCGGGGCTGCTGCCGGACCCGTTGGCCAAAGGCGCGGAGTGCAAGCTAGCGAGAGGGACTGCAGTTTCAGCTGGAGGTAGTGCTGCGCCTGCAGCATCAAGCGGGGGCTGCGGGTGTGAAGGCGCCGCGCCTGCAGCCGGGACGCCGCCGTTGGCCGCAGGGGGCGGAGTAGCAACAGCAGCAGCAACAGCAGCTGCTGCTGCTGCTGCCACAGCAGCAGACTCGAGGGGGGAGGATCGCCCCCGCGTCAGGCCGGCCTGGGGCTCCCCTGTTGCCGCTTCCCCAGAGCCCGTGGACGGGTTCCGGCTGCTTCGCACCCCTTTGGGCGCCTTGCCAGGGGATGCGGCCGCTGCGGCGGCTGCCGCAGCTGCTGCTGCGGCGGCAGCAGCTGCTGCCGCTCCCGGTCCACCCAGGCCCGCCTCCAGCAAGGCGGCCGCTTCCGCCAGCTGCGCCAGGCGCCGCAGGTCCGCGGAGCACGCCCCCTCAGGAACAGTGCCTGCAGGCCATGGCCCCGCCGCGGCCGCTACCGCCGCCGCCACAGCGGCAGCACCCCCAGTCGCCGCCGCATCAGCGCTCCCCGCAGCTGCCTGCTCCGTGGGGGCACAGGCGGCTGCGGCAAACGCGGACGTGGGCTGTGTGAGTCCCGCAGGGCCCGAAGCGTCCCGGGAGGAGGGGCTGGGGGCGCCCTCCACTGTGACGGCGGAGCCGGCGCGGCTGAGCCCCGCGCCTCCGCTGCTGCGGCCGCCCGCCAGGCCGCTGCGCTGCGAGGGCGAGCGCGCGGACCGGCGGCCGGTGATGGGCGCAGCGCCCGGGTGGCGATCAGGTCCCAGCGGCAGGGGCTGCGCCAGAGGCACGGCCGCGGACTGCTGGAAGGCTGACTGAAAGGCGGTGGGGGCGGCGGCGGCGGCAGCAGCTGTTGGGGTGAACACGGCAGCCGTGGTGGCGGTGGCGCTGGTAGTTGCGTTCAGGAAGGAAACGCTGAAGGGGGAGGCTGAGAAGGTAGCAGCGGCAGGGGCGGCTGCTGTTGGAGGGGGCGTGGGGGCAGGGGTGGATGCGGCTGTCGCTGCTTGTTCGGGGCAAGGCTGCGCAGGGGCTGCAGCTACAGTTGGGGCGGCAGTGGGAGCGGCTGCGGCAGCGTTAGCGGCTGGATGTAGGGCTGCCAAGGCCGCTGACTCGGCGGCACCAGGCGGCGCCCCAGCTGCCGCCGCAGTCCAGGCTGCGGTGTCGGTGCTCACCGGCAGGGTCTGCAGGGGGGACGGCTCCGGTAACTGCGTGAGGGAAGACAGGGCGGGCACTTGAGCTGCAAGGCCGGCTGTTGCCTCGGCTCCTTGTGCCGCGGAAGGCGCAGAAGCTGCAGCAACCTCCGGCTGCACGAACAGGGGCTGTTGCGCAAAGGGGATGGGTAGTAAGGGTTGCTGCTGCGGCTGCGGCTGTTGTGTCTGCTGGGCGAGGGCGGCTGCTGCGGCCGCGGCTTGCTGCTGCAGTAAAGTCTGCTGCTGCAGCAGCGCTAGCTGCGCAAGGGCCTGCTGCTGCTGCAGCAGGTGCAGCTGCACCTCCGGGGGCAGCTGCATCATGAGGGCGGGGGCCAGGGGCGGCTGCTGCAGGAACACGGGCAGCTGGAAGGAGCCCTGGGGCTGGGGCAGCGCGATTTGTGCAACAGCGTCAGCCGGAGGCCCCTGGGCCAGTGGCGCCTGCATCTGCTGAGCGCGGCAGGGCAGGCGGGCGGAACACAACGAGGACAGGGCTCATGTTGGCGACCAACGACATCGCAAAAGTTGGGCCTTGCGTGCCACGTGCAGTTTGAACTAGTTAAACTAACGAAGCAGCCGCTAGGTGCCCAGTAATGACGCCAAGAAAGCTGTGACGTGCCTGCACTTTGCATCTTACTCCCCCCTCACCTGCTGTGGAACGGATTGCGGCTGCGCAACGGTCGTGGCCCCAAGCTGCCCGAACGACTGCTGGGGTACCGTCGGCCCGAGGGGCGGAAGCACCAGCGGCGCTGGTGCGCCCACTGCCTGGTCCTGCTGCTGTGCTCCTGCTGCTGCAGCAGGCTGCAAGGCATCAGTTGGAATGCTTGCCTGCGCTGGAACCGTTCCAGCGGCCTTGTCGCCGCAGGCTCCCTGCAAGCACAATACCGGCATTTGCAAAGCCCGTGGGCGAGTGCCGTCATTTCCCAAGCTTGCCAAGAAACCCTTGCATACGCCTTCCATGCTGGGCATGTGCATGCCTGCTCCTGGCCGGCAGGCGACTGACCTGTTCTGCTGCAAGGGCCGGGTTGTCCTCGTGGGCACTGCGCTGCCGCTTTGCAGCGCCTCCCACCAGCAATTCTGCGCAGCTGCCGTCGGATGTTGCCCCATCCGGCGGGGCAGTGCGCGCCAGATCAGCTAGCGGCCGCTTGCCGTTGCCATTCTCCCCCGCCCCTGCTTTGATGTAGTGTTCCGGTGGTGCAGCAGCTGCCTGTGCCGCCGGCCCATCCCCTGGCACCGCCAGCTGCGCCTGCTGCGCAGCCACTGGCTCCAGCTTAACCGGTGCTGATGGCTCAACCGCAGGCGCTTGTGCATCCTGAGGTGGTTCCGCCTTTACCGTGCACGCTGGCAACGCAGTACTCTGTGGAAGTGCTGCAGTCGCCGCTGAGCAGTTGGGCGGATGAAGGGCCGCAGCCTCAGGCGCGAAAATCATAGGAGCTGCAGCGCATGCGACATCTGCGCCGACTGGACCAGCAGGAAAGCTGCAAGTTGCCACGCCGTTCATCATTTATACGACAAAGCGGCGCGCTGGTTGCCTGTGCGGCTGAAGGATGTTGCTGTTTTCGCGGGCTACAGAAAGTCCACGGGCGGCATCCAGCCCGTGCTTTACGCACTATAGGCGTTACCTGCACGGCATGCAGCGGGATCATCGGTTCACGATCGGCCACAGGCTCGGTCGCTGGGCGCAAGCCGCGACGATAGAGCTTCAGGCGGGCTTGCTCAGCCGAGAGCCGCTGCGGCTGACGCGGAGCTGTGCATGGGAAACCAACTTTTTCAGCCAGTACCTCCTGCGGCCTGGGAAGCTAGGGACAGCATACGTGCCAGCAAGTTGCGGACTGCATGCCCAGCAATCCCTGTCCAGGCTTTCTAATGCCCAGCACTGCAATAACTGACCAAATGAGTTATAAGCCAGCCCATCGAGAGCGTAGAGCTGGATCCCGCAAAAACAAGCCGTGCAAAGGCAGCAACCCGGGAAGGCCCGCGCCCAAGAACGCCGTGACAAGAGATCATGAGCTGGAATACATGCCGTGGAGTATAACGACACAAATGCTGCATAATTTGGGCAATGCCTGCGACAATTACCTCGCGGCGACCGCCTGAGTCCGAGTCTTGACGCTTGAGCTCCCTAATTTTCCCCTAAGACGTTCCCAGACCCTTCAACTCACCCGAAAATTGATTGACCTGAACGCTTTCTGACCATTGGCTGTGGCGTTCCTCTGGCGCCTTAAGCAGCGTGTGCGACAAACTGCTTGCGAGCTGGGAGTGAAACGGGCGGAAGGCCCGCTTGGTTTTGGACGACGAGCTAACAGCTTGTATTGTTGCTCTTGGTAACTAAGAAAGTAGCACTGGAGGACCGTAGGGAGGTTGGCGCACCGGTTCGTGGCCTTCCTGGGTGAACTCAAGGAACGGAATGGCAAGAAGAAGAACGGCAAAAGAACCGGCACCAGTGTCCCCTAGCTGTCCGCAAGACATACCTACCCTCCGCGCCTATTCTTCTTCCTCGGCTGATCGGCTGATTGTACAGTTGTACAGTTGTACGGTTGGTCCTCCCCGCTCATCCAGGCCCGGAATTACCTTCCAGCCACACCTTTGCGGGGGTCTTTTTCGTTTCCGTGTGGCGTGGGGGTGCGACTGCCCAAGGGACTTCCGACACGTGCGCGGGAAAGGGATCAGCACAGACCGATCCAGCTGGTCGTCGGTTACAAACCTTTCCCTCGTCATAAGCGAGCCATCTCGAAGCACCCTTGGGTATGGCTTGTTTCAGCTGGCTTAGGAGACGGCCCTGTGCCACGACATCCCATGTGTCCCTGGTTCCACATCCCGGGTCGTCATGGTCCCGGGGTACATACCCAGGATTGTGCCGTCAAGGGCGTGTAGTTCATTGCAGATATCTCGAAATGTTACAGCTCGTTAAAGGGCAAAATGGTAGCGATATTGAGTGGCTTTGGGTGCAGGAGACCCACAGCCGTGCCCCAAAGTGCGCACACGCGCAAACAGACTAGTTCCAGGCAGAACGCAGAAGTGGGCGTTGCGGGCCCTTGCCCCTTGAGTGCCAGTAGTATCGCATCCAGACACACCCTAATGAACCCCTGCAACTGGACTCAATATACAGGATTTGCAGGACACGATGCGTGCCGTGTCGCTGTGGTACAACAGCACCCTGCGTGCCCATGTCTGTGCCTCTGCCCCATGCTGTCCACGGCACGGCATTACATTACCCAGCGCAGAAGCAGCATATCAGTTCGCAAGGGCATTTGTATTGCCTGCCATCTATCTTATAGAAATGTCGGCCCTGCTTGGTTACCGCGCGCCCCAGCTACTGACTGGCCACAAACGTCGGGACAGTTTCAAGCCCTTCGGGCCAGTGCACGTCACATCTCAAAATAGATATGTACCAAATGTGCAGCTAGGGAAGCGGGATGCTGCACGACTGGCTGCCACTCCCGAGGGAGCGACAGCAAGCACTCCTGCCAAGTCTACCGATGACAAGAAGGCAGGTCGCATGACATACAAACCTGCCTCCTATGCTGAGATGGTGGACAACGCCGTGGATGCGGTGTCTGCGGCCATCGCCGATGGTTTGCGGTTGATGGAGGTGGAGTTCCCAGCGCTGCCCGTCAAGCTTGACGGTAAGCACCAGCTACCTGCAAATTGGCCAAATCGGCAAAGGCTCGTGCATTCATGGGAAGGGGCGTGGGTGCGGTGGATGGTTGCGTGGGATGTTGCTGGGGTAGGCACTGTGTGACATGCACAACGGCCGCTCACGCCTGGTTACAGTAGCTGGCACATACAAACCGCTAACCAATGAGCGCACTGGGACACATACGAGGGTATGCTTTCTGTCACAGCTGCGATGGGCTCCTAGCAGCATGCACTTGACACGGCGCTGCACGGCAAACGACGTCTCTGCGGCATTTGCCCAGTACTTGGGTGACTGCTGCCAGGTCAGAGCCCAGATAAACAGCAACCCGAAAGGTCTTGACGCAAGTGATTCTAACAGGGGGGTTGTCCTCCCCCACCACTGCCTGTGATCTCAGTGGCACCGGACGATGAATCGTTTCGCACCACATCCCAACACGTCGCCCGCTGCAGGCTACAAGGGCTCTTCAGACGTCTTCATTGACTCGAACGTTCAGCTGGCGCTAGCGGCGGCGAAGCGGGTGGGGAACCGGGGGAGATGGACAACTGTGCACGCTCATGGCTGTAGGAGAAGTGGGCCTGCTGCCCGTCCCCGTCACAGCCGCGGTGCAAACCAGGCTGACTGCCACATGCCGGGGCCAGCGCGTGGGGAGCCTGGCACACACTGCCGGTTGCGCTTTCTGAATGCCACACGGTCCGCTGCGGTGGCATGCTGCGTGGCTTCTGCCCCCACGCGAAGAGCCAACATGCAACACTGCAACTGTATGATGGGGTAGCAGTGTTCACACCAGCACGCGTGGATTCCGCCCTGTTGCCCTCCCTCCCCGCAGCTTGCGGCCCGGGGACGGAAGGTGCACATCGTGCTGCCGGACGGTGGCGAGTACGACCGCACCTACAAGATGTGAGTGCCGGGCCGCCGCTAGCAGTAGCAGAAAAGGATATGCTGCGCGGCCAACAAGTGACCGGGCGTTGTGCTCTCAAGGGACGAGAGGTGTCCGTTGCGCGGCAGCATGGGCATAGGTCCACGCGCGCGTACGGGGCTGCCTTGCAGTGTGGACTTGAAGGGTGCCGCAGCAAGGGCGCCGTGAGTGCCCAAACGTGTCCCACGCAGAGCTGATGGGCGAAGTAGCCCGCAACTCCCGCCAGATCCACTTTCTACACTAGCATGCATCTTGGTCCCTCCCTCCCTGCTCGCCCCAGGTTCAAGAACTCGCTGCAGATGGCTGAGGGCGTGACGCTGGGCCACCTCAAGGAGGCCGCGCCGCCCAACCCCTTCGCCGGCCTCTTCGGCGGCGGCGCGCCCCCCAGCCGCGAGGCGGGCCAGGCGGCCGACACCTACGTCTTCATCAACGCCACCTGCGTGGAGCTGCTCAATGTCAAGGCGTACGTGGAGCAGGTGGGTGGGGGTGTGGGGGCAGCAGCGGGGGAAGGCACGCCTTGCGGGGCGCGGGGGCTCTGCGGCGCATTCGCGTGCTGGGCTGGCCCTATGGCCGGGACGGTACGCCTTGGACAGCATGGTCTTCTATGCAGGACTGGCGGCCCGCAAGAGGACACAATCCACTGCCGATGCGGTCACACCGGACGCCTCACGCCTCATGCGCCTCGCCCATGACTGATCAGTAGTTCCTTTTATCGGCCCCATGCCTCGCCTGCTGGCCTCATTCATCTGCGGCCCCACGGCGTCCCAATCCAATCTATGACTATCGTACACAAGTCGTTCGCACGCGCACACGCAAACGCACGCGCCCTGCGCAGATCCCCGCCGAGGCTCTGGCCAGCAAGGTGCTGGTGCTGTGGAACATGGAGCTGGACACCCTGCGCGGCGACCTGGGGCTGCCCGCCTTCCCCTCCAAGGACATGCAGTACCAGTTCCTGTGCCGCTTCCGGCCCGTCTTCTACCTGCGCCCCCGCGACTACTCCAAGTCGGTGCCGGTGCCGCCCTTCATTGTCAACTACAGCGGGGCGCTGTTCCGCGAGTACCCCGGGCCGTGGCAGGTGGGGTGCGCGTGAAACGCATGTGGGCGTTACTGCACTACCGCAGACCGGCAGAGCAACAGAAGCGCAATCAGTGGGGCCTGCGGAGAGCGTGGTCGGTGGCACTTGAAACGAACAGACCCCGACTACGTACTGCTCGCTGTACTGAAACAGCCCGTTGACACCGGCAGGCACCGGGGCACGGGGCACATGAGTGTGCGAAGAAAGGAGGGGCGCTGGGACGCTACAGTTAACACAGCGGCTTGGCGGTTGGGCCACGGCAGAGCGGGACGGCCCTACTGTAGCTAGGCCTTGTATGCACCGTCCACGGGTGGAGCGGTGCATGTTCCGCAAGGTGTCCAGTGAAACATTGATGGACGGGGCATGTTGCCTAGTAGCAGGCAGTTGCATCACGCTGTGTGTACTGGTGGTGCTGCACCTGCTGGTGTGTTCCTGTGCGGTGCAGGTGATGCTGAAGCAGGACTCGGGCGAGTACGCGTGCATCGCCGAGGACAAGGCGCGCTACGACCTGGGTGGGTGGCGGGGGGAGAAGGGGGGGGGCCGAGGGTGGGTATGAAGGCAGGGGCGACGGTGATGGGTGGAGATGAAGGCGATCCCATGGGGTGGCGGGTTACAGGTTTTTACCCCCCATTACGTCGGGCAGGCGCATGAGCAGTGGTTGAGACGAGTGCCGAGTCTTGGAAAGGATCAAGGCGGGGCCAGGGCGCCGGTGAGCTTGGGAGGGCAAGAGTCAGGTACAGGGCCCGGCCCGTTTCACCAGCGTAGCGCTGTAGTCGCACCATAGTGTACCGGTACCGGTACCAGAGGGGCCCATGCAACCACCCCTGGTACGGCAGGTTGGTGACTGAACACCAAGTGCCGGGCCGCCACCCTGCTTTTGTGTAACCACGACCAAGTCCACACGGCGCACATATACACTAGGCGCAAAAACCCCGGTGCAAAAAGCTGTCGCTGTGGGGCCTGGTGGAGAGCACGCCACAGCATGCCCTGCCCTTCGGTGCAAGGTACCTTGTGCTTGTGCGCACAGGCTGCCGCACAGTAGCGGGGATGCCATAAGGAAATTTCTACACTACATTTGCGAAAGAGCTGAAACTGGAAAGCGGTGCGGTATCCGCGGCAGGCAAAAGTGCAACGAAGTCGCACACCGGTGTGGTACCCCAACCCTCTACGCGCGTTTCCAGTACACCTTGTTCTTGACAAAAGTACTGATAGCAGCGGAAGGTATTGTGTGCGAGTGTTCGCTTTCAGGGTGGCCGGCATGCATTTTCAAATTGACAGGAGTACACTGGTCCTATCTATGCCGCCTGGTCATGGCGCAAGCCATGCAGGGAACCGATACCAGATCATACTAGCCAGCAATGCGGTGGCTGCAGGCCAGCCTTGCCAGTCTATATCAGCGTTAAGCTGTACGGCGCTGTCGTGTGCGCCTTCCTATGCCTACCATTCTCGCTGTATCCATCTTTACATGAAGACGGTGGGAGTTAAACTTGCAACAGGAAGCGTGGCGTTGGCGGCCTTGGGTCTCACCAACTGCCGGTCGCCTCAACCATCGCAAGTCAAACCAAAGCCGCGAGAAGGGCAGAGCACGGACGGAGCATAACCCAATGCTAGTTGAGGGTTGATACATCTTAGTGCAAGAGCGGTGGACCTGGCGCTGCCGTTGGCACAGGCACCTGGCACAGGGCGCCAGGGCACTGACGGAAAAAGCACCGGGGTTTTTGCTCTGAGTG